>Ga0181529_10003608_pt1 | contig 17464 bp, 13 predicted proteins | sample PEATcosm2014_Bin_36_FD_119763 | JGI IMG/M metagenome (GOLD analysis project Ga0181529, IMG submission 119763) | Peatland microbial communities from MTU Mesocosm Facility, Houghton, MI, USA - PEATcosm2014_Bin10_30_metaG | ecosystem: Environmental > Terrestrial > Soil > Wetlands > Peat | place... | reverse complement strand
TATTCTTAGGCCCGCTGGCAACAGAATTCTTGGAACAAGCAGCGACCCCTTGGAACATTCACTTCACGTTCGGTGCGGCTGGGGCTTCGGCCGCTGGCTTGTCTTTCGTTTCTGCTTCAATGAGCTTCTTGCCGAGCGCGTCTTCAACGGCGTTCTTCAAACTGTGCAGCTTGTCGAACTCCGCCTTTGCCTCGTCTTTGTTCCCCTCGATTTGATAGATGTGCCCCAGGCGCCAATGCACATTCTGGTTGTCGGGGTCCAGCGTCTCTGCCAACTTCAGTTCGCGTACGGCGTCGTCGCGACGGCCCGCATCGCTATAGACAATTCCCAGATCGAGATGAATCAGTGCAATCCCAGGCTCAATCTTGGCGGCATTCTCCAGCAGCATTCGTGCCGCCTCGGGCTGGTTCAAGTGCACCTCGGCGTCCGCCAGATACGTCATTGCCTGAGCATCGTTTGGACTGTTGTCCAACTCCGCTTGAAACTCTGGCTCCGCCTCGCGGAACTGGCTTTGCGCCCATAAGACATAGCCCAGATTCAAGTGAACGCCGGGTTCCTTGGGGTTGGCCCGAATCGCCGCGCGAAACTCCTGAATGGCGCCGGCACGGTCCTTCATAGCATCCAGAGCTTCACCGGCAAGCATGTACGCCTCGGCCGAGTTAGGGTCCAGAGTGAGGATTTCATGATAAACATCCAGAACGCACTGATTCTGCCTGACCCTCAAGCAACTATGCGCAAGAACCAATTTAAGCGCCAGATTTTGCTCGTCGGCGGCTGCAGCATCTTTCAGATAGGGAATGGCGGCCGCGTATTCGCCTAGCCCATAGTGCGCCATCCCCAGCAGGGTCTTCAGTTTCATGGTCTGCCGGGAATCGGGGGGCTGGCTATTGAGGAGTTCCGTGAATATCTCAATTGATTGCTTCAGTTCGCCGCTCTTGAAGAGCGCGAGGCCCAGGTTGAGCTTTACACTCGGTATCTCCGGACCCAGTTCGAGAGCCCTCCGGTAGAGAGGAACGGCCTCTTTGTAGTGCTCCTGGCGCGCTTCGAGCAGTCCCATTTGAGCATACGCTTCAGGATTTGATGGATTGGACTCCAGACACTGCTTCCAAGCGGTTTCAGCCGCAGCATTGTCGCCTTGTCTCTCCAGGGCGAGCGCTGCCTCCCGCTGGCACGCCGTGGGCTGTGGTGTTTGCCCCTCGCAGTAACCGGCTGCCAATGTCAGAAGAGCGGTCAGTGTCAGACGTACCCTCAGCTCCATTGCGCGTCCCACTCCTGCATTACGGCCATATTATCCGATAGGGCTAAAGAGTTTGAATTGAAACTTTGCATAATGAGGTCAAGGGGCAAATCCAAGAGAGTAAGCTGGACGCGTGTTTTGGGGGCTCTGCCAAGGTGCTCGATTTCGCAGCAATCAAGAAAACGGTCGGTTGCACTTCTCGAGCTCTCAGAAGTCTATTTTGAGCCCCCATCACTGTTTCATCGGAAATTAACACTGCCGGCAAATAATAATCAGCGTTACTGGATTTACGCGACCGCAAATGGAGCATCACTAAAACCAGCCTGAGTGCAACTATCTTGATGCCGACATTCAACGGATCGATTTCACTCGCGGCCGCCCTATCGGTAGTCCTGCTTGCGTATCTTCCCCTGAATAGTCAATCCGCAAAGAACGTATGTCCGCGGCCCGCAGTTGGCAGCATTGTCGAGGAGCCGGAGGATTTGCGCGCTCGGAACGGCATTCTCGAGGCGGAGCTGACCATCCTCAATGGGCCGAATCCAGACGGCTCCATTCGCTACTGCTACATCGATGCGGCGGGCCGGCAATCTCCGAACTTGCGCGTCGCTCCCGGCGAACTGGTGATCCTCCATCTCAAGAACGCACTGATGAATTCACGGCCCGGAACCACTCCGTCCCTACATGCTCATTCCAAGATTCATCCTGAGAAGACCGCCGCCGGGAGCAAAGATCCCTGCGTCAGCGGTATGATGAGCGAGACCTCTACCAATCTTCACTTTCACGGACTTACGATTCCTCCGGTCTGCCATCAGGACGAGGTTCTCAAGACCTCAGTCCAGCCCGGCGAGGCTTTCGAATACCGATTCCGCATCCCCGACGATCAGCCTCCCGGACTCTATTGGTACCATCCGCATATTCACGGCTTCAGCAAGGCGCCGATTCTGGGGGGCGCATCCGGCGCGCTGATCGTCGAAGGAATAGAGCGAGTGAAGAAAGCAGCGGCGGGGTTGCCGGAGCGTGTTTTTGTCATTCGCGATCAGGACCTGATGAATCCGAACGCTGCGCCCGCGAAATCCGAACCTGTGGTGCCCAAGTTTCTGGTGGACCGGGACGGAGATGCGGCCAACACCGGAACTGGTTTTGGCAAGCCGGCCAAAGATCTGTCCATCAATTATGTGCCGGTTCCTTACCCGGACTACCCTCCGGCGGTGATTCAAATGAGGCCAAGGGAACGCCAACTATGGCGCGTGCTGAACGCCTCAGCAATCACCTATCTCAACCTCGCAGTTTTGTTCAACCGAACTCCACAGGCCCTGGAACTTGTAGCCATGGACGGTTTCCCGCTGAGTCACAACGACCCGAGTGGAGAATCGGTGGATCCTCAAACCCATCTTGGCATGCCTCCAGGAGCGCGAGCGGAGTTCATCGTTACCGGCCCGCCTGAAGGCCAGACCGGATTGCTCGTCACTCGAACCGTGGATACAGGCCCCGGCGGTGAAAACGATCCTAATCGGGCGCTTGCCACCATTGTCGCTTCCCCAACCGCTCTCGAGCCTCGTTCAAGATTCCAGAGTTCGCCACTACCCGCGAATCCCTTTCAAAAGTCGTGGGTTGGAAGCGTGGCTCCGGTGCGGGTGCGCCGCCTCTACTTTTCTGAAAAGCTGGAGGTCCCCGGCGATCCCACCAGTGCTGTGGAGTTCTACATCACCGTAGACGGACAGGAACCCAAAATGTTCGATATGAGTTCGGAAACTCCAAATATCGTCGCGCAGCAGGGGACAGTGGAAGATTGGATCATCGAAAACCGCACGAGCGAACTGCACGCCTTTCACATCCATCAATTGCACTTTCTTCTGCTCGACTACATGGGAAAGCCGGTCAATGAAGACTTTCTCCGCGACACCGTAAACGTTCCGTACTACGACGGGCGAGCACTCTCCTATCCGAGCGTTCGACTGCGATTGGATTTCCGGGATCCGAACACGGTGGGGACCTTCGTTTATCACTGCCATCTCCTGGAGCACGAAGACAAGGGAATGATGGGCTCGATCCGAGTGGACCCGAGCTCCAACGGTCGTGAATAAACTGCGAGACGCGGCTGCGACGCAATTGATGTATCTTCTTCGAGATGAGGAGGTTCACGCAGTAACACACAGATCGCCTTAGTTTCTTTGTTATCTAACAATCGATATTCATGAAGTCGAATAATTCATGGGAATTTAAAATGTTTGACCCTTAGTTTTAATCGATAGAGCTTACTTTTCATCCAGTCGAGGTGTACACTCGGCCTTCCCCGATTCACACTCGGCCTTCCCCGGAGGTAAATATGACAATTAAGCTCATCACCCTCACAGCCCTGCGGGCTGTAAGGACGGGGCTGGTATCCTGCGCGATATTCCAGCTCACGATCGGCAATGCGTTCGCCGCCGAACCACCGCAACCGATTCGCGATAACGATGCGAGGACGCCGATCAAGCATGTGATCGTCATCATCGGCGAAAACCGCAGCTTCGACCACGTCTTTGCCACTTTTGTACCGAAGAATCCAAGAGAGGGGATCTTCAATCTGCTGTCACAAGGAGTGGTGAATGCTGATGGAACTCCCGGGCCCTACTTCATCAAAGCCGCGCAGAAAGCAGCCACTGACAAGCAGCCGGACGAGTTTTTGCTGAGCCCGGGCAAATCTTCCTTCCCCGGAAATGTGCTGCCCGCGCCTCTGGTGGGCGGCCCCAAGGACTCTTATATCGCGAACGACAGCCTCACTCTTGCACAGCAATCGGAAAATGGTCTAACAGCAGATGGGTATCCAGAGCTTATTGGCGGCGGCACCGGCCAAACAGGCCGCACCCCCGATCAGCGTATCACCGATGTTAACGCAATTCCCGCTGGACCGTTTCAGCTGACAAATGGAGGCACATTCACCTACGACTCTTACGCTGCCAGCCCTGTTCATCGGTTCTATCAGATGTGGCAGCAACTTGATTGCAGCGTCACGCGTGCAACCTCGAACAATCCTTCCGGCTGCGATGCGAAACTGTTCCCTTGGGTAGAAACAACGGTGGGCGCCGGCACAAACGGTCTAACTCAACCCTCTAACTTCAGCACAGAATATTCATCGACTGCCGTTACCACAGGAGAAGGTTCCACGGCGATGGGTTTCTACAATGTTCAAAAGGGCGATGTTCCTTATTTCAAGGAGCTTGCAGATACCTATTCCATGAGTGACAACTTTCATCAGTCTGTGAATGGTGGAACCGGAGCCAACCACATCATGTTTGGTCATGCTGACGCTATCTGGTTCAGCGACGGCAATGGCAATGCGGAAGCTCCTCCCCACGATGCGACGGTATTCGCTGGCACGGTCAACGCAGGCACGGTGGACGAAATCGAAAACCCGAATCCCTCTCCAAATACCAATAACTGGTACACGGAAGACGGCTACGGTGGTGGTGGTTTCGGCTCTGCTCAATATGGCGGCGGTTCCTACACCGAATGCTCGGATATCACACAGCCCGGTGTTGCCCCTATCGTGAACTACCTCCAGTCTCTAAAACCGCACATTGACCCGCGCTGCGAGCCTGGTCACTTCTATCTTCTGAACAACTACAACCCTGGATATTTCGGCAATGGCAACAACGCCTATACTGACAACAACGTCAACAACACCGCGTTTACCATTCCCCCATCCTCCGTTCCCAGCATCGGAGATTCCCTGCTCAAAGCCAACATCTCTTGGAAGTATTACGGCGATCAGTGGAACAACTACGTTCCGGACCCCTATCAGCTAAACTACGGCGCCATCGGTGTTAAGACCGATGAGTATTGCAATATCTGCAACCCATTCCAGTACGACACCTCCATCATGGCCGACGCCACAATCCGCAACGGTCATATTCAGGACACAGGAAATCTTTACTATGACATCGCACATAGCATGTTGCCGGCTGTTTCCATCGTCAAGCCAAGCGGACTCGTCGATGGCCACCCAGCCTCTTCGAAGCTGGATCTGTTCGAGTCCTTTTGTAAGAAGATCATTGACGCAGTTCAAGCCAACCCGAAGCTCTGGGCCTCGACCGCGGTCTTTATCACTTTTGACGAAGGCGGAGGCTATTACGACTCCGGCTACGTTCAGCCGCTGGACTTCTTCGGTGACGGCACTCGAATTCCGCTGCTCGCCGTATCTCCTTTTTCACGGCCCGGTCACGTCGCCCACGAGTATGCAGATCATGTTTCGATTATCAAGTTTATCGAGGCCAACTGGGCTCTTGGCCCGATCACCAGCCGCAGCCGCGACAACTTCCCCAACCCGATCGCTATTTCAGGCGACCCATATGTGCCCGCCAACTCACCGGCCATCGACGACCTCATGAGCCTGTTCGATTTCTCAACAACCCCTTGATGATCTAACAACCCTCGAAGGCACTTGCCGGAGTTGGCATGCCAACTCCGGCCTTCGCATTCAAATCAAACGGTTAGTATCATTGCAGAATGGTGAACTCCACAAATAGCGTTCTCTCCCGCGACTTGAGCACAGTCTTCCTCGACCGCGATGGAGTCTTGAACGAGAAAAAGCCGGAAGGTCAATACGTTACATCCTGGAAGGACTTTCGTTTACTGCCCGGCGTAGTTGAGGCTATTAGCCGGCTCAACCGTTCAGGGGTGAGAGTGGTAGTGGTGAGCAACCAGCGCGGCGTTGCTCTAGGACTCTATTCAGCGGCCGATGTGGAGACAATCCACACCGCGTTGCAGGACCTCTTGAAGCGTAATGGCGCCCATGTAGATGGCTTCTACTTTTGCCCTCACGACAAGCGGATATGCAACTGCCGCAAGCCGTTGCCCGGCCTTTTTGAACAAGCCATTGCGGATTTTCCTCAAATAGAAGCCGCGACGAGCGCCATGATTGGCGACTCGCTCTCGGATATTGAGTTTGGCCGCCGCCTGGGTATGCTGACCGTACTCCTCGATGGCGCTTTTGACAATCAACAAGAGAGCTCAACAACTGCGAGGGAGTTAGCCGATCTGCGCTTCCCGTCCCTCGCTGAGGCGGTAAGTGCTCTGCTGGCAAGCCGAACGTTCAATTCATAAGCTGTTTGAGGGTTGGTCGTAAGCAATATGCGGCTTAGCATGAAGCAATCGGTGGCTGATTTCTGTAGCATGCGGCCAGGAGGTCTGTATGTGCACTCTTGCTCAGCCAATTATGAACAGACGGTGAATGAATGAGAATACAAATCAAAATACGACGCAGATAAGTCATTACTTATCGAGCGCGCCCGATGCTTCATCAAAGTTGCCTGGATGCAACACTAGGACCCAGACGAACCGTTCGGCTTGGTCGTTGGAGGGCTTAGGCCGTCATCCTCGTCACCGGCCTTAGTCGAGCTGAAAGTATGCCCGCGAATCGTCAGGTAAAAAAGCAGTTCAACGCGGCTTGAAATCCCCAATTTATCGAATGCTCTGAAGAGGTAGTTCTTTATCGTATGCTCACTCAGGCCAAGTTCGTTGGCGATCGTCTTGTTCGTCTTGCCCTTCGCCGCGCAGCGCACTACCTGTAATTCACGCGTGGTCAGTTGTGGCGATCCAACGGCAGTTACCAGATTCGGAGCGGGAATGCTCTTGAAGGCCTCCAGAAGAACATTCGTCTCCTGTTTCCCTGCCCAGATAATTCCCTTTCGCACATGCTCAACGCAATCCAGAAACTCCGACATAGGTTGTTGGCGAGAAAACACGCCGCGGGCACCGGATCGAAAAGCGTTGACAACTAACTCGTGAGTCGTTTGATTCAGCAACATGACAACAGATGTCTTTGGGAAAGCGCAGCTCACAGCATTGGCCAACTCGAATCCCATCTCGGATCTCAAATCGAGATCGGCGGCGATTACAACGAGATCGACCTCGCTGCTCGACAGCCTCTGCAAAAGATGCGACGATTCAGCCGCGGAGGCGCCATATCCGCCGTCCTGGACGAGTGCCTTAGCGAGAAGATCGCTGCTCATGGAGTCTCGATCCACGATAAGGACACGGCATGTGGGCTCAGGATCTCGAAGAATCTTCAAGACGTTCTCTTCCTTACTCAAGTTCGTTGAAGTCCAATTACTACTTCCCCGACTTCTGATGGAAGTCCTCTGTGTATTTTGTAAGATCTGTGGCATTCGATGGGTCTCCTCTGCCTCCAGTGCTCACATGGGGCGGGACAATCTCAGCGGATTCCTGCTAGCTTAACCGGAACCTGCGGCTAGAAAACCTGTGCACCACAGTGAGCGTGGAGCGCACTGTAGGGGGGATATCACATTACTTGCGATTGCAACTCGGCTTTCTCGTTTCGCGAGGCAAGGCACAGACAAACAAATACGACAACCTTGTACTCTCACTTTACCGCGAAAGAGCAATCTTGTGAATCCTTTTTTGATATTGCATTCTTTCTTCTCTAGTGCAGATGGGGAAGCTGTCCCTGAGACTAAGAGGACACTTGGACTATTGAATTGTCTTTCCATAGAGAATAAACAAGTTAGTGTATCTCTAGCCTTCTCACATGATTTTCAAACATTCGGCGGCTTGTGAGGCACGCGATGGTAAGGTACTCTTGCTTTACTTATGAGGCCGGGTCTAGCTCTTGAAACTTGCATGCAGCGAAGAGCTGCAACCCGATACAAGTTGCACCTCCCTGTCATCTTCCGTTGGAGCAACGGCACAGATCACACGGAGGGCGGCTTCACATGGGACGTGGCATTGGATGGGGCTCAGATCCTAAGCACCAAGTGTCCGCCAGTCGGAGTTGACATCCGGATTGAAGTCGTGATTCCTTCGCCAGATCAGAATTGCATCGAATTAAGGATCGAATGCGCCGGCAGAGTCACACGCGTTGTGAACCAAGCGGGATACAGTGCCTTCGTAGTTCGTGGGATGTTTGAGGACGATCATCTGACCCGTTGGAAGTCGATGTAATTGGTTGCGGGGGTTGTTCAGGCAATTCTCTTTACCAGAGCTAGGCAGCAACTACCGTGGCAAAACGAAAGGCGCAAGAGTTGCAAGCACAATCGCAGCCCTGACAGGTTCCGCTATTTCGGCCTGACTTACGGAATCTACAACGCTACGTCGCCCGACGCGCCCCCGCTTCTGCTTTAAGCGCGGTGCCAGTTACCGGAATTCCCGCTCATAGCGGACAACGGTCCTGGGACTGAGAGGGCGAAGCTATATCGAGTTCAGGCAAGAGGAAGCAATCGTGGTCGCGCCTCACATCGGATGGAGGAACAATGAGCTTGAACCTGGTTGTCGAACCCCATGCGCAGGACTCTTTCTGGTTTGCAGTTTTTACGCGATCCCGACAGGAAAAGGTTGCAGGCACGATGCTGAAGGCTCTCGATGTCCAGCACTTTCTGCCCTTGAAAACCGAAACGCGCCAATGGAGCGATCGCAAGCAGGCGGTAACCGTGCCCCTCTTCGATGGATATTTGTTTGTCCGCATAAAGCCCACGAACGAGAATCGGCTCCGGGTTCTCAAGACCCCCGGAGTTGGTGGGTTCGTTGGAAATCATTCCGGACCATTGCCAATCCCCGACCAGGAAATCAACGACATTCGCACGGTGCTAACCCAACGGTTGGAATGCAAGGTTCTTCCCTTTATCGAAGAAGGAGACCACGTGCGTGTGGTGCGCGGACCGCTCGCTGGAGTCGAAGGTCTACTCGTCCGAAGCAATTCAACATCCCGCCTCACGATTTCGATTGAAGTCATCCGCAAATCGATCACTGTCAATGTATCGCGGGACGATGTTGAGTTCGTGGGCCGCGGCCCAAGTCCGGGAATCCAATTTCGGGAAACAAGTGGAAGCCAGATGATCCGATGGTCCTATCCTGTCCGCGGCGTTGTGGACAGATAGTTGTTGGAGGACGGCTTATGAGAAGAATACTACTGACATTTCTGTTTTGTTGGGCGGGCTCATTCGAGACCGTGGCGAGTGCGCAGGGCGTATTGCCTTCGCCGCTCGCCCCCACAGCCTCGGCAGGGCCGTCCGACACGCCCGCGACGACGGAACTGTGGGCGAATAATCTTGGAGACGAGCCTGTGGGACCTGGCGATCTGCTGTATGTTGCGGTCACCGGCGCTTCTGAATTGACGAGGAGTTATCGCGTCTCACCCGACGGCGCCATCACGCTTCCAATGGCCAAGAGCAGCGTGATGGTCGCCGGCCAGACGCCGGCAGCGGTGGCCAGGACCGTCACCGCGGATCTAGTGCAGGAACGGATTCTCGTTGCGCCGATTGTGTCCGTCGAAGTGCTGGACTATCGCAGCCGGCGGATCAGTGTTGTGGGCGCAGTCCACTCTCCAACAGTAATCGAAGCTGTGGGTGAGTTGAAGCTGCTCGACGCCATCGCCCGAGCGCAAGGCATTGCGCCTGAGGCCGGCCCGGAGGTGATCGTTTCGCGAAACGATTCAGCGGACGGCAAGCCGGAAACGGTTCGGGTATCAATTAAGGAGCTGTTGTCGGGAAACAATCCGGAGTTGAATCTCGCGCTGCACGGTGGCGAAGAGATACGAGTTCCTGAGGCTCCGAAGCTATTTGTCGTGGGAAATGTGCGTACTCCCGGCACATATCCACTCAACGAGATGGGTGGGACGACAGTGTTGAAAGCGCTGGCTATGTCGCAAGGCGTGCTGCCATTCACCTCAAAGAACGCATATGTATACCGCGAAGTGGCAGGGGCCACCGCCCGCCAGCAGATCACAGTTCCGCTGCGGCAAATCATGCAAAGGAACGCGCCCGATATGGCGCTCGCACCCGGCGACATTCTGTATATCCCAGAGAACGGCAAGCTGCACGCCAGTGCCGATGTGCTGGGCAAGATTGCTCCGTTTGGCACATCGACAGCTTCGGGCTTGATTATCTGGCATTAAGCAGAACGGCAGACGGAAAGGGCAAACATGGAATCGAAGAAAGAAGACTCACTCACCGAACCGTTGCAAGGACGGATGGAACTGGTCCCGATGCGGCCCATGCGTCGTGTCTCGGACGTAGCCGTGACCGACGGCGGCGGTTCACTCTCGGACTTCACGCGAATTGTGAGCAGGCATCGATGGAAGCTGCTGGCCTTTATCGGGATTGCACTTGCGGCTTCGATCGTTGTGCAGATCACAGTGCCAAAGCTCTATGAGGCAACCGCGTTGGTCAAGGTCGACCGTCATCAGAGCACGGTGGTAACCGAGCCGGAATCGCAGCCGGCTGGGCAGGCCGACGACATGGATCAGATTATGACAACGGAAATCGAGTTGGCACAGTCGGACCCGGTGTTGCGTCCGGTGGCCGAGCGCTACAACCTGCTCGATGTGGAGAAGCAAACAAGGTTTTTGAATGCGGCAGAGAAGATTCGGCTGTGGCAATCTCCAATTGAACTGAAAAAGTTAAAAGTTACGCGACCGCCGAATACCTATTTGCTGCGGATCCGGTATCGGGCCAATGATCCGCAACTTGCCGCAGAGGTGGCAAACGCCGTCGCCCAGTCGCTGGTGGTGCATGCCAATGACACTGCTGCGCAATCGATGAATCAAACCAACGGGATCGTCGCAGGGAGCCTGGCCTCGCTGCGCGAAAAGATGGACAAATCCAATCATGACCTGGCTGATTATGAAAAGCAGTTGGGAATGATCGACCCGCAGCAACGCATTACCGTGCTCAACTCACAACTTGTGCAACTGAATACGGAACTGACGTCGGCGCAGACCGAGCGGGTAACCCGCGAGGCTACTCTGCGACTGTTAAATCACTCCGATACGCTGGCCACTGCACAGGCATTGGATGCGCTCCGCACGACTCCCGACACTTCACTGAACGAGGCGGTAACGAGGCTGGATGCTGCGCGCCAGCAGTTTGCGGCAGCGCGCTCCTACTACGGAGAGACGCATCCAGAGTATGCCAAAGCCAAGCAGCAAGTGGAGGAACTTACCCGGCAGCTCAATGAAATGGTCGCGAACGCGAGGGACCGGGCGAATGCTGCATTTCAACATGCAGTATCTCGGCAGAATCAACTGCGCGGACTTGTGGCCGCCACCAAGGTCGAAGTGGATAGCCTGCAGGCGAAGGACCAACAGTACGAACAGTTGAGGAGCCGGGCTGAAAGCGATAACAAGCTCTATGAGAGCCTGATCAGCCAATCTCTTCTTACCGGTATCAACAAGCAGTTCGATAGCGCGTCGCTACAGGTTTTCGCGGCCGCGCGCCCACCCGAGCAACAGATTTTCCCAAGGATGATCATCGACCTGCCGGTGGCTCTCGCTCTATCGATTCTGCTGGGGGTGTTGGCGGTGGTTGTGGTCAACGCGTTCGACGACTCGCTCTCGGGCACCGAGGGGATCGCGGAACATCTGCCGGTCGATGTGCTAGCCCTGGTGCCGAACGCCAAGCGTCTTCCTGCCATCAAAGGTCCGCCGGCCCCATCATTGGAGCAAAAATCGCTCACTCGCGCCATGCGCTCAACCGCGCGCTACGCGGAAGGAATCTGGACATTGCGTTCAGCGCTCAGCTTGGTTATGGCGAATGGATCGCTACGCACGGTCGCTGTAACAAGTGCGCTGCGCGGCGAGGGAAAGTCAGCAACGGTCTCGCAGTTGGCGCATGCGCTTGCACAAGTGGGCAAAAAGGTGTTGATAGTCGATGCCGATATGCGGTGCCCCACGCTGCACAAAACTTTTGGCGTTCCGCAGACGCCAGGATTGTCGGACATTCTCGAGGGAAAACAAGTACACAATGACGGAATCATCCCACTTTATCCTCCGGGACTTTATTTGCTTACCGCCGGCCCCATCTCCCACCGCTCCGCCGATCTGGTGAGCATTGGACTTTCGCAGGTGTTGACGAGGGTTTCCCGTGAATTCGACCTTACTTTGATTGACTGCCCGCCGGTTCATCAAGCCGCAGAAGCACAGGAAATAGCCGCGATGGTCGACGGAGTGCTCGTGCTGACCAAGGCCCGCGGAACCTCTGGAAAGTTGGTCTCCTCGGCTCTATTCTCTCTGCAACGCGCGCGCGCGCGCGTCATTGGCATCGTTATGAACCATGTGCACGATTCCGACTTCAGCGGCTACAAATACTACGCTGCCGAAGACAACCGGCGGCGCATCGCGAGCATTGGAGCGTGACGTTGTCCTCAAATAATCTGAAAACCTTTTTGCGCCATCGCTCCGGTCCGTTGGTTTTGATTGGCCTGGCACTGGCGACTAGCGGCCTCTTCAAGGTTGCCGCCTTCGCGCGCGAGGCCTTCATCGCTGCGAAGTTCGGGCTTTCGGCGATCACTGATGTCTATTTCGCATTGCAGCAATTGCCGCTTATCATTGCCACTTTCATGTTCGGCGCCTTCACGCTGGCCTTTGCCCCGGCATTTGCCAGTTCGCGACGGAATGGCCCGATCGTAGCCTGGCTTCCCGGCCTGACTATTCTCGGAGTTCTGATCGGTCTGGCGCTTACGGGCCTGATGTCTGCTGCCGCGCCGCTGCTACTGCAAGCCATTCACAGCGACGCCTCGGCGAGCGCGTGGAGCACTCTCAAGATCCTCAGTGCGGCCTTTGCCCCAATCGTCTGCATCGGAATATGGGCTGGGATCTGCACGGCCAACGGACGTAACCTGTGGACCATGACAATGACCGGACTGCCATACCTAGTCATGACCTTGTGGCTCATTGGCGCCTACGGCGCTGGGATGCTGAATAACCTCAGTCTACCCGTCTCGATGACCGCAGGTTTCGGTCTGGTTGGCCTATACGCACTCGTCCGCATTGTCCTCCTTCAGCCAACCTCATTCCGCACCGGCGCGGTGTTGTCGCTGGGTCGCATTGCCGAATTCCGCGCCTTTCTCCGCCAACTGGGAGCCTCGTCGCTCGAAAACAGCGGATACGCAGCCAACCAATTACTGATGCTCTACTTCTTGTCCCGCATCGGAACAGGCATCGTCTCGGGCAACAACTGTGCCATGCGAATCGGAATGCTTGGCTACAATCTTTTGGCGCTCCCGCTGGCACAACTGGTGCAGGCCAAGCTTTGCGCCGCCAACGAGCGTGACCGGCCGGCTCAGTTCCAGCGCTGGATTGGGGCAGTGGCAGTGTTGAGCGCGGTCTTCGCTGTGACTCTGTTTCTGACGAAAGTTCCCATCATCCGAATCGTCTATATGCACGGAAAGTTCCAAGGAGCTGCACTCAATACGGTAGCCAGCCTGCTGCCGGCTTGGATCTGCTACATCTTTGTAATGTCAATGAATGCTATTGTTGCGCGCTATCTATTTATTCAGTCTTACGGATCGACTTACGTTCGGCGTCAATTGGCTGCCTACGCCGCTGCAAATATATTGCGCTTTGCCTTGGCACGCCGATTCGATGCGCCGTCTATCATCTGGTGCTCTGTGGCAAGCGAAGGCTGCGCGATGCTCTTGAACTTGCGCAGTTGCTTTGCGCTGGGTAGTGGGGAGAAGTTAGCCGCAACCCTTCCTACAGCGAGTGAGGTGGCTGGATGATCGAGTCGGGACAAAAAGGCAACGTGTTGCTATCCCAGATGATCATGATGTCGATTCCCGCAATGCTGGGAATCTATTGGCCGCTCTTCGCGCTCAACGCGGATTTCGCGGCCGTTATCTTACGACCCGTGATACTAGGGTCTGCGCTGATGCTTGCGCTGCTCTGGTGCGGAAAGCCGCTAACCGAGGCGGAGATACAACTGGCAGGCATTCTCACTCTGCTAGTCGTGACCTTGCTGGTGCCAAGTATCTTGGCCACCGATCCGGCTCGCGCCCTTAAGGAATGGGCGAAGCTTGTACTCATCGCAATTGTCTGCTTCGCCCTGGCCAGGGCTTTTCGTGACCGGTCTACTGCCAGGATCTATGCCATTGGACTAGTCCTCTCCGCTTCTGTCATGGGGCTTTTCCTGCTTGCCAACTACGTCACGTCGATCGGGTTAACGGTTCCCACGTATGAGGCGCTGCGAGTTTACAAGGGTCAGGCAGCGAAGGCAGGTGTCGAGATTAATGCGATCGCCTTCAGTTCGCTCTTTTCCTTCTTTTCCGCAATATGCATTCTAGGGGCCACCAGAATCCTTTGGGCGGTAGGCTCTGCGCTCTTGCTCATCTGCACCTTCTTAACGGGATCTCGCACGCCGCCTGTAATCACAGTTGGCGCCGCTGTGCTATTGATTATGATTGCTTCCTTGCGTAGCAGAAGTGTGACGAGGCGGCTCGTCGCATGGATATGCACAGCATGCGCCGGGGTGGCGTTGATAGCGGTTCTCTGGATTACCGTCAGCTCAGTGGCGGGATTCCGCACGATGTCAAAGCTCAGCGAAGGCCGGTGGGATGTCTGGTCCGTGGCACTTACTAAATTCACCGAGCGCCCCATATTCGGATACGGATATGTCTCGTGGCGCGACGATCTCGCGTCGCGACTGCCTGGTGAATACAAACTATCGAACGCGATGGCCGAGCATATCGTCGGCGGCTACCACAACGAAGTCATGACCGCGCTGGCCGAGCAGGGGTTGGTTGGCACAGCGGCCGTAGCAGGCCTCTTTTGGTTCATGCTGCGTTGCGGTTGGCTGCTCGCCTACAGGCGATGGTTGACCTGGCGCCATGGCCGTTGGGCGCTTTTTGTCGGCATCTTCGCTCTCCTCCACTCCAACTTCGAGGTTTCTGGATTATTTGGCTACGCACAGGATCCGGCTGACTACCTTTCCTACGGGTTTCTCGCCATCCTGGTTGCCAGCATCTCCACCGAAGATGATTACTTGCGAAGCGCAGGGTCAGCCGTAACCATCCAGTCAGGAAACATCCATGCGCGTCTGCCGCACTTCGCGGGGTCAGATACGCAAACAAAACCAGCCGTTGCATTCACGGACTAAGGTGTTGATGCTTCTGAGTGGCCTCGTGTCCTGATTCGCAGCAACATCGCTCTGGTCTATAAGTTGCTTCTTTCCTCGGATAAGGAGAACTGGCATGGGTGTTCTTTACGCGGACCTGCGAAATCTGGTCGAACACTTTCGTCCAGTGTCTGAGGGAAAGAGAGTTCTGACCTTGGGAAGGCTAAATGTCTTTCTGCATTCCAATGAGATTACTTCCTTAAGAAATCTGTTTGCAGGGGATATAGCAGCTCTAAGCTTTTTTGATACCTACCGATGGGGCGAGTATTCCGAACGGCTTTTCACAGATCTGTTCAAGTGCGGAACGGTAGAAAGCATGGATTTCTCATCTTATGAGGGAGCTACCCACGTCCAGGATATTCAACAGCAGATTGACAAGACGCTCTGGGGAAAGTATGACCTGGTCTTCGACGGAGGAACCCTCGAGCATGTTTTCAATCTTCCCGTTGCGCTGGCCAACGCAATCCGGCTAGCGACGGTGGGCGGTTTGGTTTACAGCAATTCACCCAGCAACAACCTTAGCGGTCACGGCTTTTACCAGTTCAGCCCAGAACTCCTCTACAGGGTCATGAGCCGCGACAACGGAATGGAGGTCGTTCTGAGCCGAATTGGGATCGCCCGGTTTCCGTCGGTCGAGCGAACTTCAAAACATCGGGTTTATGATGTCGTCGATCCCGCCTCGGTTGGCAATCGAGTCCGGCTCCTCTCATCCCGGCCAGCTTACATCATGTGCATGGCGCGCAAGTGTGCCGAGATTGAGTTGTTCGAAAAACCAGTCTTGCAAAGCGATTACGGCCGCAAGTGGAGAGGTGCGAAGTTATCAGGAAAACGGCAGAAAGCCCGCTATATCTTCGACCGATTGCCCGCGCTCTTGCAGCACTTGGTCGTCGGTTTCTGGGAAGTGTACGAGACTTCACCGCTCACTTCACCGTTTTATCATCGCGTGTGGTAATGAGAGATTTTCGAAACTACCTTTCGGCTGGAACCCTCTTATTTAAGCGGCATCTCAGTATCACCTGCGCCGTAACTTCCAGACAACATCTTCCTCAACGGATCACCTATCGATGGATAAGACGAAGAGCGACACGAATCTACAATCTTTGGATGGACTCCGCGGGTTGATGGCGCTTTGGGTCCTCTGTGGACACGTCTGCCACTACGCGGGCATGACATTCATTCCGATCCTCCGTTCACCTGACTATGCGGTGGACGGCTTTATGCTTCTGTCAGGATTTCTTATGACCTATCATTACGAGTTGCGCGCCACAAAGGAGCCATGGACATCATGGAGGACGTGGGTTTCGTTTTATATCCGCAGGTATTTTAGGATCAGCCCGCTCTACTATCTTTTGCTGGTGCCAGCCTATCTTTTTCATTCCTATTATTCGCGGTGGGCTGAAAGTGGGCTCCGTCTGGTATTCCAACCGACTTTCTATAGAAGCCCTGCCCCGTTTGATTTGAGTCACGTCTTGATGCATGTGAGTCTTCTTTTTGGACTGTCTCCTCGATATCACGTCTCGCTGATCTTGCCAGATTGGAGTCTGAGTTTGGAGATGCAGTTTTACCTTGCATTTCCGTTCCTGATGCTTTTTGTCATGCGTTTTGGCTGGCTTGCGTGCGCGGCCCTCGCTTCCGCAATTTACGCAGTCTCAAACTCTACCGTTCTGGGGTATGCGAAAGGATTCGCCCAACCGTCACCCTTGTGCCTCAGCATCCTATGGTTTGCCATTGGGATGATCTGGGCCGGATCTTATGTTGAGGGCCGTGGAAATCACCGCCTGTGGGTATTGCTCGGCTGCTTGCTTGCCTCTATCTCGGGAGACTTTCACGACATTCTGGTTGTCGCCGTCTTCGCGTGGGTGCTCTTCGCCGATGGGTGGATTGCAATGGGCCCCTCGGCAACTATGGTCAGGCGCTTGTTGTCTGGAAGAATTTCGAAGTTCATGGCTGACTCCAGCTACAGTGTTTACCTGACACACCTTCTCATTCTTATTCCGGTGGCCTATTTGATCGCTACGCATTTTCGTCTCCCTCCGGTGCTTCGCTGGTCGATCGCAATGGTCATCACTGCCGTTTCCGCCTATTCCCTCGCTGCCGCGCTCCACCGAATCGAGACTTTTGGCATCAACATCGGTAAGACTCTGGCGTACAAGTTATCTCAGCCTGTGGAAAGGCACATTCCGTTCGAACGTCAGCGGAACGTCTTCGCGGATTGAATTCTTCGCGACCGCCTTGGATACCCGAACAAGCGCAAGTCCATGCTAGCCGCGAAAGGCCTAACGTCTTCTATTTTCTTGAGCGCATAGTGCCGTGCAGATTCATTATTCACAAAAACTGCTTAGCG
>Ga0181529_10003607_pt1 | contig 17465 bp, 20 predicted proteins | sample PEATcosm2014_Bin_36_FD_119763 | JGI IMG/M metagenome (GOLD analysis project Ga0181529, IMG submission 119763) | Peatland microbial communities from MTU Mesocosm Facility, Houghton, MI, USA - PEATcosm2014_Bin10_30_metaG | ecosystem: Environmental > Terrestrial > Soil > Wetlands > Peat | place... | reverse complement strand
AGCGCGGCCTGCTGCGCCTTGCGCATCTTGGCCGCCGCCACCATCTGCATCGCCTTGGTGATCTGGGCGGTGTTCTTGACCGACTTGATTCGCCGGCGTATGTCGCGCGTGCTGGGCATGAATCAATGGTAGGACTGCTTGAATTCCGTGACCGCCGCCTTCAGCTCCGCCGCGATGGCGTCGCCGATGGCCTTTTCCTTCAGGATTTTTTTGAGCAAATCCGGCTTGCGCGTGTGGAAATACTCGGAAAGCTTCTGCTGGAAATCCTTGACCTTGTCCACCGGGACATCGTCGAAGAAATTATTCTGCACCGCCCAGAGAATGGACGCCTGCGCCTCGACCGAAATCGGGTCGTATTGCTGCTGCTTGAAAACTTCCACCACGCGCTTGCCGCGTTCGAGAATCGCCTGCGTCTTTGCATCAAGGTCGGAACCGAATTGCGCGAACGCCGCGAGTTCACGGAATTGCGCCAAATCGCCCTTGATGCGGCCGGCGACCTGTTTCATCGCCTTGATCTGCGCGGCCGAACCGACGCGGCTGACAGACAAACCAACGGACACCGCAGGACGCACGCCTTGATAAAACAAATCCGTTTCCAGATAAATCTGGCCGTCCGTGATCGAAATCACGTTCGTCGGAATGTAGGCCGAAACGTCACCCGCCTGCGTCTCGATGATCGGCAGCGCGGTGAGCGAGCCGTTGCCATATTTTTCCGAGACACGCGCGCTGCGTTCGAGCAGGCGGCTGTGGAGATAAAACACGTCACCGGGATATGCTTCGCGGCCGGAGGGACGCTTCAAGATGAGCGACACCTGGCGATAGGCGACGGCGTGCTTCGAGAGATCGTCGAAAATAATCAGCGCGTCCATGCCGTTGTCCATGAACCATTCGCCAATCGCCGCGCCGGCGAACGGCGCGAGATACTGGTTCGACGCCGAATCAGAAGCTGCAGCGACAACGACAATCGTGTAGGGCAACGCGCCCGCTTCTTCCAAAATGCCGATGACGCGCGCCACGCTCGACTGCTTCTGGCCGATGGCGACGTAAATGTTGTAAATGGGGCGGCAATCCTTGTCGCCCGCAGCCTCGGCGGCCTTGTTGATGCGCGCCTGGTTGATCATCGTGTCCACTCCAATCGTGGTTTTGCCCGTCGAACGGTCGCCGATGATGAGTTCGCGCTGGCCGCGGCCAATCGGGATCATCGCGTCAATCGCCATGATGCCGGTCTGCACCGGCTGGCTGACGGATTTGCGCTTGATGATGCCCGGCGCAATTTTTTCCACCGGATAAAACGCTTCGTTCTTGATCGGCCCCTTGCCGTCGAGCGGCTGGCCGATGGCGTTGACGACGCGGCCAAGCAATCCCTTGCCGACCGGCACCTGCAACAGCTTTCCCGTCGTGCGGACTTCCTGGCCTTCCTTGATGCTGGTGTAGTCGCCGAGAATGATCGCGCCGACCTCGGTTTCCTCGAGGTTGAGCGCGAGGCCGGTGATGCCGTTGCCGAAATCCAGCATCTCGTTGAGCATCGTGTCGGTCAGGCCCTCGATCTTCGCCACGCCGTCGCCGATTTCGCGGACGGTGCCGACGTTCTGTTTGGCCGTCGCGGTCTTCGCGCCGCTGATTTGCGCCTCAATTTCCTGTAGCAAGTTACTCATAAAATTTCGTTAAAAACTTTCTTCCAATTTCTGCAACCGCATTTTCACGCTGCCGTCGTAAAGGTCGCTGCCGACCTGGATCCGCAGGCCGCCGATGAGCGCCGGGTTCTGCGCGAACGAAATGCTCACGCCCGCGCCATATTTCTTTTTGATCTCGCCCGTCACTTCGGCCTGCAATTCGGCGGTCAGCGGCGTCGCGCTTTCGACGCTCGCCGCGTGCTGCTCCAGATCCATCTTCACCAGCCGGTGCAGCCGCGACAAAATCTCGACGTAGCCGCGCGGCTTTTGCGCGGCCAGCAGCGCGGCCGCCTGCCGGACGCGGTTCTCGTCCAGCAAACCGTTGACGTGGCAACTGCGGAACAACTGCCGGGCGTCGCGCTGCGCTTGTTTGGAAATTTTCATGCTACGCTTCGCTTGATTTCAAATTTGAAATTTCAAATTTGAGATTTTCAGGCGGACAATTGTTTTTCCGTTTCCTCCGCGAGGCGTTTCTGGTCGTCCGCCGTGAGAATTTTCCCGGTGACGGTCGAGGTCGTCTGCACGACCAGCCGTCCGACTTCGCGTTTCAGCGACGCGAGCATCTGCGCGCGTTCCTGCGCGGCGGCTTCGCGCGCCTTGATGACGATCTGTCCGGCTTCGGAGATTGCCTTCTGCGTCTCCTGTTCGCGCACGCGGGCGGCGGCCTGGCGCGCCTCGTCAATCAGCTTGTTCGCCTTGTCTCCGGCGTCGGCCAGGATTTTCTGGCGTTCGGCCTCGGTCTGCGCAACGTCGCTCTTGATTTTTTCCGCGTTGGCGAGTGCCTCGGCGATTTTGTCGCGGCGCGTCTGCAACATGCTGAAAATCGGCCCGTAGGCATATTTCCACAGCACGAAAAAGACGATGGAAAAACTAATCAGTTGCGCGAGAAAAATTCTCGGGTCGAGTCCTAGTTTGTCCATAACCGGGATTATTTATTGCCGACGACGAGCCACGCGATGACCGCCCAGCCTTCGGCGAGCGCCATGCCGACGAACATGAACGTCAAAATTTTGCCGAACATCCCCGGATTGCGGCTCATGGCGATGACGCCACCCGCGGTGGCGATGCCGATGCCGATGGCCGCGCCGCCAAAGGCGAGGCCGATGTGTATATTGCCCGTTGTTTCTGCTAGCATCATAACTTTTATTTTGTTGGTTTTGGTTGTCGCAGCCGCTTTATCTGCGCGGCTGCAAATTCATTGTCATTGTTCAATGAGCGTGCTCCTCGTCATTGTGCGTGCAAAGCGTGCCGACAAACGCCACGACCAGCATCGCGAACACAAACGCCTGCACCAGGCAGACGAACGTCTCGTAAAAATACATGCACGACGAAAGGAGCAGCGAAAACAACAGCGATTTGCCGTGGAATATCATGTCCAAAATGCTTTCACCCGCGAACACGTTCCCGTAAAGCCTCATCGCCAGCGCCACCGGACGCGCGAAGACGACCGACAGCAGCTCCATCGAGCCGATGAACAGGAACAGCAGGAAGAAAAGCGGATACGTCCATTTGGTGGTTTCCATCTTCACGCCGAAAATATGCTTCACCAGCCCCCAAGGGCCGTTGTAGCGCACCGCCCAATAAAGGCTCATCACCAGAAAAATCCCCGCCATCGCCACCGTCAGGTTCGCATCCGTCGTCGGCGGGCGGAACAACGGCGTGAATTTATTGTCCGGCGAAGTGAACCTGATGCTGCCGACGCCCGGAACCAGATCCATCAGGTTTGAAAACAGGATGAAGATGAAGAAAGTCGTCGCGAACGGGAAAACCCATTTGGTCACGCGCTTGTCCAGGATGTCGCCGATCAAACCTTCCCAGCCTTCCACCATCGCCTCGAGGACGTTTTGCATCCCGGACGGTATCTCCTTGATGTTTTTCGGCGTGGTGGCGCGGACGATGATCAAAATGAACGCCGCCACAATCCAGGTGCAGATCATGGAATTGGTGATAGGCAGCCCAAGCACATGGAACACCGCCGGGGCGGCGGCGGGAACCATTTCATCCGCCGGGGCGGACGCGGCGGCGCCGGCCGGTGCCGCCGGCTGCGCGTGGAGGTTCACCGCGGACATCGCGGCGTAAAGCGCCAGGACAAATATTATTTTTCCAAACCGGGTCACAATATGATTTCTGACGGCGACACGACCTTGGTTGTAAATGCTGTCGCGCGCCAGAGCCGCAAAATCTGCCCTGTCGTGAAATTCTTCACAAGCTTTTTTTTGAAAATTTCCGGTTCAAGACCGCTTGTCCAGCACGCCCCAGCAAGAACGAAGTTTGGCCGGCGTTTCCCCGCGCTTTCGCAACTCCCGCAAACTCAGCGCGTCGTGCCGTTTTGCCAGCCGCACGCCTTTTCCGTCCACCATCAGCGCGCAGTGGAAAAACTCCGGCGGCGAAAAACCCAGCGCCCGATAAATCAAAATCTGCCGCGCCGTGCTCACCAGCAAATCCGCGCCCCGCACCGCTTCCGTCACCTGCATCGCCGCGTCGTCCACGACGCACGCGAGCTGATACGCCGGCACATCGTCATGCCGCCAGACCACGAAATCCCCGAAATCTTTCCCGGCGGTGAATTGTTGCACGCCGCAGTTTCCATCCATAAATGAAATGACTTCGCCGTCGGGCACGCGGAAGCGCCAACTGAATTTCCGATTTCCGATTTCCGATTTCCGATTTCCCCGGCACGTTCCGGGATAAATCGGCTCGTCATCGTCGTTCGCGTGCGGGGCGCGGGTGGCGGCGCGGATGTCCTTGCGCGAGCAGGTGCAGGGATAAATGAAATTCCCGGTGCGCAATTTCTCCAGCGCGGCGCGGTAAAAATCCATCCGTTCGCTCTGGTTGTAAGGCGCAAACTTTCCGCCGACATCCGGCCCTTCGCTCCATTCAAAACCGAACCAGCGCAAATCTTCGAGCATCGCGCCGGCAAATTCCATCTGCTGGCGCGTGGAATCCAAATCCTCGTTGCGCAAGATCAAGACGCCGCCGTTCGCCCGCGCGCGCTCCTGCGCGGTCCAAAACGTCCGCGCATGGCCGAGATGCAGCCAGCCCGTGGGCGAGGGCGCGAGGCGGCCGCGATAAGTTTGTTTCACGGGGAAAAACTACCCGCCGGGCCGGGTTTTGCGGAGGAAATAATAAGTGAGGGATCGCGCGCATAACGCAAATTTCTCCCTCTCCGCCACGAAGTGGGGGAGAGGGCCGGGGTGAGGTGGTGCGTTTTATCAATTCCCCTCACCCTGACCCTCTCCCCGTCCGACGGGGAGAGGGAATTACATCCATTGTTTGTCATCTGCTCATCCCAAAATAAGTGGGATTATGTAGTTGACATATAATCGGGCAAAACTGGTAGGGCGGGCAGTCCCCTGCCCGCCGGACGCGTGGATTGACAACAGGCGGCGCGCACGGAGTGACGCGCCCTACCGGATTATCTGTTATGTGCATAATCCCAAAATAAGTGAAAATAGTTCTTGCCAGGCAGGCTGAAAAGTTGTAGATAAAAATCATGTCCCGTTTCAGCCATCTCCCGGCTGGGGTCATCCCCTCAAATCAATTACTATACCCTCGAAGGCAGATTTTTCTGGCGGCACCCTCCATTTTCATTTGTGCGGCTTCACGGACGGATTGTGCCACTGCACGGACAAAATGTGCCGTTGCACGCCTCATTCATGCCATTGCACGGATGAATTATGCTGTTGCACGGACGATTTATGCCGTTGCACGGACGATTTATGCCGTTGCACGGACAAATTATGCCGTTGCACAATTCGTTCGTGCAGTTGCACGGACAAGTTATGCCGTTGCACAATTCGTTCGTGCAGTTGCACGGACAAGTTATGCCGTTGCACAATTCGTTCGTGCAGTTGCACGGATAAGTTATGCCGTTGCACAATTCGTCCGTCATGCGGCCATTTTGGCACATTCTGCACCCTCTCGGTTAAATACAAACAACACAACAACAACGGTTAAGAACAAAAACATATGAACAAAACAATCCCGTTCTGGCCACGTGGCAAAGGCGACCGGATCATCTGGTTGACCAACTGGATAGACAAAATAGCCGGTTATCAGCTCATCCTGGGCTATACAGCGGCGGAGATCGCCGCCACCATCGCGGACGCCCAGCGCGCCCTTTACCTCCTAAACACCGTGCAAAACGAGACTCAGGGTTTCGCCAAGGCCGTCACCGCCCATATTGACATCGTCCATAATGGTTCCGGCTCGGCCCTTGTGCCGTTGCCCGTCTTTGTGCTCCCCACCGACCCGCCGCCGCCGGCCAACGTGCTGCCCGGCGCGATCAAGCGCATCATGGCGTTCATCGCCAACCTCAAGACACGTCCCGGCTATACCACGGACATCGGGACCATCCTGAAAATCATCGCCACCACCGTGCCGTTGGATCCCGGCGACATCCCCGATCCCGATGCCGAGGCGGAGAGCGGCCAGGTGGTTTTGAGCTTCATCAAGGGCGGACATCAAGGCACGCTCATCCAAAGCCAGATCGGCACCAGCACCGTCTGGGCCGACCTCGCGGTCTGCACCACCAGCCCCTATCACGACGTCCGCCCGCTGGCCGTGCCCGGCGTGCCGGAAAAACGACGCTACCGATTCTGCTTCTGGGACGGCACGCCCTCGAACGTCTGGACCGCCGTGTTTGAAGTCACCTTCAGCGGCTAGGCCGGTGGAAGGAAGATTGGCGGAAGTGGATTAAAAGACACGAACGGGACGACGCAAGCCGTCCCGTTCTTATTTTGCCGGATGATGTGTGCAACCAAAAGGTCGGTAGGGCGCGTCACTCCGTGCGCGCCGTCGTGGCGAATCAGGACATGCTCGTTGGCAACCGGCGGCGGTCAGAGGACTGACCGCCCTACCGTCCCCAGCTCCGTCAGTAGCGGAATAATTATAGAAACCGGAATCAATAAAAATTTCCAAGCCCCGGCGGAAGGAAAATTGGCGGCAGCGGATTATGTCGGATGATTTCTTCAACCAATGATTTGGTAGGGCGCGACACTCCGTGCGCGCCGCCGCGGCAAATCACCTCTTCCTCCACTCCGTCTTCGGCGGCTCCGGCAGACCTTGCGCGCGCAGCGCGGTGCGGAAATGCAGCTTGGAGATTTTCGCCAGCTCGCCCGCGCCCCGTTCTTCCACAAACTTCTTTGCCGCCGCATCCACCGCCGCGCTCGCGCCCTTCGGGAATTTCATCGTGAAATCTTTCTCCAGTTTCGCCAGGCCCTTCACAAATCCGTCGCGCGCCAGGATGGAGGCCGCCGCCACAGCGATGTCCTCTTCCGCCTTGTGACGCTGCACGAGCTGGATTTCCTTGCCTTGCGCCATCAACGCCTTTTCGATCACGCTTTTGCTCGCTGCGAACTGGTCGCTGATGGCCTTCACCGGCGGCGGATTCATCTGGTAACGCTTGCCCATGAGATTTTCAATCACGCGCGCGTGACCCCACGCGAGCAGCGTGTTCACACTCCGCATCTTCGCGTAAAGCCGGTTGTAAGCCTCGTTGCCCACGACGACGGTGTCCACCACGCAGCCGGGCGTCCTGCGGATGAGTTCGGCGAGGTCGGAAATTTTTTTGTCGCTTGAAATGTTTTTGGAATCGCGGATGCCAGCCTCTTTCCAGGCGTTGATGACGCTCTCGTTCACATACACGCCGGCGATGCAAAGCGGGCCGAAGAAATCGCCTTTGCCGCTTTCGTCCACGCCGATGCGCGGCAGGAGCAGCTCGGGATTCAAAATGGTTTCGTAGCCGAGCTTGACCTCCTTGAGAATCTCCGGCTCCAGCACGAACTCGACAAATTCCCCGGTGCCTTTGCCCTGCACCACGAGTTTGCCGCTCTCGTAAAACACAATGTTTGTCTTGTCCGACTCGAAGGCGAAGCGCGCATACGGCACGGTGCGCGGCTTCCAGTTGCGCGCCTGCAAGGCGGCCAGCAGCGCGGACGCCTGATCGTGGGTCAGCTTGCAAGTGTGGATGGTGAGCGGCTTCACGGAAAAAATCTTAACCACAAAGGCACCAAGGCACAAAGGTTTTGGCAAATGTCAATCGGCGGTGAGTGAGTAACGAGCGCACGTGAAGAATATTCGGGGACTCAAACTGCAAGAGGTCTTGTTTCAATAAATTTATTGATTAAAACCTAAAATTAAATTTCTAGTGTCGCGATTGCTCAAATGGTTCGCCGCGAACGCCCGCGGTCATTCCGGCAGCGTCAAAACGTAGGCGTGGCCGGCCTTGAATTCATCCAGTCGGCGCAAGATTTCCGGCGCGAACGGCAGCACATGAACCATGCGATTGGACTTGGCGCGGAGCAGAACCACGGCAAATGGCAGGGACGAAGTTTGGTTCTGCTCCGGCAGGCGTTTGTCCACCGTCAGGAAAAGGTCGAACTGGCCGGAGTCCGCGATTTTGCGCAGGAGTTTTCCATTGCTGACGCTGGCCCAGCCGGCTTGCGGCACGGTCCTGACTTCGTGGCCGGACAGTTCGCGCGCCAGATCTTTGGGCAAACATTCGTCCAGCAGGATGCGCATTCAGGCGGTGGCGAGAAGGTTTTCGCTGGCCTCTTCGAGAAAGCCAACGGCCTGGGCGCGCGAAACGGTGGGGTATTGTTCCAAAAATTCGTCCAGCGTGTCGCCTCCCTCGATGTAGTCCAAGAGTGCGCGCACCGGAACGCGAGTGCCCGCGAAGCAAGGTTCGCCACCCATGATCTCCGGGTCAATCAGGACAAAGGAACTCGACTTCATGGCGTGAATATGGCTCGTTTGGGCGCGGCTGACAACTTTTTATCGGCGCGGGAATTTTCAGCATTTCCTTTTCGCGTATTTCGTGTATTTCGCGGTTCGGCAAATTTTTGAACTCAAAACCAAAAACTAAAAACTTCCGCCTTCGCGGCGCGCCAAAGCGCCGCTCCGGCGCGACGGCGGCAAAACTCATCGCCGCGTTGCTGGACTGGTTCGCCGCGCACGCCCGCGACCTGCCGTGGCGGCGCACGCGCGATCCTTACGCGATTTGGGTGAGCGAGATCATGCTGCAACAGACGCAGGTAAAAACGGTGATCCCATTCTGGAACCGCTGGATGAAGGAACTGCCGACCATCGAAGCTGCGGCGAAAGCGCCTTCGGCCAGGATTCACAAACTGTGGGAAGGTCTGGGCTATTACACGCGCGTCCGCAATCTTCAGAAAGCCGCGCAGGTCATCGTGGCGGAATGCAGGAGACGAGGTGACGAGTCTCAAACCAAAAGCAAATTAGAGACTCCTCACGTCGTCTCCTACAAATTCCCGGAAACATTTGACGACGTTCTGGCGCTGCCGGGAATTGGACGCTACACCGCCGGCGCGATTTGCAGCATCGCCTTCAACCAGCCGGTGCCGATTCTCGACGGCAATGTCATCCGCGTGCTCACGCGCATCTTTGGCATCGCTGAAAATCCAAAGGAAAAGAAAACGAATGCTTTGCTTTGGAAACTGGCGGAAGAACTGGTTTCTCACGCAAAAAAAGGTAGGGACAGCGCGCTGCGCTGTCCGGACGCCGCAGCGCGGCGTCCCTACCACGGCTCCAATTATTGTTCTTTTCTCAACCAGTCAATGATGGAACTTGGCGCGCTGGTCTGCACGCCGCGCAATCCACAGTGCCAGATTTGTCCGGTGAAAAAACTCTGCTTGGCGTTCAAGGAAAACCGCACGGAAGAACTGCCGAATCTGGGCAAGCGCGAAGCGGCCACGGCGAGGCGATTCATCGCTTTTGTCGCGGAGAGAAACGGACGTTTCCTCGTCCGCCAGCGGACAACGGGAGTCGTGAACGCGCATCTGTGGGAATTTCCGAACGTCGAAGCCAACGGCGTGAATCCAAGCCCGAGGGAAATTTTTGAATCGGAGTTTGGCTCTGGGCCGAAAGAATTTTTGCCGCTGGTCACGGTGAAACATTCCATCACGCGCTACCGCATCACGCTTGAGGCGTTCGCCGTCCGGCTAAAAAAGGTTCCCGTCAAAACGGACGGCGTCTGGAAAACCCCGGCGCAAATGCATCAGCTCGCTTTTGCCGCCGCCCATAAAAAACTCGCCAGCGCCGCCGTGAAAAGTATCCTGTCCGGCCGATGATTTACTTCGATTACAACGCCACCGCGCCCGTGATGCGCGAGGCGCGCGAAGCCTGGCTCAATGTGACCGAGAAGACCGGTGGCAATCCTTCGTCCATGCACCAGGCCGGCACGCGCGCCAGCATCGCGTTGGCCGATGCGCGCGAGAAACTGGCGGCGTTTCTCGGCTGTCATCCGCTGGACATCATCTGGACCAGCGGCGCAACGGAGGCGAACAACATGGTCACGCACCATTTCGCCAAAACGCTCGGCGCGCAGGACGAGATCTGGATTTCCGCCATCGAACATCCGTGCGTCCACGATTCCGCGAAACATTATTTCGGCAAGCGCGCGAAATTGATTCCCGTCACGCGCGACGGCGTGGTGGATGTTGACTGGCTCACTTCGGAAATGGCCGACAACCGGCCCGGCTTGATTGGCGTGATGGCGGCCAATAACGAGACTGGCGTCATTCAGCCATGGCGCGAGATCCACGCGATTTGCAAGGCTTACGAAGTGCCGTTTTTCACCGACGCCGTGCAGTTTATCGGCAAGATGCCGTTGAAGGGCTTGGGCGAATGCGATTATGTCAGCGGCGCGGCTCACAAATTCGGCGGACCGCGCGGCGTGGGTTTTTTGAAAATTCCGCATCGCAAGGCCATCACGCCGCTGCTCCACGGCGGCAAGCAGGAAGGCGGTCGCCGCGCCGGAACCGAAAACGTCGCGATCATCGCGGCGATGCTGGCGGCGCTGGAAATGCGAGAGAAACAAATTGCGCAGAGCCTGCATCTGCTGCGCGGCGTGTGGCGCGATAATTTTGAGCGCGAACTGATGCGCGCGCTGCCCGGCGCGAGCATCATCGGCGCGAACGTGCCGCGGTTGTGGAACACCGTTTCCGCGCTCATGCCCGACGGCGACCGCAAGCATCAATGGGTCGTGCGCCTCGACAAGGCCGGTTTTGCGGTCAGCACCGGCTCGGCCTGCACGACCGGCAAAGAAGAGCCGTCACACGTCCTCGCGGCGATGGGCGTCAAGCCGGCGCAAGCGGTGCGCGTGGTGCGTTTCAGCGCCGGATGGGAAACAACCGAGGCGGATTGGGAAGCGCTCGTCAAAGGTGTGGCCAAAGTCCATGCGGAGATGCACGCCGCAAAAGCTTAATTATTCTCCGCGATAAACGGACCGACTGATTTGCTCCGTTCAGTTGGGCGTGCCGCCGAGCAACCGGATTTCGCGCTGCGGGAACGGGATCTCAATCTTGTTCGCACGGAACCGGTTCAGGATTTCCTCGTAAATTTCCACCTGCGCCGGAAGATAATCCGCCACCTTCGTCCACGGTTTGACCGTGATCTGGATGGAATAATCTCCCAAGTTGGTGATGCCGATGAACGGAGCCGGGTCTTTGAGCACGCGCGTATTGGCGGAGAGTATCTCCCGGACGATTTTCTGCGCGCTGACCATGTCTGTTGAGTAACCGACGCCGACGCCCATATCAAGCTGGCGGATCTGGCCGTAGTTGTGCATGATTTCGCCGACGAGTTTCCGGTTGGGAATCATGACATTCGACATGTCGGTGTGCAGCAGCATCGTCGAAAACAATTCGATGTGCTTCACCTGCCCGCCCACACCGGCAACTTCGATGTATTCGCCTACGCGAAATGGCTTGGTGAAAATAATCACCAGCCCGGCGACGAGGTTGCCGAGGACGCCCTGGAGCGCAAGACCAACGCCCACGCCCGCCACGCCGATGCCCGCCAGCGCCGGACCGATGGGCACGCTTAATTTTTCCAGCGCCTGCAGCAAAGCGACGAGAAACACAAGCAGCCGGACAACGCGCACGGCCAGCATGGCGATGGGCGGCTCTACATGTTTGCTGTCCAGCCAGTTCTTAAGGGTGCGCCCAATCCACCACGCGATGATGACGCCGATGAAGAGAATGATGAGTGCTCCGACAATTTGAAAGCCGTAGTCGGTCAGGAAATCAATGACCTTCGTCTCAATCTGGTCAATGTGGGATATGGCTGCGTTTGCTGTGTCGCTCATAGAATGTCTCCGATTCGCACAATGAATTAAATGAAATCGCCGGGTTCGGCAACATCAGAATGTTTGACTCGGGATTATTTTTTGCCAATTCTGCTTCCAGCATGACCACCAAAACGCGCAACCGGCTCATCGCGCTTTTCATTTTCGCATTTCCTTTCATGGTCATAACCGGCTTTTTGATCCTCGAACATTACGATCCAACTCCTGCAACTCCGCCGCCTGCGTTGACAGACACAAATTTCATTCACTCGCCGCGATAAACCGCGCGCGCCGTGCAGGTCTCAGCCACGACCACTTCCGCCAGCAGCGGCAGCTTCGGCTTCAGCTTTCTCCAGATCCAAGCCGCGACAATTTCGCTCGTCGGATTTTCGAGGCCGGGGATTTTGTTCAGGTAATTGTGATCCAGCTTTTCCCAAACCGGCTTGAACGCCGCCGTGATGTCCGCGTAATCCATCAGCCAACCGAGCTTCGCGTCGCACTCGCCCGCCACGACAATCTCCACCTTGAAGCTGTGGCCGTGCAGCCGGCGGCATTTGTGCGTCTTTGGCAAATGCGGCAGCAAATGCGCCGCCTCAAATTGAAACGATTTTCTTAATTCCATTTTCATATTTTAGTCAGTGGTCGATAGTCAGTAGTCGGTAGTCAGCAACTTAACAGCTCCGTATCTCAAAACTACTGACTACTAACTATAGACTGTTCACATTTCCAAATCCGTCCACGTCACCAAATCTCCCAAACTTGGCCGGCCATCGTGACGCCACGTCAGCGGCGGATTCTGCATCTGGCCGAGCGGACAAATCCGCGTCGCGCCCCAGCGGGCAAGCTGGGTTGCAATTTCAGCCGATTTTTCCTCCGGCACTGCAATCCCAACCGTCGAAACTTTTCCGCGAACGCTGTCCGCATTTTCAAAAACCGTCTTCAAGCCCGCCACCGCCTTGACATAAATGAAACGGTTCAGGCACGAAAGTTGAAAGCGCGCGTCCGCCTCATAAACCACCGTCCACGCCGTCGAATCCTTGCTGCACCAATGCTGCGTCGTCTCCGGCGAATGCGCCGCGCGCACCTCGTAAATGCCGCGGCGCGACGCAATCGCCGCCGCGTGTTCCGCCGGCAGTTCGCCGCGCGGCTCGGTCTGTTCGCGCCGTTCCAATTCTTCCGCGAGCAATTGCGCGAAATGTTCCGGCAAAATTTCGCCCCCAAGCTGGACATAAATGACGTGCGGTGAAAGACAGCCGAGCTGGTTCCACGCCACCACGTCGTCCGCCGCCGCTGCGACGATTTTTTTTGCGCGCGAACCGTATAAAACTTCGCCCGCCACAAAACCAAAGCTCACGCGATGGCCGCAGCCGAGAAAACGTGTCTTGACCGGCAATTGCGCGCGGATCGCCGCAAGCGTCTCGTCATTGCCCGTCGCCGTCACGCAATCGGACTCGGCGAACAGGGCATTTTCCAAAGCCGCGTTGCCGCCGCGCCATTCGGCGATTTCCATGCACGCACCAAGCTTCGGATCGGCCTCGTAAATCGAATGGGCGAACAATCGCGGCAGAAACGACGCGCCGCTCGCGCACTTCACGAACTGCGCCGAACGCGTGAGCAGACCGAAAACGATGCTCGTCAAAGTCGGGTTCGGGATGTTTCCCGCCGCGATGTGAACCTGATATTCCGGGGCGTTGACAATCGCCATGCGATTTTGTTTTTGCTCGGTGGCTGTCGCCGTCAGGACGTCGAGCCGTTTTGCGTCGCCGAATTCCTGCACGAGCAGATCGCGGAAATTTTCGCGCGTGAGCCGCTTGAAATAATTGTCCAGACCGCGCGCCAAGGTTTCGCGCGAAAACCCGGTTTGCGCCGGGCCGGCTTCCAGCGCGAAATTGCGAAATCTGTTTTCCGCCTGCAACCACCCGTCTGCCACATCGCTTAAAATTTTTATCAGGCTTTCCGTCGAGCGGTTCATCAGATAACGCTCACGGTTGCGCTTGAGCGTCTGGCATGCCTCCGCGATCATTGCCGGTGAAAGCGTGGCTTCCGGCGGCAAGTCGGCGAGAAAATAATTGGGCAGCTTCATGCGGTCATCAAGGAACAGCCGCGTGCTTCGGCCAGTTGCGCGCGGCCAATCAGTTCAAAACCATCGCCGCGATGGACGGCCAGATCCTCCGTCTGGATTGCGGCCACGGAAAAAACGTTCGCCAAATCAAACACGCGAATCAATCCCGCTTCGCCCTCGTCCACTTCGCGACCTGTTTCAGGTGAAATTATTTGCGCGCGCACCCAAGGCGGAAAATGAAAACTTCTGGCTTCCGACTTCTCACTTCCAACTTCTAACTTCTGACTTCTGCTGTCATACGCCTGCGAGCTTAATTCGCTCATGCCGTATTCGCAGATGATATTTTCACGCGGAACACCGAGCCGTTCCGTGATGAGCGCGTGCAATTCTTCTTTCGGCAAACTGCGCGAACGGTTTTTGTAGCCGCCGGTTTCCATGACGCATGAACCGGCGGGAAGCTCGACCCGCAGGTCTCGCGCCACCATCTCGTCCAGCAAATGAACAAAAGAAAAAGCGGTGCCGAGCAAAAGCGAGGCACGGGGCTTGAGGCTTGAGGCTTGAGGTGAAAGCGCTGCAAGCGTAGCGGCGAAATCCAAAGTCCACGCGCCGGACGTGTCAATTCGTCCGACGAAAGCGCATTCCGATTTATCCAGCTTTTGTCGGATGACTTCAAACATATGGACGAGCGACGAATGCGGTGCCTGCTCCGGCGGTGGCGTGAGACAGACCAATCGCAAATCACAAATCGCAAATCCTAAATCCGGCAGGATATTTTCGAGGAACCACGGAAATAGTGACGCTTCATAAACCGCCAGCGATTCCGCCGAATGAAAATGGCGGCTCGGCTTCTGCTCCGTGGTTCCGCTGGAATAAAAAATGGCGGTGCGTTCGCCCAGCGCGAGGCTGGTCAGTTCGATTTCCTTGAACGCCGCTGTCGGCACGGCGGGGATTTGCGTCCAATGCTCGACCGTTTGCGGCGTCCGCCCACGTGCTTCGCACAATTTCCGGTAGGCGGAATTGTGTTTGAATTGATGCGCGAACAGTTCCAGCGCCAGCTCGGAAAATTGCGGATTGCGGATTGCGGATTGCGGATTGGCAATCAAGTCGCGCAGACGCGCAGCGTAGCTGGAAAGTTCTTTGTTCATGCGGTGTTTGTTCGTGGCTGGTTTTCCGCGACAGCCAATATGAATTGTAGCTGTTATTTTGATTGTCGCAATTGAAAATCATCCTCGCTCTCATCCTCATCGTCAAAAAGTGAGAACGAGGATGAATGGCGAGATTGCCTTCACGTCGTTTGTCCGCCAAACTGCCGCTTCGATAATGAGCAAACAGTTTTACATCACCACCGCGATTGATTACGTCAACGGCCAGCCGCATCTCGGACATGCCTACGAAAAAATCGTGGCCGACGTGATAGCGCGCTCGCGGCGCAGCCTCGGCCAGGAAGTTTTTTTCCTTACCGGTCTCGACGAACACGGCCAGAAAGTCCAGCAGGCCGCGCAGGCCGAGAAAAAAAATCCGCAGGAATACTGCGATGCGCTCGCGGCGGACTGGTTGGCGTTCGCTAAAAAACTTGCGCTGACCAACGACGATTTTGTCCGCACCACGGACCCGCGCCACAAGGAATTCGTCCAGGCGATCCTCTCGAAGCTCAACGACGCCGGGCATTTTTACAAGGCGACTTACACCGGATTTTATTCGGCCAAGGAAGAAACATTTCTGACCGAAAAAGACCGCCGGCCCGACGGCACGTTCGATCCGAGCTATGGCGAAGTGGTCGAACTCAAGGAAGACAATTATTATTTCAAGCTCGGCGCTCAGCAGCAATGGCTGATTGACTACATCGAGGCCAACCCCGATTTCATCGCGCCTTCCTATCGCCGCAACGAAGTCCTCGGCTTCCTCAAAAACAACACGCTCGAAGATTTGTGCATCTCGCGACCGCTGGCGCGTTTGAACTGGGGCATCCCGATTCCCTTCGACAAGGATTTTGTCACCTACGTCTGGTTCGACGCGCTGGTGAATTACATTTCCATTCCCGCCGCACATGGAGATAAAACTGTCTTGGCAAAATCGGAAATCGGAAATCGGAAATCGGAAATTGAATTGTGGCCCGCCGACATCCATGTCATCGGCAAGGACATCTTGAAATTTCACGCCGTTTATTGGCCGATCATGCTCAAGGCCATGGGCCTGCCGCTGCCGAAACAAATTCTCGTCCACGGCTGGTGGCAAAAGGACGGCGCGAAGATCAGCAAAAGCACCGGCAACATCGTCGAGCCGGTTGCGGTCATTGACGAATGGGGTCTGGACGCATTCCGCTTTTACGTTTTGCGCGAACTCGACATCGGCCCGGACGGCAACTGGACCGACGCCGGTTTCCGCTCACGTTATCAGGCTGAACTCGCGAACGGTCTCGGCAATCTTGTGAACCGCTCGCTCTCGATGCTCAAGCGTTATCGCAACGGGATTGTTCCCGCGCAGTCGGACGAGCTTGCCGCCGACGCCGCGAAAGCCGCCGATGAGACGCGCGCGTTGCTGAAACAGAACCAGCTCCAGGCCGCACTCCAGAGCATCTGGGGACTCGTCACGCGCGCCAACCAATACGTTGACCAGACCGCGCCGTTCAAGCTCGCCAAAGACCCGGCGCAATCGCAGCGGCTCGACGAGGTTTTGTATAACCTCACCGAGACGTGCCGCGTGCTCGCCGTTCTGCTCCAGCCGTTCTTGCCGGGAACGGCTCTGAAGATTTTCGCGCAGCTCGGCTTGAACGAATCGCCCGGCACATTTTCCGAGGCAAGTTGGGGCAAATTAAAATCCGGCCACAAGATCGGCGAACCCGCGCCGCTGTTCCCGCGCAAGGATGTTTGATTCAACGGCACCAGCACCGCCGCTTTTAAGTTAATAAGGAAAGCATGAAATCAGGAAATACTTTCCGTTCCTTGTTTCCTGCCTTCCTCATTTAATAATTTTGGTAGGAGTCGAGGTGACGAGACTCAAATCAAGTCAGAGACTCCTCACGTCGTCTCCTACTCAATACACGAGAACGAGAACAGCCGCATCCTGTGCCGACTTCACCACATCCTCAAACTTCTCATCCGCCGTGTTCGGCGTTTTAAGTTTCGCCGCCACGTCCGGCACCGATTCCAGAAAGCTCAAGAGCAGGCTGCTCTTGACCGCGTAATTCACATTCTCCGGGAGCGAGCCGCTCATGGCCAATGCTGTTGAAGCATCTAGTTTTGCGGAAACGATGCCGATGACGTTGCCCCGCTCATCCACCAGCGCCCCGCCGGGAAAAGTATGAAGGCAGAATGATGAATGAAAAATTAACGCCAGCGCGAACCGGTTGCCGTTTTGTTTCTACATTCTTCATTCATACTTCTTCATTTGTTTTGGGTCATCCCCCACGCCCGGCCTGCGTGGACGAAGCCATTGGCCTGACGATGATAATTGATTGCATGGGCTTGCCTGAAATTAGGAAACATCAAACCACTACGGCGCGGCAAAGGCCCGACAGCGACGCGATTTCCCCCTTGGCCAGCACGGGAAAATGCAGAATGAAGAAGGAAGAATGAAGAATTATCGGCTGGCGTGAACCGGTTGCTGTTTTATTTCTTCATTCTTCATTCATACTTCTTCATTT
>Ga0181529_10003605_pt1 | contig 17471 bp, 12 predicted proteins | sample PEATcosm2014_Bin_36_FD_119763 | JGI IMG/M metagenome (GOLD analysis project Ga0181529, IMG submission 119763) | Peatland microbial communities from MTU Mesocosm Facility, Houghton, MI, USA - PEATcosm2014_Bin10_30_metaG | ecosystem: Environmental > Terrestrial > Soil > Wetlands > Peat | place... | reverse complement strand
GCCGAAGACGACGATCGGCGCCCAAGACATTGCGCTCGTTTCGGGCACTACCCCCGCCCTTGCATCCGCCGCAAGTGTTTCGCTTCCATTCCCAGGAACCGGCAATTACCCAACTACACCAGGTACATACTACTTCGTCGCGAAAGTTTCGGCCTTCGACGATACGGCCGGCACGGGAACGAAAGTCTTAGCATCGAGTCCGATAATAGTGTCAGGACCGCTTTACACTGTCGCAGTCGGAGCGCCAACGGGCAGCAATACGACAGGGAGCGCGGTAAACGGCAATTTCACGATCAGTAATAGCGGTAACGGAAATGGTACTAGTCTCATTTCTTGGGCAGTGTATGCATCTCCCGCGACGACATTAAGTGCGGGAGATTCCCTTATCGCCTCAGGTACTACTCCGGCTTTAGCTTCCACGGCCAGTATTTCGCTCCCGTACGCCGGGGTTTGGCCTTCGCTCGCAGGATCCTACTATATTGTCGCGACAGTGCAGGCGGCCGATGACGCGACAGTCGGAATGGCTTCTTCCGTCAGCGCCGTGGCCGTTGCCGGCCCCATATATACCGTAACGGCTGTCCCTCCACCCGCGGGCAGCACGGCGGGCGGAGCGGTGAGCGGGAGTTTCACGGTAAAGAATACCGGAACCGGAACCGGCTCGAGCCTCATTTCCTGGTCGGTATATGCATCTCTAAACTCAACAACGGCTATCACCACCGGAGATACCCTCATAGAATCCGGGACGACTCCCGCCCTACCTCCAGGGCCACCAGGAAGCTCCCCCGCGTATTCCGGAACTTGGCCGACAGTCGCGGGCTCCTATTTCATAAAAGTCAAAGTGCTATCGAATGACGATCCCTTGGGAGGAGTATACGCGCCCGGCAGCGCCGTAGCGGTCGCGGGTCCGACGTACGCTGTGACGGCTATCCCCCTCCCGACGGGAAACACGGCAGGCGGGGCGGTAAGCGGGACATTCACGGTAAAAAATACCGGTGGCGGAACCGGCTCCAGCCCCGTTTCCTGGTCGGTGTATGCATCTCTGAATTCGACGTCTGCCGTAACCACAGGAGATACTTTAATTGAATCCGGCGGAACGACTCCTGCCCTAGGTCCCGGAGCGAGCAGCAGCCCATCGCCGACCTATGCCGGAACGTGGCCGACGATAGCGGGATCCTACTATATAAAAGTCGAAGTGCAATCGACCGACGATCCATCGGGCGGAGTATTCGCGTCAGGCAGCGCAGTGGCGGTAGCCGGCCCCACATACACCGTGACGGCGGTCCCTCTGCCGACGGGCAGCGCGAAGGGCGGCCCAGTAAGCGGCACCTTCACCGTTAAGAATACCGGCGGCGGCGCTGGCTCCAGCTCCATTTCCTGGTCCGTATATGCATCCTTGGACTCGAATTTATCGGTTTCTGCCGGAGACAGCCTGATTGAATCCGGGACGACTTCCGCCCTGACCTCGGGGAGCAGCTCGTCCCCCCCATATTTCGGATTGTGGCCCTCCATCGCAGGTACCTATTATATCAAAGCCGTAGTCCAGGCTGCCGATGACACGACGATCGGGGTGCTCGCGTCAGCGTCGGTAGTGGTGAACTGATTCCGGTGGGGCCGCCTCCCTACTCCCTCAAGAGCCTTTCTAGTCCGTCGAGCAGCTTGACCATCGAGTCGCGGTCCGAACCGGGCCGGATATGGGCGGCCGTGCCGCCCTTCTGCAGCGCCTCGGTCAGGGCGAGCACCTCTCCGAGAGCCTCATCCCTTCCCTGCTGGCGCTGCTGCGAGGCGAAGGTGTCGAAGTATGTCTGCATCGTATCGTAGAGCTGGGGGTATTTCGATTTAATGGGATCGGTCCCGATGATCTGCCATAGGAGGAGCTTGGCCTGGAGGAGCGAGGCGAAGTCGGGACCTTGGGAGACTCCCGCCGCTACCGGCTCGCTCAAGAGCTCCTGTTTCATGGCGGCGATCCGATTCGGGAGGACCGCTCGCCGGGCGCCGTCCTTGACGGCGTCCCGCCCGGCGCCCAGCATATAACCCGCCTCCGCCACTTGGGCGACGAGGGAGGCCGCGACCGTCGGATCGCCGAGGAGGAGGCCGAGGGCTTGGCCGTAGCGATCGAGGATGGTCTGCCATTGACTGTCCTGCAGGAGGCTCGAACCCTGAGCGACGAGGTTCCGCTCGGACCTGAGGCCGGCCTCCCGCTCGGCCTCCCGATTCGTGAGCGCCATCGATTCGAGCTGGTCGTAGCTGGCGCGGGCTTCGGGAATCTCGGATAGGGCCGACAGATAGAGATCCCGCGCGCCCGCGGCGTCTTTCTCGGCGAGTTTCCTCTCGGCCTCGGCATTCTTCTCGCGGAGCGCCTCGATCCTTGTCCTCGTATCGACCAGGGCGGCGGCGTCGGCGGAGTCCCGATCTATATGGTAGCGGACGAGCTCCTCGAGGGATCCCAGGATGAAAAGCTCGACCGGACGGCGATTTTGTATGGCGGCGAGGGACTTCGCAGGCTCCCTGTCCAGGGAATCCCTGAGGTCGGAGATGTCCTTGAGGGCCGCCTGGTTGTCTCCTGCCTTGATTCGCGCGTCGATCTCGTCGTAGCCGGAAAGGATCCTCTCCATGACGAGATTCTCCTGACGCTGCTGCTGCTGCAGGCTGTCGAGATCCGCCAGAGCCTGGCTCTTGGCTTCCTGAAGGGCCGCGGTGTCCTTCGTGTACCGGCTCTCCAAATCGGCTTCCCGGGATTGGTACTGTTGCTGGAGGCCGGCGCGCTCGCCCTGAGCCTGGCTGAGGCTTTGCTGGTATTCGGCGATAAGTCCGTTTACCGCCGCCTCGTTCGCGGCCGCCTCGGCGGCAGCCTGCTTCTGGAATGCCGCCGCCTGTCTGTCGGTCTCGGCCTTGAGCCTATCCTCGTAGGCGCGAAGACGCTCGTCCTGCTTGTCGGAGCTCAGGCCCGAGCCCTGAAGGCGCTGTCGCTCGGTCTCGAGGGCCGCCGCCATCTTGGCCGAGAGCTCATCTTCCCGCTTCTTTACGGCCTCGGCGGTCTGGTTCCGCATGCGCTCGCGCTCCGCGCTCGCGTCGTCGAGCTTCTTCCGAAAGGCGACGATCTCCTGGTCCTTCTGGCCGATCTGGGCCGCCGATTCCTGCCTCAGAGCCTCGACGACCTGGTTTTCGGCGCCCTGGATAGCCCTCGCGCCCGAGGATATCTGCTTTTCCTCGCCGTTCAGGGTCCTGGTGAACAGGATGACCGTCGCGGCTACGGCGGCCAGGATTAGAAAGTTCGCGATAATGGGCAGTCCGGCCCCGCTCTTCCCTCTGCTCGCGCGGATCTCCTCGGTCCCGATCCGGTTCTTCGCCAGCATATCGTCGATCTCGTGGAGGACGGCGTCCCGCTCTTCGGCCGGGATCTCCTCCATGGCTCCGCCCGCCTCGTCCTTGGGCACGAGACGGAGATTCCTTCTTTGCCTATATATCTGCTCGGCGCGTTGATATAATCCGTTCATGTTCCTACCGATATCTACTACTATCTACTATCGACAAAACTAGGCCGTTTGCGGTCCAGCCGGCCATTGAAACTATCGATATTACTCATGAAAGGGCGGCCCGAGGCAATACCGATGAGCATCCGGACGAAGATAATCCTCATAGTGATCCCCCTGATCCTGGCGCCGCTCCTCATAACCGGCTACGTCGCCTCGCTGACCGCCCGGAACGGGATCACGAGCGTCGTCACGAGCCTCCTTCAGTTCAAGGAAGAAGAGCTCCTCTCCTATGCCGGAAGCCAATGGGCCCTCCTGACCGACAACGGCCTGGCGGGGAGCGCGAAGTTCCTCGACGCGACGAAATCGGCGATCGAGTCCTTCGCCCGGAACATGATCCGGAGCGATACCGAAGCGATCCTCGCCGTCGACGGCAAGGCGGATGTAGCGATGAGCACGGCGAGCATCGCCTTCTCGCCCGAAGAGAAGGCGGCGCTCTCCGGCCTGATCGCGAACAAGAGCTTCGGATGGAAGCCGATGAGATTGGGGGGCGTCGATCGAGTATGCCAGATAGCGCCCTTCCAGCCCTTCGAGTGGTACTTCCTGGTCACCGAGCGCCGCTCGGTCTTCTATGAGGCCGTCAACGAGCTGTACTTGCGGACAGGGTTGATCGTGGCCGTGTCCCTCGCGGGCGCCGTGGGGCTTCTCCTCGGCTTTTCCTTCATCCTCATAAGGCCCCTGCGAAGCATGGTCGGGACGATCACAGAGATCATGGCGACTAGCGACCTCAGCAAGAAAGTCGAGGTGGAATACCGGGACGAGATCGGGGAGCTCGGGCATACCTTCAATCGGATGACCGATCAGCTCGGCAAGGCCGACGTCCTCATCAAGGATTTCGCCCTCCAGGCCGTCGTCGCCCAGCACAAGGAACAGAAGATCCGGAATATCTTCCAAAAGTACGTCCCGAGGAACGTCATCGATCAGCTTTTCACCAATCCCGCGAGCATGCTCGTCGGGGAGGATCGGATCCTGGCCCTCCTTTTTTCGGATATACGCGGCTTTACGTCCATTTCCGAGAAGATGATGCCGAACGAAGTAGTCGAGTCCCTCAACGCCTACTTCCGCATCATGGTGGACGTCATCATGAGCCATTCGGGCATCGTCGACAAGTACATCGGCGACGCGATCATGGCCTTCTACGGCGCTCCGGTCATGACCGGAGACGAAGCGCACCAGGCCGTGGAATCCGCCTTCGACATGATCAGCTCCCTGAAGGACTTCAACGTCTGGCAGGCCAAGCGAGGCAGGCCCGAATTCCGTACGGGCATCGGAATAAACTACGGCCTCGTCACCGTGGGCAACATCGGCTCGGAGAGGAAGATGGACTATACGGTCATCGGAGACATGGTCAACCTGGCATCCCGCCTCGAGGGCCTGACCAAGCACTACAAACAGTCCCTGATCTTTTCCGAGTCCGTGGCGGTGAAAGTCAAAGACGAATTCAGGTGCAGGCTCCTCGATAGGGTAGTGGTCAAGGGAAAATCGAGCGGGGTAGGCATATATACGGCGAAGCGGGCGTTGACGAACGACGAGGAGCGCGCATGGAAGGCGAGCGACAGGGGGATGGACGCCTACCTCGCGCGGGATTTTTCGGCCTCCTCGCGCCACTATCGCTCCGTCCTCGAGCTTTTCCCCGACGACGAGCCTGCCGCCATGATGGTCCGCCGCTGCGAGGAATTCCTCAAATCGCCCCCGCCCCCCGATTGGGTCGGCGCCGTGGTGATGCAGGAAAAATAATTCCTTGTGGATATGATCGCTTTCGACTAGACTTTCAGCCGAGGCTCTTGGTCCTCGGAGAAAGATGAAGCTTTACTTCCTTCGTCACGGCGAAGCCCTGGATCGATCGATCTGGAAGGGCGAAGATTCCCTAAGAAAGCTCACGGCGGACGGCGAGAAAGAGATCGAGCTCGAGGCTCGGGCGCTCGCGTCTCTGATCCCGCCCTCGACCATACTCGCCAGTCCCTACGCGCGAGCCGCGAAGACTGCCGAGCTCTTCTCGGCAGTCCTCGGCTTTCCCGGAAAGCCGATCCTCGACGAGCGGCTCCAGCCCGGTTTCGATCTGGTCCGACTCAAGGAAATCATCGCGGAGCATAAGGAAGATGAAAGCCTGCTCCTCGTCGGCCACGAGCCGGACTTTTCCCGGATCATAGCCGGCCTCATCGGCGGCGGCGCCATCTCGCTCAAGAAAGGCGCCCTGGCAAGAGTCGACTGGAACCCTCGCGACGGCAAGGGAAGCCTGGAATGGCTCGTGCCGCCCAGGCTGCTGATCCGTGAGACATAGGGCGCTTAAACGTACGGCTTACAGGATGAAATCCGCGTGGAAAGAGGCAGGGGAGGCTTCCGAGAAGGGGTCAGAAAGTAGAACGGATCCGTCCTCGTATGCGGTCACGGTGATCGTCAGCGTGTCCTTCGCGTCGCTTCCGGAGCCCGCCGTCGCTATCCCTTCGATGTAAATGGGCATGGTCGAGCCGCTCAATGTAGCCGTATAGGTCGGAGACGTGTAGGGCGGGGTAAGGGCCGTCGCGGCGCTCGCGACGATGACGGCTTTTTGCCCCGAGCCGTCGATCAAATCCAGCTGAGTCAAAGTGGCGCCCTTCTGTTCCTTATCCGATACGGTCACGGTGTAATAAAAAGCATGTGTCCCGGAGGTATACGAGCCGCGTTGATCGGCGGTCGGCGAGCACGCCGTAAAAGCCAGGGTCACGAGGATGGCGACGAACGCGATAACGAATTTACGCATGTTCTCATTCTCCGCCGAAGAGGCCCGTGAAGAATTTCTCGATGGCGTCGCGGATGACGACGAAGACGTTGCCCCTCGGCAGATCGGAGGCGGAGACGAGGTCCACGCGGCGGATTACCTGGCCATTGGCCGAATAGACTACTTCGCCCACTCGGGTCCCCGCGGCCAAGGGCGCGTCGACCGAAGAGGGAAGGTCGACTCGCGCCTCGATCGAGGATGCGAGGGAGCGGGGCAGGGTTACGGCGAGAGGCGAGGCGGAAGCCAGCTTGACGCGCGTCCTGGCGCCGTACCAAGCCCTGGGCGAGGGCAAAGGCCCGAGGTCGGGCCTCATAGTCTCGAAGTTGGCGAAAGCCCAGTCGAGGAGGGCGACGCCGTCGTGGGAGCGCTGCGCCGAGCCTCCCAAGGTAGTGCCCGCTCCCGAGCCCCCTAGAGTGACGATGACGAAGCGAGTGTCCCCGCGAACGGCCGTTGCGGCGAGATTGTAGCCCGACTCGATTATATAGCCCGTCTTCAGGCCGTCGCAGCCCGGATAGGAAAGCACCAGATTGTTGCGGTTATACTGGATGATCCTCCCGACCGGGTGATAGTCGGCCGTCGCGTTCTCCGGACGCGGGAACTCTATGTAATGCAGCGAGTGCAGCTCCCCGATCGCCTGGGGGTGGAGGATCATATAGAGCCTGCAGAACTCCGCGTAGCCGCGGGCGGTGATTCGGTTGAGCTCGGAAAGGCCGGAAGGCTCGACGAAGTAGAGGTCGTCGAGGCCGAGGGCGCGCACGGCCTCGTTCATCCTGGCGGCGAAGGCCTCGTTGGAGCCCGCTACGCGCCGGGCGAGGGCGAAGGCGGCGTCGTTGCCGGAGACCACGGCCGCGCCCCGCATGAGGTCGATGACGGACACCCGCATCCCGGGTCTGAGGTACATGAGGGAGGAGCCGTAGGGAATGTAGGGGGAGCAGTCCCGCTTGTCTATCGTCACCAGCTCGTCCTCGGAGAGCCTGCCCGCCTCTATTTCGTCATAAACGAGGTGGAGGGTGACGAGCTTGGTGAGCGAGGCCGGCGGAATGACGAGGTCGGGATTCTTGCCGTACAGGACCGTGCCCGTAGCCTGGTCGAGCACGACGACCGCCCGCGCGCCGACATTCGGCGCCGCGACTCCGAAGAACGCGCTCGTCTCGGCGGCGGCGCCCCGGCCCGCCGCGGCGAAGAGCTTGTTTCCGTAGAGGAGCAGGACCGCTATCAAGGCCATGGAGGCCGCTTTCTTGATCGACGCGGTGAGTGTCATGCCGTTTCGGCGCCTTCCTTTCTCTCTTCAGAAATCCGCGAGCTTGGGCGCGCGGGGAAAGGGTATGACGTCGCGAATGTTCGCCATGCCCGTAATATACAATAAGAGGCGCTCGAAGCCCAGGCCGAAGCCCGAATGCGGCGTCGTGCCGAAGCGCCTGAGGTCGAGATACCACCAGTAGGCGGACTTGTCCAGGCCCAGCTCGGCGATCCGCCTCTCGAGGACGTCCAGCCTCTCCTCGCGCTCCGATCCGCCGATGATCTCGCCGAAGCGCGGGACGAGGACGTCCATCGCTCGGACCGTCCTCCCGTCCTCGTTGAGCTTCATGTAGAAGGCCTTAATCTCCTTCGGGTAGTCGGTGACGATGAGGGGGCCGCCGATGACCTTCTCCGTGAGGAATTTCTCGTGCTCGCTCTGGAGGTCGCAACCCCAGTAAGGCTTGAACTCGAAGGACTCCGGCGACTTCTCGAGCTCCCGTACCGCGTCGGTGTAGCTGAGGCGGGCGAAGGGCGCGGAGATCATCGTGGAGAGCATGTCGACGAGGCCGCTCTGGATGCGCTGGTCGAAGAAGGCCAGGTCCTCGGCGCAGTCGGAGAGGGCCACCCTCGCGAGGGACTTGAGGAAGTCCTCGGCGAGGTCCATGTTGTCGCCTATGTCGTTGAAGGCCACCTCGGGCTCGATCATCCAGAACTCGGAGAGGTGGCGAGTGGTGTTGGAGTTCTCCGCGCGGAAGGTGGGGCCGAAGGTATAGACCCGGCCCAGGGCTTGGCTGTAGGTCTCGACGTTGAGCTGGCCCGAGACGGTGAGGGAGGCCGGCTTGCCGAAGAAGTCCTTGGAGTAGTCCACGGCCTCGCCCGACTTCGCGATCCTCTCGAGGTCGAGGGTCGTCACCTGGAACATCTCGCCGGCGCCCTCGGCGTCCGAGGTCGTGATGAGGGGCGTGTGCACGTAGTCGAAGCCCCGTTCCTGGAAGAACTGATGCACAGCGAAGGCCATCCTGTTGCGCACGCGGGCCACCGCGCCGAAGGTGTTGGTGCGGGGACGGAGATGGGATATCTCGCGGAGGAACTCCATCGAGTGCGCTTTCTTCTGCAGGGGATAGCTATCCGCCGGACACTCGCCGATGACGACGAGGCTCGAGGCCTTGACCTCGAGCTTCTGGCCCGAGGCGGGGGAGGGGACGAGGCTGCCCTCTACGCCGACGCTCGCGCCCGTGCTGATGCGGGCCAGCTCGGAAGCCGCGGCCGCGACGGCGCCCCCCTCGAAGACGCATTGGATATTCCCCATGCGCGAACCGTCGTTCACCTCGAGGAACACGGCCGCCTTGGTCTCGCGCTTGGTGCGCACCCAGCCCTTGACGGTCACGGGGCGGCCGTCGGGCGGCAGGGCGAATATCTCTTTTATGGTCAAACGCATGATCCCCTTGTGTAGCATGAAATGAGTATGAGGGTCAAATACCGGCCCCGGCGCGACTTCACGTCGAGCCTCGCTTCGTAGTACATTATCGGCGTATTTACGGGGGTAAAAACGGTGCGATACAACGTGGGCGTCGCATATCTTCTCTGGCTCTTCTCGGGCTTCGGTGCCCTCGGCTTCCATCGCTTCTATCTCGGCAAGTTCGGCACGGGCCTCTTGTGGCTATTCACGGGCGGCCTCATGGGCCTCGGCTGCGTCTACGACGCGGTCACCCTTCCGCGCCAGGTGCAGGAGGCCAATATCGGCGCCCGCGTGCGCGCCGAGATGAGCTACCGGCTCGGCCAGGGCTACGCCGGCTATGGCCCTTCCGCGGCGGCTCCCAAGCCTGAAGACCCGGAGAAGACCGTCCTTCGCGTCGCCCGCGACAAAGGCGGTTTCGTGACCCCTGGCGAAGCCGCCCTCGAGGGCGACATGAGCGTCGATCAAGCCCGCAAGCTCCTTGAGAAGATGGCTGCATCGGGCAATGCCGAGATGCGCATCCGCTCCAGCGGCGTAATCGTCTACTTCTTCCCCGAGTTCGCCCGCGACGGCAATAATGATTTTGCGGTTTAAGTTATTCGCAGGTGGGTCGAATACCCCGCGGCTTGCTAAACTACCCTATCAGAAGAGAAGAGGGGCTTTCCCATGCATCACCGATGGTCTCTAGCACGGCCTTTCGTCGTTTCCTTGAGCGTTTTTATCGGCATCCTTGTGACCGGAGTGACAAGTCTCGCCTTTGCCGAGGATATGGCGCAGGCACATGTCGCGGTCGTTCAATTCTCGAACGCGACAGATTCCTCATCATACGATGCAGCATGCAAAGCAGCGACGGATACGCTCGTTATGACTTTTCATCAGCTTGGGCGCTATCGTGTGCAGTCTGAGGACAAGATAGGCGGCGGGGAAGATGCTCTGCGAGTCATGGCCGAGGAGCGGCAGCTCGACTTCATCGTATATGGGACGATGTCCAAATCGGGATCCGGGATCGACTGCAAGCTGTCGGTCTTTGACCGGGCGAAGGGAAAGACGACGCTGTCGCAATCGAGGAAGGCGCCGGGACTCCTTGACATATTTGACGCGACGGACGAGCTGATCGTATCAGTGCTGGAGTCGATGACGGGATCGCACATCGGCTTCGGGGCAATAATGCTTACGAATACGGGGGAGAAGGGAACCTATACGGTACTCGTGGACGGATCGCCGATAGGAAGCGACCTGACGAGTCTTGACAGAGTGCTAGACGGGACGCGCACGGTGACGATCGCGCAGAAGCGGATGCTGGGCGATAGGGAGATAGCGCGTTCGAGCGTAGAGGTGCAGGAAGGGAAAACGGCAGAGCTCAGCTTTGCGGTGCCCTTCCTGATGGACGATGAGAAGCAAAAGGTCGAGGGGCTGAGGGCGGGGATCAAGGCCGAATGGAACAACGAGACCGCAGTGAGTGACGTCGATGCGAAGCTCACGGAACTCACGTCGCTTCTGAGCGATGTGTCGTATAGTCCGAAGCTGTCGACGTATAAGGACGAGGCGATGCAGCTCACGGGTGAGCGGATGCTGCGCAAGAATCGACTCGCGATCGAGGCCTCGGCGTGGGAGCCGAATGTCGAGCTCCTCGACGCGGCGGGAGCGCTCTATTCGAGCGCAAAGGTATATCCGAATCCGGAGACGATCAAGGAAGCTTTTGAGGGAAACGCCCAGCTCATGGCGACGCTGTTCGAGCTTGAGGCGGGGAAGGCCCTGAGTGACGGGGACCTCGACAAGGGCCTTGAGTGTTTTGAGAACGCGCTTCTAGTTTCGACACGGTATTTAGGTGGAGCGCGGATGATGGACTACGCCTACGCGATGACGATGTTGAAGGACTTCAAGGAGAGGGCGGGGACGCAGGGGCCAGAATTCAAGGACGATCAGGATCTGAAGGTCGTCTTTGGCGCTTTGACACGGGCGGGGCAGCAATTCTACGGTTTACGCGCGCAAGTCGAAGCCGGTACGGCCGTGGCGCTCGTGGCGAGTGACGTAGCGACACCGGTGAGCGTAGACAGTCGGGAGTATGCGGATGCGCCGCTTGTACTAACGCCAGCCTCGGGATCGCGAACGATGAGTGTCCAGCCCAAGGGGGCGGCGAAGCCGGTAATGCTGACGGCCACAGTCGGAGGGAAGCTCCTTTTCCTCCAGGACGGTTTTGCGTCGTTCGGGAAAATCGCGGGCGGCAACAGTCCCGGTTCAAACCAGACCGAGTCGGCATCTGTTACCGGCTCTAGCAGCCTTCCCGCTAAGGTTCAGATCAAATCGAATGTCGAAGGGCAAGTATATTTCGAGGATGAGTTGTTAGGCGATGTGGGTCCGGGTAATCCTCTCCCCGTCGAAAATCTACCCGTCGGAAAGCACAATTTCGTCTTGAAGTCCGGGGATAAGGTCCTCGAAACCATCACGATCACCCTGAACTCACGGGCTAGACCCACTGTGGCTTTTGGAAAACGCAACTCTGAACTAGAACCGACAATCTACAAAATAGGGGATGCCGGACCAGCAGGAGGCTTCATCTTCTACGACAAGGGAAGCGTGAGCGGAGGCTGGCGCTACCTCGAAGCTGCGCCGAGCGACCAGACGGACAAGAACGACATCCAGTGGAGAAACGGCTACGACCTGTACATAAAGACCAGTACTGCGGTCGGCACGGGCAGGGCCAACACTAAAGGCATCATAGCCGCCCAAGGGAGCGGAAGTTATGCGGCAAACCTTTGCAAAAACCTTATTATCGGTGGCTTCTCGGATTGGTTCCTCCCCTCGAAGGACGAACTGGGTCTCATGTATGCGAACCTCAAGAAGGCAGGTCTAGGCGGTTTCGGTGAGGGCTGGTTCTGGTCGTCTTCCCAGAATCTCAACGACACTGCCTGGAAGCAAAGATTCTCGGACGGCCAACAGACGATCAGCGTCAAGTACAATCGATATGCTGTCAGAGTCTGTCGGGCATTTTAACCGTTACGCTATTCGAGCGAGTTGGGAAAGGAAGCGGAAAGGACTATTGGCGGGCATCGGGAAGCCGCGATCTAGTGTCCCGTCCCGGTGATTCGTTGACATAATCGCTGAAGTTTGGCCAGGATCGAGTCCGCCGTCGCCGTCCATATGAAAGGCTTGCTTGTCGTGTTGTAGTGCTCGACGAAGGTGGGTGAGTTTAACCAAAGGTCACAAAAGTACCATAGGATTTCGTGTTATTCGCTGTCTGGCAATGCTTTGAGAGAAATATAATCTCCCAATTTTTGGATGCTTTTGGGGCCCCACTTTTGGGAGTTGCAAAACACGATTAATTTATACCCGCAAATGAGATTACTGATTTTTCCATGGTACTTTTGTGACGTTTGGTTAAACGCGCCCACGATATATACAGAGTCTCTCTGCTCTTGGGGCATGCTGGAATCCAGGTAACCGAGACCTATCTCGAGGTCTTGGGGAAGTGGATTGAACCAAAGGGCGCCTATCGATATACTTGTATATCAAAGGGGGTGCCATGATAGCCATACGATTGCCGGCAGAGATAGAAGCACGCCTCGACAAGCTCGCCAAGGAGACGGGGCGCACGAAGACCTTTTACGTTCGGGAAGCGATTCTTGAACAGCTCGAGGACCTCGAGGATGCCTATCTCGCCGAAAAGACCCTTGCAAAGATTCGCGCCGGGAAGCAAAAAACCATTCCACTCGAAGACCTAGCGGCGGAATATGGCATACCGCATTGAAGTATCGACCGATGCAAGCAAGCAGCTCAAGAAACTGGACAAGGGGATTCGGGAACGCCTCTTCCGATTCCTCTTTGACCGCACCGCAAAACTCGAGGACCCGCGAAGCCTCGGAGAAGCATTGAAGGGCACACGACTCGGCGAGCTCTGGAAGTACCGCGTCGGGGATTACCGGATAATATGCCAAATAGAGGACGCCCGCGTCATCGTCGTTGTCCTCAGGATAGGGCATCGACGAGAAGTCTATCGATAGTTATTCGCCTTCCTCGAGGCCGCCGGCCTGGCGGTTGTCGCCGGCTCGGCGATTTATAGGTTTGGGCTGCAATGGAACAGTGAACAGGCACAAGGACTCCAGACAGAGGAGTCGGCATATAAATTTGAAAAACCCTCCTGGACAGGCTGAGAAATCCTCCTGGACAGGCTGAAAAACCCTCCCGGACAGACTGAAAAACCCTCCCGGACAGACTGAAAAACCCTCCCGGACAGGCTGAAAAATCCTCCTCGACAGGTTGAGAAACCCTTCACGGACAGTGGCTGAGGGGATTTCCCCAAGATATTGATTCGCACGCGGGTTCATACCTCGAAGCTCTGCTTCGCGCTTTCCTCGTTTTTGCGCGACAGGGTATGGACCCGCATACAATCAATTTCCCTACAGAACGAACGATACCTCGGAGCTCTGCTCCGGGGTTCGTTCATTCCCCTAGAATTCCTCGAAAGAGTCGTCTTTCTGATCGCCACGGAGGGCTATCGCCGTCTTCGCGACCCTGTGATCGAGTCCGCGCGATGGAGACGTGGTCCCGGCGGGCGCTGAGGTCCTTAAGGACGCCGTCTCGGAGAGCTTGAAGAAGGCCATGGCTTCCTGCAACCCGACTGCCTGTCCCGAGAGTTCCTCGGCCGACGCGGCGAGCTCTTCCGCCGCCGCCGAGTTCTGCTGGATGACGGAATCGAGCTGCACGATGGCTTTCGTCACCTGCTCCGCCCCGCTATTCTGCTCTCGGCTCGCGGAAGCGATCTCCTGCACCAGCCCGAATGTCCTTTGGATGTCGGGCACGGCCTTCTTCAAGAGCTCGCCCGCCTTCTCCGCCACCTCCACCGACTCCTTCGAGAGGACGGAAATCTCCGCCGCCGCCTTCTGCGAGCGCTCGGCGAGCTTGCGAACCTCGCTCGCCACCACGGCGAATCCCTTGCCGGCCTCCCCGGCCCGGGCTGCCTCGATGGCCGCGTTGAGAGCCAGCAGATTGGTTTGCCGAGCTATCTCCTCGATTATCGTGATGCTAGAGGCTATTTGCTTCATCGCCTTTACCGTCTCCTCGACGGCTTTCCCGCCTTCGAGGGCGTCGCCGGCCGCCTTGCGGGACAGCTGCTCCGTCGCGAGGGCGTTATCCGTGTTCTGTCTCGTGGTCGCGGCCATCTCCTCCATCGACGAGGAGACCTCCTCGGCGCTCGCGGCCTGCTCAGTCGAGCCCTGGCTCATCTGCTGGGCCGTCGAGCTGATCTGCTGGCTGCCCTGGCTGACGTTCCCCGCCCCAGACTTTACGTTCGAGACGATCTCGCGGAGCTTCTCTACCATGCCGCCCATGGACATGATGACGAGGCCTATCTCGTCCCGCCTCGCCCGCGGCATCGCGACGTCCAGGTCGCCTCCGGCCAGGCGGTCGGCCGCCTCGGCGGCGGCCCTCAGAGGCCTCAGCCTGGAGTTCATGAATAGGGCGATGATTACGATGGCCAGGATGACGCCGGAGAGACCCACGATTACCATCACGATGGCCATGTTCAGGGCGCTTTTGACTATGTCCGACATGGAAAGGGAAGCCGTTACGATCAGGCCGTAGGTCTCGTCCTTGATAAAGGTCTGGACCTTGTCCACGCCGTTCAGATTGTAATACAGCACCGTGTCCGAGGGGCTCGCGAGTATCTTCTTTCCCCAGTCCATCGTCGAGGTGTCGAGCTTGAAGATAAAGTCCTTGTTGGGGTGGGCCACGACGAGGCCGGAGCGGTTCGTGATGACGGGGAAGCCCGTCTTGCCGATCGTTATCTGAGTGACGATGCGCTGGGCGAAGGAGCCGAGATCGATAGGCAGGCCGAGAATGCCTATGACTTTGTCTCCGTCCATTATCGGCGCGGTAATCAGCACCACGGGCAGGCCGGTGCTCGGCGACTTGTTAGGATCGCTGGCCCAAGTCTTCCCTCCGAGGGCATTGGTGATGTTGGCCTCGAAGGCCGGGCTCCTCCACTTCTGGCCCACGGCCACGTCGAGGGCGGCGGCTATTATCTTCGTATCCTGCTCGGCCGTCGAGACGAAGGCGTTCTCGTAGATCTTCTTCTCGGCGAATATCCCCTTCACGACGGCCGCGGCCTGATCGGTCTTGCCTCCACGGGCGGCGCTCTTGATGACGTCGAGCTTCGCCAGGAAACGCGCCTCGTTCAGGTTGTCCTGATAGAAGGCATCGACCTGCGCGGCGATATCCTTGTTGAAATTATGAAGTTCGTCGATATATACGTTCTTCTCTTCGCTATAGGCCGAGAAGTACGCGATGACGCAAATCGAGGCGACTAAAAGCACGATGATGAGTCCGATGATCAATGAAAGGACCGTTCTCAGGCTGACTGTGCGTTCTCGACTCATCTCTTCCTTCCTCCGTAAATGTGAAAATCGAATAGCGGCGGTTCCCTCTTCGGCATCGGTCCGCCGTTGCTCGGCCGGCGATGTTGAAGTATCTTATACTTTTATCCCATGCCTGAGGGACAGGGATAGATCAAGCCGCGCAAGGGAAACACTATGAGGATGCGATTGGGATGTCGTCCTGTTTTGCGAATCCTTATATGAAATCGGTCTCCGCTCGGCTCGAGCTATTTCAGCCCGACTACTCCCGTTTTCAAGGAAGGTGCCAGGACAATGGATCGCGCGAATTTGCTTGAATCCCTGTACTGGCTCTCACGCGGGGCGATCGGCTTCTCCCTGATCATCGGCGGCGCGGCGATCCTCCTCTCGACGGAGAAGGACAAGGCAAGCCGTTGCCTGGCCACGATCTTCGCCTCCGTCGGGTTCCTCTTCTGCATCAGCGCCCTGGGATTGGCCTATCGCGTCCCCGATGCCCTGGGAAGCTTCATCGTGATCGCGGCGATCCTGGCGATCAGCCAGGCTCAATTCGAGCTCTACCTCTATCTGTTCGGAGACGAAAGTCGACGGAGATTGGTCCGCCCGGTGCTGCTCGCGGGAATCGGATGGTCCATCCTCGTATGGGGCCTTCCCTTCCTGGATACGCTTCTAGGCCGGGAGGCGACAGGATCGAACGTCGAGATCGGGTTGAGATTGGGAATCTTCCATAACGCGGCCTCGATCGCCGTCTACGCTTGGCCGATAGCGGTATCCCTGATCGCGGTCGGGACCGGGCATCATTCGCTTCGCGATATTCCTATCCGCAAGCCTGGGACGGGTATCCTCGTGCTCAGCACCCTGAGCCTGATCCTAGTCCTCGGCGTCATCCTCGCGGGGGCCGCCCTTTCCTCCGTCGCCCTATATCGCGCGGGCCACGCGGCGCTCGAGCTGCTCACGTTGTCCATGTACCTCTTCTCGGTCTCCCGGCCCGACCTCTTCTCCCTCGCCGGACGCGAAATCCGCGAGGCCCGGGACAGGAATCTCAAGCTGAGCGAAGAGGAGTCTCGGTTCATCCTCGAGCGCATCGGCCGGGTCGCGGCCAGCCCTTCGATCCCGTACCGGCAGGGACTCGACTTGCGCGGCCTCGCCGCCATCGTCAAGGTGCCGCCCTACCGCCTCTCCATCTGCTTCAACGCCTGCCTCAAGACGAGCTTCCCCGCTTGGCTCAATGCCCTGCGAATCGAGCGCGCCCGTCGGCTTATCGTCGAAGAGCCCGACCGCTCCGTCCTGGAGATCGCTACGGGAGTCGGCTATGGCTCGAGGGCCGTGTTCAACAGCCAGTTCCTGCGCATCGTCGGCATGACCCCGAGCGAGTATCGCCGGACGATGCCGCGTAAGGCCCAAGGGCCCGGGAGAAGTCCCCGTGAATCGACGTTCGGCGCATTCGTTGATTTCCGCGGCCCCGGTCACCGGGATCGCGTCTCATTCGTCCTTGAAGAGGTAGGATGCCCTCAACTCCCTCATGGAGAATTGGACCGCGGCCGGAGGAAGACTTATCCTGGTCTTCAGGTAGTCCTCATATCTGTCGAGACAGGCTTGGGTCGTAATATCTTCGCAGCCTTCATGGAAATCGACGTATTTCTGAGCGACGAAACTGGAGAAGCTCCCGCTTCCTTCCGCCATGCTAGCCTCCTAAAATGGTAATATAATAAGCACGAAAGCCGGCGGGAAACATAAAGCGCCGCGAATCGGGCCGATCTCCACCGCACTGGGAAATCCGGGGATTCCCAATTCTTTGCCTTTATCTTCGTACTGAATCGGCGGATGAACATGGACGGCGGGATTGTCCGCGATCGTGATCGCGAGGAAGGGACTGAGAGTATCTTCGCCGAGAACGGGTGCGAGCATAGTCTCTTCCGAGGGCGCGCGTAGCCGCGGCGGTGACCGGCCGGGCCCAGCGGGTCGATCGGGCGAATGATGTTGACGAGTCCGTATTCCTTAGGTAATTTAGGCATACCTAAATCAGGGATTTTGGGGGCCGAACATGCGGAGCGAGACGGAAGAGAATTACCTCAAAGAGACCTATGCCCTGCAATTGGAGCACCATCAGGTGACGACGACCATGCTCGCCCACCGAATCG
>Ga0181529_10003597_pt1 | contig 17532 bp, 17 predicted proteins | sample PEATcosm2014_Bin_36_FD_119763 | JGI IMG/M metagenome (GOLD analysis project Ga0181529, IMG submission 119763) | Peatland microbial communities from MTU Mesocosm Facility, Houghton, MI, USA - PEATcosm2014_Bin10_30_metaG | ecosystem: Environmental > Terrestrial > Soil > Wetlands > Peat | place... | reverse complement strand
GCGGGGCAACGTGATCGGCATCGTTTCCGCAAAACTGGATGCTTCAACAGCATTGGCCATGAGCGGCTCGCTCCCGGAGAATGTGAATTACGCGGTCAAGAGCAGCCTGCTGTTGAGTTTCCTCGAATCGGTGCCGGACGTTTCGGCCAAACTAAAAGACCCAATCACATCTGACGGGAAGTTTGAAGACGTTGTAAAATCGGCACAGGCCGCGGCGGTGCTGGTGCTGGTTTATTGAGTAGGAGACGACGTGAGGAGTCTCTGACTTGATTTGAGTCTCGTCACCTCGACTCCTACAAACGGGATGTTCTTTTGGCGCAGCACCCGCTATTTAGAACTATTCTAAATCTTGACGCGCGGGTTTCGCGGGTTAAACTTCCCCTTCGTAATGAGCGCAGCCGCACCCAGCAAAACGGAGCATCACTTGACCGAAAGGTTGAGCACGGGCGGCTTCCGGTTCACGCCGCAGCGCCAGCACGTCTATGACGTGGTCATGCAAAAGCGCGACCACCCGACGGCGGAGGAAATTTTCATCCGCACCAAACGCACGATGCCGGAGATTTCCCATGCGACGGTTTATAACTGCCTCGATGCGCTCGTGAAGTGCGGCCTCGTCCGTCAGGTCCAGCTCGAACGCGGCGCGACGCGGTTCTGCCCGAACATGGAGGAGCATTGCCATTATTTTTGCGATTCCTGCGGCGAAGTTTTTGATGTAGCCTTGCCGACTGACTCGACGGTCATGCCGCGGCCGAAAGGTTTTCAAGTAGACCATTACGACATTGCCGTCCATGGCCTCTGCGCCGAGTGCGCGAAGAAAAAATAATTTCACATGAGCACCGCCACCGAGACAATTGAAGATTTGGTCAAGACGGAATACAAATACGGCTTCGTCACCGACGTCGAAACCGAGTCCGCACCGCCCGGGTTGAGCGAGGACACCATCCGCCTCATCTCGAAGAAAAAAAACGAGCCGGAATGGCTGACCGACTGGCGCATCAAGGCCTATCGTTACTGGCTGACGATGCCCGAACCGACCTGGCAGTTCGTGAAATACCCGAAAATCAATTTTCAGGACATCACTTATTTTTCGCAGCCCAAGCCGCCAGCCAACGCGCCAAAGAGTTTGGATGAAGTGGATCCAAAACTTTTGGAAACTTACGAGAAGCTTGGCATTCCGTTGCGCGAACACGCCAAGCTGGCGGGCGTGGCGGTGGACGCGATTTTCGATTCCGTTTCGGTCGGCACGACGTTCCGCAAACAGCTCGCGGAAAAGGGCGTCATTTTTTGCTCGTTCACCGAGGCGGTGCATGACCATCCCGACCTCGTCAAAAAGTATCTCGGCTCGGTCGTGCCTTACACGGACAATTATTACGCAGCGCTCAATTCCGCCGTGTTCACCGACGGCTCGTTTTGCTACATCCCGAAAGGCGTGCGCTGCCCGATGGAGCTTTCAACCTATTTCCGCATCAACGCCGCGAAGTCCGGCCAGTTCGAGCGCACGCTGATCGTCGCGGACGACAGTTCACACGTCAGCTATCTCGAAGGTTGCACCGCGCCGATGCGCGATGAAAACCAGCTGCACGCCGCCGTCGTGGAACTCGTCGCGCTCGAAGGCGCGGAAATCAAATACAGCACGGTGCAAAACTGGTATCCGGGCGACGAGAACGGCAAGGGCGGCATCTATAATTTCGTGACCAAGCGCGGTCTGTGCAAAGGCAAGAACTCGCGCATTACATGGACGCAGGTGGAAACCGGCTCGGCGATCACGTGGAAATATCCGAGCTGTATTTTGCTCGGTGACGGCTCGAAAGGTGAATTTTATTCCGTCGCGGTCGTGAACAACATGCAGCAGGCCGACACCGGCACGAAGATGATCCACATCGGCAAAAACACGAAAAGCACGATTGTTTCCAAGGGTATTTCGGCGGGTCGCGGCCAGAACAGTTATCGCGGCCTCGTGGAAATCCGCAAGAGCGCCACGAACTCGCGCAATTTTTCGCAGTGCGATTCGATGCTCATCGGCGCAAAATGCGGCGCACACACGTTTCCTTACATTGAGGTGAAAAATACGTCGTCGAGCGTCGAGCATGAAGCTTCGACTTCCAAGATCGGCGAGGACCAGATTTTTTATTGCAATGCACGCGGCATCGCGACGCAGGACGCGGTCAACATGATCGTGAACGGCTTCTGCAAGGAAGTGTTCAAGGAACTGCCGATGGAATTCGCCGTCGAAGCGCAGAAACTTCTGGGCGTGAGCCTCGAAGGCAGCGTCGGCTAAAAAATAATTTAACCACGGATGGACACAGATGGACACGGATGAAAAAATCGCTTTCTGCAAAAATATCGCTCGCGAAAGGATTGCATTGGGTTTCTACGCGTCCAAAAGACGGAAAAGAAAATTACGTTGGAGTTGAAGATGAAATTTAGAAATTTTTATCCGTGTTAATCCGTGTCCATCCGTGGTTAAAATTGAATTTTAGAATTTAGAAAAATGAGCAAAACGATATTAGAAATCAAAAATCTCTCGGCGGGTGTCGAGGGCAAACAAATCCTCAAGGGCGTCAGCCTCGTCATCAACGCGGGCGAAGTCCACGCCGTCATGGGCCCGAACGGCAGCGGCAAGAGCACGCTCGCGGCGGTGCTCGCAGGACGCGATGGTTATGACATCACTGGCGGCGAAGTGATTTACAACGGCAAAGATTTGCTGGAGCTTGATCCCGAGGAACGCGCGCGCGAAGGCGTGTTTCTCGCGTTCCAGTATCCGGTTGAAATTCCCGGCGTGAACAGCACTTATTTCCTGAAAGCCGCGCTGAACGAAATCCGCAAATCAAAAGGCCAGCCGGAACTGGACGCAATTGAGTTTCTGGATCTCGTCAAGGACAAGATCAAGCTGCTCGAGCTCAAGGACGATCTGCTCAAGCGTTCGGTGAACGAAGGTTTTTCCGGCGGCGAAAAAAAGCGCAACGAAATTTTCCAGATGGCCGTGCTCGAACCAAAGCTGGCGATCTTGGACGAAACGGATTCCGGCCTCGACATTGACGCGCTGAAAATCGTCTCCAACGGCGTCAACAAATTGAAGACGAAGGACAACGCGCAGCTTGTCATCACGCATTATCAACGGCTGCTAAATTACATCGTGCCGGATTTTGTCCACGTTCTGGTGGACGGACACATCGTGAAAACCGGCGGCAAGGAACTCGCGCTGGAACTCGAGGCGAAAGGTTACGATTGGATTTTGAAGGACAAAGCCGTTACAGTTTGAAAATGAATTTAACCGAAGAACAACGTCAGCGCGTCAGCGCGTGGATTCTGGAAGGCGCAAAACTTTCAGAAATCCAGAACCGCCTGCTGTCGGAATTCAATTTGAAGTTCACCTACATGGAAGTCCGCTTCCTGGTGGACGATTTGAAACTGACGCCGAAAGACCCGGAGCCGCCGAAAGTCGTCGCACCACCCGCCGCAGCTCCGGCCAAGCTCTCCGCCGAAAAAAATCCCGCGCCGCCGGGAACGCTGCCGGCTTCCGGCGTTTCCGTCAGCGTGGATCAAATCACCAAGCCCGGCGCAATGATCAGCGGCACGGTCAAATTCAGCGACGGCCAGATTGCCGATTGGTATTTGGATCAAACCGGACGGCTCGGCGTCGTTCCGAAACAGGCTGGCTACAAACCCTCCGCCGCCGACGTGCAGGATTTCCAGCTCGCCTTGCAGCAGGAAGTCGCCAAGCTCGGTTACTGAAATAAATTTTTAGTTTTAAGTTTTTAATTTTTAGTTGGAAAGTGCGGTGCCGGCTTCAATTAAAAACTCAAAATTAAAAATTCAAAACTTTGTCCGGACTTGGCACATTGAACCGCAATGCGCGAAAAATTCCGGGTCTGGGCTGAAACGCTGGAAACCTTCTTCATCGAAGTCGTCTCCGAGGAGCGCCGCGATTGGAAGGCCAATCTGACGCGCGCGAACCTGTTTGGCCTCTCGAAACTTTTCCAGGTCATCGTCAAAATCCATCGCTGGCTGATCAACGTCCGCATCCTCCGCGACAAAACCCTCGGCGTCCAGGTCATCGCCATCGGCAACCTCACCCTTGGTGGCACCGGAAAGACGCCGGTCGTCGAAAAATTCGCGCGCGAGCTTCAGAACGCCGGACGCAAGGTGGCCATCCTTTCGCGCGGCTACCGTTCCAGGCCCGCGCCGTTGCACCGCCAGTTCCTCAACAAGGTTCTTTTGCGCGACGACCAGACTCCGCCGCGCGTCGTGTCCGACGGCAAGTCGCTTCTGCTCGACTCCGAAATGGCCGGCGACGAGCCTTACATGCTCGCGTCCAATTTGCGCGACGTCGTCGTGCTGGTGGACAAGGATCGCGTCAAAAGCGGGCGCTACGCGATTGAAAAATTCGGCTGCGACACGCTCCTGCTCGACGACGGGTTTCAATACTGGAAACTGCGCGGTCGGCGGCACGACGTCGTGCTCGTGGACCGCCACCAGCCGTTCGGCAACGAGCATCTGTTTCCGCGCGGCACATTGCGCGAGCCGCACTCGCACCTCGCCCGTGCCCACACGATTTTCATCACCAAGAGCGACGGCAAAACCTCCGAACTGCGCGAGCGGATTTCAAGGTTGAATCCCGGCGCCGCCGTCATCGAATGCATCCACAGCCCGCTTTACCTTGAAGACGTTTTCACCGGCGAACAATGCGGCCTGGATTTTCTGCGCGGCAAAAAGGCCGCGTCCTTGAGCGGCATCGCGCAGCCCGAAGGCTTTGAGCAAAGCCTCGTGAAACTGGGCGCGGAACTGGTCTATTCAAAACGCTTCGCCGACCATCACCGCTTCACGCAGCAGGAAATCCTGAACGCCATCAACCGCGGCAAAAAGCGCCAGGCCGAGGTCATCATCACCACGCAAAAGGACGCCGTGCGCTTCCCCAAAATTGACCGGCGAGACCTGCCGATCTATTTCATGCGCGTCGAAATCAAAATCGTCAGCGGCGCAAACGACTTCCAGGATTGCGTCCGCAAAATCTGTTTCCGATGAAAATCCTGGTTCGCGGAACAAACTGGCTGGGCGACGCCGTAATGACCACGCCCGCGCTGCTGCGGCTGCGCGAAAAATTTCCCGGCGCGCACATCGCCCTGCTCACGCCGGAAAAATTGCGCGACTTGTGGTCAAACCATCCGGCGGTGGACGAAATTATTTCCTTCGCGCCCGGCGAAGGAGTTTTCGCCATCGGCAAAAAATTGCGGGCCGGCAAGTTTGATCTCGCGCTCGTGCTGCCGAATTCGCCCCGCTCCGCGCTGGAAGTTTTTCTGGCCGGAATTCCGCAACGCATCGGCTGCGCGCGCCCGTGGCGCAGTTTTTTTCTGACGCAGGCCGTCGCGCCGCGCGCCGACGCCGCGAAAATGCGAAAACGTTCTGTCGCGAAAATCCGAGAGCTTGTAGCCGCCGATGTAAATCGGCGGACCGACCGCGCTTTGACAAGCGCGGCTACGGGTGCTCACCAAATCCACGAGTATCTAAATCTCATCGCCGCGCTCGGCGCAAATCCAGAGCCGCTCCCGCCGCAATTGTTCGTCGCGCCAGAGGAAATTGAGGCTGCGAAAAAGAAATTCGGGCTGGAGAAAATTATCGGGCTGGTTTTCGGTCTGAATCCCGGCGCGGAATACGGCCCGGCCAAACGCTGGCCGGTCGAGAAGTTCATCGCCGCCGCCAAGGAAATTCAAGAGCGGACAAATTGCACCTGGATTTTGTTCGGCGGAAAAAATGACGCGCCGCTGGCGGCGCGGATTGAAGCCGCAACTAAAAATTCAAAACTAAAAATTCAAAATTTGGCCGGTCAGACTTCCCTGCGCGAACTCATGGCGCTCCTCAAACTCTGCCGCGTCCTGCTCACCAACGACACCGGCCCGATGCACGCCGCCGCCGCGCTCGGCACGCCGGTGGTCGTGCCGTTCGGCAGCACCTCGCCGGAATTGACCGGGCCGGGCCTGCCCGGCGACCCGCGCCATCGTCTGCTCAAATCCGACGCGCCGTGCTCGCCGTGTTTCCTGCGCGAATGTCCGATTGATTTCCGGTGCATGAACGGCATCAGCGTCAAGCGTGTCACTGAGGCGGTTCTTCAAGCCGTCCGCTGACAATTTCATATTCGCAAAAATTCTTCTTGACCCGCGCCGCCGGCTGTCCTATTGTCATAGGACAGTCACCGCGTATGCTCCTGCAAATTGATTTCAAGTCCGGCAAGCCGGTTTACTTGCAACTGGTGGACCAGATCCGCTACGCCGCCGCGTCCGGCGGCCTGCGCACGGGCGAACCCCTGCCCTCCATCCGCCCGCTCGCCGAGGAACTCCGCGTCAACCGCAACACCGTGGCCAAGGCCTATGCCGAGCTGGAAAATCAGGGCGTCATCGAGACGATTCCCGGCAAGGGCTGTTTTCTCAGGGAAAGCAATTCGCCGTTCACCAAGTCCGCGCGGGCAAAAATTTTGACCAAGGAAATTGACGAGGCCGTCGTCGCCGCCCACCACCTGCAAGTGGATCGCGACGCCTTTCTCGCGCTCGTCAAGGAGCGGCTAGACAGCTTTGAACGCAAGGTGAAGGAAAAATCCGACAACGATTAAAAGGACACGCATGAACACTGACTCGCCCATCATCGAAATCCAAAACCTCTCGCGGCGCTACGGCAAGCTGGACGCCGTGAACGGCCTCTCGCTGACCGTCCGCCCCGGCAAATGCTATGGCTTCTTTGGCCGCAACGGCGCGGGCAAAACCACCACGATCAAATGCCTGTTGAACCTCCTCCGGCCCGATTCCGGCTCCGTGCGTGTGTTCGGCCTCGACCCGCGCAAGGATGAGGTCGCCGTCAAATCGCGGCTCGCGTATGTGCCAGACATGGTCGCGTTTTATCCGTGGATGACCGTGCGCGACACGCTGGAATATCTCGCCTCCTTCCGCAAACACTGGAACGGCGAGATCGAGGCCGACCTGCTGAAACGCTTTCAGCTCGACCCGAAGCAGAAGGCCAGCCACCTCTCCAAAGGCCAGCGCACGCAGCTCGCGCTCATCGGCGCGATCTGTCCCGAACCCGAACTGCTCGTGCTGGACGAGCCGACGAGCGGCCTCGACCCGATTGTCCGCCGCGAATTCATTGAGACCGTCATCGGCGCGTATCAATCCAGCGATCCCGGCCGCCGCACCGTGTTCGTCTCCACGCACCTGATCTCCGAGTTCGAGGGCTTGATTGACGAATTCACCATCATCGAGCAGGGCCGCGAACTGCTGACCATGGAAGCCGACGCCGCGCGCGACCGTTTCCGCAAAATCCGCGCCCGCTTTGCGGAAATGCCAAAGCTCAACCTGACCGGCGCGTTGAGCGTGAAGACCAGCGGACGCGAGCTGGAAATTCTTGCCAACGGCAACAGCGAACAACTGCTGGCGGAATTGAAAACTCATTCGCCCGAGGAACTGCGCTGCGAATCTCTTTCACTGGAGGAAATTTTCGTGGCCTCGGACATCTTGAAAAAGGCGAAAGGTTGAACATGACAGGCAAAATAATCGGTTTATTGATCCTCACCTCACCCCGGCCCTCTCCCCTCCCTCCGAGGGAGCGGAGAGGGAGAAGCGCTCGCCGCATCTTGGCAGATTCACGGCTGTCTTCTGTTCGACAACCATTCAAATGTTCGAGGACGGACAACGGCTGTTCCCTCTCCCGGCGGGAGAGGGTCAGGGTGAGGGAGAACGGCGCGGCTTGCTCGCAGGCGGCAAACTATTTTCAATCCAGCCTATGAACCCGCTTCTCAAAAAAGAAATCCGCCTGGTGTTGCCAAGTTTTCTGGCTGTCTTGCTGCTGGAATCGGTGCAACCATGGTTTTGGACGGAGCCAGACAATGCTTTTGAATCCGCCCCATTTATTTTTTTCTTCGGCATTATCATTCTTGCCGTCGGTTCGTTCGGCAGGGAATTTAGTTTGGTAACATTCCAATCTTTGCTCTCTCAACCGATTGACCGCCGACAACTCTGGCGAACTAAAATCACGGTCTTGATTTTTGCCACCGCCTTGATTTTATTCGCTTATTTTGCAAGCTGCGATTTACGGTTGCATTCGGCGCTCATGGAAGCCGATTCGGTATGGCATTATAACCGAGAAATCATCGGAAATGATTTTAACAATTCCATGTTTGCCAGCGGCGCAGCGATGCTTGTCGCGTTGGCGGGCGGACTGTGGACAACGCTTTTGCTCCGGCAGATTGCCGCTGCATTTTGGATCACATTTCTGGTTCCTGCCGGACTGTTGATGTTGATTATGTTTTTCATGTCGCAATTCTTCAAATCCACCTCCGATACCGTTGTCATGGTTGTGCTTTACGGCGCGGCCATCGTTTATAGCGTTTCAGGATTCTGGATGGCGCACCGTTTATTTCAAAAGGCGCAGGATGCGGCGTGGACTGGCGGAATCATTTCGTTTTCGACATGGCGCTATTTTGAGAGCGGTTCCCAGTCATCAGTTTCCACGCGACACCGGAAACCTGTCGCTGCACTTGTCAGAAAGGAGTTTCAACTGCAAAGCATCAGCCTGTTTTGCGCGGCGGCGCTGCTGGTGCTGCACATCGCGGTCATCGTGATGCGAAAAGTTCACGGCAGCTTCGAGCGGAATTCCGTGGGTGAAACCGTCTCGGAATTTTATTGGGCGATATGGCTTGTTATGCCGTTGATCATCGGCTGCACGGTGGTGGCCGAGGAGCGAAGGCTTGGCGTGATGGAAGAACAATTTTGTCTGCCAACCTCCCGGCGACTTCAATTCGCCCTCAAATTTTTACCGACGATTCTATTTGGAACATTGCTGGGCGGCTTCATGCCGCTGCTGTTGGAAAGAACGGCTGCATTCTTCGGCGTGCCAAATCCTGATTTCCATTTCACTGATGAAGATTTCATTCCAAACATCGCCATCATAGGACTCGCGCTGGGATTATCCTTGGCGGGCTTCTTTGCCTCGACCCTCTCGAAAAATTTTCTCCAGGCTCTGGGTGCATCCGTTGTGACCATCATCGGCTGCTGTCTGTTCACCTCGTTTGCCCGTCATTTATATTTTTTATATTTATTCAGACCCTTTACTTGGAACCCCGTCGAAACGATCTTCATTGCGATTTTGACTGCGCTCGTGACAGCGCCTCTGCTGTCTTACGGCAATTTCAAGTATTTTCAGGAGCGCAGGCGGATGTGTCGGCGAAATGTTTGGGGACTGACCGGCGCAATCCTGTTCATCTTCATTTTAAGCGCTACAATTTTCAACCGTGCTTGGGAAGCTTTTGAACCGGCGGAACCCGCGCATGGCCCGGCATTATTTTCGCTGACGAATCCGCCGGTCATGCGGACTGAAGGCTACGATGAAAATCTGCTGGTGCAGCTGCCCGATGGTCGTGTTTGGTTTGATTACCTGAATAATCGCGGGAACAGGCTTCAAGAAAAACCGTGGAATGCATGGTTGCGGCAAACACTAAATCCACTGCCAAAGAGTGCCGGACCGCAACGATTCCTATCCGGATCGAATTGGGTCTCGGCCATCGTCGGCCATGTGGATGAAGGGATTGCGACTTCAGGTTCTCAAAAATATACCCAGGTTCTCGGCTATTTAGACTCGGTGGGCATACAATCCGACGGCACTCTGTGGATTTCCGGCAAGTCGGATCAAAATGTCTGGACGGCGGACAAGCTGACCCGATTTGGCGACGAAACCAACTGGCAGCAGGTTTCCCGCCTGTCTTTAAACTGGGTTGTGCTGTTGAAAAAAGATGGAACACTGTGGCGATGGGGAACCAACCGTTTGGATTGGCGCGATTGGCCGCAAGATTGGCCGGGACTGCGCGCCTTCCAACCTTATCAAATCGGCACCAATACTGACTGGAGCGAACTAAATCGCAGTCTCGCTAGAAAAACCGACGGAAGTGTCTGGACCGTTCTGGCAAATGATAGAACCAGAAAACATGGACTTGTCCGTGAAACCAATTATGACCAGATCGTTACCCAAAGATTTTCTAAGACACCGTATGGAAATGAAGGGACTTACATCCGCAACGATGGGACTCTATGGTTCTACAATGAACGTTACGTTCCCATTTCCGGTCAGGGTAATCTGCATCAATTTGAAACGCTGCAATGTGGCCGAGATACAAACTGGGTTTCCTCGGCTGCAACTTGGAATTTTTTGGTCGCCCTCAAGTCCGACGGCACACTTTGGAAATGGGATAATCTTAACGGTTACGGTCGTTTCTCCGAGCATTCCATAGCGCCCCCGCCCCCAACCCGGCTGGGAATCCATGACGACTGGGTTGCCATCACCGGTGTTGAAGACGGTGTAGTGTCACTCGCTGCGGACGGCAGCCTGTGGTTTTGGCCGGAACAGAACTATTACTATAAACAACCCTTGATGAAACTTCCCAAGCAGCCGGAATTTCTCGGCAACATTTTCGCCAAGCCGGATTGACTGCCTCAAACTGTCTCTTTTTGAGCACCGGCAAAACCCGGAACAGCCTAAACCCGGGTTTTTAGTCAATTTTAAGTGAATTTTGGCCGTCCGACGCCGTTCCCGACCAATTTGCCCCCTTTCCCGGTCATCCGAGGCGCTTCCCGTATCGTCCGCCCCTTTTCCCGGTCAAATTTCCCCCGTTCCCGCTCATCCGCCCCCTTTCCCGATGAATTTCCCCCCGTTCCCGACCTGTCTTCCCCCGCTCCCGGTCGTCCGCCCCCGCTCCCGCATCGTCCGACGCACTTCCCGCCATGTTTTCCCCCGTTCCCGGCCAAATTCCCCCCTTTCCCGGTCGATCTTCCCCCGTTCCCGTTCATCCGCCCCCTTTCCCGCATGGTTCTCCCCCGCTCCCGGTTCGTCCGCCCCCGTTCCCGCATCGTCCGTCACGGTTCCCGAAAGCTCCGTCGGCGTTCCCGCCGGCATTGATTTCCTTCCCGAACCGGATGTCGCCACCGCCGCAGGGATGCCCACCTTCCCATCTTGGTGGACGGCCAATGCCGGCAAAATCGGATGCGCTGTCTGATTCTGATTTCAAAACGCGGCGGGCAGTTCCAAGGCCGTTTCGGCGATGGAGACCGGCTCCAGCGTCATCGGCTCGTCATGGGCCAGATAACTTTCGCAGACGCGGAAGAAATCGGCGGTGGTGTTGACGCGCCGGATGTCGTGCAGGAATTTTTCACCGACGCCCTCGCCGATGAAGTTCATGAATTTCTTCATGCGCATCACCTGGGACGATTCCTTCACGCCGGGCGTGATTTCGTTTTCCCAAAGTTCGCGGACGTAGGCCAGCACGTCGCGCCCGGTCGGCAGTTTGATTTTCTCACCGCGAAACTGCGCGCGGATCTGGTCGAAGAGCCAGGGGTTGCGGATGGCGCCGCGCCCGATCATCTGGCCGCGCACGCCCGTCTCCGCGATGAGCGTCTGCGCCTGCGGCGCGCCATGGACGTTGCCGTTGGCAAAAACCGGGCAACGCAATTCGCGCGCCGCCTGCGCAATTAAATCGTAACGCACGCCGGGCCGATACATCTGCTTCACCGTGCGCGCGTGGACCGTCAAGAGGTCAATCGGGTGTTTCGCGAACAACTTGAGCAGCGCGTCGAATTCACCCGGCGATTCAAACCCGATGCGCGTCTTGACGGTGAAGGGAATCGTCACGGCGTCGCGCAGTGCGCCGAGGATGGCGTCAATCTTCTGCGGCTCGCGCAGCAATCCGCCGCCGGCGCACTTGCGATAGACGATGGGCGCGGGGCAGCCGAGGTTCAGGTCAATGGCGGCGACAGGATATTTTTGCAGCAGCCTGGCGTTGCGGACGAGGGCGGGGATGTCGTTGCCGATGAGCTGCGCGATGACGGGCCGGCCTGTGGGGTTTTTGGTGATGGAATCGAGAATCCACTTTTCCGGCCTGGAATCGCCATGGACGCGGAAGTATTCGGTCCAGTAAACATCCGGCCCGCCGTGGCGCGAGATGACGCGCATGAATTGCAGCGTGGTCACGTCCTGCATCGGCGCGAGCGCGAGCACGGGCCTTCGCTCGGAAGCTTCGGCCCCGCAAGCGGGCGCGGGAGAGCGGAGCAGTTGCAAAAATGTTTCGGACGGAGTCACGCGGCGCATAGTTAAGCGAGTTGAGCCGCCAAACGCGAACAATTCATTCTCATCCTCCTGCCCATCCTCATCGGCGTTTGGATTTTTGAGAATGAGGAGGAGGATGACGATGAGGAGGAATATGCGGGTGCGAATAATTCTTGCGTTTGAGCGTGCGGCCCGCAATTTATCGGCTCAAACATGAGCCAAAAGATTTTTATCGGCACGGACAGCGGCGCGACCACGACCAAATTCTCCGCTGTGATGGAAGACGGCGAGGCGGTGAACACGAAGGTGTTTCAGTTGCCGACCGACGCGAAAAACGGACGCGCCTCGGTCATCAGCGGCTGGATTGCGGGCATCACGGAATTTCTCGCGCAGAATCATTTGCAATGGTCGCAGGTGGCGGGGGTCGGTCTGGCGATACCCGGGCCATACGAACGTTATGGCGTGCTCGGCAAGCCGGCGAACCTGCCGGCTGCGTTCGCCGGGTGGAATGTCCACGCCGATTACAGCGCGGCGCTCGCCGCCCAGGCCGGGAGGCCGGTGCCGTTGAGCATGAGCAACGACGGTCATTGCGGCGGCGTGGCCGAGGCGCGGATTGCGCGGGGCGGCAGCAAGCTTACTGTGTTGATGCTGATGCCCGGCTCCGGCCTCGGCAGCGCGTTCGTGGGGCAGGACGGATTGCCGCTCACCGGCCAGACGCTCACCGCCATGGAAACGGCGCACATGGCCGCGCCGTTGCACCTGTTCGGACTCCCCGGCAAACCGATTCCCTGCGGCTGCGGCAAAAATTGGGGATGCGTCGAGTCTTACACGACCATCGCCGGCCTGCCGCGGCTGCTGGAGGAAAAATTAAAAAAATTTCCCAACCACGATCTCGCCAAGTCCACGGCGTCGCCGAAGGAAAAGGTTTTGTCGCTGCGCAATCTCGCGCAGAAGGGCGACGCGCTGGCGCTGGAGATTTTTGATTTTCAGGCGCGCGCGATGGGTTACCACGTGGCGAACCTGGTGACGCTGCTTGACCCGGGCATTGTCGTCATCGGCGGCGGGTTGATGGACATCGAAGTGACCACGCCGGAGTTCCGCGCGCGTTATCTGCGCACCATCCACGAGACCGCCGTGCCGTATCTCTGGCCCGCGCAACGCGACACCATCAAGATCATTCCCGCCGTCCTGGGTGAATTGTCGCAGGCCATCGGAGCCGCGCTTGTGGCGCTTTACCAGGCCCAACGGTCTTGAATTATGCAGCCCAGCGTTGATGGTCCGAGCCGGACGGCGAGAAGCGGCTACACTGGGTCATCGTCCGAACAAATCGAGGCCTCTGCAAAACCGGAACGCCGGGCTGGATGGCTTAATCCTTTGGGATTAAACGAACGCAGCGCACAGGCGACGCAATGGACGGCTTTGCTTGAACCGGCGTGTGGGTGTTGTTACGCTTCAAAACGATTTATGCTTTGGACGCCGACAAATAAATTTCTGCGCAACGTGGCCGGCCTGATGCCGCATCCCGAACGCGCCTGCGAACTGCTGCTCGGCAGCGACGACGGCCAATGGATTTTCGAAAGCATTTTTGCCGCGCTCAAAAACAAAACCGTCGCGCAGGCGGCATAAAATTTTTCTCGCATGAAAATCCGGGAAATCATCCGGCAGATTGAAGACGACGGCTGGTTTCATGTGCGCACGCGCGGCAGCCATCGCCAGTATCATCACGCGACGAAGCCCGGCACGGTGACGATTGCCGGGCATCCCGGACAGGATTTGCATCCGAAAACATTAAACAGTATCTTGCGGCAGGCAGGACTCAAATGACTATGCGCTACACAATCATCATTGAACACGGGCCGGAAAATTTCAGCGCCTACGCGCCGGATTTTCCCGGCTGCGTCGCGGCGGCGGACACGGAAGTTGAAACTCTCGCGCTGATGAAAGAAGCGTTAGAAATGCACATTGAAGACATGCGCGAACGCGGCGAACCGATTCCGCAACCGAGCGAAATCCGCGAAGTGGAAGTGGCGGCGTGATTTTACAAAATGCCACATTCCGAACGCCTCAATGCAGCAAGTGAAAAATTTTTCGATAGACTATTCAAAATTTCCAAGCCAATGGACTCGAATAGTAATTGACGGTGATCAGGGGGCTGGGAAAACCACTTTGGCAAACGAAATCGCCGAAGAGTTGAACGCAAGTGTAATTTCCCTTGATGAATTTTTGCTCGGAAACCACGACGATTATTGGAAGCAAATCAACTATGATTCTCTGCGCTCCAAAATTATGTCAAGCGGGGCAAAAATCATAATTGAAGGCGTTTGCATCTTAAAAATCCTAGCTCAAATTCAGGTGCGCCACGATTATCATATTTTTGTAGAATTGCGTAACGGTTTTGTGGGGTGGGAATATGGTCACTATTTAAGTGAGAAGTCCAAACCACCCAGAAGCAAACTCATGCAGGACATCATCGCGTATTACAGAGAATTCAGGCCGTTTGAATCGTGTGATTTATTTTTGTCACGCGAGTTAGTTGGCTCGCTCAAAGAAAATTGAAAGCCATGAAAATTATTTTTTTACTTTTTTGTGTTGCAGCGATGACGATTAATTTGTCAGCGCAACAAAATGGAATCAACCAAACGATGATTGAAGAAACAAAGTCCAAGGCAGAACTAGGTGATGCTGCTGCCCAGTGTGATCTTGGCCTTCGCTATTGCAACGGCGACGGCGTCAGTAAAGATTTTTCGGAAGCTCTTAAATGGTTGCGCAAATCCGCAGAACAAAATAATGCAAAGGCGCAATACAACATTGGCGTTTGCCTTGAACGCGGTGAAGGCGTGGATAAAGATTTAGCCGAGGCTGCAAGCTGGTATCGGAAGGCTGCTGAAAATGGAAACGCAAAAGCCCAGTCGAATCTTGGCGTTTGCTACTACAACGGCTGGGGAGTGACAAAAGATTTACAGGAGGCTGTGGCATGGTATCAAAAATCAGCCAATCAGGGTCACGCCCGCGCGGAGCGGAATCTCGGCGTTTGTTATGCCATCGGTGCTGGTGTGGAACAAAATTTGGTCGAAGCTGTAAAGTGGTATAAAAAAGCTGCGGAACAAGGAGAAGCCGGAGCGCAATACAATCTTGGAGTTGCATATTACAAAGGTCGAGGTGTTGCCAAAGATTTTGTGGAAGCCGTGAAGTTGTTTCGTGCAGCAGCGGATCAAGACCACGCGGCGGCAAAATTTAATCTCGGCGTTTGTTATTTGAACGGCGAAGGCTTGGACGCAAATTTAGTCGAAGCATACAAATGGATTAGCCTTTCAGCGGCGCAAGGATACGCGGATGCGAAAAAAGCATTGCCGATTGTTGAAAATCAACTTTCACCGGAACAAATTGCGGAAAGCCAACGCCTCGCGCGAGAATTCAAACCACGCCAGTCTGACGTTAACGACGGATTTGATTCCAATTAGCAATCGTTGCAAAGTTCAAACGAATTAAAATATTTTCCATGACCGAACCCGCCATCACCCCAGAGTTGGTTGCCAAACACAACCTCACGCCGGAAGAATACGCCCACGCCGTGGAAATCCTCGGTCGCACGCCGAGCTACACCGAGCTCGGCATCTTTTCCGTGATGTGGAGCGAGCATTGCAGCTACAAAAACACCAAGCCGCTGCTCAAGACCTTCCCCACCAAGTCGCCGAAGATCCTCGTCGGCGCGGGCGAGGAAAACGCGGGCATCATTGACATCGGCGACGGCATCGCCATCGCGTTCAAGATCGAGTCGCACAACCATCCGAGCGCGGTCGAGCCGTTTCAGGGCGCGACCACCGGCGTCGGCGGCATCGTGCGCGACATTTTCACGATGGGCGCGCGGCCGGTTTGCGCGGTGAACTCGCTGCGCTTTGGGCCGATCACTGAAAGTGCGGAGTGCGGAGTGCGGAGTGCGGAATCGGAAACTAAATCCGAAATCCGAAATCCGAAATCCGAAATCGCAAACAATCGCAGATTGTTTGCGGGCGTCGTCAGCGGCATCGCGCATTACGGGAATTGCTTCGGCATCCCGACCGTCGCGGGCGAGGTGTATTTCGACAAGACGTATCAAGGCAATCCGCTCGTGAACGCGTTCTGCCTCGGCGTGCTGCGCCATGAACAGATCACGCGCGGCGCGGCGAAGGGCGTGGGCAATCCCGTATTTTACGTCGGTCCGGCGACGGGTCGCGACGGTCTCGCGGGCGCGGCGTTTGCCTCGCAGGATTTGACCGAGGAATCCGCCGAGCAACAGCGCGGCGCGGTGCAAGTCGGTGATCCGTTCATGGAAAAACTCGTGTGCGAAGCGTGCCTGGAATTGCTCGCCACCGGCGCAGTTGCCGGCATGCAGGACATGGGCGCGGCGGGTTTGACTTGTTCTACCTGCGAAATGGCCGCGCGCGCCGGCACGGGCATCGAGATCGAATTGGATAAAGTTCCGCAACGCGCGCCGAACATGAGCAGCTACGAAATCATGCTTTCGGAATCGCAGGAGCGCATGCTCATCGTCGTCCACAAGGGCCGCGAAGAGGAAGTGAAACGCATTTTCGACAAGTGGGATTTGCCGTGGTCCGAGATTGGCATCATCACCGACACCGGCAACATGGTCGTGCGCCACGGCGGCAAAAAAGTCGTGGAAATTCCCGCGAAGAAAATTGCGGATGAGTCTCCGGTGTATCAGCGCGAGGCGAAAGAACCCGCATACATCGCCGAAGTGAAAGCGTTCCGTCTCGACGGCATCGCCGACACCGCCGCGCCCGCCGACGTGTTGAAAAAGCTGCTCGCGTTCCCGAGCATCGCGTCGAAAAACTGGGTCTATCGCCAATACGATCATCAAGTGCGCGACGGCTCGGTGGTTTTGCCCGGCAGCGACGCGGCGGTGATTCGCATCAAGACCGATTCATTGCCCATGATGAGCGCGGAACTCGCCGCGAAAGTTGGCGACCCGAAAGTTTCTGAGAAGCTCATCGCCATGACTGTGGACTGCAATGGCGGCTACGTTTATCTCGATCCTTACGAAGGCGCGAAAATCGCCGTGGCCGAAGCGTGCCGCAACTTGGCTTGCTCCGGTGCCGTGCCGCTCGGTGCGACCGACAATCTCAACATGCCCAGCCCGGCCAAGCCCGAGTTGTTCTGGCAGATTTCGGAATCCGTGCGCGGTCTCGCGGAAGGTTGCAAAGCCTTCAACGCGCCCGTCACCGGCGGCAATTGCTCGCTCTACAATCAAAGCCCTGCCGGGCCGATTGATCCGACGCCCACGATTTCCGTCGTCGGCCTCATCGAGAAGCTGGAGCACGTCACCACGCAATGGTTCAAGGACGAAGGCGACGCCATAATCCTGCTCGGCGACGCGGTGGAAGCCACGCCGTTGCAAGGCCTCGGCGGCAGCGCGTATCTGCAAGTCGTCCATGGCAAGAAAGCTGGTTCGCCGCCGCG
>Ga0181529_10003594_pt1 | contig 17538 bp, 14 predicted proteins | sample PEATcosm2014_Bin_36_FD_119763 | JGI IMG/M metagenome (GOLD analysis project Ga0181529, IMG submission 119763) | Peatland microbial communities from MTU Mesocosm Facility, Houghton, MI, USA - PEATcosm2014_Bin10_30_metaG | ecosystem: Environmental > Terrestrial > Soil > Wetlands > Peat | place... | reverse complement strand
GCCGCTGTGTGGTTCCTGCGGGGACGTCTGCTCATCCGTTCTCCTCTTTACAGCCATCTTAAGGCTGCGGGCGAGCAGAACTTCCACTTAAACCCCTGTCCGAATTTGCGCTACCGGCTCTGATGTACTTCCCCAGCATCTGGGCTACGCTAGATGCTGGAGTCCTCTTGTTGGCCCCTCACTTCCGAAGCCGCTCGGCCAGCACCCGGAGTATCGCGCCGTTTCAAACGCACTCTTAGCCAATTCATAGATTTCGGAAATGTCCGTTTCTCTTTCTCGTCGTATCACCATAGTGATTTCCAAATGTTTGAGTGCTCACCATCTATGTGAAGCCTTCAGAGCGGGGCTCGCTGTACTTCAACATCCCCAGACTATGTTCAGAGCAGATTCCATAGAGGATTGGCCCTGAATTGCTTTGAACTTCGCGGAGGCGCCATTGAGCCAGGCCCGGGGTTGAATCGCTGTGAGGGGATGAGGCCTCCATAATGGCGGGCAATCATCTGTGGCGTAGAGCTCGCGCGCTCTCAAAGCTCTTCAGTACTGCCTCGGCGGGCGAGAGAATCGGAACCACCTTCGAATTCCCATAGAGCATTCGAAGTGAGAAGGCGCCATCGATGACGCTAAGTATCGCCGCTGCCGCCGCCCTTTTGTCGATTGCGAAGGGTTCTAGCAGGTCGGTTAGATAGTCAACAATTTTGTTTTGGTGTTGGATCGCCAGGCGATGGAACGGGTGGGCAGTATCCGGGTATTCGGATGCGATACGCAGGAACGGGCAGCCGATAATTTCGGGCCAGTTCGCCATTTGTTCGAATTTGGTCAGAGCCTCACGCAGATCCTTTGGGGGAGTGGGATGAGAGAGATAGTCCCAAAGAGCTTGATCGCGGTTTTTGAGGTACGCGAGCACGAGGGCATCCTTGCTTTCGAAATGCCGATAAAACGTCGCCTTTGCGACTTCGGCGATGGACATGATCTTCTCGGTGCCGGTCGCGCGGACTCCGTCCGCGTAGAAGAGGCGGTCGGCCACCTCCAGAATTCTCTCCCGCGGATCTGATTTCTTTTGTGTTTTCATTGAATTTATCTTGACAGAGGACAGACTAGTCTGTCTATACTCATCATATAGCAGACAGACATGTCTGTCTCAAGATCAGTTTTACGAAAGGGAGCCGTATGAATAACGTCACAATATTCTGGTTGCAGCTTCTGACGAGTGTTTTCGTCTTCGGCATCATCGCGGTGTGGTACGTTTGGCCGTCACTAACCAAACTCTCTCGTAATTCTGCTCTTATTCCGCTGCTCTGGGTGCATGTGCCCCGCTACGTGGGAATGATTTTATTGGTTACGGGTATGGTCGATCCGAAACTGCCCAGAGAGGTCCTTACCGGTGGTGCTTACGGTGATCTGTTAGAAGCGGCGCTAGCCCTCGCTTCCATCTTTACTCTGCGGAGAAACTGGCGTGTTGCCGCTCCTCTCGTGTGGGTGGCCAACACGTGGGGATTCTTGGACGCGCTAAACGTATTACGCACCGTCTTGCGGGTGAATTTGCCAAGCTTCAACCTAGGTACCACTTGGTATATCTATACGTTTTACGCTCCCTTGGTGCTAGTTTCACATTTGATGATCTTTTGGATTTTGATCAAGTCTAGGTCTTGGAGGAAATAAGGTTTCGGGCTATGTAGGAGATGGCTGCGTCGGCCCCTGCGTTTCGGTCCGGGAGTTAAACCCTAGATCAGTGCCAATTCCGAAAGATGCTCCGTGGACTGGCGCTGGGAAGTCGAAATATTCGGAAGTGGAGAAGGAAATGTCCAGTCGCCTAAGCAAGGTTTTATCGCTGTTCCTGGGAGTTCTGATGTTCCTGTTCGGATTCCTGAAATTCTTTCAGCCATTCCATGGATGGTTTGAAGTCCAGATTCAACAGAGTCATCTACCTCACGAGGCGATTCTCGCGGGCAAGCTGGGGGAAATGGTCACCGGCATCCTCTTCTTACTGCCATGGCTTTGGAGATCGCTGACCGCAAAAAGCAAAGATCAAATCCTGCTGATCGCATGTTCCATCCTCTTTAGTCAGATGGTCGTGGCAATCTATGTCCACCTGCAGCCTGGGGTACCTGCAAGCGTTCTTCCTCTCGGCATCAAGCCACCTGTGATTCCCGGTGTCGTTCTCCTCCTCGGATTGCTCGCCGCCTTTGATATTTGGAAGCGGCTGCGAGCAGAGAAGGCTAGCGATATGCCGACTCAATAACAGAGTTCGAACCCAACCATATTCGGTCAGAGTGCCGAGCAGGCGTGTCGAACCTGTTATGAGTTCTTCACCGCCGGCTTATCACCAGCAACCCACCACGTCGTTGAACAACAGGAGCACAAAATTGGCGAATCTCTTCGAATCGGTTCAGCTTGGGTCTTTGGTCCTAGCAAATCGCGTCTTTATGGCGCCCCTTACGCGCAACCGCGCAGACGCAGATGGCGTGCCGGGCGAACTCGCGGCGACTTATTATTCACAGCGCGCCTCGGCTGGACTCATCGTGACCGAGGCGACGCAAATCTCGCCCATGGGCAAAGGCTACATCAATACTCCAGGGATTCATTCCCCCGGACAGGTGCGAGCGTGGAGCCGAGTCGTCGAATCCGTTCATAAGAGCGGAGGCCGAATCTTCCTTCAGTTGTGGCATGTCGGCCGAATCTCCCATTCGTCCTTGTTGCCGAACAATGCGCAGCCAGTAGCTCCGTCGGCGATCCGTGCCAATAGCCAGACGCTAATTGCTACGGGTTTGGCACAGGTTTCGGAGCCGGTTGCCTTGACGGCTAGCGGGATCAAAGAGACCTTGGACGATTATCAGCGGGCAGCCGGTAATGCGAAAGAAGCCGGATTTGACGGGGTCGAGATTCATGCAGCAAATGGATACTTGATCGATCAATTTCTCCGAACAGGATCGAATCGGCGAACCGATGAATATGGAGGTGTTGCGTCGAATCGAGTCCGCTTTCTTACTGAAACAGTTGAACGCGTCCTGGAAGCCTGGGACAGCGGGCAGGTGGGTGTGCGAATCTCTCCGACGGGTGGTTTTAACGATATGACGGACGACAACCCACTCGAAACCTTCTCCGTCACGGTCGCAAGACTCAACGGCTATGGGCTCGGATACCTTCATGTCGTTGAAACGGCGCAGAACAGCAAAGGAAGCAGCGAGGATGATCTCGCCATGTCGGCTCACCTGAGAACGCTTTGGAAGGGCCTTTACGTTGTGAATGGCGGGTATGACAAGCTCAGGGGAGAGGATGCATTAAGGACCGGACGTGCCGACGCTGTCGCATACGGCCGCGCCTTTCTAGCCAACCCTGATCTGCCAAGGCGGCTGCAACTCGGAGCCGCTCTGAATGAACCGGACCCAACGACTTTCTACGGAGGAGACGCTGCCGGCTACACGAGCTATCCCTCGCTGACCTGAAGTTAGCCGGGGCTTTGCGGCCGCAAGCTAGTGCTGCGGCGAGCGTTCCTCGATCTTTTGTGGCCGACATTGTTAGGCCGCAGTCAACAAATCGGGGAGCAGCTTCAGTACACGATCGAAGCAGGCTGTTTCTCCCAAAACTCTCGCGAGGATGAGGGAACCTTCGATACGTAGGATGGCTTCCTCAGCTTTAGAACGTGCTGCCGCCGAACCATGTCCGCTCTCTTTCGCAACTTGTGCGAAAGCACTCACCCAGGCCTGCATCGCTGTCTTGAGAGCGAGTTGAAGTTCCTCGGAAACTCCGCGAATGGAAAGAACATCCATCAGGCAGGCCTTTGACCCCCCAGCATAAAACTCCCGTAAATTTTCTGCGACGAAGGACACGCGCTTGCGTGCAGGCTCGCCTCCAACCAGGGGGTCGAACACGTTGGCCTGAAACCACGTGACGACATCCTTCGCAATGGCCATTGCGATCGCATCCTTTCCACCGGGATAGCGGTAGTACAGGCTTGCCTTTTCGAGTCCAGTCGCGTCAGCAAGTCGTTTCAGGCTGACGCCTTCGAACCCATAGGTACGAAACAGATCTAACGCCGTTGCGAGAAAGACTTCGTCACTGACGATACGGTGTGCCATAGAATCCTCTTCTCTTTATATATGCCGAACATTCGGTGGGGATTCATCCTGCAAAGAAATCTGAAAATAAGTTGTATCTTTACCGAACGGTTGGTAATCATATGGGTGCAGCAAAGAAACCGAACCCAGATGGGCCGGCCGAAACTCAAGGAGAAGAATATGTCACGTTTGAAAGCGATAGACCCCTCAACCGCCACCGGAAAAGCCAAGGAACTGCTGGACGCAGTGAAGGGCAAACTCGGGATTGTCCCAAACATGACCAGAGTGATGGCTACTTCGCCGGTGGTGCTGGAATCCTACCTCGGCTTCAGCGGAGCGCTTTCCGGTGGTCACTTGGACGCCAAGACGCGCGAGAAGCTTGCGCTGCTGACGGCACAGGAAAACAGCTGCGACTACTGCTTGTCCGCGCATACGGCTATTGGGAAGATGGTTGGACTCAAGGACGAAGAGATCGTCGCCAGCCGCCAGGGGAATGGCAACAATCCCAAGACGACTGCCGCACTGACCTTTGCGAAGCAGGTCCTGGACGCAAAGGGCCAGATCAGCGAAGCCGAGCTCGCTGTCGTGCGTGACGCGGGTTTCTCTGACGGAGAGATCGCGGAGATCATCGCGCATGTCGCACTCAACGTCTTTACCAACTACTTCAACATCGCGGCTGGTGTGGACATCGACTTCCCGAAGGTATCGCATTCGGAAGTTGCCTAATCCGGAAGACCAATGCGCCGGGGCGGCGGTTTGTTTCGCACCGGTTAGGTGTCGATATGCATGTACAAGCACTATGGCGTTATCCCGTAAAGAGCATGCGCGGCGAACGGCTCACCGAGGCAACTCTGCAAAGGAGCGGTATGCAGGGAGACAGAAACATCGTGGTGGTTTCGCAGTCGAGGGGCAATATCGTTACCGCTCGTACCCATCCCGGTTTACTGGGGCTTCAGGCATCGGTCTCTGTGAAAGGTGTCACCATGATCGAGGGGCACCCTTGGCACTCACCTGAGGCGCTTGCCTTGACCCGCGACGCGGCCGGAGAATCCGTGCAACTGATTGATGCTGGCGAACATACCGAACGTTTTGATGTATTGCCTTTACTCGTTGCCACCGACGGAGCGATCCAAGAGCTTGGCATAGATCTTCGACGCCTACGCCCCAATGTCGTGATCGGGGGAGTCAAAGGTCAGGCAGAGAGAGGCTGGCCCGGCGCCGTGCTGCGCTCCGGCGAACTCGCCATCCATGTAGCGCAGTTGAGAATGCGGTGCGTAATGACGACTTTCGATCCTGACACACTTCAACAAGACCTCAGCGTCCTTCGAAAGATCGTCAAGGAGGCAAACGGCAAGTTGGCTCTTGATTGCGCCGTCGCCATCCCTGGAGTGCTTCGCGAGGGCGACCCCATTACTCTTTCGTGATAACCCACAATTGGAAAGGATTCCCTATGAGTACCGTCATCGTCCCGCCGTTCACCGATCCCGAACTCGCAGCCCAGAAAGTGCAACTCGCGGAAGATCTCTGGAATACCCGTGATCCTGAGCGCGTTGCTGCCGCATACACCGAGGACACGCAATGGCGGAACCGAATCGAGTTCCTCTCCGGCCGCGCGGCGGTGGTTGAGTTTCTGAAGCGAAAGTGGAAACGCGAGTTGGACTACAAGCTCAAGAAGGAGCTATGGGGCTTTCGCGGCAATCGCATGGCAGTGAAGTTCCAATACGAATGGCATGATGACAACGGTCAGTGGTACCGGTCGTACGGAAACGAGCTATGGGAGTTTGCACCATCGGGCCTTATGCAACGCCGTGAGGCCAGCATAAATGACCTTGCCATCACGGAGGCTGAGCGTGCGTTGTAGAGCCCGTCGAGCTAAGCCAATACCAAGTTTAGACAAACAGAGGACGATCGGCAACGGTTGGTGGTCTTGTGTTTACTCACAGTCCGCGTTACGAATCTCAACTTGCGCCTCAAGTCAATGCACTCATCCGGTGTGGTTTACATGTCGAATTGAGGATCGGGACGCTGAGCTAGCGAATAATCACGGCCGTGAGATCAGCAATGTGTTCGGATAATAATGGGAAAGAATCTCGCGGAAACTAGCGCCCGATGCAGCCGTGCCTGCCACACCGAATTGGCACATCCCTACAAGGCGCCGGATGGGGTTTGGCCTCCGCGACGCACTCGGAGGTTATAAGCCGCTCCGGCACGGGAATGTCACCGGCAGCCAGCCGCACACGCGCCAACGGTACGATAGCGCTGGTTACCACCGTCCAGCAGTCCCTTCGTAGCGCCGCCAGCAGTTCCTGCACGCCGTGCAGATTGGCCCATCGTGTCAAACCACGCTCCACCGAGCCGAGCGAGGAGATCAGAATGTCGTCCATGTCGAAGAGAACACCCTTGCAGCGAATCTGCACTGAGTAAGAAGCTGCGGATGAAGCCATGGTTCGATTGTAATGAAAGATGGCGGTGTGACCTGGTTCCAAAATTCGCATAAGGCGGCAAAGGTTCTCGCAGGGCCGCTATAATCTGCCAAGCAAACTACACACGCACTTTATTAGGAGGGAGACAAAAATGAACGCTTTACCATCGTTCGATCTTGATGGTCAGGTTGCCCTGGTGACCGGCGCAGCTCGCGGCCTCGGCCGCGCCATTGCGCTCGCGCTCGCCGAGGCCGGAGCTGACGTAGCAATAGGATTGAGAGAACTTGGGCACGACGCCGGACTGGGAGCGGAGATTGTTGCCCGCGGCCGTCGAAATCTTTCATTGCAAATGGAGATGAGCAACGTTGGCCAGATTCAAGAGGCCGTTGCTAGGACGGCGCAGTACTTCGGGCGCCTCGATATCCTGGTGAACAACGCAGGCGTGGCCCCAGGCGATCTGGCCGAAAACGTGCGTGAAGATGATTTCGACCGCATGATCGCGATCAATCTTAAGGGAACGTTTTTCGCCAGCCAGGCAGCAGGGCGAATAATGATTGAACAACGCAGCGGACGCATTATCAATATGAGTTCGCAGGCAGGATTCGCAGCATTGCCGTCGGAATCGATCTATTGTATGACAAAGGCAGGAATTGCTCACCTGACAAAGTGCCTCGCCGTAGAATGGGGCAAGTACAACATAAACGTCAACGCGGTAGCTCCAACCTTTATCCACACTCCGGGCACCGAGCCTGACCTTGCGAACGCAGAGTTCCGCGCCGAGGTTGTGGATCGCATCGCCGCATTGCATCGGATTGGAGAGCCTATTGAAGTTGCCGGCGCGGTAGTCTTTCTGGCGTCACCTGCCGCGTCGCTCATCACAGGCCACACGTTGCTGATTGATGGTGGATGGACCGCTCGATAGTGACGGCGGAGATGTCCTTATTTTGCGAGCTGAGCCTCTCACTGCCTGCTCTGCCCCTGGTCGATGGTGTCTTCGGTCGAGAGCGTGGGTGAGCCTTGCGCTCAGCAAAAGCATATGAGTCCCGCGGTTGCGCCGACGTGGAGCACATTGCGGTGCCCACAGAGCAGCCGGGGTTGATTGCATTTTGATGGCCACAGAACCGGCTTGATCTTAGCCGAGCGAACTCATGTCGATAACGAATCGGTACTTCACGTCTTGGCGCAACATGCGTTCGTAGGCTTCGTTGATCTTTTGGATCGGAATGACTTCGACGTCTGATGTAATGTTGTTCCGGCCGCAATAGTCCAGCATCTCCTGGGTCTCGGGTACACCGCCGATCATGGACCCCGCGAGTGAGGCGCGTTTGTTGATGAGGGTAGTCATGTCTACTACCGGAGAAATTTCGGGCAGGCCTACCACAGTCATGACCGAGTCATTCTTGAGCAGTGCGGTGTAGGGATCAAGCGAATGCGGAGCCGACACCGTGTCGAGAATGAAGTCGAAGGAATTGGCGTGGGCCTTCATCGCGTCCTTGTCCGTCGAGAGTACCACTTCATCGGCGCCGAGTCTGTTCGCGTCGTCTCTCTTCTTGAGCGAGGTCGTGAACTGGACGACGTGCGCGCCAAAGGAATGACTGAATTTGAGAGCCATGTGGCCCAATCCGCCCAGACCGACAATGCCTACCTTCTTGCCTGGTCCAACCTTCCAGTGGCGCAGCGGCGAGTAAGTGGTGATGCCAGCGCAGAGCAGCGGCGCCACCGCAGCGAGGTTCAGGTTCTCAGGAACGTGGTGTGCAAAGCGCTCGTCCACAACGTAGTTGTTCGAGTAGCCGCCCTTGGTGACCGTGCCGTCAATAAGGTCGATGCTGTTGTAGGTTTCCACCGGACCCTTCTCACAATAGTGCTCTTCACCGCTCCGGCACTTCGCGCATTGGCGGCAGGAGTCCACAATGACGCCGATGGCAGCGATGCTGCCTGCCTTGAATCCAGTCACAGCGCTGCCAACAGCAACGACACAGCCCACGATCTCGTGGCCTGGAACCATCGGATAGACCGCGTTTTTCCACTCATTGCGGATTGAATGTAGATCGGAGTGGCAGACCCCACAGTAGAGGATTTCGATTACGATTTCAGAGGCGCCAGGATCGCGGCGATTGAAGTTGAACGGCGCAAGCGGCGACTGTGAATTCAGAGCGGCATAGCCTTTGGCTGAAAGCATGAGGAGATTTCCTTCCGAAGATAAATCTTCAACAAAGGGGAGAGCCAGCAGGCTCTCCCCTTTGTTGTTCGCAGCTTATGAAACCGCTTCCTGATTAAAATTGCAACTTGAGGGCCAGTTGGCCAATCCGTGGATCGGCTGCCCCGGTTGCCTCACCAAATTGGGAAGCGTTTTTGTTTCCACTCACCGTGGAGAACTGGGTGTGGTTAAACACATTGAAGAACTCTGCGCGGAACTGCAGTGTGTACCTATTGAAAAACTTGGTGTCCTTCAAAAGAGACATGTTGTAGTTGTCTATGCCAGGGCCTGAAAAGAAGCGGCGGCGCGCCGTTCCCAGCTGGCCGACGGTCTCGTCGGAAAACCCGCTTATGTCGAAGTAGTTGCCGGACGAGTTCCGTGGGTTCTTAATGCCGACCTTGCCACCGGAGTAGTTCGGCGTGTCGATGCCCAGTGGCAGAGGACCTGAATTGTCGGTGCCCAGCAAAGAGTTGTCGTCGTTCTCGTAGATGTAGACCGGAAGGCCGCGTGAATAGTTGATGATGCCGCTCAACGCCCAGCCATTCACCAGCATCTTTGGTCCTCCCAATCTGGCCGTCGGCAAGATGTAGTTATAGGTGGCCACGAAGTTATGTGGTAAGTCGAAGCTGGAAAGGGCGCGGGTGAGATTCGGGTTGAAGGGGTTCACCTGCTCGCCGAAAGCGGAAGAATCGTCCAGGGCTTTGCCGTAGGTATACGACAACAGAAGCTGCAACGGGCCGCTTTGGTGCTTGAAATCGACCTGGGCCGAGTTGTAAGAGGACTTCGCGATAGCCGAGAAATATCCTTCACTGCCGAAATTCGCGCCGAACGGAGCGCGGAAGCTGTTCGGTTCAGTATTTGGCCCGCACGTCGCCAGGCCAGCTGCCAGGCAAGCCTGCTGGTTGACAGGATTAGCCTCTTGAGTGGCGAGCAAGCGATGCCCCTGCGTGCCGACATAGCTTACCGTCAGCAGGTCGGTCGGCGTAAGTTGGCGTTGAATGGATAACTCATATTGCTCCGCATAGGGCACGCGGTTGTTGGGATTGAAAGCAGGTGAGGTTCCAATCGTTCCAAAGGTGCTTGCCGACACATTGGGATCCGGGTGAGAGGCTGAAACTCCTGTGGGCGGGAAGGTGTACGGGAAAGGACTCGGAGTAATCGCTCCAGTGGCGCGGGTTTCATATGGAGTCGCAAAGGAAGTGTCATTTGCGGAATAGAAGGCTCCATAAGGCGCGTCGCCAATGACGCTGAAGTCATATCCGCCTTCAAACGCACTAAAGAACATGCCGTAGCCAACGCGAATACTGGTCGCTCCCGAGGCGCCCACTAACTTGCGGAGGAAGCCCGAATCGAAGGAAGGAGAGTAAGCGAGCCCAAGCCGCGGCGCAAAGTTGTTATAGCGGATGGGCGCAATAGTTTTCGGTATCCCAGGATCGCCCGGAAAAACCCAGCCAGTGGGCGAGTTCGGGAATACGACCGATTGTTCGCCCAGCTTCAGCGTTTCAATCTCGTTGTGCTTCTCCCACCATGGGCTGATTACATCCCAGCGCACGCCGTAGTTCATGGTTAAATTGGAACGGACACGCCAGCTATCCTGGGCGAACGCGCCCACATAAAAGCTGCGCGTTTGTCCGGCCGGAGTCTGGCCTTGTTCAAAGACGCCTGGTGCGCCGATCAGGAAATCGGCAAAATCCACACCCGTCTCCAGCGCCTGGTTGAACTGGAAATATCCGTTTTCGATGTTGTGCAATTCTTCGGACATCTGCGTAAAATGGCCGGCTGCGCCAAACTTCAGCGAGTGCTTCGCGATCAAGAGGCTGTAGTTGTCCGCTGCCTGGAAGGTATTTTCGATCAAGCCAAGCACGCGGCTAGGTACGCCGATATTGAAATTTTCAAAATCCATCTCCGGGATGCCTTCGATGGACGGAGTCAGCGGTGTAATCCCTCCCGGAGTGGATGGCGATGCAAAGCCGAGGCTTGCTAGGGTTGTGGACGAGTTGCCTGACGGGGTGTTCAAAAAGTCCTTCACGCGGAGAAAGCCGATGCGCGCTTCATTGACCGCACTGCTGCCAATGGTCTTGGTATCCCCGATGTCCACGGCCTGGGTGCGCCCGGTTGTGTTTGCGCTGAAGCCTGGCACGGTCGCCACGGGATAAGGATTTGCCAACGAGAACTGGTCGAAGAAGTAGTAACCGAACAGTGATCCCATGTGGGTATTTGCATCCACGCGCCCGCTGAGTTTGTTGTCGGTTAATCTCTTCGGGTCAGCGGATGTGGAGAAGTGCCCTTGGCCATCGCCCAAAGGAATAGCGTTCAGCTTGAGCACATTCGTGGAAATAGGCGAGATGAGGGTACTGGGGATTTGCGCGTTCGGGAACACGCACCCTGTGGGCGTCAATGGTGTGCTCGGATTGTAGGCAGTGCCGGTGCAACCGCTGTAGTAATACGGTTCGCCCGCCGTGACAGTGTACCCCGCTTCGCCGCTTAGGGTGCTAGCCCATGCGGTGCCTTGAACTGTACTGGAGCTCATGGCCGACTCCAATGCAGAGTTGGAAAAGTTGCCGGCGCGCTCCTGTGCCGTCGGAACCGCGATGTCTCCGGTCGAAACGCCAACGACAGTACGGTTTCCCTGGTAGTCGGCGAAGAAGAAGACCTTGTTCTTCACAATGGGGCCGCCAGCCGTGCCGCCAAACTGGTTTTGCTGGAATGGACCTCGCGACCCAGCGTCGAAATAATTTGCTGAGTCGAAGTCCGTATTGCGCAGAAATTCAAATACATTGCCGTGGTATGCATCCGTGCCGGACTTGGTGACCACGTTGATCTGGCCGCCGGCGAAGTTGCCGTACTCCGCGTCGAAGTTATTGGTGATAATGCGGAACTCGCTCAGTGAGTCCAGATTCGGTACGACAGCTGTTCCGGAAAATGCGAACTCCTGCACGGAGATACCGTTCAGCAGGTAGCCGTTGGCCGATTCCCTCATGCCGTTGACGGCTTGGTTGCCGGCATTCTCAGCGCCGGAGACAGCCGGAAGCTGGAATCCTCCGCTTTGAAAGGTGTTCTGCGAGGACGAGCCGCCGCCGATTCCGGAGTTGGCGTTGGCCACGCCCGGCTGCAGCGCCAGCAGGTCGGTGTAACTGCGGCCGTTCAGCGGAACGGAGGTGATTTGCGTGTCTTCAATCACCTCGCCCAGTTGCGTCGAGGCAGTTTCCACTCGCAGCGCGTCCGCCGAAACGGTGACCACTTCGTCGGCTTGCCCAATTTGCAATGTAGCATCGACGGTAATGGCGTCGTTCACATTCAGAACGATCCCGGTTTGTTTAAATGCCTTGAATCCCTTCAGGTTGATGCTCACTTCATACTTGCCCGGCGGTAGAGCCGGGAAGGCGTAAGAGCCATCTCCGTTCGTAGAGACCGCTTGTGCGATATGCGTATCTGTGTTGGTGGCAGTTACTGTTGCTCCGGGAATGACCGCTCCGGAAGTATCTTTGACAGTGCCCAGGATGCTTGCAGTGACGCCGGCATACGCGCTTCTGTTCAGCCCGAATGTCAGAAGAAGAAAGGCAAGTGCCATTCCCAGCCGCCGGAACCACAGCCGGCACGAAAACGTGTTCGAGTGCATGATTCGCCCTGACGATCGCAGGGCGCAGATAGGATTCATTTGTTGCCTCCGTAGAAAAGCGAACTCTGCCCATAAATTGAATGCCAAGGGCGTCGTAAAACCCCGATTCAATCACAGCGTTAGCTAAAATGGCTTATTGAATCGTTTGAATAATGCATAATACTTTGGAGGGGAATTGTCAAGAGCCGATTTTCTCGCCGCAGTTTCTCTGTGTCCAGAAGCCGGTACATTGAAAAAGGGCAATGGCTTATCGACCGGTCGGGCATGGAAATTGAAAACGTCCCGTGCCAGCCTTGGCCGTTTTTGAAGACTTTCGCTCTAACATTCGGTTGAATCCTCGGACATGCGCCGTCCCCCGCTGAAGAAAACCCTGTGCGCCGTAAACGGGGGGAAGCCTTGAACCAGTCAGCTATGGCAGAATAACGCTGAGCAACTATTGCTGAATAGAAGACAACGGAAAGAAGGGGAAGTGCCCCAGCGAAAGTCCGGCCATGTCACTTTGCAGGACGTTGCGCGCGCTTGCGGCTTTGCCGCGTCTACGGTTTCGATTGTTCTCTGCGAAGCGCCGCTCTCGCGGAACGTAGCGGCCGCCACGCGCGAGCGCATCCGCGCTGCGGCGCAGGAGTTGGGCTACTACCCCGATGCCTACGCCCGCTCGCTCCGCCGCCGGCGCAGTCAGACCATCGGCGTGCTGGCCTACGATCTCTCCGATCCCTTCTGTATTCCCACGATGCGCGGCATCCAGGCTGGCTTGCAGGCGGGCACCTATCTGCCGCTGCTGATGGATGCGCAGGCCCAGCGCGCTCTCTTCGACGGCTATCTGCAGATGATTCTGGAACGGCGCGCTGAGGGCGTGATCGTGATCGCCAGTTGGATCTTCGAGGAAACCAACCTGCTGGCCGACCTCGAGAAGAACTACGTCCCGGTGGTGATTGTTGGCCGCGACCTGACCGCGCGCGGAATCACTTCCGTGCTGGTGGACAATGAGGCCGGAGGCGCGCTGGGCATGCATCACATAGCGAAACTTGGCCACCGGAGGATTGCGGTCATCCGCGGGCCGGAAGAACTCTTCGACAGCGAACCGCGCTGGGCCGGTGTCCAGCGAGTAGCCGCAGAGACCGGCATCCGTCTCGATCCGAAACTTGTCTTTCAACTGCCCGGCCTGGTCGACCCCACGTCCGGCTTCGAGGGAGGGCTGCATTTCTCCAAGCAGATGCTGGCCTCGGGCCGCAAGTTCACCGCCGTCGTTGCTTTCGATGACTTGACGGCCCTGGGTGTGGTGCGTGGTTTAGCCGAGGCCGGAATCCGCGTTCCTGAGGATTGCTCCGTGCTGGGTTTTGACGACGTGTTGCCGGCAGCAGTGGCAACCCCGGGGATCACCACTATCCGGCAGCCCCTGAAGGAAATGGGACTACAGGCGGCCAAATGGATGCTGGAGACGTTGGAGCGAAAAAGCGACCACGCACCGCGACTTTACAAGGCGTCACCGGAACTGGTCGTGCGAATGTCCTCGACTCACCCGGCGCGACGGGAAGGCAAAAAAAAGGAATTGCTGTAGGACCGTACTTGACAGATTGGGCAAGATTGGGCGATATTTCCATTATTGAAACGTTTTAATATGCCTGATTCTCTATTTCTTCCAATCCAGCGAACTGTTCAACTTGGCGAGTCTACCCGCATCGCCTCACGCCGGTTTGTACTCCCTGCTGACATGCCGCTGTCGGCTCTCAGCTCTCTATGCCGACAAATAGCCACGACAATCGTTCGTCGCAGGTACATAGTTCTTCCCGGAGAACCCGCATGACGCAACAAGTTTCGCCCCCGGGAAAGCGGGACTCCCGCCGCTTCGACGTCACCCTCGCCGGTGACGCCAATCTCGACATTTTGCTCTACGGGTTGCCCGATGATCTGCCCCTTGAGCGGGAACTGCTCGCCACGCAAATTGCTATTCGCCCTGGCGGTTCAGCGGCAATTACTGCACACAACCTGGCGGCTCTGGGCCACTCCGTCGGGTTCATCAGTACCGTTGCCGGCGACGACCTTGGCAATCTCTGCCAAACGGAACTGCGTCAGGCCGGCGTGGATCTCTCCCGCTGTGTTCCGGTCGAGCATGTGCAGACCGGCGTTACCGTCCTGCTCCAGCACGAGCTTCGCCGCCATATGTTCACTTACGCAGGCGCCACCTTCCATCTGTCTTATAGCGATCTCGACCTTGACTACCTCGCAGATGCCCGTCACTTTCACATGGCCTCCTATTATCTGCAGCGCTCACTCACGCCCCAGATTCCCGAACTATTCGCTACTCTTAAACAGGCGTGCCTCACCATCTCGCTCGATCCCAACGACGATCCTGCGCAGCAATGGGACCGATGCATTCTCGAGGCGCTACCCTTCGTCGATCTCCTCATGCCCAACGAACGCGAGGCCTGCCTGCTCGCCGCCGAGCCAGATCTGGACAAGGCGATTGCAATCTTGCGCTCGCTGGTTCCGCTGCTGGTCGTCAAGCGAGGCGTGAACGGCGCTTCCGCCTTTAGCGGCTCACACTCCTGGCACGTTCCCTCGCGTCCCATCGAGGTGGTTGATGCCGTTGGAGCCGGAGACAGCTTCAACGCCGGTTTCCTGCACGCATGGACGCAAGGTTGCTCACTCGAGCAGGCGCTGGCCTGCGGCAATCTTGCCGGCGCATGGTCCACCACCGCGAGCGGCGGCACATCAGCCTTTCGCGAGCCGCACTCCCTTCGCGCGCTTGAAGCTGCACTCGCGGAGAGCATCCGCACTACCAGTCCTTGAAGCTGTCGGAGCAATCAGCGGAAGGTAGACTTTGTTCGCTCGTACTCTTCTATCGTTAGCAGTTTTGCCCGAAAACGCAGCGGGTCAGCCTCTGCATTCTCCGTTTCGAGGCTTGCTCGACGTTTATTCACATTGCAACCTACATGCTCACCGAGCCGCTTAAACGGCCCTTTACATCGAAGGCTCCAACAGCTTTGTTGCCTCCGCCGCCGCTTCGATTGTTACCGGGCGGAACGAACCAGTTCCCGGGTGGGTCTATTCGCTCAGCACGGTGGCGGTTTCCATTGGCCTTCCTTCGGAGGATCTCAGTTTTTCAGGTGCTAGCTTTCTGTCGAATATTGCAGGTGGATTTCAGGGTATCTGTGACGAATTGCTCCAGCTATGGGGCAACGGACGAATACTTATAAGCGTTCTTGTCACCCTCACAGCCCTGACAGGGGTGCGCGTGACAGTACGAGTTATCAAACGCAAGATCCGCATAAACTCATGGATATTGTGCTTGGTAGCTGCAATGACAGGGCTTGGGGTGATATTGGACGGGTACGATCCCTTTCGGGGCTCCATCGTTGATGACACGATTCTCGGTCGTATGATTGCCGGTTGGTCAGCTATTACCGCTAGGCTCCCAGGTGTTCGCTTTACGCTTGGACCCTGTCTCGCGCTTGGGTCGGTCTTACTCTTGTTGGTAATTATGGTCGGGGTGAATACTGCACGGAAGCTGCTCCGTGGAAGTCGATAATTTAATAGTACTTAGCCGGCGAAGTCACCGCGCTACCTGATTTCGCACCCAAGGTTGATGGTCGGACCCTATCCAATTAATACTGATAGCATGAAATGAGAATCCGGCGCGGATCATGCCGGGATTGATAACCAGGGTAGTCGTGGGAACGGCATGTCGGTTGTACCGCGAAGGCCAGATAGGTCCCGGCAAACGCCGCAGGCTTCGGGAGCCTCCTCGGACCCGAGCACGACGGGAGGGCACGAGATCCCAGTCGACATGGCGACTTCGCAGGATTGATCGGGACGATCATGGCCGGTTTATCGCCTTGTTGGGTACCGTGGCCTCCCCGTCCCCAAGTGCGAGGAACAGGGGGCACCATCATTTGTGGCTAGGAAGGTTGACTTAGAATGGGGCCAGCTGCCAAAACTTTAATTGTCATACTCGACGTCTTCTTCTTTGGGTATATCTGGCAGGAAAAACTTTTCGAGAGTCCTTAGAGTCCAAACGCACTTGATGAAAATGTCTTCGAGAACCTCGGTCAGTTCTTTCTTATCCATCTGAAAGAACGGCTTTATTTTTTCGTAGTTTTCTCCCTTCCGGTGCGCAGTGCTGGCCGAGCGTAATGCCTGAAGCTTCCGTAAGAACTCCATCATCTTATCGCTGCGAATGTTCTGAGTCCCGAGCCAGGTCTCAAATTTATCGAGGCCCTTTGCATTTTCCTTATTGGTAATTCCCTTTGCAAGTTCATTCTCATTCAGGGAGTCGATAAAGACCTTTGTTAGCGTAGCGATCTGCTCGTCAAATTCTCGAATATCGTTTGTCAGTGGCACGCGCAGGATCTTAAAGGCGTATTCATCCTTGCCGGTCAGAGGTCTAAACAGCTCCCAGCCAAATTTCCTTTTCCAGTATTCGTTGAAGATAGTGAATCTTTGTTTGAAGTAGAGATCGGCGGTCTGAGGGTCTGCGAATTGCCCGAGAATGCTTCGCTTGAACGCAACCCTGCTCATCGTCCCGGACGGGAGATTAAATCCGCGCCAGTACATCTGCTCCGTGTGCGAGAGGTGCCCGAGATCACCAAGAAACACCATCACCGCCTCGGGATGATTGTTGTCGATGTAGAGGCTCCACAACGCTCCACATGATAAGTACCCATCGCTCACGGTGTACTTCACTGGCTGCGAGTAGTACTTATTCAAAACCTCTTTTCGGAAGCACACCGGCGTTAGGTAATTCGGAGCTCCTTCGTTGGCGCCAAAGTTGTTTGCAAGCTCCGCTTCGTTACAGGTAAATAGAATTTCCTTTCCGTCATCATCAGCACCGATGATGAAATCAATGTATTGCTTTTTCTGGCGCCCGAATATATCCGGTTTGAACGAAGGATCGCCAGACACGAGTTTCTTCCCCAAGAGCCGCCCGTGAGACTTCTTTGTGTTATCGGAGAACCCCATCCATTTACCGACGCCAACAGAATATATGAAGTCTGCCCCCTTTTCCTCTCTCGAATGCTCCCTTACGCCAAGTTCCTCGATCGTTTTCTTCGATAGCCGGTTGTAGTCGAAAAAGATAGCTAATTTCATCTTGCGAATGGCGAGATACTGACGAATCAAAAAAGTCTTGATTTTGATCTCCCCATCCTTCATTAAGACCGCTTCGTGCTCGTCACCGTTATCATCGATCCGGAAAAGTTTGCGGCCCAACTTGTCATCGTAGAGATTGAAATATAGCCGGAAGTC
>Ga0181529_10003593_pt1 | contig 17539 bp, 35 predicted proteins | sample PEATcosm2014_Bin_36_FD_119763 | JGI IMG/M metagenome (GOLD analysis project Ga0181529, IMG submission 119763) | Peatland microbial communities from MTU Mesocosm Facility, Houghton, MI, USA - PEATcosm2014_Bin10_30_metaG | ecosystem: Environmental > Terrestrial > Soil > Wetlands > Peat | place... | reverse complement strand
TATGGGGGAACCGTAGAAGAGTCGGGAGGAAGCTATACTGCATCTGTTCCGCTCCCCCCAGGTGCCCGCGCATCTGGTCCGACCATTGAGATTGCTGAAAATAATCTTAATATCATCCTGGACATGCTCGCCTGAGAACCTTGGATGCAGCCGATCAAGATAGCTGCGAACAAAGACTCGCCGCTCGCGCGAATTGCGAGGATAGGGCGAAGAGTTCAAGTGGCTCGTTTCTCAAAAAATGAGCCACTTGAGTGAGTTTTGTTAAGGCACGTTTCGTTAAGGCACAATGGCTCGGGGTTGCCTGGTTACGTCCCCGGAGTGAAGTTGACTTCCACGGTGATCTTCGACGTGCCGGGGCCAGACGCGAATCTCCATTTGCGCACTGCATCTTCGGCGGCTGGCGCCAGAAGAGCATTGCCACTAACGGCCTTTGTACTGCTCACTTTGCCTTCTGGATCCACTGTTGCCTCGATGTTGACCGTACCCGAGATATGCATGCGCCTGGCGATTTCCGGATAGATAGGCGCCACACGAGATTTCACTGCGCGATCGTCCGCCGCTCTGCTGGGTATTGCCAAGGCCACTACCAGCGTAAGTGCTGCAGCCTGAAGCAACCGCACGGCCGCGCGTCTCAGACCAAATGGCTTCTTTTCAAAAAGATTCTGTTTCATTGGCCCTCCCAAGACCTCTGTAAATGCTCGTAGCGCCTATCGGCACCTGAGAGGCTGGTGTTCAAGGAATTCCGAAATCCGTCTCAGACGACGAAAACGATAGCGGTCGCGATCGAGAAAATGACTATACAGAATATCCGTAAGCAAACGTAGGCCGTCGAGGTACCACCAGCGGCTGGGATTCTCGCGCTGAGATCGCGTCAATTGCCCATGGTGGCCTTTGTATGCTTGCCATTCGCAGTACGCGATCGCGCTCTCGATAATCTGCCGTCCCGAGCGCCTGTCCTGGTCGGCATCTCCCCAAATGGATCCCGAGAGGCATTGCGCCCCCATGGAGCCCATGGCGTCAAACGTAGGCTCCAACGGGCGAAAAGCGTGTGACCACGGGCACATCGCGGTTTGAGCAGCTGACACTTTGGTACCTTCCCAGCCTCGCCAAACGCTCTACGTCCGATAACGGATATTATCGACTGTTCGAAGCGTCGCTTGGCATTGCTTTTGTTGGGATTACCCTATTACCGATCCGCGGCCCGGAAATGTGACCGCTGTCACGCAATATTACCACTTTGGTTCATAATCATGAGGCAATGGATGCTGTCCCCGCCCTTGGCCGATCCCTTTATCTCTACCAACTTTGCGCCGGGAAGGCAAGCGGCCTCCCCAAGAGAGATGAAACTCTCCGGAGCGGCGGGCACCGGTGTGAACTTCAGGTCCATACCGGCCGCGGCCAATATCTCTCCTAGTTCATCCGGACCGAGTCCGCCCCGCGCTAACTTCATCATGCTTCCGAGCCCGATCATCGTCCCCCCTTAGCATCCCGTTACATTGGTGATGATGCCATCCAAGATCGTAAGCACGCAACTTCCCGCCGTCTTGGTTCCGCTGTACCCACCGCTGATCTGAGCCGGCGTGATCTGCCCGCTGCTGTTGCCCAGCGGAATCCCGGCCCACGTCCCCGGCGAGCCAGCGCTCACATTAACCCATGCGGCTACACCGTTCGCAGCCGCGGCCGCGTTCTGCATCATGTCGCCCTGGGACCACGCCAGAGTTGTAGGGGCAGCCGATGATTTCGTGGGCATCTGGATTTCTGGCCCAAGGACCGGAGCGACGAAAGACAGCGTCGTAGGCGTTGAGATGGTGCCCACGCTGCCATTCACGCTGACAATTACAGCGCTCGGATTCATGGCATTGATGCCGGTTATCTGCCGGGTTGCCGCAGGGGGAACGCTGACGTACTGCCCGTAAGAGAGATCAGTCGCACTGGTGCAAACAAATTGGTTGGCTGTCGCGGTTGTCTCACAAGTAGTGGCACCACCGTTGGGTGTCCCTGTCGTGCCGGATTGGTACACCACGTCCAGGGCATAGCGCTTGCCATTCGCCCCATTCCAGTATGCCGGTGGTGCGAGAATCTGGCCCGCAAACAGTGTCGTGGCATTTGGAAGCGCAGCAAAGCCCGTATCCGAGTATAGGAGCATGGATGCCTTGACGCCGTACTGCCACATCTGCCCAACGTTGGTATCTCCAAAAAGCTGATTAAACGCGATGTACGCCGTCCCCGCGCCACCAAATCCAATTGACTTGAGCGAGGGCGTGTAGGACATGAGAGGCCGGTACCCACTCGACCCGCTGGCATCATACCTAGAGAGAGACGGCAGCCCGCTGAACGTAAGTGCTCCATCGGAGCCAAAATGGCTGTTGACCATGCTTAATTGCAACGCCACATCGTTCGGCGGGGACATGACGATTGACGGAAGCGAGACCGCGGCATTGATCCCCACACCCTCAAAATCAAGGAAATATTGCGGAGCCGTCGAGGTCGCGCAATCCAGCAACGTAAAAACTCCAAACCCCGCGGTCAAGGCAGAATCCGCTTCATGGTCCATGTTCTTCTCAGTGAGCCGGATGTTGTTCGTCCCGCTCACACCGCACGCTTGATTGTCGAGCATGACTTGCGCGGTGCTGCCCGATGCGGAGTTTACGCTGATCGTTCCGTTCGCGAGGCCCAGGTTATCGCTAGTGCTGCTCACGCGCCAGTAGATGTTTCCGAGCACCTTTGTCGGACCGTCCGAACGCCATCCTTTATCGAATTCGGTATTGATGCCGCCAGCGGGAAAATAATAGTCAGCCACCGTGGCATTCTGCACCATGGCACCATTGATGCGCGTCCCAGTGTCGGTCCGCGATCCAAAATAGATGCCCACACCCATGTCCTGCGCGGCTGGAATTCCCGCGAAATTGTTCAATTCAACATCCTTTACCTCTTGGATGTTTCGCGCGAAGGAATCAAAGGCGATTGCGACGGTTATAGTTGTGGCCGTGCAGCTCGCATCGGTGAAGGTTCCCAAGCTTGGCAACATGGCAGGAGTGACCACCGTAAAGGAGCTTCCACTGGCCGCAGCCACCGGCGCCACCAAGTTATTCAGTTCTAATCCCTGAGCAGTGCTGCAATTCTGGAGCAATACCCAGTTTCCGGGGCTCAGGCTGTTACTTGCCGAGATGCTGATCGAATATGCCTGTGCCGGCGCGCGCTGGACACCTGTATTCGGTGAGGATGGATCGAAATAGCTTGTATTCGCGGCCGCGGTGAAACTGGTAAACGGCACAGCCATCCCCGCTGCCGGTCCATTCCAGCGAATCGCGGCTGGAAGATTTCCGCTCACAACCCCCTCAATCCGACAAGAGTCATAGGCATAAATGGTGCTGGAAATTACGTATGTGCCGGTAGGCCCCGGAAACTCCACCACGCCTCCGTATGGCTGTTTTCCTGTGCCAGCCGCCCAGCAGGCGTTGAACGCGGCCTGAATCGCCGCCGTGTCATCGGTTATCCCATTGCCCGTGGCACCGTATGCGGTCACATCATAACGCGGTCCCATACTGGCGAAATCCTTGACTCGCAGAGTTTGGAGATTGGACCATGGCGCACCCGACCGATAGTCCATCCAGGAGCACTGAACGCAGGGCGTCGGCATCGTTCCAGCAGGCCACACCGCAAGGCTTGGATCGATCACAATTACGCAAGGAACCGCCGCATTTAAATTGCACGCATCCTGAGCGTTCGCGACCTTCGTTCCAACATCTGAACCTGGAAACGCTTTGGCGTAAAACGTATTGTCGATCTGAGCGAGGCAGGGAAGGGAAGCGAGAAAGAGCAGAAGGGCTATAGCTGAATTCTTCATGGCGTCCTTTTGGAACCGGCCGGGCGCGATGGTCTGCGCCCGACGCTTTCGGGGTATGTCGATGGATTAGGCCGCGGTGATAGTGTGCAGCCCCGGTCCGGTCTGGACGGCATTCACAGCCACAGACACGGGAGTCGGTGGAGGATCGGCGGGCGCCGATGCCTTCACGTCCGCGGAAAGGTCCTTGTAGGCGGCCGAGACCGCCGGAATAAAGGTCTGTACAACGTAGCCGTAGAGAGTCTGCGCGGCGGCCACGGCCTGAACGTCGTCGGTGATGTCGATGCCCTTGGCGGCGACCGCTATAGCGCCGTCCGCTGTGACCGTCTCCACCTGCTGGACGAGACCAACAATCGCGGTCTTCACGGCCGGCTCATCCTTCAATGCCGTGGTCAGTACTTCGATGAGCTGCGCACCGTGTTCAAATGGCCAGGCGATTCCCTCGCCCACTTTGACAAAAACCTTCTCAAATCCGTTCATAGCTGGATACCTTCCTTCATTGCGAGTTGTGCGACAACAGGAGTCTGTTTCTCCTGAGCCGATTCCACTTTATCTAGCCGCTTGTCATGGTTTTTGAGCATGGTCCAAACGGCGCCTGCATAGAAAATCAGCGCGCCGGTATTCGCGGCCATAAAGACCGCAAGCGTGGCACCGGCATCGCTGCTGAGTTGCATGGCTATCGCACCATTCCTTGCGGGATGGCTGCAGCCGCAACCTGGCTGGATGCGGCGGGAACGCTCTTGCGCGCCCACACAGAGCCTTGCGCCTGCTGCTCCCGGCCGACTGGATTCTTGCGCGGTGACAGCTGCGAGCGCTTTCCGAGCGCCGATGCAACAGCCCAAACGATCACAGCCGTGAGGCTGAGATAGGCCATCAACTTAAGCATTTTCACTTCCATGACTTCCTCCCGTTCCCTAGTCATCATCGCCGCCACTATCGTCGATCGAGATGCCCTCCAGCGGATCCGCTATGGTTTCTAAATTCGTATCTCCGGCAATAACTCCACCGCCCGCAGTAGCCCCTCCGGTGTAGCTGTTGGAACTGCCGTCGTTTGAAGTCGTGATGTAGGTGCCCGGAATGTCCTGGGAGAAGCCCGTCAAATCGAGCGATTGCACTCCCGTCCCGGCGCCATATTCGTTCCCGGTGAACCATCCCCCAGAGGGAGGACTGCTCAAAATCGACTGGTCGAGGAAACTGAGATCGGAACCTCTGTCCAGCATGTCCTGAGCCTCATTGCTGAAGGTCTCGTGATCAGCCAAGTCATAGCCGGTCATAGCATCCTGACCGTATTGGCCGCCGGTGTATGCACTCGAAGACGAGCTGCCCGAGCCACCCTGCCCACTGTTCTTGCCGAGAGAAGTTGCGCTTTGTCCATGGCCGCTCAGCGCTTGAACCAGCTGAGAGATAAGCCCGGAGATTCCGTTCATGTTCGAGGAAGCAACAGTTGGCGCGTAATAATCGGGAGGATAGTCGCTTGCGCCCACGCCTGCCGCCGAAGCCTGCTGTGTCCTGCCCTTGCTTCCGCCCATCCACTTGTAAGCCACAAAGGCCACGATGGCCACAAAGCCAACCGTCAAAATCGTCGAATTTGTGCTGCTCGTCGTCATAAATCTCCCCTACTCCGGGCGAACGCGCCCGTGCCACTGGCGCGGATTGTCAGGAGAGCTATAGAACGGATTGCCTCTCGGAATGGCGATCGGCCCATAGACGCCGCCATAGTAGTAATTCGGCGCCCACGCCGGCACGCCTGGCTGAATCTGCTGAACATCCCCGCCGCCCCCGATGCCGCCGAGCCAGCCAGAGACAAAGCGCCAGGCCACCAGCACTGCCAACACGACGAGTCCCCATTTCAAAAACTCTTTCGCTTCCATGCTTAACTCCCTTGCATTGGCGATGTCAGGTCTAACGCGTTAATGGCCGCTTCCCTGTCTGCGTCGCTTATCCCGCTCACCGTGCCTGTCTGAACGTCGTATTTCGGCGAATCTCCGTTCACTTCGCTCCCTGGAGTGCTTTCCTTCCCTACCTGGGAAACCGGTGGAAGGTCCGAAATCTTGTCGACTACTTTCCAGCCGTTAGCTGAAAAGTTGTCCAATAAGTTTTTGAGCCACGCAACCAAGCCACTGAAGGCCTGGGCGGGATCGAGCTTGCTCAATTTCCAATAGGCCATGAAAGCGAGGGCTCCAATAGCAACAACGACGATGACAAGCGCAAACAGACCCGCATCTAAGATGTCGTCCTCGGCGTGGCTTACTGTTCCCATGAGGTCCCCTCGTGTACAATTTCTGCCATGAAGCACGCTATAGTGGTCTGCAAAATCTGTGCGGTGCTGCTGTTTGCCGCGGCCGTTTACGTGTTCGCTCCAACCCTTAAAAGCAGGGTCGAGGCCAAGTGGTTACTCCACAGCGAGCCTCCTGCGCATCAAGCAGAAGCCGCCCCAATTTATGCGAAACCGAAGCCTACCCCATCGGCTTCTCAGGCGGTGATGCACACCGCGCCAAAAGGCGCTGTAGGCCCCCCCGATCCCGGGTCGCTCCGCTGGCAAGACATCCACAGGAACCTTAGCCAGCCTGATCCCATCCCCGAAGCTCACAGCAAGACCGTCTCGTTTATGCCAGGGCAGGCTACAAATATCCCAAATCGGAAATTCCGTAAAGTGGAAGTCCGTTCTGAATATCCGCTCCGAGTTTTGACTGGCCGCTGCCATAGCGATTACACCGTAGAGTTCTTTTGCAGTGGCGACCCGGCTGACATATTCATTGCCGATACCCGTCATAAGCCGATCATCATGGCGCCTCGCGCGAATAGCGTGACAATCACGGTCACGGAGTTTTAGCGCCGCCTACGAAACTCCCCGTTCTTTTTCCGGGGCGGGGTGCGTCTCTTCTTTCTCCGATCGCGTTCCGCCTTGACCTTGCGCCGGGGCTTTTTCTTCAGCCCCAGTGCGCGTTTCAATTCACCGGTCATGCTCATTACGCCCTCCCTGCCTGAATGCTGATGCGGATTCCATCTCCGGCCGTTCCCACTACCCAAATCTGTCCGAGGTTATCGCACGGCCAGCTGATGTCGCTATCCGGCGTGATCGGATCACCGTCAATTTCCCCCAGCAGTTCGGGCTGCCGTGAGATGCGAACAATATTGGCATTTCCGGCGTTGGTGCCGTTGTGCGCCCGAATGCTCACAAGCGTGCCGCCTGGCACGTTGATAGGGGGCGCCTGCTGGGGAACTCCAGTAGCGCCGAGAATTACATAGACGGACTGATTGACTGAGGTGGGCATAAAGCCCGGCTTGGCAGCCAGGCCGGGGGCGTTGATGAGCCCTACTGAATTCCTGAGGCCGGTGGGACCCGCTCCGCCTCCCCATCCGGAATAACCCGGAGTCCCGGCCGCGTTGTTTCCGCCGCCGAATGTTCCCCCAATATCGCCCATCCGGTAAAACGCTCTTAAAATCTGGAGTCCTTGCAGTCCCTTCATCATGCCCCCAAGGCGCTTGAAACTGTTTGACTGGGATTCCAGCCGCCGAAATTGGCAACGTACTCGGCATAAGCGTCCGAGTCTCCCTGATCATCGACAGAGTGAGCCGTCGTGGACCCTCTCAAGTAGTAGTCGAAGAAATCGTAGAAGTCCCAGTCCGGGTGATTAGCCAGCCATTTTTGTACCTGGGCGTTCAACGCATCCCATCCGTCTCCCTGGTCCGCAAACGTCGCATATCCGCCGGCCTTGCCCGTCATTCCGATACCCTTGCGAAGGTTGCCGGGATTGTTGTTTACCACATTGCGATCGCCCGGCCTCCCCCCTTCTTTTTGGAAGATGGCTTGAAGAAAGTTATCGAGCGCATCGTTCCCAGTAGCTGGCGCGGGAGAGGACGGCTCGACGCCGCTGGGCGCTACGGTGGCTTGGCTCTTGCCGTCAAGCAAGAGCCAGATCCACACCGCGAGAGCAATCCCAAACACCGCTTCCATGGTTATTGCCCCGCCTGTACCTGGTAGACACGGCGGGTGAACATCCGCAGCTGGTCGAGATATGCGCCGGAAGGATTGTTGACGTTGATCATCGGCAACAGGCCAGCCGCGGGGTTCGCGTTCTGGATAATGCCGTTGGTCATGTCGATGTGGTAGAGGCCCGCGCCGTTCGAGCTAGGGTCCAACCACTCGTCGTCATACATCTTCTGCCGGATGTCCTGGGCGAACTCGTCAAAGCTCCACGTGGGGCCGCTGACGGTGATTCGATTCAGGAGCGCATCCGAGAGCGCGTAGGCAGGCTGATTCTGCTCGGCAAGAATGCTCCAGCTGAGGAATGCGCCATCCTGGGGCAGGGCGGGATCATTAAGCCGGGTATTGGCCGCGCCGATCTGCAACAGGTGGTCTTCCTGGAAGAGAGCAATGGAAGGATTCGGCGGGATGATGTCCACGCGGTCGTCGTCCCACTGCACTTGCAGGTTGTAGGTCCACACGCGATCAGTTCCGGAGAAGCAGTCCGTTGCTCCGCCGGTTGCAACCTGGACTTGCAGACTGGAGTAGGCGGCCGGATCGGCGTAGAGAGCCGTGGCAACCTGATTGCGGAGATTGGTATCCGCGAAGTAGATGGGAATGGCCAGGTAAATGAAGTACACACCCGGGGCGCCATTCCCAAGTACCGATCCGGATTGCTCTCCGATCAGCTTGCCGAAGTGCTGGAACTGCGCCCAGCGCAGCAGAGAGCGCGCGGAGCAATCCACAAGCCAGCCGCCCGGATAGGGGCTTCCGTTGGCGGGATTGGCGACAACGCGGATCCGCTTAATCAGGTTGATGGGACCACCTTCGCCCTGGACTATGCCATTGGTGGTGCCACCGGCAATGGTGATAGTTCCGGTCAGGATCAGCCTACCTTGCAGAATGGAGAAATTCGGCGGAATGGGCAGGGTGATCGCCGACGAGTTTGCCAGAAACGGCAATTGGATGCGATTTTCGCGATTTTCGTACGCCATGTGATTTAGTCCTCGTTTGGGGTTTCCAACACGATTCGGCCGGGACGCCGGCCCGGTTTAAAACTAGGCCGTGATGTTGCCGTAGAACGGCACGTGATTCTGTGCCCAAAGGCAAACCGTGATCACAACGATCAGAACGATGATGTGCCAGAACTTCATGAGCATTCCCTCCGCTGACAGCGAAATGGACGGGGCACGCGCCGCATGAACGCGTACCCCGTCTCAGCTATGTCAGTTGTTAGAAATCGCACAAAAGGAAGGGAATCTAAACGTCTAAATCGCTATAGCGCTTGGGACACGTGCGAACTATTTCACTATAGCTCATAGCTTACGTGGTCCGCCGCTGATTGGAGCCTCGGTATTGCCCGATTGCCAGAGCAGAAAGTACGTCTTGGGAAGGGTTGGGAGCTTCGCCGCGTTGGCCTTCCCGATGCGTGCCTCGAAGTACTTCACATAGCGCTCCTCGTCGGTCCGGAAGAGGCGCATGAACTCGCATTGAGACCGGAAGCGGATGGATAGGCTTGCCGGGTCACGTGCCGTCGCCAGCATGGACACGTGGTAGTGACGCCCATAGTGCGCGAGGTTGTAAAGTTCGATGGGCATCCCCTTCGTCCCCCACTCGGGACCGCAGAACGTGTCAATCTCATCGACGCAGAAGATCATGTCGCGGAAGGCGCGAACGATCTTGGCCACGGCAACCATGTGCTGCTCGGGAAACTCATCCTGCGGCACGTAACACACACGTACCCGCTTGCCCCGATTGGCCCGGAAGTAGGTTTGCAGTTGACCGGGCTGCGAAAGCACTTTGTACCCGTGGAGTAGATCGGCGTGCCGCCCCACCGTGTCAAAAAAAATCACCGGGCCTCCGCACTGCTCCACAAGACGGATTGCCTCTGTGGTCTTACCCATCCCACGCTGCCCTGCGAGAAAGGTAAGGCCCCGGAGTTCTCCATCCTGGTATTCTCCGTCAATAAATCCGCGCATCAGCCTATGTTCTCCGAGGTCAGCACGGTATCTGGCGTGAGCCCGCTCCATGCGCACACGTTGGCAATGTACGCGTTGGTTTGATTCTCCACTGGCGGGGCCCACTTGTTGAGCGCCTCGGCGACCGTGAGGCCGAGGTAACGCGCACCAAGCAGAGCGCGCATTGCTTCCCATCCCGAATCGGGAGTGGGGAACACTGCGAAACGCGGATCCCCGCGCGTTGCTCCGTATGCTCGGGCGAGCGAACCCATTTCAATGTCGCCTGGGTTATTGTTGCGGTTCGAGCGTGTTCCCGGAGAGTCGAATCCTTCCTCACGCGCGATGGCTTCCATGAACGTCACTGTTGCACCTCCTGCGGATTCCAGACGATCTTTGGCACGCCTGGCTGTGTCGGTCTCTGTTGCGGTTGTGGCGGGGCAGGGGATTGCGGCGCCGGTACTCTCGGCTTCACCTTGGCACGCTCCCGCGAAATTGAAACCTGCTGCATAACCTTGGGCGTGATCACGATGCCGGCCGCCAGAATGAACGCGGTTGCGCCCGGCGTGGTCTCACACCACTTGGAGAGAATGTCCGGGATGTATGCCTGAAGCTTCGTCCAGATGGAATTGAGCAGCTGCGCGGCCGGCCGCCCCAGCATCCGGGCCTGCCGATCGGTAAGCCGCCAATGATCAGACTCGAAACGCTCGGCAAGCCAATCGAACATTTCAGCCAACGTATCCTGCACGTCCTGAGGTTCGAACGCCACTTGCGCCATGAGCGCCGCTATCGGGTCCTCTGCTGGAGCGTCCACGGGTGCGCCTGATTCGCCCGCCTCGCCTCCTATGGTTTCCGGCACGCTGGCCAGGATGCGCTCGGACTCGGGACTGAGCGGCTCAGAGGTCGAGGAACTCTCGGAAGGTTCCGAAGATTCCGGAGGTGCGACCTGGCTTGGCATTTCCACTACCTTCGGACTGCTTTTGAAGAGGCCGTTGAGACCCGAGAGCAAGCCTTCTTTTTGCGGGCTTGCGGCCACCGCTGGCGCCGGTTCTATGGGCTCGGGAAGCGGCTTGGGTTGGCGCTGCTTTCTTGGTTTGCTCCCCGGCTTTTTCGCTCGGGGCTTCCGCTGACGCTTGGGCTTTGCTTCCGCTACTGACAAGATTCCCCCACTTTCCGCAACCTGGGCATTTGCCCACGAGTTGATTCCGTTTGTTGGCTCTGAAATCGTCTACTTCAGCCCCGCATTTTGGGCACTTCGGATTGTCCACGTGTCCTCCCACTTTTTGGTGCTTTAGTCCCTTTCGCGACGGTACTAAAACTTTTCTGCAAAATCTCTCACTTTTCGCTTGACACAAACTCACGACTTTGCGATACTTAATACATCAAAGGCGGCAACCAACCGCCAGAGGAGAAAGAAAAATGCAAACCGTGATGACATCCAATAACGGCTACGACAGCATCCTGCTGGTTGACGACAACAACGTCGTTCTGAGCGCCTGGACGGCAGACAAAGAAACGGTCGATGCCTACCTGAAGGATGGAGCGAACGCTAGCGAGTGGCATACCGGCGAATGGCCACGCGGCTTTAACCCGGATGTCGATGAGGACTCCAACAACCCGAGTTTTTCCGACGATCTCCGCACCATCGACGCCTACGGAGTCGAAGTAGGGCGCGATGGCCAGATGAGCGATGAGCGACGCGAATTCTGGGTGCGATAGAGATTTTCCCAACGCCCGCCCCGAGCGCATCGGGGCATTACTTTTTTGATCACCATTTAGCTCTGCAACGCCTTTTCCTCGGGCGCTGTGAGCGTCCGGGGTGGTACCCGGCGGGCCGGGCGTCAAGACGGCCACAGGAGCCGCATATGACCCGCTGGACAGCATCTCTGGACATGAGCACCATCCCCGACGACGTACTCCACTCCGAGGTCGCGCGGCGGCGATCCGCGAAGCGCGGAGATGCTGTCGGCGGACGCCCGAAGACTTTGCAGTCATGTCCGTACTGCCATACAGAGATGGGAGCGCGAGAGCTACGCGCCCACCGTCCGAGTTGTCCAAAACGCTCATCATAGTGAGTACCGAAGCGCCAGCGACGGCATTCCGAGTTGTTTGCACGTGCGCCGCGGCAACGCGGCGCACGTGCCCCCGCCGTACCTCAGAACGGTATGTCGTCGTCAGTGATTTCGGTTCCATCAGCCGCCGCCGGAATCGCCGCGCCCTTCACTAGCTCCTTCGACACGCGCACGTCAAAAACCTTCATGCAGTTGTCTCCCCGCTTGACCGTCGTGTCTTCCCCAAGGCAACGAATCTCTACCCTGTGCCCCTTATCCGTGACACGCAACTTGGTGTTGAGTTGAAAGGTGCCGATAAAGGACACGAACTCGCCGCCGTCTTCCTCAACCGTGTAACGCACGGCGGGTTTGTTGCCCACGGCCACGCGCTCGATGTTGAACAGCACGCCCTCCACAACTTCTCCGGTTTTGAACTTCACGAACCGGGACTCTTCGCGGATTTCCATGGTCAACGCCGTTCCATTTGACATAGCTGTTCTTCGCTTTCTCCATGCACGTCCAGCGCACGGATGGTTGGCCGCGGGACTGTGCCCCGGCACGTGTGGTTTAACGGGCTCTTCAGATGCCACTTGCCCGCCGCATCCATCGCAACATCGCGACGGTAAAAGATGCCCATGCGCTCCCACATATTCAGGCCGCACGCGCACTTCATCTCGCCCCAATCGTCCATATGCTCGGGGTCGAAAACTGTATCGAACTTGGCGCCATACCACGTGCCGAATGTCTGAATCAGACGTGCACCCTTAACCGCATCGCAAAAAGGCTCGACAGCTTCCGGCAGGTCGCAGAAATCGGCGACTTTGGTGATGTACTTCAGCACTTCGCGCGCTGCCCCGTCACGGTCCGTCACCGGGCGAATGTCGACCACGCGCCGATTCTTGGCGTTCCACGCGGTACGCATGGCCAGCACATCTGCCGACAGACTGGTCATCGGAACCCACTTCTTTGCGCGCCAGTCGAACTCCTTTACGGCCATCTCCCGGCCCATCTCGATCCACCGCTCAAAGTCGTACCGCTCGCCGTAAATCCCCATCTGGTCTGAGCGCTTTTTCGCCTTGCCCCACTGGCAGCCCCACAGGCGCAACCAGTCGTATTCCATCTGAAGCTTGATAGCGTTGAACGCGTAAGTGTTGCGCCCGGCCAGGTCGATCTTTTGCGCGGCTGGGGGAAGGGAAGAGCACGCATCGGCCAGCACGTGGCAATGGATATGCCATGTCTTTTCCGTGCGGTTGTAGGTGGTTTCGAGCGAGTAGACGCCGCCGAGGATGAATCCGTTGTACTGCGCGAGCAGCTGCCGGACACGCTGACGGAAGAGCTTGAAATCGTGTTTGCGGATGGTCCCTTTGTTGGGAACGGTCAAGGTGAGCAGAACCGGATGGGTAAGCCGGTCATACATGGTCTTAATCCGCACCTGGGCAGCCTTGCTGCGATGGAAAGCGCAGAGTGGACATAGACGATGATTGCAGCCTATCGGAACCGCTATAGTGCCCGATAGCTCTCCGCAACATGCCGCGCGATAGCCAATCCACTCCTGCTGACAGCGGTCAATCTGATTCCATGCCTTTTCCCACTTCAGTACGTCCGCATTCCGACCCTTGGCTTTGTTCGCCTTCAACCACTTTTCAAGTCGGCGAAACCGTTCTGCTTCCGTTTCCTCGCCCTGGGCAGGAACCTGGGCCTCATAGGCCGCCCACCAACGCGCCTCGCCGTCATCTTTGGGCCGATCCATGTGCTTTTGCCAGATGGCGTGGACCGTGGCCTGAAGTTGCCGGTGAAGTTGGCTCTTTTCTCGCTCCACGTCGTACTCAGTGAGGCTCGAACGCAGCTTCTCAAACACAGATGTTGCTAGTTGTTTCTCAGTATCAAGTGAAGGGGCTTTCGCTTCGCTCAAGCACGAGGCCCCCGCCTCCGGGACAACGCGCGCTTGGGGCGCGCGTCTCCGGCGGGTCCCCAGACGTAGAGGGCGAGAGGGAGAATGTCTTTCTTGCATCTGGAGAGCTATAGCGGTCATTGCGGACCGCCTGAGGCCACGGGAACGCCAAGGGGTAGGCGCCGCAAGTGGAAGCTGTAAGATGCTATGACGACGCGACTGAAACTGAGGTCGCCCGGTCCGGGCCTAAAGGTCACCTGGTCGTCATTCCGTACCCGGATGGAGACGTATCTGCCTGGGTGATATTTCACGTCTATCTTCTGCTCGTGGAAAGAATTCGTCCGGGCGTGATAGAACTTCACTGATTTTGGAAACTCTTCGGAGTTGAACGGGGGCAGGGAATCGAGGGATTCGGCGAATGTCTGAGAATCGTATGTCGTCACGCTTCCTCCTCGTTCTGGAAGAGTCCACGAACCGATTTTCCGATGGAATCCCACTCAGGCGAGTCGGGCTGCATGGCGTCGTCCTCTTTCATCGCGCCGTAGCGATAAGAGAGCGATTCGCGGAGCGCAGCCCAAATCTTGGCCGCCTGGTTGCCGATGCCGAAGCGGCCGCCGACGAGCGCGCGAATGAGGCACGGTTCGCAGACTTGCACGCGAGGCGCGTTGCGCAGCTGCCCTTTGCCGTTGCCCCGCAGATAGATCACTGGCGTGATCGCTATGACGTTCGGTTCGCCTTCAATGCGCCCCCGCAGATTGCCAGTAGCCTCGGATCCACAGACACAGCAAGTGCGTTTGGGCTTGAAGAGAGTGGACGCGCTCATGCCGGCGCCCCAAACTCGATTACCTTGCGCATCCGCTCTTCATTGGCGCGGCGCAACGCAGTCCGTTGCGGATCACGCTTCAGCATCCACGCCAGAAAATTCGTTTCCTCTGCGATCTCGCGCAGCACTTCGATGCTAGTTTTCTTGACGCGGTTGATGAGGATGGTTTGGTCGTAGATGGAGAGGTCAGCGAGCCTGATCAGTTCGGAAAGATGCGTCACTAAGCGTTCGCGTTCATCCGGCATGGATGGCTCCTAGCGCAAGTACGGTTTTCAATTCGCGAATGGTCTGCGCAACGTGGCACGGGCAATGATCGGAAGAGGGCGCGACTTCGCCGAGGATGCGTGCTCCGGTGTGGTAGGAATCGTGGGCTGCCTTGAATGCATCTAGCAGCGCCACGTTATCGAGGGACGAGAGCAGCATTGAGCTTTTTGCGAGGAACCATTCTGCGGTCCTGCGCAGCGTTGCCCAGGCGTCGTAAAACGCCTGCTCGTTTTCCTCTGCTTCCGAGGCGGCCCAGCGCTTAAAGAGCGGACCAGATAAACGAAGCAAGAGGGCAACGGCCGTGAGATACGCGGGTGTCCGAACGGGTTCTGTTTGTGCTCCGGTCATTGAGCCGCCGCTTTCCGGCCGCGCAGATAGGTCGAGAGAAACTCGATTGCCGCCTCGGGGGAACCCCAGCCGCGCAACCGAATCTGTACTTCCTGCCGAGCCTCTTTCGGGAGCGCTTGCCAGTGCCCCACGCACATCAAATGTGGCCGGGTAACTGTGCATCTGCACCCCGGTTCGAGACAATTGCGGGTAATTGCGGACATAGCTGAATCTTCCTTTCGTGCTTTGGAGCGCGGCGGCCTGGAGGCAATGCCGGCCGCCGCTCTCGCCCCTCGGTGGCTGTCTAGGCCGCTCCGAGCTTTGCGGCCCGCTGGAGACGTCTGCGGGCCAATCTCCGGTCATGTGCGTTGCCGCACAGACCGTCGCGGATAATCCGGACTTCCCGAGAGGGTCCCGGCATCCAGATCGTTTCGGGGCGGCTCCATGGCCGCGCACTTGCACATCCCCAAGATCAAGAGGATTGCCACGCCAAGAAATACGAGTCCGATAATGATTTCGATCGCTAAGAGCATTGCGCCCCCTCTTTCGTCCGTCTCTGTCTGGCCGCCTCAAGCGCCGCGGCGAGCTTCTTTAACCGTTCCAACTGCCGCGGCCTTGACCTGAGTTTCTTAAGGGCTCTCCTGCAAATCGAGTAGGCCGTTTGCGGGGGGATGCCGAGCTCTTTGCCGATCTGGACCCAAGTCTTCACCCGCGACGCTCCACGGCCGGTTGCGCATCCATGGCGCAAATCAGCATCCGGGCCAACTTGGGCCGGGGAAGATGGATCAGAATTTTTCGGTCCGTGAAGGTGCGGTCCAGCCGCATGAGTTCGTCCACCAGAACGGCGCGCGGCTTGAGATTGAGCGCGGGTTCGCGCGGGTCGACGGGCGCGACTGGATGGAGAATCGCTTCCGCTTTGGCGTCGGAATCGGGGAGAATGTAGGTGTGCTGCCGCGCCGGCTGACTATACAGAATATCCGTTATCGGACGTAGAGCGTTTGGCGAGGCTGGGAAGGTACCTGCTGTCCATATAAGCAAATCATTGACTTTTGTAAAGCAAAACTCTGACTTCAAGAAAACTCGACGCGGGGACCTCGCTTCATCCCATTCGGTAGACGTACATTTAACTAATTAGTGGCCAATCTGTTAACTAAATACCGCCTCCGGGCTCAACGCCTCATGGCCCACATGAACGCCGCCAAACGCCCGACCGCCCCTCTCCACCTTGCGCGCCCGCCTCTTACGAAAGGTCTTGCCCGCCATTAAGCAGATGCCCACGGGACCCGGCTCGTGATCTGCCCTTCCAACCCCGACCGACACTGCTCGAGAGATCCCACGAAACGATTCCTGCCGATCCCCCAAGCTTCCATTCAAACGCCCGTAGACGCCCCACAGACTTTGCACCGTCTTCTCCCCGCGGGCTTGCAAATCGTGAAGTTTAGTTTTGTAAATCAAATATGAAGTGACTTAATCGTAATTAAATAAAGCACTTAACCCATCGCGCCCGAGGACACCTCCGCTGCAGACCGGCCCTGGCCTCGAAACCTTTCAGAGACGGCGACTTGCGTACCGTGCTGAGAAGAGGTGGAGCCGTGCGACTCCCGGGCAGGCCCTCCCGGCTCGGATTGCCGCAGGAAAATCGAGTGCCATGAAAGCTATTTCTGACGTCTGAGAAATCGACATTCTCAGACGTCAGACGTTTGTTTCTTGAACTGCAGCGATGAACCAGGCTGTCAATTGAGCCCAGTTCCCTTCTCCCGATTCTCTTTGGTTTTTGAACAAGATCTCAGAAGCTCTTCTCAAACCAGGTTCCGTAGGCAGGAGGATTTGATCGCGCCGAATTCCACCGAAGGCCAAGGCTTGCGATCAGGGAGAACGCACTGTGCGGTACTTTCAGTGCTATTGGGCTGGGGCCACAGGCATCCAGCCGAGGGAGGTGAGGCATGGCTGCAACGAAGTTCACAGATGCCGAGCGCGAAAAGCTCTTCGCGCAGCCCGAAGCGCCGTTCGATCCGGCGCTTATCAAGTGGCGCGTGATGTGCACCGCCGCGGATGGGCGGAGCGACGTCATCCTGCCATTTGCCGACCCGCGCGCCTACACGGACCGTCTCAATAAACTCACGCCGTTGGGCTGGACGCGCGAGTACACAATCTCGACCCTACTTTCGCTGTGCCGCATGGAGCGGGAAAGGTGATCGTGACCAGCAAGGTGATGGTGGCGACCGCCGTGACCATTACCCACGACTGGAATACAAATAATGCACTCCATGAAAATGCATCGCGGCGGTTGGCGGTCTGTCAATACCCCCGGCAGAGCCGGGGGCTTGATTGTGTGAGCCGCTCAAAGCGGCTTGAGCGGGGTCGCTAACGCGGCCCCGGCGTTATTGGGGCCGCCTTTCGGCGGCTACTTCCACATT
>Ga0181529_10003591_pt1 | contig 17543 bp, 14 predicted proteins | sample PEATcosm2014_Bin_36_FD_119763 | JGI IMG/M metagenome (GOLD analysis project Ga0181529, IMG submission 119763) | Peatland microbial communities from MTU Mesocosm Facility, Houghton, MI, USA - PEATcosm2014_Bin10_30_metaG | ecosystem: Environmental > Terrestrial > Soil > Wetlands > Peat | place... | reverse complement strand
CCCGTCAAGACTTCGGCCAAGGCCGTGGACAGGAGCCTTTCCTGGCCATGCCCGGGCCAAATCGTCTATCTCGACGGCAAGGCCTACGGCGTGGTCATCCGCTCCGCGAAAGGCGAGGCTATCAAGGCGGTCGCTTCGGGAACCGTCTCTTCGGCCGGCCCGTATCGAGGCTACGGCAACGTAGTATTCGTCCTCTCGAGGGGTTATATCTATGTCTATGGCGGCAACGAAAGCCTTTCGGTCAAGGCTGGGGACAAGGTGGCGGCGGGACAGGAACTGGGCAAGGTCGGCATGGACGCCAAGCAGGGGGGGCCTGCCGCCTACTTCCTGGTCTTCAAGAACGGCTCGGCCGTGGACCCGGCCGCCGCGCCGAGGGATCGGTTCGATTCGATGTGATATAAATATTTCGATTCCGGAGAAATCTCGGGAATTCATTGGAAGTCCGATCGCTTTTGAGTAAGCTTTACTAGTTGCTCTTTCAGGAAAGGTGGGATCGATGACCGACGGGACATCCCCGAAGCCCGTTCAACCGAAAAAGAAAAAGGCCAGCCTCGCCTTGCCGATGACGGCCCGGAAGAAGAAGGCCAAGCACGCCAAGGAAACCGATCCGCTCGCGCTCTATCTCAAGCAGATATCGCGCTACCCGCTTCTCAGGGCCGAGGAGGAGATGGAAATCGGCGAGAGGATCCAGTCCCTGCGCGCGAGCGCCGCCGGGCTCGCGGCGGGCGGAACGGAACGAGAGTCGGTCCAAAAGGAGCTCATCGAGGTCAAGAACCGGATGATCTCCTCCAACCTCCGTCTCGTCGTCTCGATCGCGAAGAACTACCAGCATCGCGGCCTTTCCCTCCTCGACCTCATCGACGAGGGGAATATCGGGCTCATCGAGGCCGTCGAGCGCTTCGACTATACTCGCGGCTGCCGCTTCTCGACCTACGGGACCTGGTGGATCAGGCAGGCCATCATCAAGAGCCTCGCCGACAAAGGCCGCGTCATACGCATCCCGATCCACATGCTCAACACCATCAAGAAGTGCTACTTCGTCGCCAAGCAGCTCACGCAGGAGCTGGGTCGCGATCCCTTGCCGGAGGAGCTGGCCGAGAAGCTGGGGATGGACGCCAAGAAGGTCAAGGAGATCATGAAGCTCTCCCAGGAGACGGCCAGCCTCGATACGACGGTGGACGAGGACAACGTCACCCACCTTTCCGACCTCATCAAGGACGAGAGCGTCGTGGAGCCTTTCGAGGAGGTCTTCTCCATGACCCTCCAGGACACGTTGAGCGACGTGCTCCGGAACCTCTCGCAGCGCGAGATCACGATAATCCAGCTGCGCTACGGACTCAACGGCGAGGGTCCCCGGACCCTCGAGGAGACGGGCAAGCTCCTCGGCATCACGCGCGAGCGCGTCCGCCAGATCCAGGAGAAGGCCATCCAGAAGCTCAAGGAGCTGAAGGAGCTCTCCGAGTACCGGAACGATTCCTGAGAGGCGGGAGAGGCGTTCCCCCTCCCCCCCGTCCGTGCCCTCAGCTTCCCGGCTTGAGCAACGCGGCCAGGTCGGCCTTGCCCCGCTTCTGGGCGATGTCGTAGGCGGTCTCGCCCGAGTTGTTCCTGGCCGTCTTGTCCGCGCCCGCGGCCAGGAGCCAGGTCGCCGCGTCGGCATCGGCGGCGATCGCGGCGTATTGGAGCCAGCCGTTTCCCTGCTTGTCCTTGGCCGCGATGCCGACGGCGGCCACCAAAGCCTTGAGCGAGTCGATGCCCGCCGCCATCGCCAGGGAGGCGGGAGTCAGGCTGTCCTTGTCGCGGGCGAAGACGTCCGCGCCGGCCTTGGCGAGCCGGGCCGCCGTGTCCTTGTCGCCCGCGCGGAGGGCCGCGTGCAGGCTCGTCGCCGCGAAGCGGTCCCGCGCGTCGAGCCTCGCGCCCGCGGCGATCGCCAGGTCCAGGACGTCGGCGCCGGGCTTCATCTCGACGATGACGCGAAGCGGAGTCTTGCCGTCGGGGTCGGCGCGATTGACGTCGTCCCGAGAGAGGATGAATTTGAGCACCGCCGGATCGCGCTTGACGGCGACGGCGAGGGGCGAATCGCCGTCCGCGTCGCGCGCCATGATGTCGGCTCCCGCGCCTACGAGCATCCGCGTCGAATCGGCGTCGCCCTGGCTCGCGGCTTCCAGGAGAGCCGTCCTGCCCGCCTGGTCGCGCGAGTCGATCGAGGCTCCCGCCGCTATGATGTCGCGCTCGATGTCGTAGGCCCCGGATTTGACGGCCAGGGCGAGGGGAGACGTTCCCCCGTTGTCGCGCGCGTCGGGATCGGCTCCCTTCGAGAGAAGGTACCCGAGCGAGTCCCGGGCGCGCTTGCGTACCGCTTGATGGAGCGGAGTCTCGCCGGCGAAATCGTAGGCGTTCACGTCGGCCCCCGCCTGAACCAGGAGGGGAAGGCAACGCTCGGCCGTCCAGAGGACGGCGACATGAAGCGGCGTGTCGCCCATCGCGTCCCTGGCCGAAAGGGAGGCTCCCAGGGCCAGCAGGGAGCGCGTCGCCTCCGCGGCGTCGGCCTTTACCGCCTGGTGAAGGGCCGTCTCGCCGCTCAGGTTCGTCGCCTCCAAGGCGGCGCCCTTTTGAGCGAGGAACTCGACGGCCTTGGCGAGGTCGCGCTTGGCGGCATGATGAAGGGGCGTATCGCCGTTGGCATCGTGCGCCGCCAGGGTGCTCGGAGTGAAGAACCAATCCATGGGCCCTCCCGGCGCGGTGAGGGCCAGGGAGAGGGGCGAGTCGCCCTTAACGTTCGAGGCGAAGATATCGGCCTTGGCGAGGAGGAGGGCTTCCCCCTGGGGCCTCAGGCCCCCTCGCACGGCGAGGTGCAGGGCCGTGTCGCCGGCATTATTGCGCGCATTCACGTCCGAGCCCTTCGCGATGATCAGCGCCACCTCGTCGGGAGCCGCCTCGAGGGCTATGGCGATCGCGAGAGGGGCGTTGCCGTAGTCGTCGCGCTCGCGGACGTTCGCGGGGGTGAGCACGGCGTCGAGGGCGTCGGGGCCGATCGAGACGGCGATCGAAAGGGGACTCTCGCCTCGGCCGTTCACGAGGAATATGTCGGCGCCGGAGTCGAGGAGGACCTTCACGTAGTCGTACCGCTTCGCCCTGAGCGTAATGTGGAGCGGCGCGTCCCCGGCCGCGTTCTGCGCGTTGACCGGGGCCTTCGCGGCGAGGAGGGAGCGGAGCACTTCGATCGGGTAGCCGACCTGGGCCGCGACGTGGAGGGGCGTGTTGCCGTTGCGGTCCTTGAGCGAGGGGTCCGCGCCGTGCGCGAGGAGGAGGGCCACTGCCGCGCCGCGGCCTTCCTCCGGCATCACGATATGAAGGGGCGTGTTGTCGAAGCCGTCGCGCACGTTGGGGTCCGCGCCGGCCTTCAGCAGCATCTCCATCCCTTCGAGCCAGCCCTCCCTGACGGCCTCGTGAAGGGGCGCGGATCCTGCGCCGTTATGGGCGTTCGGGTTGACCTTCTGCTCTAGGAGGAACTCGACGAAGCCCTTCTGCCGGTGTTCGACGGCCTGATGCAGCGGCGTGCTTCCGTCCTCGTAGCGAAGGGAATCGTAGTTGAGCGACCGCGCCGCCTGCGTGAACCATGCGAAATCCGGGAAGGACGTGGTCCCGCCCTTGATGACGAGCAGCTCGGCCAGGCGAGCGGCCTCGACCCTGTCGGGGTGCAGGAGGGCGACGTCGAGGGCCGTCCTGCCCGAGCCGTCGCGCAGGCCGGGGTCCGCGCCCGCGGCGAGCAGCCTGGCGCACGGGTCCTCCAGGAGCTTGTCCGCGGCCATATGAAGGGCGTCTTGGCCGTCTGGGCCCCTCGCGTTCACGTTCTTGGCGTTGACGGCGGCGGAAAGGACGTCGCCGCCCTTCGCGAGCGCCGCCTCGAGGGCGGTGACGCCCGTCTGATCGGCGCTGAAGATATCGGCGCCCTTATCCGCGAGGACCTTGACGCAGTCGACGGCGCCTTTGTCGATCGCCAGCCTGAGGGGGCTGAGACCGGCCTTGTCCTTCACCTCGGGCCTGGCTCCAAGGACGAGGAGCAGCTCCACGGTCTTGGCCGAGCCTATCTCCACCGCGCGGTGGAGGGGATAGGAGCCTTGGTCGTCGGGGGTGTTCATCTGGTCCTGGCTCGCGAAGAAGGTCTTGATCCCATCCAGGTTGCCGGCGGCGATGAGGTCGGCGAGGTTGGGCTTGGGCGGCTCGGCGGCGGGCAGCGGCGCGGGCGCCGGAGCCGGCTTGGGCGAGGCGGCGCAGGAAACTACGAGCGAGGCCGCCGTCGTCGCGAGGGCGATAGCCGCGATCATCGCGCGAAGGGCCTTCCCGCGCGCGCGTCCGCTCGATTCCCTGGGCTTTCGTTCGGCTCGCTCTATCATCCTGTCTCTCCTTAGGATCCTCCGGCGCCTGCCGCGCGCGGCCGGGAGGATTGCCGTCTCGCTCTTTTTATTCTCGATATGCGACGAAGGCGATTTTAGCACTATTACGCGGGCCCGTGTAAGCGTACACTAGGGCTCATGACTATCGGATCCTTCATGCCGCCGGGCTCGTCCTGGACGGCCCGACTCGAGGCCCTGTCGGCGGCCTTTCCCGGCGACGAGATAATCGCGGACCCGGAGGCCGCCCGCGCAGCGCTCCCCAGGTTGGATGCCATCCTGGCCCTGCGTCTCGATCCCGGCGACTACGAGGCCGCATCCTCGCTCAAGGCCGTGTTCGTGCCCTTTACCGGCCTCAACCATCTTCCGACCGATCTGCTCCTTAAGCGCGGCGTCAGGGCCTTCAACGTCCACGGCAACGCCGAGTCCGTCGCCCAATGCGCCATCGCGATGACGCTCGCGTTCTATGGCCGGACCATCGAGTACCACGATGACCTGCGCGAGACGAAGTGGCACGGCTTCTGGGTCGGGAAAGGGGCCGAGGACGAGTGGTCCTCGATCGCCCGAAGGCCCTGCGCGATCTTCGGCGTCGGCGCCATAGGCCGAGCGATCGCCCGCGTCCTAAAGGCCTTCGACTGCGGCGTCGCGGGCTATCGCCGGCGCTCGGAACTGCCCGCGCCGCCTTTCTTCGACCGGATGGAATCGGACCTGAGAGCCGCTGTCGACGGGGCCGAGCTCCTCTTCCTCGCGCTGCCGCTCACGCCGGCGACCACCGGTCTCTTCACGAGGGATCTCCTCCTTTCGGCGCGGGGCAAATTCCTCGTCAACGTCGGGCGAGGGCCCGTCGTGGACGAGGAAGGGCTCTACCTCGCGCTGCGCGACGGGATCCTCAAGGGCGCGGCGATCGATACCTGGTACAGCTACCCTCGCGCCGGGGAGACGAAGGGACGGCCGTCGCGCTTTCCCATCCACGAGCTCCCCAACGTCATCCTGTCGCCGCATGTCGGCGGCAGCACGCGAGAGGCCTCTGCCCTCGCCGTGGATCAGACCCTGGACAATATCGCCAGGTGGCTGTCGGGGGAGAGCTGCGCGAACGAGGCGGATTTGCGGGAGCTATACTGAGCGACGCAGCGACCGGAGCCTTCCGCCCACCGCCTCCGCGGGGTCGACGGCCGCATCGAGAGCCTTTCTCGCCTCGTCCACGAGGACTGAGCCGACTATGACGCAGTCGACCGAGCCTCGCAGGGCCTCGACCTGGCCGGCCTCGCGGATGCCGAAGCCCGCCGCGATGAACTTCCCGGTTCTCTCCCTCAGGGCCGCGAGACGCTCGAAGGAGGCGGAATCCAGCTCGGTCCTCCTCCCCGTCACGCCGAGGCGGAGCACTACGTAGAGGAAGGGCGCTTCTCCGCCCGAGGCGAGGGTCGCCGCCCGCTCGAGGCTCGTCGTCGGCGCGATGAGGGGTACGAGGGCGAGGCCTGCCGCGGCGCACTTCTCCGCCAGGCCGAGCTCGGGCTCGTCGTCGGGGTAGTCGGGCACGATGAATCCGTCCAGGCCCGTTCGCGCAGCCCGCTCGACCATCGCGTCGACGCCGTAGGCGAGGATGGGATTGAGGTAGCTCATGACCAGTATCGGCGCCGCGGTCGCGGCGCGCAGGGCCTCGAGGCTCGCGAGGCATGCCTCCGTCCTGGAACCCGCGCGCAGCGCGGCATGGTTCGCCTCGACGATGGAGCTGCCGTCGGCCGAGGGATCCGAGAAAGGCAGCTGGGCCTCGAGGATGTCGGCGCCCGCGGCGACCATCGCCCCGAATATCCGCGCCGACGCTTCCATGCTCGGATAGCCGCAGACGGCGTGGGCCATGATTTTCACGCCGGCCCGCGCCTCGAAGGCGCGCCTGATCCGATCGATTCCGGTCATTTCCCGTCCTCCGACCTCATGCGCGCGACTTCGGCCTCGAGGAAGCCCAGCCAGTCCTCGCGGTCGAATATGGGCGCGGTGATGAAGAGGTCCTTGTCGCCCCTGCCGGATACGTTCACCACGACGATCGATCCCGGTCCCATGGCCCGCGGCTCCCGGGCCGAGGCCTCGCGGCGCGGATCGCCCGGCGCCGAGCCTGGCGTTTCGCGAAAGGCCAGGCCCAGGGCATGGGCCGACTCGAGGGCGGGAAGTATTCCCTCCGACCTGGCCGTGCGCGACACGGCCGCCAGGGCCTCGTCGTCCGAGACCGAGGCGAAGCGGACCCGGCCGGTCTCGCCGAGATGGGCGAGCTGGGGCCCGATGCCGGCGTAGTCGAGTCCGGCGCTCACCGAGTGCGTGGGAAGGAGGGATCCGTCGTCGTCCTGGAGGAAGAGGGACTTGTATGCCTGCACTATTCCTACCGAGCCCTTTCCCCCCATCCTCGATGCGTGCATGCCCGGTTCGCCGCCCCGCCCTCCCGCCTCGGCCCCGACGAGCTCCACCTTCTCGTCCAGGAAGGAGGCGAAGGCGCCTATCGAGTTGGAGCCGCCGCCGACGCAGGCGTAGATCCTGTCGGGCAGCCGCCCCTCGCGCTCGAGGAGCTGGGCCTTGATCTCCCTGCCGATCACCGACTGCAGCTCGCGCACGATGGCGGGGTAGGGGTGGGCTCCCAGGGCCGAGCCGAGGATGTAGTGGGTGTCCGATACCCGCTCCGTCCAATTCTTCATCGCCGCGTTGACCGCGTCGGTGAGGGTCCGGGTGCCTTCGCGCACGGGAGCGACTTTCGCGCCGAACATCCTCATCCCGAAGACGTTGGGGTGCTGGCGAGCCATGTCGATCTCGCCCATGAAGACCTCGCACTCGAGGCCGAGCTTGGCCGCCGCCGCCGCGGTCGCGAGTCCGTGCTGCCCCGCCCCGGTCTCCGCGATGACCCTCGTCTTGCCCATCCGCTTGGCGAGGAGGGCCTGGCCCAGGGCATTGTTGATCTTGTGGGCTCCGGTCTGCGCGAGGCCTTCGAGCTTGAGGTAGAGCTTGATCCCCCCGAGCTCGGCGCCGAGGGTCTCCGCCGGGTAGAGGGGCGTAGGCCTGCCTATGTAATCGCGGCCGAGGCTCTCGAGGAGCTCCCAGTAGCCGCGGTCGGCGCGCGCCTCGTCCCACGCGGCCTCGAGCTCCTCGAAGGCCGGCCTCAGGACTTCGGGGACGTAGCGGCCGCCGAAGCGGCCATAGTATCGCTCATCGTGCCGCATTCGGGGCCTCCTCGGCCCGCGCCTCGCGGGCGTTCGCCTGGTAGGCGTTCGCCTCGTAGGCGATCGCGTCGTAGGCGCTATCGATCTCGCGGAACAGGGCTTCGAGCTTCGCTCGCGACTTCCGTCCCGGGGCCTCCTCGACCCCGCTGGAAACGTCGATGCCGTCCGGGGAGAGCGAGTGGATGACGCTGGCCACGTTTCGGGCCTTGATGCCGCCCGCGATTACGTACTCCTTCCCCGCCGCCCGCGTCAGGGCGCGGGCGGCCAGGGCCGCCCAGACGCCGATGCCGCTTCCCGAGCCGCCGTAGCTTCCCGGCGCCGCCGAATCGACGAGGAGGCGCGGGCAGTCCCAGCCGGCGTCCGCCAGCCTCAGGGCGTCGGCCACGGAGCCGATGCGCAGGGCCCGGTACCAGGGGAAGACGAAGCTCGCGCAAGCCGAAGGCGTCTCGTCGCCGTGTATCTGCGCGACGTCCAGGCCTGCGAAGGCGATGATGTCGCGCATCGCGCCCGGAGTCTCGTTCACGAAGACGCCCACCGCCCTGAAGCCGGATGGGCTTCCATCGCTTCGAAGCTCGGCCAGGATGCCGCGGACCGCCTCGGGCTCGACCCTTCTCGGGGAAGGAGCGAGGACGAAGCCCAGCTCGTCCGCCCCGAGCTCCAGGGCCGCTCGGGCATCCTCGAGCCGAGTAATGCCGCATATCTTCACTTTCGCCTTCATCCTTCTTTTACCTTCCTCCGCGCTCTCTTCGGTCGCCTTTTAATTCTTACCCTCCGATAGCGCGGCCGCGAATTCCCTCGTCCGCGCCTCCGGGTCGGCCGCCGTAGCCAGGGCCTCGCCGACGAGGAAGCCCTCGTAGCCCGCCCCGCGCAGGACCGCGGCATCCTCGGGTTTCCGCATGCCCGACTCGGCGACGCGCAGCGGACCCTCGGGAAGCGAGGCGAGCATGGCTCGAGCCCTGCCTCCGTCGACGCTGAAATCGCGCAGGTCGCGCGCGTTCACGCCCAGCGCGCCCGGCCTCGCGGCCATCGCCTTCTCGAGCTCAGATTCCTCGTGGATCTCAGCGAGGATATCCAGGCCGAGCTCGCGCGCGGCGGCGGCCAGCTCGCGGATATGAGCCTCGGAAAGGGCCGCCGCGATGAGGAGGACGGCGTCGGCCCCGATGGACCATGCCTCGAGGACTTGGTAGGGGTCGACGATGAAATCCTTTCGCAGGAGGGGCAGGCCGACGGCGGCGCGGACCGCCGTCAAGTGCGCGTCGGCGCCGAGGAAGCGTCTCGGCTCGGTGAGGACGGAGAGCATGCCCGCCCCGCCCCGCTCGTAGGACGAGGCGAGGGCGACGGGGTCGTAGTCACCTATGAGGAGTCCGCGCGAGGGCGAGGCCCGCTTGCATTCGGCGATGAGGAGGGCCTCGGCGCGATGCCGGGTCGCGCTCTGCCGAACTGCGAAGGAGGGGCGGATCGCCCCGCCGCTCCGCTCGAGCGAGGAGGGCGGCCGCTCGCGCTTCGAGCGCGCCGCGTCGGCCTTCCTCTCCGCGCAGATCTCCTCGAGTATGCCCACGCCTTCAGCCCTTGGGGGAGCGCGACAGCTCGCGCAGGGAGCCGAGCACGCGCGCGGCCGCTCCGGAGTCGATCGACGCGCGGGCGGCCTCTATCGAGGCGCCGAAGTCCGGGGCTATGCCCGTCGCCATGATCGCGGCCGCCGCGTTGAGGACGACCACGTCTCGCTTGGGTCCCGGATCGCCCGAGAGCACCCTCTCGACGATGCCGGCGTTCTCCGCCGCGTCGCCTCCCTTGAGATCGGCGGGCGCGCAGAGCTCGAAGCCGTAGTCCTTGGGGTCGAAGATGTAGGTCAGGGTCCATCCGTCCCTGAGCTCGGTGATCTTGGTCGAGCCGGTGAGGCTGATCTCGTCGATCCCGTCGAGGCCGTGCACGACGAGGGCGCGGTCGACGCCGAGGTTGGCGAGGATTCGCGCGACAGTCTCCGTGAGCTCGGGGGAATATACGCCCACGACCTGGGCCTTCGCCCTGGCCGGATTGAGCATGGGGCCCACCATATTGAAGATCGTCCGGAAGCCCAGCTCCCGCCTCGGGCCCATGATGTTCTTGAAGGCCGGATGGTAGGCAGGCGCGAATAGGAAGGCCATTCCCGCTTCCTGGATCGACGCGGCGGCCTCGGAGGGCCCCATCTTCGTCGAGACTCCGAGGGCGTCGAGGACGTCAGCCGAGCCCGAGCGCGAGGTGATGGATCGGTTGCCGTGCTTGGCGACGCGCGCCCCCGCTCCGGCCGCGACGAAGGCGGCCGCGGTCGATATGTTGAAGGTTCCCGAGGAGTCCCCCCCGGTGCCGCAGGTATCGACCGTCGCGAGGCCGGCCGGCAGGGGTACCCGTATCGCCCTGTCGTAGAGGGACGAGGCGAATCCCGTCATCTCCTCGATGCTCGGGCCCTTGACCGTGAGGGCGGCGAGGAAGGCTCCCACCTGGGCTTGCGAGACCGAGCCTTCCGCGATCTGGTCCATGAAGCTTCGCGCCTCGGCGCGCGTCAGCTCTTCCCCGGAGGAGAGGCGTTTCAGCATGTGCTTTACCGAGGGCACTTCGCGGACCCCCGACAGGAAGTTCCGGACGAGGCGCTCGCCGTCCTCGGTGCCGATGGATTCGGGATGGAACTGGAGTCCCTCGATCCTCTGCTCGACGTGGCGGATGGCCATGATCTCGCCGTCCGAAGAGGTCGCGCTGACCTCGAAGCAGGGCGGCAGGCTCGCGCGCTCGACGGCGAGGGAATGGTAGCGGATGGCGCGGAGGGGATTCGGCGTCTCGGAGAAGAGGGTCTTGCCGTCGTGCGAGATGGTGTCGGCCTTGCCGTGCATGATCCTCTTGGCGCGGACTATCCGGCCCCCGAAGGCGGCGGCTATCGCCTGATGCCCCAGGCAGACGCCGAGTATGGGCTTTTCCCCCGCGAAGCGTCGGATGAGATCGATCGAGTTTCCCGCCGTTTCGGGCCTGCCGGGCCCGGGGGATATGACGAGCCTGTCGAAGTCGAGGGCCTCCGCTTCCTCGACGGTGATCTCGTCGTTGCGGACTACCCGGACCTCCTCGCCGAGACGCATGAGGAGCTGGGCGAGATTGTAGGTGAAGGAATCGTAGTTGTCGATCAGGAGTACCATGGTCAGCCCCTCGCCTTCGTCGCGCCCGCGCCCGCGATCCTGGCCGCGCCCGCGGCCGCGAGCATGGCCGCGGCCTTGGCGGCGGTCTCCTCGAACTCGCGCTCGGGGACCGAGTCGTATACGATGCCGGCTCCCGCCTGGACGCGTATCTTGCCGTCCTTGACCAGGGCCGAGCGTATGGCGATGCAGGAATCGAAGCCCCCGCGATAGCTGAAATAGCCGACGAGGCCCGCGTAGGGGCCGCGCCGCTCGGCCTCGATCCCGTCGATGATCTCCATCGCGCGTATCTTGGGCGCGCCCGAGACCGTCCCCGCAGGGAAGGTGGCGCGTATGACGTCGTAGATGTCCACGTCCTGGGCGAGGCGGCAGGAAACCTCGGATACGATGTGCATCACGTGCGAGTAATACTCGACCTCCATCATGCGGTCCACCGAGACGCTTCCTGGCTTGGCCACCCGACCCAGGTCGTTGCGGGCCAGGTCGATAAGCATCGTGTGCTCGGCTCTCTCCTTCTCGTCGGCGAGGAGCTCGACGCGCAGGGCCGCGTCCTCGATGGCGTCCTTGCCCCGCGGCTTCGTGCCCGCGATCGGCCTCAGGACGGCCTTGCCGTCCTCCACCCGCACCATGACTTCCGGCGATGCCCCGAGGAGGACGAATTCGCCGAAGTCGAGGTAAAACATGTAGGGCGAGGGGTTGATGGAGCGGAGTGCGCGGTAGACGTCGAAGGGCGAACCGTCGAAGTCGGCGGTGAAGCTGCGCGAGAGGACTATCTGTATGGCCTCTCCCTCCTCGATGAGGGACTTGGCCTTCCTCACGCCGGCCTCGAAGGTCGCTTGGTCTATGTCGGAGGAGAGCTCGCCTACGACGGGAGGTCGCCTCGAATGGTCTTGTCCGAGGTCGGCGCGCTCGAGCTTGGCCTCGATGCCCTCTATGCCCCTGATCGCATCGACGTAGTCGGCCTCGGGATCCTCGCCGACCCTCTGGTTGCATACGATTCGCAGCGAATGCATGAGGTTGTCGAACACGAGGGTATAGCGCGAGATCATGAAGAGGCCGTCGGGCGTATCCGGGCCTGCCTTGCCCGAGACCTCGGGCAGCCTTTCCCAGAGTCGCGCGGCATCGTAGCCGAGGTAGCCTACCGCCCCTCCGGGGAAAGGCGAGAGATCTCCCTCGCCATCCCAGGGCCTCGAGCGCATGAGGTCTCCGATGGATCGCACCGGATCCCTGGCGCGGAAGGCGCGTTCTCCGTCCTCGTCGCGCCACTTGACTTCCTCGCCTTCGATCCTGAGGCTGGCGACGATATCTACGCCGAGAAAGGAGTAGCGTCCGAAGGCGCCGCCGCCTGCCGATTCGAGGAGGTAGGAGGCGCCGAGGGCGTAGAAGGCGTCGATCGGGGTAAGGCGGTCCGCCGCCAAGTCCTTGAGGACGGGCAGTACGTGGCCCGTCTTGGCCGAAGCGACGAAGTCGAGACGGGAAGGTCGGATCACGATCTCTCCTTATGATGTTGCTATATGCAGTAACATTAGAAGGGGAGTTTAGTAATATCGAAAGTATCTGTCAATAGAAACATAGAGGATATTTCCGAAATCTTCCGAGGCCCGGCTCAAAGCCGTAAAGACTACTGTCGCGCCGATTGCGATCCGGGTGTATATTTCTTGCATGGGCAATGTGTTGCGCGCAGCCATCCTCCTCGCCTTCGCCTGCGCGCCGATCGGCTGCGCCCGCTTCGAACCGGAGCGAAGCAGTCCCCGTGGGCCCCAGGCAGTCGCAGGCATACTCGACCTGAGGTCTTGGGATTTCGCCACAAAAGGGGAGGTGAGTCTCGCCGGACAGTGGGACTTCGCTTCGGCCGCGCTTCTCGACGAGGCAGGCGCTTTAGGCTATGCGGGCTGGCAAACGAGGATCGTGCCCGATTTCTGGACTCATTCCGAGGGAGGGTTCCGCTCGGGGACGGGGGCCGGCACCTATCGCCTCCGCGTCCTCCTGCCGCCGGGCGAATCCGATCTCGCGATACGCAATTCGACCGGCATGAACGCCATCGAGCTGGAGGTGAACGGCGAGACGATCCTGAGAGTCGGCAAGCCTTCCCTCGATCGGGCTTCCGCCGTCTCGGCCTATAGGCCGGGCGTTACCCCGATAGAGGCCGAGGGCGGGGATCTCGACATACTCCTTCGCGTCTCGAATTACGAGTACCGCCTGGGCGGAGTCTGGAAGCCTCTCGTCCTCGGGGACCGCGCCGCGCTGACGCGGGAGCAGCAGTCGGCCGTATCGTACTCGATCGTCTTCACCGTCATCGTGGCCACGCTGGGCATCAACTCGCTCATCATTTTCCTGTTTCGCAGGAAGGAAAAGAGCTATCTTTTTTTCGCAATCTTCGGCCTCATAATCGCGCTGAGGCCGCTGGTTACGGGCGAGTACGCGATCATGGGATTCTTGCCCGCGTTGCCCTTCGACCTCCTCGTACGCCTGGAATACATGACGGCAATGCTCGGAGTCCCTTCCGCGATCGCCTTTTTCCTGACTTTCTTTCCGACGGTGCACAAGCGGATGTGGGGCATTCTCGTTCCCTTCGCGCCCTTCGCCCTGTTCGAGGTCTTCCTTCCCCTCTATTGGCTCACCTGGAGCATTTTCTTCTTCTATGGAATCGCCATCGCCGCGATGATCGTCACCACGGCGATGGTCCTCGCTCGCGCGGCCTACAGAAGGATCCAGGGCGGGCGGGCCATGTTCGTGGGCGGCAGCCTCATAGGCATCTGCGCCATAAACGACATCCTCTATTCCTCGCATCTCCTCCGTACGGGCAATTGGCTGCCGGACGTTCTGGCGCTTTTCGTGTTCCTCCAGTCCATGGTCCTCGCCAAGCGCTTTACGAGCGCCTTCGACAGGGCGGAGTCGCTCTCGATGGAGCTCAAGAGCTCGAACGACATGCTCAAGGAACAGATACGGAAGGCGATGGCGACCAGCGCGCGGCTCGAGGAGTCGCTCTCCGAGAAGGAGACGCTCCTCAAGGAAGTGCACCACCGAGTCAAGAATAGCCTCCAGATAGTCTCGAGCATCGTCTCGCTCCAGGCCCACCGCTCGAAGGATCCGGCGGTAGAGTCGATATCGAGATCCATCAACGACCGCATTCGAGTCATCTCCCTCGCGAACGAAAAGCTTTACGATATCGGTTCGGGAGATAAGATCGATCTCGTGTCCTATGCCCGAGACATCCTGAGGCTCACCGTTTCGAGCTATGCCGCGGAAGGCATCGCGATCGACGCCAAGGTCGAGGGAGAGAGGGCGGAGGTCGATTCCGCCGTGGCCGTCGACTTCGGTCTCGTGCTCACGGAGCTCCTGACCAACTCCCTCAAGCATGCGCTCGTTCCCAAGGGGGGCGGTAGGCTCGTCGTCACCCTTCGTGAAGAGGGATCGGCGATCCGCTTCGAGGTAGCGGACGACGGCCCCGGCTTCCCCGAAGGCTTCGAATGGGGCAAGGCCGAGTCCCTCGGCTTCAAGATAGTCCAGGCCCTGATCGCGAGACGCAATGGCAGCCTCGAAGTCTCGAAGGGACAGGGAGCGGCCGTAGCGGCTTCGATGGCGGCGGAGTAGGAAAACGGAAAAACGGCACTCGCCAAATGCCGCAGGAAGAGTTATCATCGGTTATGGAAGATCAACGCAGGACGAAGCGAGTCCCCTTCTCGGTCCCGATCGAACAACTCATCAAGCACTGCTCAGACTACCCGAAACTCGGTTGCGAGGACGAATTCTTCGAAGCAAAGGCCCTGAACCTCTCATCGGGCGGCATCGCCTGCGAGTCCCGGGCCATGATCGATATATTATCGCAGGTCTATCTGATCTTCTCCCTCCCGACGCAGGGAGGAAAGCGGCAGATCCGTTGCGACGGCTATATCGCCCATGCGAATTTCGACGGCCAGCGCTATGTCCTGGGGATAAGCTTCGTCGACATGCCGCCGGAGGATCAATCCGTCATCGACGCCTATATCGACTCCCTTGCTTCGGCGATGAACACGGGGACATCGTAGCGTCCCGTCCGGATGCCCGTACCGGTGGGGCGGGTCCTCACCTCGAGCCTGTAGCGACCTTCCTCGATGTCGGGTATTACGCCGTCGAGGATGTTAGTGCCCTTGCGGCTATAGACCGAGATCCTCGATTCATCGGCCGAAGCCGTGTCGCGGATCAGGAAAACGCCCTGTTTCCCATCTCCCTGATCGAAGCCGAGGCGGCTGCCCCGTATGTGGAGGATTTGACCTGGCCTGCCGAGGCAGCCGGGACAGTCGGGGTCCGGGTTCTCGACGCGTACGATCGTAGGAAGGAGGAGGGCGGGGCTTTCCAGTATCTTGAACGAGGACGCGAGGCGCAGGCGATTCTGCAGCTCGCGATTCGCGCGGACCTGCATCCGCATGGAGACGGGAGCGGCATTCGCAGAGGGGTCTCCGTGAGCGTTCAAGGTGAAGGTCCCTATCGGAGTCTTCACCTGATGCCCATCGGGGAGGAAGAAGACGAGCGCCTCTGCGAGATGACTGAATACCGAGCGGATATCGTCCTTCGAAAGGCCTGTCCTTCTGTCCATATAGGACAGGAGCTTGTCGAAGTCGATCTTGGCGCGATTGACGACGCGCGGGACGGGAGGACCGTCTTTGTGGATATTGTCCCTGATCAAAGCGACGCTGACTGCCATGATCTGCCTCCGAGGTCGATAGTGACTTGCTGCACTATCTACGCCGGCCGCAAACCGGATCGATTGAATGGCGGATAAAATCTTCGCCATTGCATGGAAACTATCCGCGGATCAAGAGTAAAGCGTTTTCCATTGAGTTCAACATTCGCGCGGGCAGGGTGCGAAGGGCAGGCTCATATGTCGTAAGCCCGGCTCGGCCCGTGCTCGATGGGCTTTTTACGGGCATAGTAGTCGGCTACCGCCCTGAAGGACTCCTTCGGCTCCCAGGGCATATCCGGATAGCTTGCGCCATGTCCGTCGGGAAGGGTCTTTACCAGGCTGTAGCCGTTCATGTCGAAGTCCCGTCGCGGATTTTCGTCGTAGGGAGCCATAGGGGAGACGAAGGTCATTACGAACCCTCCCTCGACGCCGAGGCTTTCCAGTAAGCCGAGCTGATCGACGAGCCCGGAGGCTTGAGCCTTCTCGTCCCTTTCGTAATTCCCTTCCTTCAGTCTCATCGGAGGTTGCGACGGAAGGCCGTGAAAGGCGGACCGGACCAGGCTAGCCAGATGACCGGCGATTACGCCGAGGTTCAGGCTGTGGTCTACGAGGTCTCCCGCCATGCCATCCGTGGAGTCGGCGGCGCCCCGGTAGCCGCGAAAGCCGAATTCGGTTACGACGACCGGCTTGCCGTAGCCGAAGGCCGGCTCGAGGAGCCTGGCGTACCGGTCCTTGATCCTCGCGTTCCAGTAATGGTCTATCCCGACGAAGTCGAAGAGGCTCCAGTCGACGGCTTCCCAAACGAGGGACGCGTAGGAGACTTGACCGTGAAAGACCCGCCTTACGGCCGAAGCCGCCGCGGCCAGGAAGGCGTTGAGCGGCTCATTGTGCCTGCCTTCCTTCAGGAGCCGCCATGACTTTCCCATCCTCTGCGCGACGTTCCTGCCGGGGACGATGCCTTGCATGAAGAGCGTCAGCTCCGATCCGACCAGGAAGACGACTTTGCCCGACCGCCCGGCTCGCAGACCCTCGGCCGCCGCCGCCGCAGCGGAGACGTATCGAAGGGTCCTTGCGGGACTCCTATCCCACATCTCGGGGGAAAGCCAGACTTCCAGCCCCAGTTCCAGGGCCATGCCGGCAGCCGTCACGAGACGGCCGATATCCAGGCCGCATATTCGAACGGCGTTGCAATGCAGGTCGCTCTTTATAATGGAAAGCTCTCGTCGGACGACCGCCGGATCGAAGACGGGCCGCCAGTTCCCGCCCATTACGCGACCTACGTCGTAGCTGACCCCCTGCAGTCTCACGGCGCGCGCATACCCCTCTCCTGCTGTCCTCGCCTTGCCATAGGGAGTCCTGTCCCTAGTCCCGGCCGCGCTTGGCCCTTACCAGCTCCTCGGCGGCGAGCCAATCCGACAGCTCGTCGCCTTCCGCGTTTTGCGCGCGCCGCTCCTCGTACAGCTTCTGGGCTGTCGCCCGGATCTTACTTTCCAACTGCGAATTGGGCGAAATTTCCGGGGAGATTGGCTTCGCTTTTTTCGATGGCATAGCTTCCTCCAGGTACGAAGAATGCATACTGCTCCCTGAGCGCTATATGGGCGCAGACACCGCTATTCTCGCCGCACAATTTTTGCCGCGTATATTCGAGTACGAGCATATGGCAGGAATCGAAGATCTGGATCGGATCATCGAATGCGTCGCATAGCTTGCCCAGGACGGCATCGTCGATGGCGCACTCGATTCCCTCGCCGTCGAGACGGACCGTATAGACTACGAAAGCCCCTTCAGGATCGTGAGTCCGTGTCCCGCAGAATGCGAGCGTCATACCTGAATGCTCCTTCGAGCTTCGCTCGGTCGGTCGAGCATGACGCGCTCCGAGCCGCATCATCTCGCGCGTAAGCGGCTCCCCCTCCCGGGGAACGGCGAGAGCCCCAGCCATTCCTTGCGGAGCCCGTTTAAAAGCCTATGCAAAGTCGCGCGGCTGTCAATGGCGCGGAATGATCCTTCACGGGGGATTACGCTCTTTTACGGCGCTCGATATGGGAATCGACTGAAGTCGTCCGAAGTAGTCTTTGCCTTTATACGAACAGCCCTTCCGGCGCCTCGACCAGCATGTGGCGGAAATCCGCGT
>Ga0181529_10003590_pt1 | contig 17546 bp, 13 predicted proteins | sample PEATcosm2014_Bin_36_FD_119763 | JGI IMG/M metagenome (GOLD analysis project Ga0181529, IMG submission 119763) | Peatland microbial communities from MTU Mesocosm Facility, Houghton, MI, USA - PEATcosm2014_Bin10_30_metaG | ecosystem: Environmental > Terrestrial > Soil > Wetlands > Peat | place... | reverse complement strand
CTCAACACAGGCCTCCTCGGTCGAAAAGCGCCGCTCCAACTCCAGTAACGTCCTCGGATAATCCTCGTCCATGGATCCAAACACTACATCTTGGGGTTGGTGGCGTCAAGTAAATACCCCTATTCTTTTAATTATCGTATCCATCGACATTCCCAATTTGCGAACAAGCAAAGCTAAAGCACAGATGGTGACGCTACCGTAGAGGAGTTCAGAAAAAGGCCCGCGGGCCCAATTGCGAATCAACAAATAGAGGATAATCGAAATGGGTAGCAATAAGACCATTCCGACAATTCCATGTTCAAAATCATAATCATCGCCAACCGCACCAAACCCGCCTCCTTTGGCTCGCCCCCGTAAGTTTGGATAGAATCGAAATAGCATTTGCAAAAACATAATATTAGAGACGTCCATTAGGATCAAAAAAAACAGCAGACAGACCATGAAAGCAAACCCTGCCAAATACCAGGTTGTTAGATGACCGAAATACCCAACAAATACGAAGCCGACGAGCGCCGGGAACGAAGTAAACTTTCGCCTACTTCCCCATTGCAAGAAGTAAGTGCCTATACAGAAAAAAGTCCCCGTTACAATCAAACCGACGGAGAGAAAGTAGTTGGTCAATTCCTTACTCATTTGTCCGTAATCTCCTTCTTTCGGCCAGGCGCCACGATCCTTGTCGCACCTTTACCTCAAAAAAGGCCTCTAGGTCTCCATCGGCTTGCGCAGGAATCGCCGGGTGCCCCATCCTTTCCGCTTCTTTCTGCGGAAAGGGTGGGAAACCACAAACCTCAAGCGAGCGGACAGCGAGCAGTTGGCCGCACCGCAGGTGCCTGGCCCCACCGCAGGTGGCAGGGGCTTAGTGGCCTGGCATCTTGCAGCAGTCGCCGGCGGCTACTGGTTCATTGGCGCCGGCATCCAGAACGACCTTCCACTGCCCGTCCGCGCCTTTGCGCCAGATGGTCATATACCGCCCGGTGGTCGTCACGGGATTTCCGTTCGCATCCTTGCTGTGGCCTTCGAAATGGCCCCAGGTGTAGCCCATGTCTCCAGACGGCCCCATCAGCGCGTCGGTCGGGGTCCAGGTGAGTTGATAGACCTTGGGATCCCAGTTGGCGGACTTGGCAACTGCCACCTTGCCGACGAGCGGCGCCGCGGCATTTCCGAGAGCCACGCCGTCCTCGGCAAACCAATCGGCAAAGCCCGCTCCGCCCCGTTCGAGCACGTCCTTGGCAAAGCGCGCTTCCAGATCATAGAGCAGGACCTTGCCCGGCTTGACCGTTGTATCGGTCAGCGGATTGGGCGCGGCCTGCGCGTTAGGATCCTGAATCGTCAACTGCCCAAAACTTGCGGAAGGCGCAGCCACCGCTCCAGCCAACACCGCCGCACAAACGAAAATTCTCCAGCTTCCAGCCACGTTCAAAGCCCTCCCGATGCAAACAAAGGTCTATTAAGCCCATCCTACAACGGACGGCTGCGAGGGACACTCAGCTCTTGTCTTTTCCTTTATTTGCCTCGCCTGAATCGTCTTGGCCAGCCCAAATGCGCCCGCATATCCCGCCTGAGAAATCATCCGAGGAATCCCGATTTGTTGTGCACACTCGGCCATTCAAGTCGTCTAACGGTTAAGCGGCAGAATTCACCGGGTTGGTATACTAACAGTTAGCAAAGCTGGATTCGACGGCCCCGGCCTGAAGGGGTTCATTGCTTCGCTACCCGCCTCTTCCGGGAGAAGGATGATCATGGGGACACTGCTCGAATCCATCCACTCGCCCGCCGATCTGAAGCTGCTGAACTTCATGCAGATGATGGCGTTGGCCGTGGAGATCCGCGAGTTCCTCATTCAAACGCTCTCGAAGACCGGCGGCCACCTCGGCCCCAACCTGGGCGTCGTCGAATTGACCTTGGCGCTGCACACCGTCTTCAATACTCCCGAAGACAAACTGCTCTTTGACGTAAGCCACCAGGCGTACATTCATAAGCTCCTCACGGGCCGGGTAGACCGATTTCAGACCATTCGTCAGCCGGGCGGGTTGAACGGATTCATGCTGCGCACCGAGAGCGAACACGACTGTTACGGGGCGGGTCACGCCGGCACGGCTCTCTCCGCGGCGCTTGGAATGGCCGTGGCGCGCGATCTGGCCGACGGCAAAGAGCACGTGATTGCCGTCGCCGGTGATGCAGCCTTTACCAATGGCATCACCTTCGAGGCTCTGAACAACATCGCCGAACAGACCAGGCGGATGATCGTCGTGCTCAACGACAACGAGTGGTCGATCGACCGCAACGTGGGCGCCATCGCGCGATATTTTCACAAGATTGTCACCAACGAGCACTACAAGAGCCTGCACGACTCTGCCCACCGCATCATCCAGCGGCTGGGCGGCAAGACCGCGGCTGAAGTGGCGCGGCGCGCCGAAGAGGCTGCCAAAAGCATGTTGTGGCCTTCGATTCTTTTTGAGGAGTTCGGCTTGCAGTACTTTGGCCCCATCGACGGCCACAACATCCCTCTCTTGGTCGAGAGCTTCAAGTTCCTCAAGGCCGAAAACCGCCCCGTGCTGCTTCATGTGCTCACGCAAAAGGGCCGCGGCTATCAGCCGGCGCTCGACGGGCAGAAGAAGTTCCACGGCCTCGGGCCTTACAACGCCGACACCGGCGAGACCAAGATCGTCGGGCAGCTTACATACGCCGAGGTCTTCGCCAATACTCTCGTAGCCCTGGCCGACAAGGATGAACGCATCGTGGCCATCACCGCCGCGATGCCCAACGGCACGGGCCTCGATCTCTTCCGGCCACACCATCCAAAGAGATACTTCGACGTGGGCATCGCCGAGGAGCACGCCGTCGTCTTTGCCGCCGGAATGGCGACGCGCGGCTTCCGTCCGGTCTGCGCCATCTATTCGACGTTTTTGCAGCGCGCCTTCGATCCGATTGTCCACGACGTGGCGTTGCAAAAGCTGCCGGTGCTCTTCTGCATGGACCGCGCCGGCCTCTCGGGCGACGACGGACCAACGCATCACGGCCTCTTTGACATTGCCTACCTTCGCGGCGTCCCCGAGATGGTCTTGATGGCGCCCAAGGACGAAGACGAACTGGCCGACATGATGGCCACAGCGGTTCAGCTTCCAGGCCCCAGTGCGATTCGCTACCCGCGCGGTGCGGTGGCCGGAGTGGTGCGCAAGACCGAGCCGCAGATCCTGCCCGTCGGCAAGGCGGAGGTCATCAAGGACGGCTTCGATGTGGCGATCCTCGGCCTCGGGCCAATGACCGCACAGGCGAAAGAATTGGCCGCTCGTCTCGAGAACGAAGGCTTCTCAGCAGCGGTCATCAATCCGCGCTTCATCAAGCCGCTCGACCGTGAGATGCTTGCCAAATACGCCGGCCACGTGGCCGCTTTTGTGACCTTTGAAGATCACGTGAAGATGGGCGGCTTTGGCTCCGCTGTTCTTGAATCCCTTCAAGAGCTGGGCAGCGCAGTTCCGGTGGTCCGCATCGGTTGGCCCGACCAGTTTATCGAGCACGGCAAGGTTGACGATCTGCGCGCCAAATACGGTCTCACAGTCGATGCGGCTCGGGCCCAGGTGCTGCCATTGCTGGCGCATCGCGCACGTCCAACGCTGATTGCCAGTTAGGCGATTTTCAAACAACATAAAGCCTCGGGTGCCCCATCCATTCGCCTTCTTTATGGCGAATGGGTGGGATACGACGAAGCTCGCACCGCAAATACCATGAGTGCTTTTAAGACACCGCGGCCTCTCCAACCTGGAGAGGCCGCAACGAAACACCCTCGACTACCAAGGCCTCGCTACCGGCGGAAGTGGTCTCGATCGAAGTGCCGGTCAAAGTCCCGTCTGCCGTCGAAGCGCGCAATCGGGCCGCGACCACGGAACTCCCAGCGCCCCGGATACCAATAGCCACGCGCACGGTAACCGCCAACCCAGAAGTACCCCGGTCCGGGGCAGGGTGCAACATAAGCCACTGGGGCCACCGGCCCACGGACGGTTATTCCAAACTCGGCCGCCTGGGCCGTTGTTGCACTTGCACCCAATCCGGCAACCACCATTGCTGCTCCAAGCATCCAACTCTTCATGCTGCCCATAACTCCTCCGTCCCTGCCGGCATCGGACTCAAACTCCGGCCCGGCTTCTCTCCGCTTGAGGCTTGTCTGTTTCTGCCTCTGTGGCGTGCCGGTTATGTACTGATTCAACAGGGAATGGAGCGAAAGGTTGCGCTCGCAAGGAAAAATAAACGCCGCAACTTTTTCGATAAACTGGGTTGAGTCGTAGGCTCCCATCGTTCTTGGCCCAAGCGACACAGATCATTTTGAACGCGTCTTTTGAATCCACGTCCAACGGGGTATGAACATGTCCTGAAATCCATCCCCGGAAACTTCAATTTCTGAGTTGTCCGCCAGACGCCGCACGCGGATGCGCCCGATCTCGCACATGCAGCGAAAGGTGTCCCGAAACGCACAACAGTCCGCATACAGCGCATAGCGCATGTCAGGTGACCACTGCAGCGGAGAAAGTGCGCTGGAACGGCGGAACAATCTCCTTTTCTCCTGTCCCGAGGGGTCTATCACCCAATATGTCTTATTTTGGAGGTATGCAATCCACTCTCCATCCGGAGACCACGTCGGGTAAGGGTTCGCGCACAGAATATTTTCCCTGCAATCCGGGCCTCCATGAAGCAGGTCGCGGGACACCTGCGTCGCGGTATCCAAGATACGAATAGCTCCAGGCCCGGCTAAGCTTTTGTCACCAGCGAAATACACCAGATGTCTTCCATCTGGCGACCAGCACTGCGGTGTCACCGCGACAGCTTCTCCATCGGCGACGCGGTCTGTTATGCCAGTGTCCAGATGAAGAACTACCAACTGCCGTTGAGGGTTCTTGTCCGACTGCGCAACCATCGCAAGCTTCGAGTTGTCGCGGGTCCAGCACATCTCGGAGGGCAGAACGATTTGCGGGTACTTGCGGGCGCCGGTCCCGTTGACAGGTACAATCGCCAGGAAGAAGCGTCTATTAGCCTCCACGTCGCACGTCTTCCACGACGGACATGGGTTCACCTCCCAATATGGAAACGCGGCGAGCGTTCCATCCGGAGAGAGCATGCCCTCATAGGACCACGAATGCCCCACCGCATCGGGAATCTCCGCGGCCCCCCAGCCATCTTTCGGAGACCCAATTGGTGCCGTGCTGAGCTTGCCGTGGTCGAACATCGCCACTGAAAACCTCAATTCAGGCGGCATATCTTTGATTTCATCGCGAAGACTGCGCGGCCCGGCCCAACAGGTTCCCACCAGCGCCATTCCGCTTAGCCATGCCATTACTATCCGTTTTTGCAAGGGTCACCTCGATTGGACAAGTTTAGGCGACAGTTGGATTCGGGCGAATCCTCATTGTGACACTTTCAAAACTGTCACAATGCCGGGTACCCCATTCCGCAGCTTTACCGCGGAATGGGTGGGATACCACGAACCCCATGCGAGCGGATAGCGAGCGGCTGCCCCACCGCAGGTGGTGTTAAAGTTGAGTTTCAACCTCCATGTTTGCCACCTCACAGCACGCGCACTTCATCGGCATCGGCGGAATCGGCATGAGCGGCATCGCCGAGATCCTGCTGAACCTCGGTTTCAAGGTCTCGGGCTCCGATCTGCGCCGCGGGCCGGTCACCGACCGCCTCGCCCAGATGGGCGCAATGGTCTTTGAAGGCCACGACGCCGCCAACATCGCTGGGTCCACCGTCGTCGTTACCAGTTCTGCGGTTTCCAAAGACAATCCCGAAGTCGTCGAGGCCCGTGTCCGCAAGATTCCTGTCATCCAGCGCGCCGAAATGCTTGCCGAGTTGATGCGCCTCAAATATGGCATCGCCGTCGCAGGCATGCATGGAAAGACCACAACGACATCAATGGTAGCGAGCGTTCTCGCCGCCGGTGGCCTCGACCCCACTGTGGTTGTGGGAGGCCGCGTCGATGCGCTTGGCTCCAACGCCAAGCTGGGAAGTTCGCAGTATCTGGTCGCTGAGGCCGATGAGAGCGACCGCTCCTTCCTCAAGCTCTCGCCCATCCTTGCCGTGGTCACCAATCTCGATCGGGAGCACATGGACTGCTACCGCGACATGGCCGATGTCGAGCAGGCCTTTCTTACCTTCATCGACAAGCTGCCGTTTTACGGCGCGGTGACGGCTTGCATCGACAATCCGCTGCTGGCCGCGATTCTGCCTCGCGCCCAGCGCCGCGTCTTCACCTATGGAGTCGCGCCCGAGGCTGACTACCGGCTTGAGTTCGTCGAGGCAAAAAAAGACGCCTTCGCCGCAGGGCAGGGAAGTTTCGCCCGCTTCCAGGTCGTCACTGCCGCAGGCCCGCTCGGCCCGTTTGAACTGAATGTTCCCGGCCGCCATAACATTCTCAACGCGACAGCCGCGGTAGCCATCGCCCACCGGCTCGGCATCTCAGCGGAAAAAATCGCAGAGGGCCTGAGCCATTTCCGCGGTGTGGACCGGCGCTTTCAGTTGCGCGGCAAGGTGCGTGGCGTCACCGTCGTTGACGACTACGGCCACCATCCAACCGAGATTCGCGCCACGCTGGCCGCGGCGCGCGAGTGCGGGCATCGGCACATTCACGTTGTCTTCCAACCCCACCGGTACACGCGCACCCTCGATCTTATGGACCAGTTCACCGGCGCATTCGTCGATGCGGATTCGGTTGTTGTTCTGCCCATCTATGCCGCCAGCGAAGAGCCGATCCCAGGCGTGACCGCCGAGGCGCTCGCCGCGAAGATCGAAGGCCCGCAGGTTCAATTCGTCACGGACTTTCCAGCCGCCGTTGCAGCCGTCGTAGCCCAGGCCCGCGAAGGCGATTTGATCATGACCCTCGGCGCGGGTAGCGTCAGCCAGTTGGCACCGCAGATCCTGGCTGCGATCGAGGCAGCGCTGGAGTGCGGTTAGGGCTTATCCGTATACAAGCAGCGCCGGCCTCCAGGCTGGCTGTCTTGTGGGCCTCCTGGCCAGCGCGCGAACCCTGGCGGCGTGGACGCCGACAGTACAGCCGCTCTAGAGAGCGGCGCTACTCGAATGGGCAATTCACGGATAAGCTCTTAGACGTCCATACGGTCTCGCTGCTATGATTTGGCCCACAATCATTGGAGTCCGTATGGCGCTTAGTTCACGCAGAAAGTTCTTGAAGTCAGCCTCGGCAACGGCGGCTGCATTGGCCGTCTCTCATCGCATTCCGGCCCTGGCACAGGCCGCTGGTTCATTCAGTCCCGTGCAAGTGTGGGCGACGTATCGCGACCGGCGCTATGCGCAGGGCGAACCGCTGGCCTGGAAGCCCGCCGGCGAGGTTGCGGCCGATGCGATTGCGCTTGATCCTGGCACAACCCGGCAGCAGATTCTCGGCTTCGGGGCCGCGCTTACCGATGCGTCCTGCTATGTATTGAGCCAGATTCCCGATGCCCCGCGCTCGGAGATCATGCACGAGCTCTTCGCGCCGGGCGAGATGGCGCTCAACGTATGCCGCACCTGCATCGGTTCCAGTGATTATTCGCGCAGCGTCTACAGTTTCGACGAGAGCGCCGAGCCCGATCCCGAGCTGAAGAAATTCTCCATCGACCACGACCAGGCCTATATCCTGCCCATCCTGCGCGAGGCCCGCAAGGTGAATCCGGAACTCTTTCTTTTCTCATCGCCGTGGAGCCCGCCGGGATGGATGAAGGCGAATGGCTCCATGCTGGGCGGGGCGATGCGCAGGCACAGCTTCGAGCCTTACTCCCGCTACTTTCTCAGATTCCTCGATGGCTACAAGGCCGAAGGCGTCCCCATCGATGCGGTCACCGTGCAGAACGAGACAGACGCCGAGCAGGACGGCAACATGCCCGCCTGCCTGTGGGCGCAGGAGCACGAGATCGAGTTTGTAGAGAGGTTTCTCGGTCCCGCCCTGCGCAAGGCCGGCAGCCCGACGAAGATCTGGGTGCTTGACCACAATTACAATCTATGGGGCCGGGCTATCGACGAACTGAGCGCAGCCGGCGCAGCCGAATACATCGACGGCATCGCATGGCATGGTTATGTCGGCGAGCCTTCGGCCATGACTCGCGTCCATGAGGCCTTCCCACAGAAGAACGCCTACTGGACCGAGGGCGGACCGGACCTTACCGCCGCCGACTATCAGACGGATTTCACCAAGTGGGCCGACACCTACAACGGCATTCTGAACAACTGGGCGCGGTCAATCACCGCATGGAATGTGGCTCTCGACGAGAAGGGCAAGCCTAACATCGGCCCCTTCTCCTGTGGCGGAGTTGTCACGGTCGACAACGCGACCAGGAAGATCACGCGCAGCGGCCAATACTGGGCCTTCGCGCACTACTCCAAACAGGTGCGCCGGGGAGCAAAGGTATTCGAGACGAATGGGATCGGCGAGTGCGCGGCTCAGGGAATGGGGAATCCCATATCGCACGCCGGTTTCCGCAATCCCGATGGCAGCTTTATCGCTGTGTTAGCCAACCGGGGACCGGAGAAGCGGGTTCAGTTACTGCTCGGCTCGCAGGCTCTCGAAATTGATTTGCCCGCGGACTCCGTACACACCTTGCAGTGGTCGTGACGAGCCTTACTGGCAAATCGGGCGCAAAGCCTAACTGCAAACACAGCAGCCCGTAACCCTGCTGGTACCTCCCGCTCCCCTGCGGAAAAAAGCCTGCGGAGATCGGGCTATAGTGAAAGCTGGCGACTCTCACGACCTTGCTCGGGCGTGACCATCGAGAACATCAACAGAAATCGTCCCCCGGTGTGGGAAGATGAAGCGCCCGCGGAACCTCGCCTCCGGCGCATGCAGCAGGGTGTGCCCCCAAAGGGTCGCTCGCTGCCCGGCATGCCGCTGGACATGACAGACCCGGAGGACGATGATCCCCCGCGCTTCGGTGGAGAGCGTTTTGGGGGTTCGCGTCAGGACCGGCCGCGCAATCCCTGGTGGCGTCCCGCGAGCACAGCAGGGCGCGTCCTACTGTTGCTGGCCATGCTGATTGTGCTGGGCGGGGTTGGCGCCTCAGCCTACCTCCTCAAGACCTTTCTCAGCCGCGATTCGCGCTTCCGCATCGCCGGGGCAAGCGATATCCAGTCCACCGGACTTACCGAGGTTAGCCGCGCCGAGATGCTGCCGGTCTTTGGCGAAGACATCGGGCGCAATATCTTCTTTGTCCCGCTCGGCGAGCGGCGCAAGCAACTGGAAGAGATTCCCTGGATTGAAAGAGCGACAGTGATGCGCCTGCTTCCGGACCAGATTCGCGTCGCGGTGGTGGAGCGGCAGCCGATAGCTTTTGTGCGGCAAGGGCAGCAGATCGGCCTGGTCGATGCAAACGGCGTTCTGCTCACCATGCCGGCGGCCATGATGGCCCAGCACCACTACTCGTTTCCCGTGGTGACGGGCATTGCCGCCAGCGATCCTCTCGCCGAGCGCAAGGCGCGGATGGCGGTCTACCAGCGGCTGTTGGCCGAACTGGACTCAAACAGCCAGCATGTCTCCGAGCAGATCTCGGAGATCGACCTGACCGATACCGAAGATGCGCAGGTGCTGATCCCCGAGCAGGGCGGCGATGTTCTGGTTCACTTTGGAGACGACCGATTCATCGAGCGCTATCAGCGCTTCGAGGCGCACATCGCCGAGTGGCGGCAGCAGTATCCCAAGCTGGTTGGTGTGGATTTGCGCTATGACCAGAAGGTCGTGCTCGATATGGCCTCTGGAACCGACGTAGCGCAAGCCGCTGCCAGCGAGCAGACAGCAGCCGGCGACGGCAAGCCATCGGACGGTCCGGTCCAGGACAACGGGCAGGCAAGCGCCGAAAACGGAACCGCAGGCGCGAATCCTTCCCCCGAGAGTTCCCAAACCGCTGCCAATTTGAAGCCTGCGAAGCCGGGAGATAAATTGGGAGCGAAGGCTTCAACCAGCCCGAAGAGCAGCGCGGCACAGAAGAAAGCGAAGGCCCTGAAAGCCGCCGCAGCCAAGGCCAAGGCGGCCAGGGATAGCAAGAAGCGCGCGGAGGCCAAACGCGCCGCGCTCAACTCAAACAAGCAGAAGACCGCCCCAACCATCCATCCGGCCGTCTCTTCCGGCCTGGGCCAGTGAGCGCGATGAGCCAGAATCTTGAAAACCTGATTGTAGTGCTGGACATCGGCAGCGCGTGGACCCGTGTCTTGGCGGCGGAGCAGAATGAAGGCGCCCTGCGCTATTGCGGGCATGGCATTGTTGAATCGGCGGGAATGCGCAAAGGGCTGATCTCCGATCTTGCACCGGCGGCTAAAGCGGTAAAGGCGGCCAACGAGCAGGCCGAGCGCGTGGCGCGCGCCAACATCGATCAATGCGTCGTAGGCGTGGGCGGTCCGCACATCCGCGGTCTCAACACCAACGGCGGCATCGAGCTGGGTGGCCGCATGCGCGAGATCGACAAGGAAGACGTGCGCAGTGCCGTCGAGCGAGCGAGGGCTGTCGAGAGATCCCCAGACCGCGAGATTCTGCACCTGCTGCGCCGCCAGTTCATCCTCGATGACCAGCCAGGTATCTTCGACCCGGTGGGCATGGTGGGCAAAAAGCTTGAGGTGGATCTTCACATTGCCACCTGCTCCGGCAGCGCGCTACAAAGCACAGTCACCTGCGCCAACCGCGCCGGACTTGAGGTCACCGAGGCAGTGCTTGAGTCGATTGCATCGGCCGAGGCCACGCTCTCTGCCGACGAGCGGGAACTGGGCGTCTGCCTGCTCGACATCGGCGCCCACTCCAGCGATATGGTCGTATTTTTCGAGGGCGCGGTCGCGCATACTGCTTCCGTTCCAATAGGCGGGCAGCACTTTACCAACGACCTGGCGGTTGGCCTGCAGATGCCGGTCGCCCAAGCTGAAGAACTCAAGCGCCAATACGGCCACTGCGTGGTGACTGCCGTGCCGCAGCTCGCAGAGATCGAGATTGCCAACCCACAGCCGCAGATGCTGCGCCTGCGCACGATTGCGGAGATCCTCGAACCGCGCGCCCGCGAGCTCTTTTATTACGTAAAGGAAAGCCTGCGCCAAGGCGGCGTGATGGAAGCGTTGGGGGCCGGTTGCGTTCTCACCGGCGGCGGAGCGATGCTGCCTGGCACGCTTGACGTCGCCGAGAGCCAATTGCGAGTTCCGGCGCGAACCGGACTCCCCGTGCGTCTATCCAGCATGCCTGGCGAACTGGTGCACCCCGGCTTTTCGACCGCCGTCGGCATGCTCTTGTATGCTCACCGTACCAGGGTTAATCGAGCTGCTGAGAGCAATAACCTGCGCTCCAAGCTGCGCGCCATCTTTGCAGGCAACTTTGAAGCGTGGACGTGATCGAAGATGTACCAGGAGACCGGAGCACCGATGGAACAGCCAAAGAACGAAACCGGAGAGATGCGTATTCAGTACCACGAAGAGACTCCGCGCGGGGCACGCATTAAGGTTATCGGCGTGGGAGGGGGCGGCGGCAATGCCGTCAATCGCATGATTCAGGCCCGCATGGAGGGCGTCGAGTTCATCGCCGCCAACACCGACGTACAGGCGCTCAAGGTCTCGCATGCTCCGGTAAAACTCCAGCTTGGCGTTCGGCTCACCTCCGGCTTGGGCGCCGGAGCCAACCCCGACGTGGGACGCCGTGCCGCTCTCGAAGACTCCGAAAAGATTATCGAAGCTCTTGAAGGCGCCGACATGGTCTTCGTGACTGCCGGTCTTGGCGGAGGCACAGGCACCGGCGCGGCACCGGTCATCGCCTCTCTGGCCAGCGAGATGGGCATTCTCACCGTGGCCGTCATTACGTGTCCATTTGGATTTGAGGGCAAGCGCCGCCAGCAGCAGGCCGAGCGCGGACTCAAAGAGCTCTTAGAAAGCGTCGACACGATGATCGTCATCCCCAACGAGAAGCTGCTGGCCGTGGCCAAGGACGCCGGCTTCTTCGAGAGCTTCCGCATCGCCGACGATGTGCTGCGCCAGGGCGTGCAGGGCATCTCCGACATTATTACCATCCCCGGCATCATCAACCGCGACTTTGCCGACGTGAAGACCACCATGGCCGGCATGGGTCACGCGGTGATGGGCACGGCCGTCCGCTCCGGCGAAAATCGCGCCATTGAGGCTGCCCAGGCAGCGATGGCCTCGCCCCTGCTCGAGGCCGGCGCAATCGACGGCGCGCGCGGCATCCTGATCAACATCACCGGCTCCAGTTCGCTCAAGCTCTCCGAAGTCAATCAGGCCTCCATGCTCATCCAGGCCGCCGCTCACGAAGACGCCAACATCATCTTCGGCGCTGTGCTCGACGAGAAGATGGGCGAAGACGTCAAGATCACCGTGATCGCCACCGGCTTCCGCGACCAGATGCCGGAGCGGCGTGCGCGTATGTTGAGCGTGGAAGAGGCGCCGGTGCTCTCCGTCCCCCTTGCCTCCGCGCCGGTCGTCTCAGTACCGCTGGTAGCGCCCGACAACTGGCTCTCCGAGCAGAAGCCGGCGCCGCCGCGCTTCCTCTCGCAGGATGAAGAGGCTGAAGAGGCCAAAGGCACGGGTCAGAACCGGAAAGAATCGGAGACAGACAGTTGGGGCGATCCGGATACGATCGTCAAGCCGGCGTATTTCTCCGCCGCTGCGCCCCCCGCTTCCGCTGTTGAAGTTGTGGCCCCGCCCACGCAGACGGCCACTACCCCAGTGCCGGAGGAGATGGAACTGGTAGCCGCGCCGGCACGGCCGAAGTTTGCTGAATTGTCAGAGGAACCGGCATACACTCCGTTGCCCAGGGACTATGCCCCGGAGTTCACGGGGGCCGCAGGGAACCCGGCAGCGCAAGACGAGTACCGCGGAGAGCCGGAGGGGGAGCTCTCACCGGAGGCCAATGAAGAGGCGCAGCGGGATCTTGACAAACCGGCCTTCCTCCGCCGTTTGCAGTTTTAGCAGGCTTTGAAGGCTCTAGTTACTTCGGAATGGGGATCAAAGGGTCGAAAGATGCGCTTTGGCTCTACGAATGCAACGTTGATTGAGCCAGCGCAAGGCAATTTTGGCGGCAAATCGGGTCTACTGGGGATGAGCTGTTTTAACCACGGTGACCTCGATCACATGCTGGAATGCAGCAGGGGACTAAGGTAAGGGTCTATCAAAGGCGAGAAGCAAAAGCAGCTCACCGAAAGCCGATAGGCAAGCAAGTGTGGCGTTACAAGGCACACGAACGACACGAAGTCCATCGTTGAGAGGATGTTCACTGGATGAAGCTGTCTCGCATATCGGCATTTGCATTGCTCGCGCTCGTACCGGGCTTTGCCATATTGGCTGCCGCGGCGCTGGATGCGCCGCAAACGCTGCACCACTCCAGGTCAGCAGAATCCCGTCCTTCAGCCTCGCACCACTCCGGCCATCGCGCCGCGGCTCGTGAGGCCAGCCCCATCGTCCATGGCTCCACGGCTGCTCACACCGGCGCAAGGCTGACGGCAAGAGGCAGCGCCAGAGCGCGGGCGCGCCACGTAGCCCTCACCAGCCGCCGTCACCACTACTATGAGCGCTTCACCGCCAGTTCCTTTGCCAGCGAAGGCATGCTGGCCGGCGATCTGACGGCCGGCGAAGATCCGGTGGTCCGGCAGGCGGCCATCGACGCCCTGGGCGATATGAACGGCACTGCCGTGGTTATCGACCCCTCCAATGGCCGCATTCTAGCCATGGTCAACCAGAAGCTTGCGCTCTCGCCAGGCGCTGAGCCGTGTTCCACGATCAAGCTCACAGTCGCCATGGCCGCTCTCTCTGAGGGTCTGGTCACTCGCGACACGCCCGTCAAGCTGGCCGGCTTCCACATGAACATGACTCAAGCGCTGGCCAAGAGCAACAACCTCTACTTTGAAGAGCTAGGCCGGGAGCTGGGATTTGATCGCGTGCGCCACTACGCCACCCAGTTCGGCCTGGGAGAGCTGGCCGGCTTCAACATTGAAGGCGAGCAGTTGGGTGTTTATCCCGACCAGGAACTTCCCGCCTCCGAGGGAGGCGTAGCCCGCATGTGCAGCTTTGGTCAGGGCGTTTCGCTCACCCCGCTGCAACTGGGCGCATATGTCGCCGCACTCGCCAACGGCGGAACCCTCTACTATCTCCAGCACCCCACCACCGTGGAAGAGGTTGCCGCGTTCGAACCCAAGGTCAAACGCACCCTGGACATTGCCCGCTTCGTTCCCGACATCGAGGATGGAATGGCCGGCGCGGTCGAATACGGAACAGCTCGCCGCCTGCGCGCCAACTTCCACGAACTGCCGGTCTTCGGCAAGACGGGAACCTGCTCGGACAAGGGCACTCGATTCGGCTGGTTTGCCTCGTTCTCCGACTCACCGCAGGGCAGTCTGGTTACAGTCTTCTTCCTCGAAGGCGGCAGGCCCACGTTTGGCCCTCGCGCCGCCGAATTGACCGGCGAGTTCTACAAAAACCTTTGGGATCGCAACTGGTTCGCCGCCAAGGGCGGGCAGGACGCTGCCTCCGTTCCCGTGGCTCCCGCAGCGCAGGCGCAACCATAGCGCGTTTTTCTTCCGAGTTTCTCGAAGCCAGAAAGAGAGGCCGCCTTCGGGCGGCCTTTTTCTGCATACGCGCACGAGATTTGCACTTCTCGGCGGAGAAAGAATCTGTTTCTGTATCATTGGAATATGCAGACCGAAACAGCGGCTTCCCGGCCGCCAGCGGCATTTCGAACTCACGACCCACGGCTTGAGCCGATTGCCGCCAAAGTGCTCGACCGGCAACGGCTGGACTTCAACGACGGCATCGCGCTCTACGGATCATCAGACGTGCTGGCTGTCGGTTGGCTGGCCAATCATGTGCGCGAACGGATGCATGGCGACGTGACCTATTTCAACGTCAACCGGCACATCAACCCAACGAACGTTTGCGTCGCAGCCTGCAAGCTATGCGCCTTTGGCCGTAAGAAGGGCGACCCGGCCGGTTATACCATGGCACTCGAAGAGGCCTGGTCGACCGCGGCCTCGGGTTACTCCGAGGCGGTGACGGAGTTTCACATCGTCGGCGGGCTGCACCCGGATCTGCCGCTCGAATACTTTCTCGATCTGGTGCGCGGTCTCAAGCAACGCTTTCCTAAAGTGCATATGAAGGCCTTCACCATGGTCGAGGTGGCGTACCTGGCGCGGCGGGCCAAGCTCAGCATCGAGCAGACCCTCATCAAGCTGCGCGAGGCCGGGGTGGATTCGATGCCTGGCGGCGGCGCCGAGATCTTCGCCGATAGAGTGCGCTCCATCATCTGCGACCACAAGATCGACGGCGAGGAGTGGCTGACGACGGCTCGGCTTGCCCACAAGCTAGGCTTCAGGTCGAATGCGACCATGTTGTATGGCCACATTGAGAACGACGAAGACCGTGTGGACCACCTGCTCAAGCTGCGCGCCTTGCAGGACGAGACCGGCGGCTTTCAGACCTTCATTCCACTGGCCTTCCATCCGGAGAATACGGCGCTCGACCACTTGCCGGTAACTACAGGACTGACGGACATTCGCCAGGTCGCGGTCAGCCGCCTGTTGCTCGACAACTTCCCGCACATCAAGGCTTACTGGCAGATGCTGACGCCGAAGATCGCTCAGATTGCCCTGCGTTTTGGCGCCGACGATCTGGACGGAACTGTCGTCGAGGAGAAGATCTACCACGACGCCGGAGCCACCACGCCGCAGGGCATGACCCGCAAGGAGTTATGCCGCCTGATTACTGAAGCGGGGCGAGTTCCAGTGGAGCGCGATACGCTGTACAAGGCGGTCACACGCACCGAAGACAGTTTTATCGTCGCCGTGTAGCTATCGCAAGCCTGAACCGTTCTTCTTCAATAAGCCGACTTAGTCCAGATCGTTTTGGAGAATTATCAGGACCGGCGGCGTGCGTTTTGAAAGGTCGAATATGTCAACCAGCCTTCTCAGACAAATTGGCAAGTTAGGAGTTATGGTGATGATCGCATCTGTCCCCGCACTGGCGGCGACGCAACCGCTTGGGATCTTCGAGGGTCATCAGGACGTGGGCACAGTGCTACACGCGGGCTCGGCGGAATACGACGCCACGCGCAACGCCTATACGGTAAGCGGCAGCGGCGAAAACATGTGGTTTGGCATCGACGACTTTCATTTCGTTTGGAAGAAGCTCTCGGGCGACGTTGCGCTCGCCGCCGACATCGTATTCGTTGGCACCACAGGAAATGCTCATCGTAAGGCTGTCTTGATGATTCGCCAGTCGCTCGACGGCAACTCCGCGGCTGCCGATATTGCCGTGCATGGAAACGGATTGACTTCGCTCCAATTCCGCGACGCGGCCGGCTTCGACACGCACGAAATTGAGTCGAACATTTCAGCTCCGAAGACGGTAAGGCTGGAGAAGCGGGGCGACTTCTTTTACGCCTTTGTCACAGGGAAGGACGGCAAGGTGCAGCCGGCGGGGGCGGCTACCAAGCTGGCGCTTACGGGCGACTTCTATGTTGGCATCGGCGTCTGCGCGCACGATAAAGACGTGGTCGAACGGGCGGTTTTTTCCAATATCAGCTTGCAACAGCTTTCGCCCGCAAGCGGCAAGCGGGTGCTGGTGAGCGCCCTGGAAACGGTTCCAATTGCCTCGGGCGATCGTCGCGTGGCCTATGTTGCGCAAGCGCATTTCGAAGCGCCGAACTGGTCGCCCGATGGCAGCTTTCTGGTCTTCAACCAGGAAGGCACGATCCGCCGGCTAGCCCTTGGCGCCGCGGAGCCCGCGGTCATAGACACTGGCGCTCAGATCCATTGCAATAACGATCACGGCATCTCGGCCGACGGCAAATGGCTGGCCATCAGCGATCAGTCGGCCGAAGACAAGAAGTCTCACGTTTATGTGCTGCCCATCGGCGGCGGCACGCCTCGGCAGGTCACGAACAATTCGCCGTCGTATTGGCACGGCTGGTCGCCCGATGGCAAGACGCTGGCCTTCACGGGAGAGCGCGGCGGCAGCTTCGACATCTACACCATCCCCGCGGCAGGCGGCGAAGAGACGCGCCTGACAAGCGCTGCCGGATTCAACGACGGTCCCGACTATTCTCCCGACGGCGCGTATATCTACTTCAACTCTGAGCGCACGGGACACATGCAGATCTGGCGCATGAAGACGGACGGCACAGGGCAGGAACAGGTCATCAACGACGAGAGCAGCGACTGGTTCCCGCACATCTCGCCCGACGGGCAGTGGATGGTTTTTCTGGCTTACGAGAAGGGCACGACTGGTCATCCGCCCGACAAAGATGTGGAGCTACGCTTGATGTCGCTCAAGGACAAGAAGGTCCACGTGCTGGCCAAGCTCTTTGGCGGGCAGGGAACCATCAATGTTCCCTCCTGGTCGCCCGACAGCCTCAAACTCGCTTTCGTCAGTTATCAGTGGCTGCCGGAGGAAAGCCTCGCCGCAAAATAAATCAGTAGGGGTATTTACTTGACGCCACCAACCCCAAGATGTAGTGTATGGGGCCATGGATGAGGATTATCCGAGGACGTTGCTTGAGCTGGAGCGACGCTTTTCAACCGAGGAGGCCTGTGTTGAGT
>Ga0181529_10003589_pt1 | contig 17549 bp, 19 predicted proteins | sample PEATcosm2014_Bin_36_FD_119763 | JGI IMG/M metagenome (GOLD analysis project Ga0181529, IMG submission 119763) | Peatland microbial communities from MTU Mesocosm Facility, Houghton, MI, USA - PEATcosm2014_Bin10_30_metaG | ecosystem: Environmental > Terrestrial > Soil > Wetlands > Peat | place... | reverse complement strand
TCGACAATGAAGGTTACGTCTGCCATTCGTCTCCAGCGCCCTATATCACAGCCAGTTCCACGTGCTTTGCGAACGGACAGGGCTTTCCGTTCAAGTGCTCCTCGAACTCCTTGCGGAACTTCTTCACAAATCCCAGCATCGGCATGGCCGCTGCGTCGCCCAGCGGGCAGAACGTCCGGCCCAGCATGTTCTCAGCAAGATACTGAATATTGTCGATGTCTTTGGCCTCGCCGAATCCCGCGTGAAAACGCATCATCGACTTCTTCAGCCAGTCAGTGCCTTCTCGGCAGGGAATGCACCAGCCGCAGCTTTCATGCTGATAAAAGCTGATGGAGCGCAGTGCGAACTCGACAATACAAGTTTGGTCGTCAATGACAACAACGCCGCCTGAGCCGAGCATTGATCCGGCCTTGCCTACCTGGTCGAAGTCCATGCCGATGTCGATCTCTTCGGGCAACAAAACAGGAGTGGAAGAACCGCCGGGAACCACGGCCTTCAATCCGCGCCCGCCGCGAATGCCGCCGGCAACTTCGTAGATCATCTTTTTCAGGTTGTAGCCCATGGGAAGTTCGTAGACGCCGGGGCGCTCCACGTGGCCGCTAATGCCGAACAAACGAGTTCCGCCATTGCGCGGCGAGCCGACCTCCGCGTAAGCTGCCCCACCCATCGCAATTACATGAGGCACTGTGGCAATGGTCTCGGCGTTGTTGATGACCGTAGGGCCGCCGTATAGACCAACGACGGCAGGGAAGGGCGGCTTAATGCGCGGCACGCCCCGCTTGCCTTCGAGCGACTCCATCAGCGCCGACTCCTCGCCCACTTCGTAGGCGCCCGCGCCAGAGTGCGTGATGACCTGGAATTCAGTCTCGCTGCCAAAGATGTTTTTTCCCAGAAATCCTTTGGCGTAGGCATCAGCGACGGCCTTTTCCATGATTTCGAGAAGATAACGGTACTCGCCGCGCAAGTATATGAAGCCCAACTTAGCGCCGATGGCCAGCCCGGCGATAATTGTGCCTTCAATCACCGCATGCGGATCGTGCAGGAAGATCAAGTGATCCTTGCAGGTTCCCGGCTCGCTCTCGTCACCGTTGACCAGCACGTACTTCGGCTTGGCAGACTGCTTAGGCACAAACGACCACTTCAAGCCTGCCGGAAATCCAGCGCCGCCGCGCCCCCGCAGGCTGCTGGCCTTCATCTCGTTGATGATCCAGTCGGGACCCTGTGCCAGACACTTCTTCGCGGATTCGTAGCCGCCAAGTTCAACGTAGCGATCAATTTTATCCGCGCCTAGTCCAAAGCGCCGGCTGACAATCTTCACTTCATCGGGATGCGAGACCAGTCTAGGCATGAGCGTCGGTCTCCTCCGTCCGGGCTTTGAGGCGGCAAGCGTCCAGAATGCCGGGCACAAGTTCGGGCGTCAGGTCGTCATAGAATTCGTAGTTTACCTGAATGGCGGGCGCCCAACAGCACGCTCCAATGCATTCGACCTCTTCGAGCGAAAACAACCCGTCGCTCGTTACGCTCTTGTGGCCAATTCCCAACTCTTCCTGAAAGCGCTCGTAAATCTCAAATCCCCCGCGCAACATGCAACTGATATTCGTGCAGACCTGCACGTTGTACCTGCCAGCCGGCTTGAAGCGCAGCATCGAGTAATAAGTGGCCACATTGCGAACTTCGAGTTCGGTGATGCCTATGCGTTGGGCCACTTCGCTAATGACAGCGTCCGATAGATAGCCAATCTCATCCTGCGCATAAAGCAGCATGGGAACCAGCGCAGAGCGGCGCACCGGGTACTTTTCGACCAGCGTGTCGAGCCGCGCCGCCAGCCGGGGCGAAAACAAGGTCATCGTCTCATCGCTCACTGCATCAACTCCCTTGCCCAAATTCCGGCGGCCAAATCCAACTCAAATTCCTCATCCATAGCTGTTGTGTCACTCATTTATTCTGCCTTCAACGCCTCTCGTTAACCGTTCCTCTCGTGGATCGAGAAGCAACTTCAGAGCACAAAATCGAGCGACACACTTACCTCAACGCCAACCGCCCGGACAACTCAATTGAACTTGCCAACGAGAAAACTCGAGATAATGTCTACTGCGATTTCACGGGGATTGGTTCCGACATTCGGCAACCCCGCTTCCGCAGCAGCAAGCACTTCTTTGGAGGCAGCGTCTTGAACGCAAAGATATTCCTTCCGCGAAATTTCGTATCCATTCGGCGGACCGCTGATTATGGCTGTGATGCGACATTCCCCCGCTATGATCCCAAGTCCCACTCTGCACAGCGAATCCGTGCCGAATGTAAGAAAAATTTCGGTATCGAAGCCCGGCAAATGATTTTGATCAATAGTGCGGGCGCCTCTTTTGCGGAGCTCGACATTGGCCTTCCTCATCTCTGACGCGAGATTAGCCTTCACGGCGTCGAAGAATGCCCATGGATCGACTTTCAGCTCCTTCTGCGTGAAGGAAGCCGATTTGCCGGCATCCTGAATCTTCTTTGCGCGATCAGCGAGCGTTGCATAGTTGACCATGAGCACCCCCTTTCATCGGTCGATCTCTCCCAAAACAATATCAATGGACCCAACTACGGCCACCACGTCGGCCAGCATACGGCCTTTGCACATGGTCTCCAACGCCTGCAACGTGGCGAACGACGGATTGCGGAAGTGGACGCGATATGGCTTGGCCGTGCCGTCGGAGACGACGTAATAGCCCATCTGTCCGCGCGGCGATTCAATGCCCTGATATACCTCGCCGGCCGGCACCGCGAAACCTTCCGTGACAATTTTGAAGTGATGGATAAGCGCCTCCATCTGCGTCTTCATCTTTTCCCTGTCGGGTAGCACGATTTTGGGCGCGTCTGCTTTGATTGGTCCCGCGGGCATTCCGTCCAGCGCCTGTTGGATGATCTTCACGCTCTCGCGCATCTCGATGAGCCTGATTTCATACCGAGCCCAGCAATCGCCCGCGGTGGCAATGGGCACCTTGAATTGAAACTTCTCATAACTGGAATAAGGCATATCGCGGCGCAGGTCGAAGTCCACACCCGAGCCGCGCATATTCGGCCCGGTCACGCCCAGTGCTATGGCGTCAGCGGCGGATAATATTCCCACGCCCTTCAACCGGCCCTTGAAGATCGGGTTGCCCGTCAGCAGGTTTGAATATTCGTCGATCTTTTCCGGAAAGGTCTTGATGAAACCTTGAACGCGATCAAAAAAGTCGAGCGGCGGCTCCATGGAAAGTCCACCGATACGGAAGTAGCTGGTCATCATCCGCTGGCCTGCCAAGCCCTCGAAGATTCTCAGAATTTCTTCGCGTTCGCGGAAGGTATAGAGAAAGACAGTAAGCGCGCCAATATCCATGGCGTGGGTGCCAAGCCAGATCAGATGCGAATTCAGGCGGGTCAGCTCGGCCAGCAGCACCCGCATCCACTGCGCCTTCTCGGGGATTTCAAGCGAAAGTAGCTGTTCGATGGCCAGGCAATAGCAGAGATTGTTGGCCATCGGGCTGAGATAGTCGAGCCGATCGGTGAGCGGGACCACCTGCTGATAAAACTTGGCCTCGCAAGTCTTCTCGATGCCGGTGTGCAGATAGCCGATCTCGGGGTAAAGCCGGACCACGATTTCGCCGTCAATCTCCACCACCAGGCGCAGAACGCCGTGCATCGACGGGTGCTGTGGGCCCATGTTGAGAATCATGTGCTGATCGCGCGCGCCCTGGGCCACAGGGGCTTCGAGGATAGGTGTGCCTGGATTCATTTAGCGATACCCCTCCACCGGATAGTCCTTGCGCAGGGGATGGCCTTGCCAGTCGTCGGGCATCATGATGCGGCAAAGGTTAGGATGGCCCTCGAACGCGATGCCGAACAGATCGAAGACCTCGCGCTCGTAGAAATTGGCCGAAGGCCAGACCGGCGTAATCGAATCAACTGCGGGCGCGGCACCATCGAGCATCACCCGCAGGCGGATGCGTTCCTTATGGGAGTGCGAAACAATGTGGTAGCTCAACTGGAAGCGCGGCGAGGAAGGGAACCAGTCGACCGCGGTCACATCCTCAAAGAAGTTGTAGCCGGCAGCCTGCACCGTGGCAGCCGCGGCGCGAATCTGCTCGGCGGCAATGGTCAGCGTCAATTCGCCGCGGTCAAACTTCGCGTCCAGCAGAGCCTCTGGCTTCCAGGCGAGGATAGCCCTCACCGCCGGATGCTCGGCGAGGCCTTCAAGCACGGCTGTCTTGCCGATGAATGTCTTTGGCTCAGGCATGTCAGAGGTCCGCCTTGTCCTGGCTCCAGTTCAGAATGCCCTTGCGCACGATGTAGAAGAGGCCCACGGCCACAAATCCCAGGTAAACCAGCATCTCCCAGAATCCGAAGAGCCGTTGGCCGGTGATCGCGGGCAGTTTGCGGTAAATTACCGCCCAGGGCATCATGAATACCGCTTCCACGTCGAACAGAATGAACAGCATGGCCACCATATAGAAGCGCACACTGAATCGTCCGCGGGCATCGCCCACAGCCACAATTCCGCACTCGTAGGCAGCCAGCTTGGTAGGAGTATTGCGATGCCGTCCGACAAACCAGGAGGCAACGACCATTCCCAACCCGAGTCCAAAAGCTGCAAGAATCTGCAGAAACAGCGGAAGATATTGCCAGTGGTAAGGGATCATCACGGCCCAGCCCAGAAAAGTCCCGGAAAATTTCACCCGGCTCACTGAAGCCGTAAAGCTGCTTCGAAGTGACAGGATGCTGGTTTGAGCTTAGGTTTTCAGCCGCGTTCCGTCAAGGCCGGAACAGGCGGCGCAACCGCCAATGGCTTCGCCACAGCGTCCGCCACGGTCCCCGCTGCTGGCCTATGAGAGACACATGCCCAGTGCTTCGATTGACGATCCTGAATCTCGTGCCGGTCCAGTGCTAATGTGGGCCTAGAGTTCTGAGACCGGTGTTTCTGCTGTCAGCCGCAAAATCACTGCATCTAAGGCAGCTTCCCATGACGCTAACTTCGCGCCAAATCGGGCGTATAGCTTCTCGTTTGACAGAACCGAGTTCTGGGGCCGGCTTGCCGGAGTAATGTATTCCGAAGAAAGGACGGGCTTGATTGCCGGTACTTTGCCGTGAAGTAAGCCGCCAGCACGGGAAAAGATGGCGCTGGCGAATCCGCACCATGAGGTCGATCCAGAGCAGGTCATGTGATAGAGGCCAGCCCAGTTTTCGGTAGATCCAACCCTGCCCTCTAAAACGCCGTTGACAATAGCGCGTGTGGCGTCGGCCAACTCGATGGAACTTGTCGGCGCGCCAAACTGATCGTCCACAATGCTGAGTTCCTCACGCTCGCGCGCCAGACGCAGCATGGTTAAAAGAAAATTCCTGCCATGAGGACCGTAAACCCAGCTCGTCCGGAAAATCAGATACCTGCCGCCCACCTGTTGTACAGCTTCCTCACCGGCCAGCTTGCTCGCGCCATAGACATTCAGCGGATTCGGTTTATCTGACTCTATCCACGGCCCCAGTTTCGTGCCGTCAAACACATAGTCCGTGGAATAGTGCACAAGAAGAGCGTTACAGTGACGAGCTTCCTCCGCGAGTACTCGAGGCGCCGTCGAGTTAACCGCCATTGCGGCCTCGGGTTCGGATTCGGCGCGGTCCACGGCTGTGTAGGCAGCCGCGTTGAGTATGATATGAGGCGCGGCGCCGCGCACCATCGCTCGAATCTGAACTGGATCAGCCAGATCAACCGTATCTAAGTCATGGCAGATGATTTCGCCCGCATCGCCGAAGCTGCGCTGTAACTCGCGTCCGACCTGCCCCGCGGCTCCGACGATAAGGATGCGCGGTAAGTCGCTCACGCAAACACCTCCGCATCAGTTAGCGAGAAGCCTTTACGATCCTTGTCGGAAAGTATGGCGAGATTCGGGTCAATCGGCCATGGGATTGCAACGCGGGGGTCATTCCACAAAATGGTCCGCTCGCCTGCAGGGGAGTATTCGTCAGTTACCTTGTAAGCAATGCCGGTAATATCGGTGAGCGAAAGAAAAGCGTGACCAAAGCCCTCAGGAACCCAAAGCATCTGCCCGCTCTCACCGGTGAGTTCAACTGCAACAAATTTTGCAAAGTAGGGTGAGCTACGGCGCAGATCTATGGCTACATCGAAAGCCGCTCCATGAGTAACTCGCACCAGCTTTCCTTGAGAATGAATCAGCTGGTAGTGTATGCCACGTATGACATTCTTCTTTGAAATAGAGAAGTTATCCTGAGTCCACGTTGACGGAAGTCCGGCCTCAGTCATGGCGCACTGATTCCACGTCTCCCAGAACGCGCCGCGAGCGTCCCGGTGGATAGCCGGAGTGAGCATTAAGACGCCAGGCAGCGAGGTTTCATCGATCTTCATAACTCGTTCGCCTTCATTAAAAATCGCGGCTCGTCTTTAAGAGCAAGCAGGTATTGGCCATATCCACTCTTGTATACCGGCTGGGCCAGCTTTTCGAGCTCTTCGTCGGTAATGTAGCCGAGGCGGTAGGCTATTTCTTCAGGGCAGGCAATCTTCAATCCCTGGCGCCGCTCAATCGTCTGAACAAAAACTCCGGCATCCAGAAGCGAATCGTGCGTGCCGGTATCGAGCCATGCCATGCCCCGGCTCATCATTTGCACCTCAAGGCAGCCTGCCTTCAGATAAATCCTGTTCAGATCCGTTATCTCCAGTTCTCCGCGCGCTGACGGCTTGAGCGATGCGGCGTAGTTAACCACTTCGCTATCGTAGAAATAAAGGCCAGTGACAGCATAGCGGGACTTGGGAGACTTAGGTTTCTCTTCGATGCTAATCGCATGGCCTTGCTTGTCAAACTCAACCACGCCATAGCGTTCAGGATCCTGCACGGGATATGCGAATACGACCGCCCCACGCTTAACAGCAGCTGCGCGCCTCAAGTGTTCCGGAAGCGATTGCCCATAGAAGATGTTATCGCCAAGAATTAACGCGCTCGTATCTCCAGCTATAAAGTCGCGCCCAATCAGAAAAGCCTGCGCCAAACCACCGGGGCTGGGCTGCACTGCGTAACTCAAGTTCATACCCCACTGCTCGCCATTACCAAGTAACTCGCGGAAGTGAGCTGTATCGTGCGGCGTGGAGATAATAAGAATATCGCGCAGTCCTGCTAACATAAGAGTGGTGAGTGGGTAATAAATCAGCGGCTTATCATAAACCGGCAAAAGTTGCTTTGAGACGACGTGGGTCACTGGGTATAGCCGTGTCGCCAACCCACCGGCAAGGATAATGCCTTTCATTGTGAATCCCTCTCTTGATAGTTCTTACGGATCCAATCCCGATAGGCGCCGGTGCGGACACCATTCACCCAAGAGGCGTTTTCGAGATACCATGCGACCGTTCTACGCAGCCCGCTCTCAAACTTCTCGGCCGGCCGCCATCCCAACTCACGATTGATCTTCGATGCATCGATGGCATAGCGGCGGTCATGCCCAGGCCGATCGGTCACGAATGTGATAAGACGTCTGCGCGGCCCAAGTGCGTCCCCGGGCCGGAATTCATCAACAAGATCGCAAACAGCTTGCACTACTTCGATATTCTTCCGTTCGCTGTTCCCGCCAATGTTGTAAGTTTCTCCGATGCGGCCTCGTTCGAGCACGGCGCGGATGGCCGAGCAATGATCTGCCACGAAAAGCCAGTCGCGTACGTTGCCACCGTCACCATAGACAGGCAGTGGCTCCCCTTCAAGGGCATTCAAGATCATTAGCGGAATAAGCTTTTCCGGAAACTGGAAGGGGCCATAGTTATTCGAGGAGTTAGTCGTAATCACAGGTAAGCCGTAAGTATGGTAATACGCTCTCACCAAATGATCGGAGGCTGCCTTTGACGCTGCGTAGGGACTGTTTGGCGCATAGGCTGCTGTCTCGGAAAAGGTTGGATCTTGCGGGCCGAGTGATCCGTAGACTTCATCTGTAGAAATATGCAGAAAGCGAAAACTTCGCCGGGCAGTTTCGTCCAGTTCCGACCAATAAGCTCGAGCCTGCTCAAGCAGTGTGAAAGTTCCCAGTACGTTGGTGCGAATAAATGCGCCGGGCGCAGCGATCGAACGGTCCACGTGGCTTTCAGCTGCAAAATGGACAATAGCCTCAGGTCTATGATCCTTTAACAATGCTGCCACCAACTCGGAATCGCAAATATCGCCGCGCACTAGCTGGTGCCTCGGATCTTCCTTAAGAGTTGCGAGATTATCCAAATTGCCGGCATAAGTGAGCAGGTCAAGATTAATTACCGTTGTGCCGGTGCTCTGAATCCACTGCATAACAAAGTTAGAGCCAATAAATCCTGTACCGCCGGTGACCAGAATGGTGTTCCTGAGACTTGTCATTGCTCTGTAGGTCCTTCAAGCGTTGGCCACGGATAGAGTAAGCTATCCATCTCAACTGCGAATAGATGCGATGCCGGCGAAGCGTGAACAATTTCGGCGCTAAGGTGGACGTTCACCTCTCGCGTTCTCGCATCACGCATACCCGCGAGACTAGCATGGTGAATGTTCTGAGCGCAAGCGCAATGCGGCTCTCAAGATATAGAGCCGATGGAAGTTTAGATGACTGCGGCTCGGGTAGTGTAGAGACGCCCGCAAGGATATATCATTGCAGTACGCAATCCTCAGCAGACACTTGGAGATGAGTTGTGACGAATTCATATGATTACGAAGCCATTGCAAAAACGATCGATCACTCGCTGCTCAACCCTTCTTTAACAGATCTGGCACTGGAAGAAGGGTGCGGGTTGGCGATTCGATATAACGTTGCAAGTGTTTGCATCGTGCCCTACTATTTGGCCCGCTGTGCTAAGGTGTTGACCGGGACCACGGTTCGCGCCAGCACCACCATAGGCTTTCCGCACGGCGGGCACACGACCGCCATCAAGCTTGCGGAAGCCCGGCAGGCGCTCAAGGACGGCGGGCAGGAGCTGGATGCGGTGGTCAACATCAGCAAGGTCCGGAGCGGGGATTGGCAGTATGTGCGGGATGAACTTGCAGCTCTTGCTGACGTCATTCATGCGGGAGGAGCAAAACTCAAGGTGATCTTTGAGAATGCCTATCTTGACGACGATGGCAAGATTCACTTGTGCGATATTTGCGCGGAGGTCGGAGCTGATTGGGTGAAGACTTCTACGGGGTATGCGCCCAGCGGAGCGACTCTCCACGACCTTGAGCTAATGCGCAAACATTCGCCGACAAGAGTTCAGGTCAAGGCAGCGGGGGGCGTTCGCGACCTGGATGCATTACTGGCCATACGCGCCATCGGGGTGAGCCGGGTCGGCACCTCCAACACTCGAGCCATTCTGGAAGAATGCCGGATAAGGCTTGGCCTTGAGCCCATCTCTCACGCAAGCGCATCAGGCGCGCCCGCAGACTACTAGCGCGAGATCTAGCGAAGAGCCCAGAATCTGCGTGAGGAGACCTGTTCTTGACAAAAAGACAAAAAGTTACAGCTGCCGATGAGGTTATGAATGACTTTGGAGTTTAGCTTTCTTAGGCCGGCCGCACATATTACCCGGTTTCCCGAGGCTCAGGTCAAACGGATTTATCCGAAACTGCGATGGCAGATTCTGGAATCTACTTTCATTGGTTACGCAACGTTTTATCTTGTCAGAAACAATCTGCCGGTCGTCTCCAAGGAGATAGGGCAGTCGCTTGTCTACAGCAAAGATCAGATCGGGAATATGCTGGCTCTGTCGGTAGCAGCTTATGGCCTGGGAAGATTCATCATGGGTTCGTTGTCGGATCGCAGCAATCCGCGATATTTTATGCCGATCGGTTTGCTGCTTACGGCCATGTGTAATTTTGCATTTGCGACGGCCGGAAGTTATCCGGTGCACCTGGCACTTTGGACGCTGAACGGCTTGGCGCAAAGCATGGGATGGGCGCCTTGCGGGCGCTCTTTGAGCCACTGGTATAGCATCCGCGAAAGAGGTACGGTTTTTGCATTCTGGAACCTTGCCCAAAATGTTGGTGGGGGATTAGTGGGTCTTATTGCCGCATACAGCACAGTCCTGCTCGGCTGGCGTTCGGCATTTTATGTCCCGGGCATATTAGCGGTTCTGTGCGCCGTCTATTTGATTTTGCGACTTCGAGATACGCCGCAGTCGGAGGGACTGCCTTCTATCGAGGAATATCACGATGACTACCCGGCGGGCGGCAATGGCAAAGGAGAAAAGGAACTGGGAACTCGCGATCTATTTGTCAATTACATTCTAAAGAATCGCTATCTATGGCTTTTTGCCGGAGCCAATTTCTTTGCCTACGTTGCCAGATACGCAATGTTGGACTGGGGGCCTACCTTTTTGAAAGAGGTCAAACATGCCAGCTTGGGACAAGGAGGGTTCGGGACGGCAACACTGGAGTTTTCCGCGATGATCAGCACTGTTATGGTGGGTTGGTTATCCGATAAGTGGGGAGGACGACGCGGAATGATCTGCATGCTCTGCATGATTCCTGTCTTTCTTGCTTTTCTGGGCATCATGTATAGTCCCAACAATAAGTTATGGCTGGACCTCGCCTTATTCGGTGTTATAGGTTTTTTTGTTTATCCCGCTGTCATGTTGTTAGGTATTTGCTCGCTGGATGCCACTTCAAAGAAGGCGGTGGGTACAGCGAACGGCTTTATCTCTGTCTTTGGATCGCTGGGGCGCGTGGTAGAGAGCAAAGGCATTGGCGCATTGGCTGAGCGGTACGGTTGGAATGTCGCGTTTTATGGGATATTGATATCAACGCTTTTGGGAGTTGTACTGCTTGCGTTCACATGGAGGGTCTCGCCGAAGGCCGCGGAGACATGTGCACCGACGAGAAATTAGCTGGAAGAATTAGTAAAGGAAGTGCTTCCTTCACTGATAGCTGGCGCAGTGTGCCGCGGTCAGGAGGCCGCTTGGTCCAGAAGGGGGTTCACTATCTGAATCGCCCCATAGCGTTGCATCTTTGCCAGATTTTCTGAATATAGGATGGACGCGCCGGCGCGCTTTGCAGTCTCAAGAATCAGAGCATCCCAAAAGGGAACCTCCTGGCGCCTTTCCGCCTCCAGCGCTTCAAGGACCAATGCGGGAGTAGTTGTAACCATATCCCAGGTCGAATAGTCGCGAACCATCAGGCAGACTTCCTCTACGGGCAGTGTATTGCCCGTGTTGTGGCAAAGTTGAATGCATAGCTCCTCAAGGACCTGCGTGCTCAGCACGCCCCAACCCGAAGTCCATAACTGCTCCAGCAGCATCTGCGCGCGCAAATGTTTTACGCCGGCAGAACGATCGTGCGCGTACACCAGAATATCGGAATCCACAAAGCACTTACCGCTCATGTAGCTCACCCCGCAGGCGGGTTGGAGTCCAATGTAAATCAAAGCCGGATCGGAGCCGCGCAATGGCGCTGCGGGACGCCTGCTCGTATCCCTTGCGTTCGCGTACTAACTGCTCCAACTGGGCCGCGAGAAGCGCGCTGACCGATGAGCCATCTTCTGCGGCAAGAATTCGGGCCTCACGCAGTAGATCCTCTTCAACCTTCAACGTGATGTTCGCTTTCATATTTGCACCTATTTTCGTGTAGCACCATTTTACGTGCCCGATGCGATTGATACAAGCAGATTGAAGCTTTGAGCCTGGCAGGCACTGAACTGTCGAGTTGAACTGTCCCAATCAGCAGACTGGCTGAGCGGATGGGGCGTGGATGATTTGAATGCACCCTGCCAGATTGATTCGTCCGATGGTATGCACTTGATTCTGTGGTGTTTTAACCTTCTATTCATCTTGGATTGATAGCCTGTTCCCAGGGATGACCCAAGTGCCCGAGATTCTCATCAAGCAGGCCCAGCTTTTGCCCGAGTCCGGCTCTCCAGGCGAGCAGCCCTCGGGCAAAGAGGCATCGCGCGACGCGTCGGCCATACGCACGTTCCTGCTCTCACGTGGCAACTCGGCACTCGCCGACCGCGCCTTCCATTGGCTGATGGTGCTATGTGCCTTGAGCATTTTCGGTATCGTTGTATTGATTGCTTTCGAATTGGTAATTCGCTCACAACTGGCCTGGGGAAAATTCGGCCTGGATTTCTTTTATAAGGCTTTCGTCGATACATACAGCAAGCAGACGCTTTACTGGGATCCGGTAAACGGGCATTTCAGCGCCCTGCCGTTTCTCTATGGGACACTGGTTTCTTCGTTTCTCGCGCTGCTGCTCGCGGTTCCGCTGGCCATTGGCGTGGCAGTATTTTTGACCGAGATGTGCCCGGGCTGGTTGCGGGCGCCGCTGGCATTTATAACTGAATTACTGGCGGCGATTCCCAGCGTTATCTACGGACTATGGGCAGTCTTCGTGCTCGTGCCGCTGCTTCGCGAGCATGTAAATCCCTGGCTAATCAAGGGACTCGGATGGACGGGCTTTTTCGGCGACGACAACCCCACAGGTCTTGGCTTTATCGCAGCAGGTGTGATTCTGGCCATCATGATTCTGCCCATCATCTCTTCGTTGACGCGCGAAGTGATGACGGCTGTGCCGCAATCCCAGCGTGAGGCCGCGTTGGCCCTGGGAGCCACGCGTTGGGAGATGATCCGCATGGGCGTGCTGCGCAATGCGCGCATCGGCATTGTCGGCGCGGTGATTCTGGGTCTGGGGCGCGCGCTGGGCGAGACCATGGCCGTGACCATGGTGATTGGCAACAGCGCGGAGATTCACCGTTCGTTGCTGGCCAATGGAAGCACGATGGCCTCGGTGATTGCCAATGAGTTTGCTGAAGCGGCGAGCGACCTGCATTTGAGCGCTCTGATGGAGTTGGGGCTAGCACTCTTTATCGTGACCATCATTGTGAACGCCTTTGCCCGACTGCTGGTTTGGGCTGTGACGCGCGGAGCGCCGGCATCAATCCATTGAAATTCAGGGAGCAGGAAACAGGAAATAGGACCGCGACGGAGAAGGCAAGCTGAAGAATGAACATAAATTACGGGCACAAGTACGAGCGCTAGCCGATGGCGCGGCCACGGGTCTGGCGGTGCTATCAACTGTGCTGGTGGTTGCACCGCTGGTGGCAATCTTCATCTATCTGGTTTACAGAGGCGCCAGTTCGCTGAACCTGGACTTCTTCATTCAGGTTCCGAAACCGGTGGGCGAGGCCGGCGGCGGCATGGCCAACGCCATTGCCGGCTCGGCGATTCTGCTGGCCGTCGGCAGCCTTATCGGGGTTCCGGTTGGCATTGCCGGCGGCATCTTTCTGGCCGAATTCGGGCGTGGCACCAAGCTGGCTAATGCGGTGAGGTTTACGGCGGATGTGCTGAATGGTGTGCCGTCAATTGTGATGGGCATTGCCATTTACTCGTTGATCGTGGTGCCGCAAGGTCACTTTTCCGCGTTCTCCGGGGGCGTGGCGCTGGGCATCATGATGATTCCCACGGTCTGCCGAACCACGGAAGAGATGCTGCTGATGGTGCCTAACGCGGTGCGCGAGGCGGCGCTGGCACTGGGCGTGCCCAACTGGCGCTCGGTGCTGGCCATTACCGTAAAAACCGCTTCTCCGGGCATCATTACCGGCTGCATGCTGGCCTTTGCGCGCGTTGCCGGTGAGACGGCTCCGTTGATCTTCACAGCCTTCGGGAATGTGGGCTGGAGCGAACGGCTGGACGAGCCGATCGCAGCGCTGCCGTTGCAGATTTACGTCTATGCGCTCTCACCCTACGACGACTGGCACAGGCTGGCGTGGGCGGGATCGCTGGTTTTGATCGTTCTAATCGTGTTGGCGGTTTCGCTGGTGCGCTTCGTCACCAGCCGCGGTGTTTTGAAAGGGGCAAGCTAAGTGGGCGTCGGCATCGAGGTAAGCAACCTGAACGCGTGGTACGGAACCAATCACACGCTCCAGGAGATCAACCTAAACATCCCGGCCAACCATGCGACCGCTTTGATCGGCCCCTCCGGCTGCGGCAAGAGCACGTTTGTGCGCTGCATCAATCGCATGCACGAGACCAACCCAATAGCGCGCGTCACGGGCAAGGTGCTGATAGGCGACCTGGACATCTATGCGGACGCCAAGCCCGTGGAGATTCGCCGCCGCGTGGGCATGGTGTTTCAGCGGCCGAACCCGTTTCCGACCATGTCCATCTACGACAATGTCGCTGCCGGGCTGAAGCTGAACGGCTACACCAACCGGCGCGCGCTGGACGAGATTGTCGAGAAGTCGCTGAAGAACTCCGCGCTTTGGGACGAGGTAAAGGACAATCTGAGGAAGGAATCCGGCGCCAGCCTCAGCGGCGGCCAGCAGCAGCGTCTGTGCATTGCGCGCGCGCTGGCCGTGGACCCCGAGGTGCTGCTGATGGACGAGCCGGCCTCGGCGCTGGACCCGGTTTCCACATCCAAGATTGAAGACCTTATCTTTCAGTTGAAATCGCAGTACACTATTGTGATTGTGACCCACAACATGCAACAGGCAGCCCGTGTGGCCGAGAAGACCGGCTTCTTTTTGAACGGCCGCATGGTCGAGTTCGACACCACGCACAAGATCTTTACCAACCCCAGCGACAAGCGCACAGAGGATTACATCACGGGCAGGTTCGGATGACGCGCATACGCTTTCAACAGAGCCTCGATGAATTGAAGGAGCAACTGCTGGTGATGGCGGGTCTTGCCGAGCAGGCCATACAGCGCGCCATTGAGGCCTATCGCGTGCGCGATCTGTCGATCTGCGACCTGGTGAACCGGAGCGAGATGGCGATTAACAGGCTGGAGCGCGAGATTGATCAGGCTGCGCTGGACCTGTTGGCGATGGAACAACCGACGGCCATCGATCTGCGGTTTATTCTGAGCGTGATTAAGATCAACGCGGATCTCGAACGTGTGGGCGACGCGGCCAAGAACATCACCGAGCGCGTACGCGGCATGGAACAGATGGCCATCGTGGATCTGCCGGTGGATATTCCGCGCATGGCGACCCTGGCCTCTGAGATGGTGCGCAAGAGCCTGCAAGCGTTCATCGAGGGCGACGCGGAGCTGGCGCGCACCGTTCTCACAATGGACGACGCCGTGGACGTGATGAACCGCGCGGCTTATAAGTCGCTAACGGCGCTGATGGCCGAGCAATGCCATCTGGCTCCACAAGCGCTGAATGCGCTGATGATCGCACGGATTCTGGAGCGCGTTGCCGACCACGCAACCAACATCGCCGAAGATGTGATTTTCTGGGTGCAAGGCGACGATGTGCGCCACAACAAGAAGATGAAAACGGTTCCGGACCCGCACGCGATGGAGTAGATGACGGGTGGCGTCCCAGGTACACAGATTCGCAGGGTGAGAGCCTTGCGGATGGCCTGTTTTCTGCGCATCGAAGTACAACTGATTCGTCGTAAAGTTGGTACATTTTTCCAATTTAGCAGAATTTCGGGCGCTGGTTTTCCGCTAACTTATTTATATTGAATTAGATATAGGTGATTCGATGCGTTTTTCGTAAGCCGGAACTGATATTAGGAACGCGGTTTCGTGTTTTCCTCGCTTGGAGAGATGGCGAAAGATGGGATACACAGCGGTGAGGCGGGAGCTCGCTGGACTGGCTGCTAGCTTCCCAGGTCTCAAAATCTAGACCTGGGGCCACCCGCTTCAAACCAGACGAAGTAATTGGCAGAGTAGACGGCTGCCATCCGGTCGGTTTCGGTATAGCAGACGCGAATTTCAGTGGTCACGGGCATGAAAGGAACCTCTTCAACGTCTGATGATAGACAAATTTCGTACCCCGTTTTCCACGTGGAACACCATTTTATCCACATTTCTCCGGGTTTCTTCGGGTTTTATCCGCACCTCCATAGCTTGCTACGACCCGCTCATCGCGATGAGACAAGAGAGCCGCGATGAACGTGGCACAGCTCCTCATGTCACAGGGTTGCTTTCGGGGTTGATGAGCCGGTCACCTGCCGCAGTCACAGCCTAAATCAAAAAGACTTTAAATCAGATACCACCCAGGCGGCTCCTGTAACCAGGAAAGTCAGGGCACATTCGGGCCAGTTGAAATGCGCCTTGGGGTGAGCGATCAGGCGCGGGACCCAGACCATTACGCCAAAGAGTGCCAGCATGAGCGTCATCAGGCGCATCGCAAACCGCGCCTGGCGATTCACGAGTATGGCAATTGCTGCGAGTCCGAACGCGATCGTCGTAAGGATCGCCCAAAACATCTGGCTGGGCGGAATCCACTTTGGAACCAGTTGAGCTGTTTCGCGAAGTAAGAGTATCTGACCGAGCGTAAAGGAAATTGCACAGAGGCCGAATCCAAGGCGCGCCAGCCGGCCGAATGCTGCCGCCTGTGTGGTATTTGCCTCAGTCGCGGCGTACAGCGCAATCGCGCCGCAGAGTAAGGAAAAGAACAGGAAGAAGCTCCCACCATATCGGTCATAGATGTTCGATGCGGCAATGATGTCACGTATACAAACCAGCGAGAAACATAAATAGACAACAGAAAGTACGACCGAGGCCAGGCGCGCGGTGCGCGGGTACTGTATCCCGATCCCACTCGCAATTTGAGCGGCCATGAGACATCCGCCAATTATGACGCCGAAAGGCAGGCTCCAGATATGTTGCAAGTTTTGCCAGGTATCAGCGTCGTGCCACATCAGTGCGATGACGCCGAACAACACCGCCGCCGCGCCAAAGACGATCCGTCCGTACAACGCCGTTTTCATACACAAAAGCTAGCCCCCTATTTGGGTGTGACGGCTGTGCCGTGGTCCACTCCGGGCAATGGGTTGACGGGGGCCATGCCGTCAAGCCGCGTCTGCACTTCGCGCACGGATGGATCTTCCGGAAAGAGTGCGCGAAATTGCTGCACGAGGCCGCGGGCACGCCACGTTTGGCCGCTGAGGAAGTAAGACTGCGCCAACCGGGCTACCAGCGGTCCCGAGTAGGGATAGGCTGCAACGCCGCGCTCCAGCACCACCTGGGCTTCCTCGGCCCGGCCCATATTTCCGAGAGCCGCGGCCAGGTTCAGAAACGTTATCGGCTCCTCCGACCCCTGCTTGAGCGCTCGGGAAAAATAATCGGCAGCCTTGGCATTGTCTTTTTTCTCGGCCAGCGCGACAGCTCCCAGAGAGCTGAGCACCGCCGGATCGTCGGGCTCGGATTTGCTCAACTCGTCCAGCTTCCGGAACCAGTAGGGCCACAGGCTGGGATCCTTACGGGCAACGGTGAAGTAGGCTTCCAGTTGCGCCGTATCGGGGATGCGCGCGTCCGGCTGGCCTTCGGGCCGATTGAGCCAAAGCAAGCCGGGCAGATCAGGTTTGGGCTGTTCAAACGCAAACTCGGGTAACGGCTGGCCGGGATAGCGCACGATGCGGTGCTTGGTGTCGTTGGAATGCGCAATGCCAGCCACCGGCCGCTTCTCCATGTGACATTCGATGCAATCGTCCTTGATCGCGAGCCGCTTGCTGTCTTCCGGCTTCAGCGTGCAACTGGACTCCTTATGACATGTGAGACACGCGCCGCGATAAGCGGCCTCTTTGTTCTCCGGCTGGGGAGCGTGATGAATCGAGTGGCAGGTGCTGCAGGTGAGCCTCCCATGGCTTGCCTTGTAGC
>Ga0181529_10003588_pt1 | contig 17553 bp, 15 predicted proteins | sample PEATcosm2014_Bin_36_FD_119763 | JGI IMG/M metagenome (GOLD analysis project Ga0181529, IMG submission 119763) | Peatland microbial communities from MTU Mesocosm Facility, Houghton, MI, USA - PEATcosm2014_Bin10_30_metaG | ecosystem: Environmental > Terrestrial > Soil > Wetlands > Peat | place... | reverse complement strand
CTGCAGCGGCTTGGGCTGCAACTGCCGACCAACCTCGAAATGGCACGAGTGTAGTGAAGACTTCGCTATACTCGCGTTGCAGGGAAAGGACTTGCCCGTTCAAGTGCGGAAGTTGGGTTAGCCTTGCCCGTTTTCTTCTCCGGGGTCGTCGCCAGATCTTCATTTCGTCCTCCCCTGCACGCCGCTACGAAAATGATCCAGAATGGATCATGAGCAAAAGCAGAGGCTATGCGGCAGCGGCCGTGAAGGCTCCATTGGCGCCGTTTTCGTTCGAACGGCGCGAACCGCGCGAGCACGATGTCTCGATCGGCATCAAATTCTGCGGCGTCTGCCACTCCGATATTCATCAGGCCCGCGATGAGTGGGGCGGCTCGATCTTCCCGATGGTGCCCGGGCACGAGATCGCCGGAATCGTCACGGCGGTCGGTGCCAAGGTGACCAAATTCAAGTTGGGAGACCGGGCCGGCGTCGGCTGCTTCGTCGATTCCTGCCGCGCGTGCGCGCAGTGCCGCGACGGGATCGAGCAATACTGTTCGGGTACGGTCTTCACTTACAACAGCCGCGACCAGGAAGGCACGCCGACCATGGGCGGCTACTCCGACAAGATCGTGGTGGACGAGAACTACGTTCTCCGGCTGCCGGAAAACCTTCCGCTCGATGCGACAGCGCCGCTGCTGTGTGCCGGAATCACGCTCTACTCGCCGCTGATGCATTGGCACGCCGGTCCTGGAAGTAAGGTCGCGATTGTCGGCCTGGGTGGGCTGGGGCACATGGGCGTCAAACTGGCGCACGCGCTGGGCGCGGAGGTGACGGTGCTCAGCCATTCGATGAAGAAGCGCGAAGACGGCTTGCGCCTGGGCGCAGATTATTTTCACACGACCTCCGACGCTGCGACGATCGCCAAACTGCGCGGATCGTTCGACCTGATCCTCAACACCGTTTCGGCGCCGATGGATTGGAACGCGCTCCTCTCGCTGCTGCGCGTGGATGGCTCCATGGTGGTGGTTGGCATTCCGGAGGGGCAAATCCCGATCGGCGTTATGGCGCTGGCAATGGGCCGCCGGAGCATTGCCGGCTCCGCCATAGGTGGCATTGGCGAGACGCAGGAGATGCTCGATTTCTGCGGCGCGCACAGCGTCACTTCGGATATCGAAGTGATCCCGATTCAGAAGATCAACGAGGCGTATGAGAGAGTCATCAGGAGCGATGTGCGGTACCGATTCGTGATCGATATCGCATCGCTCGGAGCCGAGTAGCTCAGCCGCGGCAAGCCGCGTTGATGTCCCGGCTTTCGAGCACGCGGTGAGGCGCACCGTGCCTGGCGACATGGATCATCGCGCGGCCCACGCATTCGGTTGTGGTCACGTACTGGGGGACGAGCGCCCGTAGGACCGGGTAGAGCGGCCCGACAACGGCATAGACCGCCCTCAGCCATTTCGTCTTCGCGGCCGCGCCGTGCAGGGGACGGATAAATCCCGGGCGGAACATGTAAACCGCTTTGAATGGCAGCCGAAGCAAAGCGTTCTCGGTTTCGCCCTTCACGCGCGCCCACATGCTGCGGCCGCGCTCAGAGCTGTCCGTGCCCGTTCCAGACACATAGATAAAGGTCATGTTCGGGCTTTGGCTGGCGAGCGTGCGCGCCACCGACAGCGTGAGGTCGTAGGTTACGCGGCGGTACTCCGGCTCCGCCATGCCGAACGATGAAACGCCGAGGCAGAAAAAGCAGGCATCATAGCCCGCGAGATCGTTCTGGATTGCGGAGAGATCCGAAACGTCCTGCTGGACGATTTCGCGCAGCTTCGGGCTGCGCTGTCCGGCCGGGGCGCGGACGATGGAAAGAACGGTCTCGACGCCGGGGTCGGGCAGGCATTCTCGCAGTACGCCTTGCCCTACCATTCCGGTCGCGCCAAAGAGGGTTACGCGCATGTCACTCGTCAGCTCTCGCGACACCGGGAAACAGTCGACTTGCACGGAGGCGATACGGACACAACACCGCTAATCCAATAGTATCGATCAGGGGAGATAGACGTGAGCCGACAGTGGATCTCCGTCCCCTTCGGCCGCAAGGCGAGTCCGCTTCTGGTGTGCGTTGATTACGAACGAAGCAGTTCGGCCTCTTCGAGCGTCATCACTTCCGGACCAGTGCGCTCCTGGTCTTTCTTCTCCGCCCGCTTAGCAGCCTTATCGCGCTGCTTCTCAGCGCGCGCCATTTCTTTTTGTCTTTTTTGGAAGGTAGTACGCGATCGGGTGGCCATAGGCTGTCTCCTTTTTCTGCTCTTCTATTCGGCAAAGACCGCCGACTTGCAATGCGCGCGCACTCCGACGCGATCCGGAAGCAGCACATGCCGGACCAGAATCCGCGCGAGAAGAGAACCGGGGGCGGCAGTTGCGAGCGCCGCCCCTAAACTGATTTTACCCTACCAGCGTTTGTTTTGCCGGCCGCCACCGCCGCCGCTGCCGCGATACCCACCGCCGCCGCCACCACGATCTTCCTTCGGCCGGGCTTCGTTAACGTTCAGCGCCCTGCCATCGAGTTCCCTGCCATTCAGACCGGCAATGGCAGCATCGGCTTCGGTTGCCACGCTCATTTCCACGAATCCAAAGCCCCTGGCGCGCCCGGTGTCCCGGTCGGTCACGACGTTGACACGGTCGACCGTGCCATACTCCTCAAACATGGATCGAACCGCATCTTCAGTAGCTCCGAAGCTGAGGTTTCCAACAAAAATATTCTTCAATTAGATTCTTCTTTCTGGAATTTGCAGACCAGCGAATCGCGGGCAGGATAGACGGTTTAGCCGGACTATGCGAGAGACGCCAATTAGCGGAACTGTCAAACTACATACTAATGGTAGCACGACACTCGCCAGGCTCCTACGACTAAATTATCCCGGCGGCGAGTCCGCTAAGCGGCAACGGCAATTGCGACGTACGATACAGTACGCCAAGGCCGCGGCGCCGCATCACATCTCAGCGAGAGCGGCGGTGCCGCTTTGTACGGCCGCGGCAGGATCCTTGCGCCGGATCGCCTTTACCATGGACTTTACGTGCGGTATCGCACGGGCAGCCCTTTCATAAACCGGCACCAGCGCTGGCGCTCGATTCAACGCGTCCGTTCGGTAACCCTTGTACAGCGGGCGGGCCATCTGGTGCATTTCGTACAAACACTCGCCGCCCGACTCCACATGATCGTCCCATCCATCCTTGTCCGGGCTCTGTAGCGACCGCACCATTCCGCGTAAAAGAACTTTCGTGCTGTCATACAACATAGTAGTACCCGTTCCCCCTGACGAAGTTACCGCCCCGAGCCGGTTAGGCGCCGGGGTAAATCCGTGGCGAGCCCCTAGATGTGTTGAGTTACTTGTATTGTAGCACATGCCGGGGGCTACTATGCAGAGCGGCATAAACAAAGGGGTACCAAGCCGCATTTGTCACAACCTCCCGACCCCGGAGCGTGTCGCGGGCAGTTTTGCCAGCAATGTCGCCATTTGCGGCGGCAATCCGGGGACTGACAAAGTGGAACGTGTGTCAAGAAATGTCGAGACGACTCTCGAAACAGCGGGCTTGGCAGCCCGCGCCACGCCGGCAGGCCGGACGGCGAGAAATGCGGGTTAGCGGGAATCAGGTGGGCGGGCCGATATCATTTGTGACCTGCCGCGGCCGGAGCAACAGACGACAGAAGGCGGTCACCTGCTTCTCCTGTCATCGTGCTGTCACACTTCCTTCGCGCCCGCCACTCACTGCACGTACACGATGAAGACATTCGAAGCTGTCCCCGTCGAGAGAGTGAATCCGTTCTCGAGTTGCGCCACTTGCGCGGGCAGCGGGAAATTCACTTGCAGAATGCCATCCGCCAGCCCGTACGCCGCGGCTGCAAACGCAACCACGGGGACATAGCTTGCCACAGAGCCGCCGTCTCCTGCAACGGCGATTGTCTCCGCCGGCAACGGCAGCGGGTTGGTATAGATCTCGCCGTCCACGCTGGCGGGCACGGTCTGCCCGGCTCCGGTCACGTAAATCGCCACGACCGAGCCGGCCTGCGCCGGGTTGGTCGCCGAGTTCGGCGTGAAGTCGGTATTGAAAACTCCCAACACTTCGGGAGCCGTTGCCGCGAGCGGTACCGGCACCGCATTCGATTTGACGCCGTTGTAAGTCACCTGCATGGTCGTAGTCGAGCGGCCCGCAATGGCGTATGGCACGATGCAACCAATCTCGGTCGAACTCTCATAGAGAAGCGGCGCCGCGACGCCATCGAAAGTAACTTGCACGCCCGCCACGTTAGTCGCCAGAACACCGCCGTCGATCGACCCGGGCGTTTGCACGGCTGGGCCGATGTTCCGCCCCACCACGCGAATCACTTTCCCCGGCGCCAGCGCCTCGGCCGGTGGCTGCCCTACTCCGTTCGGGCCGGGAAAAAACGGACTGGCGCTGAGCACGTTGTCGAGCGAAACGGCTACCGCAGCGGGATCGATTTCGGCGACATAGGCCAACAACAACGCAGTGTTGCCGTTGCTTACGGCGCCCGCCACGTAAGCCATGCCGCTCGCATCGACAGCCACGCCGTTGACCGTGTCGAAGCTGGTCGAAAACAGAAGGTGGGACAGGTCGGGACTGAACTTCGAGACGTATCCGCCGTAGACTTGCAGTTCCACTGGGCTGGCCATCGGAAAGGTGTTGTACCCAAAGCCCACGATCCACGGCGCACCCGCGCTGTCCACGGCAATCGCCGCGCCGGATGAGAAACAAGCACTCCCCAGGTAAGTGAGGCCGGTAACCGCCGTGCCGGCTGGATTGAGCCTCAGCACGAACGCATTGCCATCGGGAGTGTATTCGGGCGGTCCAAAGCTCATGAAGTAGCACGATCCGATAGGCTTCGGCTGGTAAGCGCCCGCCGACGCAGGCTGCGAGAAACCATCACTTTGGCCGGTGAGATAGAGATTGCCTGCCGAGTCGAGAGCGATAGCGTTGACCGTAGCGTAATAGCCTCCGCCCAGAAACGTCGAGTATTCCAAGCTGTCGCCGGCAGGCGAAACGCGGGCCAGAAATCCACTGGCGAATCCGCCGCCGTAGGTCTTCTCGATAGCGTCCGCGGTTACCGGGAAATCCGCCGAGGAAGTCTGGCCCACCACCCAGGCCGTGCCGTCGGCGTTGGCCGCAATGGCGTTTCCGTAGTCGCCGCAACTGCCACCCAGGTAAGATGCGTACTCGAGTGATCCGCCATCGGGGCTGATCTTCGCGACAAACGCGTCACCCGTCAGCGGAAAATTGACATAGGACCACGTCGCCGTGCAGGTCGCACCAGGAGTGGTTTGAAACGCGCGGGCCGTCACAGGGAAGTTACCGCCCGTAGTGCCCGTCACATAAGCCGCGCCGCTTGCATCGACCGCGATGCTGCCGCCTCGCTCCTGCCCGCCGCCCAGCAGAGTCGCATAGACCAGGTGTGTTCCATCCGCGCTCACCTTGGCTATGAACGTGTTTTGATTCCCGATCAGATTCTTCTGAAACGCGTTGGCAGTTACTGGAAACTCGGGCCACGTCGTCGAACCAACCGCGTAAGCGCTGCCGCTCGAATCCACCGCCAGACCCGTAACATAGTCCGTGCCGCTCCCGCCGAAACTTATCGAGTAAATCAATTGGTTGCCCGCCGCGTTCCACTTATTGACTAAGATATCGGGCGGCTGTCCTCCAACCGGATTGGCAAAGTCTTGCACCACGACATAGACGTTGCCCTGCGCGTCCATTGCCACCGCTTTGGCAGCCGATCCGACTGGCCCGAACTGGTTATCGAAATCGATCACCGGATCGATCGCCAACTCCCGAAGCGAATCGTGCGGACCCAGGCGAAACCGCACGTGTCCCGCGCGGTCGAGCGCGTAGCGGACGGCGACCTCGCGCCTGCGGCCGTCCACGATTTGGTATGCCACCGGCTTCGGCTGGCGAATCTCCGCTTCGCCCGCGTGCAGCACCAGGCCGCCACTCGCGTCGATCTCCATCCGAGTGGCGCCATCGAATTCGAGCGCGATCCTGCCGGCGACGCTGCCGGCGGCCACTCGAAAATCGTATTCCAGCCGGTCCTGATTGCCGTGGAACACTAAATCGATTCCTGGGTAAACCGAATGGCCAATCACCTGCCCGTAGGTGCGAAACGTTTCGCCGTCGCCATTCCCGTCGAGGTAAGTGACATGTCCCGGCAGAGGCTCAGCCGCTTCCATCCGCACCGCCGGGTTACTCCCCACCATCCGCATCCGCACAGTTCCGCCGCGCAAGGCCAGCGTCGCCCCGCCCGGTGACAAGCTCAACACATAACCCTCGCCGCTCGAAACGTAAGTTCCGCCATGCGATTCAAACGACAGCGGCAGCGAGTAAGGCACCTTCGCCAATCGCGCATCCGCAGCGATAGCTACGATCGAAGCAAGAACGAATACGGAGATGAAACGCAAGGGGAGCCTCCCAGAGCAGGGACGCGGGAACTGCTGTCACTATTCTATCATCGCCGAGGCGCCGATAACCGGAAAACGGGCGTTTTACAGAATCGCCACTCGCGTTCGCGCCGGGGCGAGGCAAAGCGATGCCATTCGTTGCCGACTCCGCGGCCCGGTGCATCGTTGCATTCCGCTTCGCTTCGATCGAGGCGCCAGAGCCTCAGCCAGGTAGCCGCCCGCGGCGTGCCGGCAAGATCAAGCCGCTTTTCGCTGCTCGACTAAAACTGTTGCGGCGCTTCGCCGAGGCGTACCTGCACTTTCTCTTTGCGGCCGCCGCGATAGACGGTGAGGCTCAAGATGTCCCCGCCGCGCTTGCGTTTCATCACATGCACCAGGGAGTCGTTGCCCTCGACAGGCTGGCCTTCCACCTCCACGATCAAATCGCCGCCGACGCCGAGCTGATAGTTGCCCACCACCACCACCTGCCGGGGTCCGCGCAAACCGGCTTCGTCGGCCGGCGAGCCGCGCTCGATGCGCTGGATCAACAAGCCGCCCTTGGTCGGCAGCTCGAGCGCTTCGGCTAAGTCGCCAGAAATCCACACCGTGGTAATTCCCAGCGTGGGTTGCGAAATGTGACCGCGCGCCTGGAACTCATCCAGCATTTCCTTGGCGCGGTTGACGGGCATGGCGAAGCCGATGCCGATATTGCCCTGACCGTAAATCGCCGTGTTAATGCCGATCACGCTGCCGTGCGAATCGAGCAGCGGCCCGCCGCTGTTGCCCGGATTGATGGCGGCGTCGGTCTGGATCATACCCTCCAGCTTGTGACTCTCTTCGGTTTGCAGGCTGCGGTTGAGCGAGCTGACGATACCGGTGGTAAGCGTGCCTTCCAAGCCGAACGGATTGCCGATGGCCAGCACCTTCTGCCCCACCACCAGCGCGTCGGAATCGCCTAGCCGCACCGTGGGAAGTTTGCGGCCGGCATCGATCCTAATCAACGCCAGGTCGTTTCCCGCGTCCGTGCCGAGCACTTTCGCCGGGTACGATTTCATGTCGGATAGCTTCACCGTGAGCCGCGAACTGCCGCGCACCACGTGGTTATTGGTGAGAATGGTCCCGTCCGAGTTGACGATGAAACCGGAGCCTGTGCCCTCTTCCGGATAAAGCTGGAAGAACCAGTCCTGGCGATAGACGCGGGAGGTGATGTTGACGGTGGCCTCGCGCGCGGATTTGTAGATTTCGATATTGTTCTGCTCGTCGGAGGAATACGCCGAGGCGGCCGATACCGGCGCTTCCCAAATGTGGCCACTCGAAGAAAGCTGCGGCAGGATCTGGCCGAGCTTCCAGTGCCCGGCGGATGTTATGGTCAGGAAGCAGGCCACCAGCACGGCGGCCCAAATCAACGGTCGCATCAGTTTCATAATTCAAATTCTCCGTAACGCCGTGTAGACGGCCTCGGTTTGCCGCAACGTGTTTTCCTTGGTCCCCGATGTGTCGATGACGAAATCGGCGAACTTGCGCTTTTCCTCGATCGGCATCTGGCGGCTGAGGCGCGCGCGCACTGCCGTCTCCACCGCGCCCTCGCGGCGCATGGCGCGTTCCACCTGCTGCTCCTCGTTGCAGACGACCAGAATCAAGCGGTCAAACCGGTGGTAGCTGCCGGTTTCGATCAGGATCGCGGCCTCGACGACGAAGATGCCGTCCGGTTTCCGACGGGCGAATTCGGCGGCGAGTTCCTCCTCGCGGTGCACCACGGGCGGATGCACCAGCGTGTTGAGTCGCGTCAGTTTTTCGGGCTGGTCGAACACGAGTTCAGCCAAACGGCGCCGATCGATCTCACCGTCGTCGCCAACGATTGCGGCGCCGAATTCACCGATCACCGCGTCACGCGCTTCGCCGCCGGCGGCGAGCGCCTGGTGCCCCAACTCGTCGGCCTGGATCACCAGACACCCGTAGCTTGCCAGCGCGTCCCCGACGAACGATTTCCCGCTCGCCAGCCCGCCGGTCAGCCCGACTTTCAACATAGCCCGGCCCGGCGTTCGGCAGCGGCGACCGTGTTCGCCATCAGCATGGCAATCGTCAGCGGGCCCACGCCTCCGGGCACCGGCGTGTAAGCGGAGGCTTTTTCGACCACGTCCATCGGGTCCACGTCGCCCATCAGTACAAAGCCGCGTTTGTCGAAAGCGGCCAGCTTGTCCGGGGCATTGCGGAAAACGCGAGCGGCAACTTCGCGATCCGTCACGCGCGTGGTGCCGACATCGATCACGACCGCGCCGGGCCGTATGAAATCGCCTGTAATCATCGCCGGCCGGCCCAGCGCCGCCACCAGAATATCGCCCTCGCGGCATACGCCGGGCAGGTCCGCCGTCTTCGAATGGCAGATCGTAACGGTGGCGTGTTCATGCAGCAGCAACAGTGCTACCGGCTTGCCCACGATGTCGCTGCGGCCCACCACAACGGCGCGCTTGCCTGCCACCGGAATACGGTAGCGCTTCAGTAACTCCATGATGCCGGCCGGCGTGCATGGCCGCGGCCCCGGCAGCGCTGCCACCAGATTGCCCACGTTGACCGGATGGAAACCATCCACATCTTTCGCGGGCGCGACCGCCAGCAGCACGCGCTTGGTATCCACCTGCGGCGGCAACGGTAGTTGTACCAGGATTCCGTCCAGGTCGTCCCGCCCATTCAGTGTGTCGATGATGGCCAGCAACTCGGCCGTGGTCACGCTCTCCGGCGGCCGCAAAGTCTCCGAGCGAATCCCCAAGTCTTCGCAGGTCTTGACCTTGTTGCGGACGTAGATTTCCGAGGCAGGGTTGCTTCCCACCAGCACTACGGCTAGGCCGGGGGCGCGGCCCTGGGCGGCCAGGGTGGCGATGCGAGGTTTCAGCTCGGCTTTGATCTCGTCGCGGACGCGATTTCCGTCGAGGATTTGAGTTGGCAGGCTGGAGCCTGCCCCACCAATTTCGGGCATTCCTTAACAATGATAGCGTGCGGCGGGCGCGCCCCCCGAAGCTCTTCTAAAACGTGAACCCGACCAGAACCTCGGCCTGGTTCTTGCTGCTATTGAGGACGCCCGAAAGGTCGAAATACTCTTTGGCCCAGCGTGTGAAGCGGATTTCGGGAGCCATGTGAAGGACGAGCACGTGGATATCGACGCCGCCGCCCAACACCACGCCCATGGTCGTCTGGCTGGTGGCCGCAGGTGGGGCTATCGTCACCGCACTACAAACGTTGGAGGGGCACACCTCGCTCACCGTGTTTTTCAACCCCATCAGCGTGTCCCAAGCTACGCCGGCTTCCACGTACGGGCGGACGATCTTGCTCGGAAACTTGTACTTGGCGACCAGCGGAAACTCCCAGTTGCCCGATGATCCAACGCTGCTGACGCCGGCCACGGCTGAACCCAACAGGTTGGTGTAGCTGAAATGACGATACAACGCGTCAAATTCGACGCTCAAGCCGAGCGGCAGCCGCAGTTCCACGTCCGGGCCGATCAGGTAATGGTCGGTCTTGGTGGTGGAGTCGCCCTGTGCCTCGCTCAGGAAATCAGTCAATGGCAGCCCGGCTTTGATCCCGGCCGAAAACGGCTGAGCCAGCGCGGACCCGCCAACCAGCAGCAGTAAGAACAAAGATTTCATACATACAGCTTACGCAGAAACCGCGCCGTGCGTTTCGGCATCGTCGTGGGAGTGTCACTGCGCGCGGCTTCGACCGATGAACTGAGCGGCGATCGAGAAACAACGACGCCGCGATCCGACGGCAATCCTCATCAAAAAGTGAACCCAACCAGAAACTCGACCTGGTTCTGGCCGCTGTGCAGATCGCCGGACAGGTTGAAGTACTGATGTGCCCAACGGGTGAAGCGGAATTCGGGAGCTAGGTGTATGACGAAAGCGTGGATATCGACGCCGCCGCCAATCAGCACGCCTGCGGTTCTCTGGCTATATGGCGTGGGCGGGTAATCCGTGTTTTCGCACCCTCCGAGGAGGCTGCAAGGCGTCGCGATGGAGGTGTTCTTCAAGCCCGACAGAGTGTCCCAGGCCACGCCCGCTTCCACATACGGCCGGACGATCTTGGTACGAAACCGATACTTGGCAACTATCGGAAACTCCCAATTACCCGAGGACCCGACGGTGGTGATGGAGCTCCCGGTGAGCGCCTCATAGTTGGTGTAGCTGAAATGGCGGTAGAGCGCGTCGAATTCGACGCTCAGGCCGAGCGGCAGCCGCACTTCCACTTCCGGGCCGATCAGGTACCGGCCGGTGGCGGCGGTGGTGTCGCCCTGCACCGTGTTCACGGAGTCCGTCAATGGCACCCCGGCTTTCAGCCCAAGCGATACGGGTTGGGCCCGCACGGCGCCGCCAAGCAGCAGCAGGAACAGCAAAGGCTTCATACATTCAGGTTACGAAGAAACTTCGCAGTGCGTTTCCCTTCTCCCTACCGCAAGCTCCGCTCGAAAAAGTCCACCATCATCTGGTTCAGATGTTGCACGGCGGTGCCGCTGACATCGTGCGCCTTGCGCGGATAGAGCATGTATTCGAACTGCTTGCCGGCCAGTTCGAGCGCACTCGCGAGCTGAATGGAGTTCTGGAACAGTACGTTGTCATCCTCAAAGTTGTGCACCAGCATCAGCCGGCCCTTGAGGTTCCTGGCTTTCGGCGGCAACGCCGTATCGCGATAGCCATCCGGATTGTCTTTTGGAAGTCCCATGTAGCGCTCGGTGTAGATGGTGTCGTAGTTCATCCAATTGGTGACGGGCGCGCCGGCGAAACCAGCCTGGAACACATCCGGCGCGTTGAGCAGCGCGTTGACGGTCATGAAGCCGCCGTAACTCCAGCCGTGAATGCCGATGCGCTTCGGGTCGGCGATTCCCATGGCGATCAGGTGGCGCACGCCGGCGACCTGGTCGGCCAGTTCAGTGACGCCGAGCCGATGATAGATGGCGGTCTCAAAGTCGTGGCCGCGCCCTTCCCCACCGCGGTTCTCGCACTGCCAGACGACGTAGCCCTTCTGCGCCAGCACCTGTTCGATGTCGATTCCGGGCCATGCATTGTGTATCGGCAGGGCGACGCCGGGCCCGCCATAGACACTGACAATCACCGGATACCGCTTGCGCCGTTTGTAGCCGGCCGGTTTGACGAGCCGCCCGTACAGCGCCACGCCATCGGGCGTGGTGAACGATTCGAGCTGGGAGGGCAGGACGACATACTCGTCGAGGGCGCTGCGATCCTGCTCGCGATAGATGCCGATCTCCCGTCCGTCGCCCGCATGGAGCACGCTGCGCGGCGGCTCGCTGAGGCTCGACCACGCGTCCACGTAGTAGCGTCCGCCGGGCCCCATCGAAATGGAATGGCTGCCGGGTTCCTGGGTGAGGCGGCGCTTGTCGCGGCCGTCGAGGCCGATGGAGTACAGGTGCTGCTCGAAGCGGCTTGGCTCGTCGGAGGTGTAGAAAACGCGGCCGGCGGCTTCATCCACGGCAGCGATGCCAGAGACTTCCCACGCGCCGCTGGTGAGCTGTAGCGACTGTTTGCCGTCGTTCGAATAGAGGAAAAGATAACGGTAGCCGCCTGGCGTCCGCTGGCTGGTCCAGAGAAACTGCCGGCCATCGTCGAGGAAGCGGATATCGCCTTCCAGGTTGATCCAATAAGGGTCGGATTCGTCAAAGATGGTGGCGCGCGCGCCAGAGTCGATGTCAACCGAAAACAGCTCGTCGCGATTCTGCACGCGGTTGAAGCGCAGCACGTAGAGTGCGCGGGAACCCGGCATCCAGCCGGCGCGGGCGATCAGGAAAGACTGGCGCGAGTCTCCGACGTCATACCAACGCGTGGGGCCGCCGGCGGCGGAAATCACGCCCAGGCGGATGGTTGCGTTGTTATCGCCAGCCTGCGGGTAGCGCTGCGGTTCGTAGACGGCGCGCAATCGCAACAGGTCCTCGTGCGGGTAAAGCGGTTCGGAATGTGTATCGAACTGCAAATAGGCGATCGATTTCGAATCGGGCGACCACCAGAAGGCCGTGTTCAGATCGAGCTCTTCCGGGTAGACCCAGTCGAGGCCGCCGTTGCGCAGGGTGTCGGACCCGTCGCGGGTGAGCCGCGTTTCGGTTTTACTGGCAACGTCAACGGCGTACAGATCCGAACCGCGGCGGAAACCGATTGTCCTGCCGTCGGGCGCGAGGCGCGCGTCCTTCTCGGCCACCGGCGTCTTCGTGATCTGGTCCCACTTTCCCGAGTCGAGGTGAATGAGAAAAATGTCGCCGCGGGTCGTGTAGAGCAATTCCTTGCCGTCAGCGGAAAGCTGCATAGGGCTCACGCCAGCGCGACGGTTGATCCAATCCGTCGCTCCGTTGTCGGCGGGCGGCGCCATCGCCGCGGCGTCGAGCGGATCGAGTGCCAGCACCGTCCTGCTTTGACCAGTGGCGCAATCGTACAGAGAGAGGCGATTGTTCTGGCGCGCCAGGAAGCTCTTGCCATCCGGCATCCACAGTTCCGGCGCCGGAGCGCCACGGCCGATCCGCGCGGCCTGGCTGAGCGTTTCGAGTGTAATCGGCTTTTTCTGCGCGAAGGCCAGAGGCGCCAGCAGCAGGATGACTGCGAGCGTTCGCACCAGCGTGAGGAAACATCGAGACGACTCTCGACGCTGCGCGCAGGAATGCGCGCGCCACGGCGGCGGCGGCGAAGCTGGTTTTGCGCGGTGCATCAATGTGATTGTAACCGCAGTGCCGGCTTGGATATTCGATGCCAGACATATAGCGGGCGCGCTCTATTCTCATCCGGCACAAGCCGCGAATACTTTTCCGGAAGCCTGCCAGGATGCGCTCCGTGCTAGTCTGACCGTTTCGCGATCTTACCGATTGATCCGGGGCATGTGCCGGCGGACGGGAAGCGCCTGCCGGAGATTCTTACTTGGAAAAGAGGAATCATGCGTACTACGACATGGCCGTTTCGCCGCAAAGCGGCGCTCCCGCTCGTGCTGTTGGCGCTGGCCGGCGGTGCGTTTGCCGCCACACCCATCGTGAACGCCGACAATCAGTGGCTTCCCATCACCGAAGCGGAGATGCAGATGAAGGCTCCCGTCGTGGACAAGAACGCCGGCATCGAGGCGCTCTTCACGCGCGTCCATGTCGCCGACGATTGGTCCGGCGCGTTCCACCGGATCTCCGTCCACTACATCCGGCTGAAGGTATTCACGCAGGAGGGCAAGGACAAGGCGGCGAATTTCGATATTCCCTATGACAAGGACACGACTGTCGCCGGAGTCTCCGGCCGGACCATCAAGCCGGACGGCACGATCCTCGAACTTAGCAAGGACGCCATTCACGACCGTGTGACGGTGAAGCTCGGCGGCGTGAAGAGGATGGCGAAGTCCTTCGCCATGCCGGGCGTCGAGGTCGGTTCCATCATCGAGTACCGCTGGCGGGAGATTCACGAGGGCGGGGACATCATGTACCTGCGTTTGCAGTTTCAGGACGATTTCCCCGTCCAGCGCGCCACGTATTTCGTGCGGCCGGTTTCCAACGAATATACGAACGCCACGATGTCCCTGCGCCCGTTCAGCTGTAAGCCGACGCCGCTGAAGGTGGAGAACGACGGGTTTAACTCGACCACGCTCGAAAACATCCCCGCTTTTCGGGAAGAACCGATGATGCCGAGCCAGGCGAACGTGCGTCCCTGGGTGCTGGTGTTTTACGACGACGGCGACAATCGCAAAGACCCGGATAAGTACTGGGCTGACGTGGCCAAGAAAGAGTATGCCGAACTCAAAGCGGCCTTGAAAACGGGCGGCGAGTTGAAGCAGACAGCCACGGAAGTGGTCGCAAGCGCCAAGGACGACAACGAAAAGACCGTTGCGCTGATTCGCTGGATTCACGCCCATGTGCGCAATATTTGGAGCCGCCAGGTCAACGACGAGGAACGCGCGGCGATCCTCAAGAAAATGCCCAAGGACCACTACCGCACTTCCGCGGAAGTATTCAAGAGCGGCATTGGGACGCCCGACGAGCTGAATATGCTGTTTGCCGCGCTCGCCATGAGCGTTGGCCTGGACGCCCGGCCAGTCAGGATAGCCAATCGCGACGATGTGATCTTCGACAAGCGGCTGATGGAGAAGCTGTTTCTGCGTAGCGTGGACATGGCGGTTTCGATCGGCGGCAAATGGAAGATCTACGACGTGAGCACCCGTCTGCTGCCGCCCGGGATGCTGTCCTGGCGCGAGGAAGGCATGGCCGCCCTCGTCACCGATTCGAAAAAGCCCGAATTCATGCTCGCCCCGATGTCGGCGCCGGCCGATTCGCTTTCCGCCAAAACGGCGAAGCTGGCCCTGGCCGAAGACGGAACTATCGAGGGAGACGTGAGCGAGACGTGGACCGGCCACGCAGCCGAACAGCGCCGCGGCCGGCTGGACGGCGAGTCCGCGGAGCGCCAGCAGGAAAGCACCAAGGACGAGATCATGAAGCAATACCCGCAGGCGGAGGTTACCGCGCTACATCTCGAGAATGCCGATAACGCGGACCAGCCCCTGCGCTTGAGCTATCACATTAAGATTCCCGGCTACGCGGGCCGAACCGGCAAGCGGATTCTCTTCCAACCCCTTTTCTTCGAGCGCGGCGAAGCGCCCCTGTTTTCCGCCGCCGACCGCCAATACGATGTGGTCTTCCCGTTCGCATGGCAGGACACCGACAGCGTGACCATTCATCTCCCCGCCGGGCTCCAGTTGGAGAATGCCGAGAGCCCCGGCAGTCTCGACTTCGGCCAACCCGGCGGCTATAAGCTTGCCATCTCGAAGCGCGGCGATGAATTGATCTGCGCCCGCGAATTCACGTTCGGCAAAGACGCTTTCATTTCGTTTGCGCGCACCTCATATCCACCGGTGAAGAAGGTTTTCGACGAAATTCACCGCCGGGACGAAGTTACCTTTTCGCTCCGCCAGGTCGAAGCGCCGAAGGCCGCCGAATGAAAGCGATTCTTCCGATTCTTTTTGCCGCCGCCCTGATGGCCGGCGACGACGTGCCGGCATGGGTGCGCGACGCTGCCGCGCAGCAGACGCCCGTCTATCCGGCCAAGGTCGCATCCGTCACGCTGCTCGACGACGAGACGCTCACAATCCAGACGGACGGACGGCAGATCACGCACGAACGCGTCGCGGTGAAGATGTTGCAGCACACGCGCGACGTTCCCCGCGCCGAGTGCTTCTACAACCCGAAGGCGGGCAAGGTGCGCGAGTTTCAGGCGTGGCTGCTGCCGCCTTCTGGCAAACCCACCACGTTCGGCAAGAACTCGATCGTCGATCATTCGCTATCGAGTATTGACGAGTACGACGAGGAGCGCGTCAAGACCATCGAGCCAGGCGGCGACCTGACCCCGGGCACGGTTTTCGCCTGGGAGATCCTGGATGAGGAGAAGACCCCGTTCCCCGCCGATGAACACAGTTTTCAAGACACGGATCCGGTGCTGGTTTCCAGCTACACTTTGACGCTTCCGCCCGGATGGGTGGCCATCGCGTCACTCTTCAATCACGAGGCCTTGCAGCCGCAAGTCAGCGGTACGACTTACACCTGGGAACTGCGCAATCTGCCCTGGATCGAACCCGAGGCGCACAGTCCGGCGATTTACACGCTGGCGCCCCGTCTGGGCGTCAACTACTATCCGGAAGATCCTGCGACGCCCGCGGCGCGGCCGGCGAAGAAATGGAGCGACGTGTCCGCATGGTCGGCGGCTCTTTACGATCCGCCCGCCAGCGTGACCGATGCGATTCGCGCCAAGAGCGCCGAACTGACGGCCGGTGCGGCGACCGAGTTGGACAAGATACGCGCCATCGCCGCCTTCGTCCAGAAGACCAACTATGTGGCCGTCGAGATCAATCTCGCGCGCGGCGGCGGCTATCAGCCGCACGCGGCCGATCAGGTGCTCGCCCGCCACTACGGGGACTGCAAGGATAAGGCCACGCTCATGCGCGCACTGCTCAAGGCGGCCGGTATCGATTCGTACGCGGTGGCGATTTATGCCCGCGACCGGCAGTACGTGCGGCCCGAGTGGCCCTCCCCCTATCAGTTCAACCACGCCATCGTCGCCGTGCGCGTTTCCCCGGAGACGAAGCTGCCGAGCGTGATCGATCACCCGAAACTGGGCCGCCTGCTGATCTTCGATTCGACCAGCCAAGTCACGCCGGTCGGCAACCTGCCGGAAGACGAGCAGGGCAGCTACGCGCTGGTGATTGCTGGCCTGAATGGCGACTTGGCGGCGATGCCGCTGCTGCCGCCGGAGCTGAATCGGATCGAAAGCGTGACGGACGGACAGTTGAAGCCCGATGGCAGTCTCTCCGCCCAGTTGCGGCGGCAATACTTCGGGCAGTCGGCTTCGCACCTTCGCTACATAACGATGTTCGGCCAGGCCGACGAATTGAGACGCACCTTCGAGGCTTCGCTCTCGGAGCGGCTGGGCGGACTGACGCTCGATCGCATCGAGCCCGTCGACCGCATGGCGGACGACCAGTTCCAGTTGAACATGGATGTGACGGTCAAGCAGTTCGGCCACATGTTGCAGGGCCGTTTGCTGATGGTCGCGCCCGGCACGCTGGCGCGCGGCACGTACCGCTTCCCGGCCAAGCCGCGCACGGCCCCGGTCCGGCTGAGCGCCGAGAAGTTTCAGGACTCGGTGAGCATCGCGGTCCCGGTGCAATTCAAGGTGGATGAACTGCCCGATCCGGTGAAGGTGACGGGCGCCTATGGCTCCTTTTCTGCGCAATGGAAGGCGGAGGGCGATAAGATTCTCTTCCAGCAATCGCTTGAGTTGAAGGACACCATCGCGCCGGCGGCCGATTACGCGAAGATCCGGGCGTTCTTCGACCAGGTGGAATCGGCGCGCAATTCGTCGGTGGTGCTGGTCAGGCAGTAGCGCGGGCGCGGCGAAGAAACGTGAGACGACTCTCGACGCTGCGCGCAGGACTGCGCGCGCCACGGCGGCTGCGAAGCCGGCTGTACGCGGTGCATACGAGTGATTGTACCCACCGGGCGAGACACGCCTCAGGCTTGTCCAAGTTAGGTTTCGGAAAGACCGGCGGAAGCTCTGCTAATGTGAGCTTGAGTTCCGAGCAAGGACCAATCTCAATAAACGGAGTCTTCCGCCTTGATACGAGTATG
>Ga0181529_10003587_pt1 | contig 17553 bp, 11 predicted proteins | sample PEATcosm2014_Bin_36_FD_119763 | JGI IMG/M metagenome (GOLD analysis project Ga0181529, IMG submission 119763) | Peatland microbial communities from MTU Mesocosm Facility, Houghton, MI, USA - PEATcosm2014_Bin10_30_metaG | ecosystem: Environmental > Terrestrial > Soil > Wetlands > Peat | place... | reverse complement strand
GGGGGGATTCCTCGACCGGCACCGTCGCCTGCTGGACAAGGCGACCCGGCGGCCGATGGGAGGCCGCGGCGACCTTCCCCTCCTGGCTCGCAAGCGAGGAGCGGTGGCTGCGCCGCCTGGCAGGCCGACGGCAGGGAGCCTCCTTCCTCGTCGGGATAGGCCCAGCCCCGGGGCTCGGCCTCAGGGTGGCGGGGAACCCGATCCGGGAGCTCTGCTGGGCCCTCCCCCTCGCGAACTCCCGTGGGGGAGGGCTCTGATGCTCGCCTTTTTCCTCGAGGAGATGCGCGAGTGGCGCCAACGGAGGATGAGGAAGACGATCCTCGCCTGCGCCATTCCGATCGCGCTCGTCGCCGCCTGCAGCGTCCTCCAGCCCCTCCTTCTCGCCCTCGCAGTCACTCTCATGTTCCTCGCTCTCGGCTGGACCGAGGGCAATCGCTACCAGACCCCGACGAGCTCGAGGAGGCTCCTCCTGGCCTTCCCCATCTCCTCCGCACGCATCGCCGGAGGCAAGGCCTTGGCCTCGCTGGCGATCTGGGCCTTCGTAGCCTTGGCTCTCTCCCCGCCGTTCGCCCTCTCCGCGGTCGCCTGGGGCCTGTCGCTCAAAGCCGCGTCGGCCTGCCTGCTCGCCTGGCTGCTCTGCTATTTCGCGGCGCTCTGCATTGGTCTTTTCTCGAGTCTAATCTTCACAAGATCGGAGGGCCTGCTCGGCGTTTCGATACTTTTCGCCTGGCTCGTCTCCTCCCTCGCCCTGAAATTCCTCGCGCCCTCGAATCCCTTCGTCGAGGTCTGGGATGTCATGAAGGACGAGGGCGGGGCCGGGATCTTCATCGGTATGGCGGCAGACGCCATCGCCTCCGCGGCCTTCCTCGCCGCCTCGGGACTCGCCCTCTCGCGCTTGAGGACACAAAGGAATGGATGATATTATAATCACTACAATCGCGGACGCGCGCGCGAGGCTCAACGCCGCGATCGTCGCGCACCGCGCCCTCGCCTGGGCCGCCCCCGCGGGCATCCTGGCCGGGGCGGCGGTGGCGGGCCTGCGCGCCCTCGGCGTGGGGGCGGCCGGCCTACTCGTCTGGCTCCTCTGCGTCCTAGCCTGCGCCGCCATCGGCGCATGGAGGGCCGGTCTATCGAGGGTGGACGAGGCGGGGGCGGCGCGCTGGCTCGACGAAAGGCTCGCTGACCAGGAGCTCCTGTCCGCCGCCCTCGCCTGCCTCGGCCGGGATGGCTCGGGGCGATTCGACGGCGAGGTCCTAGCGAAGGCCCGGAGCCTTGCGCCCCGCGCGTCGAGCCTTCGCTTCTCGCCGAGGCCCCTCGCGAAGAGGGCGGCCATCGCGGCGGCGGCCTGTGCCGTCGGCGCCTACCTCGTCCTCCTGGCCGCCCCCAACGCGACGATCGCAGCCGAGCTGAGCGAGCCCTCCGCGTCGGGCGATGCGCGCGCGGGGGCCGCGCCCGCATCGAGGGCCGCCCTCGCAGCGAGCGCGGCCACGCCCAAGAATGCGGCCGCGGCCTCGGCCTTCGCCTCCTCCCTCTTCCCCGACGACAAGAGGAGGGCCACCCTCGCGGAGCGGGCCCTGCGCGAAGGCAGGATCGACGACCTCAGGGACATGCTCAAGGCCGCCGACCTCGAGTACGAGTCGCGCATCGGGCGCGGCCTGAGCGAATTCGAGAAAAGGAAGCTCGTGAGCGAGCGCGAGAGGATAGAGGAGGCGGCGAGCGCCTTGGCCGCTGGAGGACTGAGCGGCGCCGCCGGGGACGAAAGCGGTCGGAGCGTGGTTGGGGGCGACGAGCCCCAGGGAGCTGGGGCAGACGGAACGCGCGGAACCTTCGGCGACGAAGGCGGCGCCTCCGGCGGGGCTCCAGACCTAGCCCAGGGCCAGGGCCCGAATGGCGGGAGCCAGGACGGGAAACCGCACCTGCCCGGAATGGATGGAGCCTCCCAGGGCTTGGGCCAGGGCTCGAGCGCGGACGCGGACGCCGATGGGGCTTCCGGCTCGAATGCCGGGGGCGACGCCGGGGCCAGGCAAGGAGGGAAGGGCTATGGCAGGGGTTCGGGCGAGGAACGGGACTGGGGCCCTATTTCGCCTTCGGCGGGCAAGGACGAGGCGGTCATCGAGCCGTCCAAGAACTCCTCCTTCTTCGAATTAGTCCTGCCCGGGAAGGATGCCTCGAGCCCGATCGGGGCTCTCGTCCCCGAATCTCGAAAGAGCGCCGAGTCGGCGATGTCGCGAGAGGCCGTGCCCCTCGAGTATGAGGACTTCGTCCGTTCCTATTTCATTTCACTCTCTAAAGGAGACTCGAGATGAACGAAGAAGAGATGCCGATAGCCGCCTGCGTGGACGGGATGGCGAGGGCCCGCGAGGAGATCGCCCGCACGATCGTCGGCCAGGACGAGGTGATCGACCTCGCCCTCGTGGCCCTGCTCTGCGAGGGGCACGTCCTGTTCGAGGGCGTGCCCGGCCTGGGCAAGACCCTGATCGTGCGCACCCTCGCCGACACCCTGATGATGCGTTTCTCGCGCATCCAGTTCACGCCCGACCTCATGCCCTCCGACGTGGTGGGCTCGACGATGATAGCCCAGGGCGAGGGCAGCGAGCTCGGCCTCCGCTTCGAGCCTGGACCGATCTTCGCGAACATCGTGCTGGCCGACGAGATCAACCGGGCCTCGCCCAAGACTCAGTCGGCACTCCTCCAGGCCATGCAGGAGCGCACGGTGACGGCTCGCGGCCGGTCCTATCCCCTGCCTCGGCCCTTCCTGGTCCTCACGCCGCAGAACCCCCTCGAGATGGAGGGGACCTACCCCCTGCCCGAGGCGCAGGTGGACCGTTCCCTCTTCAAGATCATCGTCGACCATCCAGGCCAGGAGGAGCTCGTGCGGATACCCCAGCGCACGTCGGGCCAGGCCGAGGCGCCGACCCAAGGCGTGATGCGGGAGGCCGATGTCCTCGCGCTCCAGCGCGCGACCCGCGACGTGGTGGCGCCGCCCGAGCTCCTCGAGACCGCCGCCCGCATCGTCCTCGGCACCCAGCCCGAGAGGCCAGCCTCGCCGGAGAGGGTCAGGCGCCTCGTGCGCTACGGGGCCGGCCCCCGCGGCGCCCAGGCCCTCGTGCTGGCCGCCAAGGCCCGCGCCCTCCTGGCGGGCCGCTACAACGCGACGATCGCGGACATGGAGAGCGTCATGCATCCCGCCCTGCGGCATCGCATCGCCCTCAATTTCGAGGGGCAGAGCGAAGGCGTCCGAGTCGAGGACCTGATCGAGGAGGCCGCGGACTCGGCCATGGAGGCCCTGGCCTTCGACGAGGCCATATCCGGGAAGGCCGCGAGCGCTGCCCCAGGCCCCGCGGACGGCGTCGGCTCGGCATCGCGGAACTAGGGGCGGGACGTGAGCGCGAGCTATTCGGACGACTACGCCTTGGCCCGGGGCCTGTCGATCCGCGCGAGGCGGAGGCTCTCCGGCTTCGCCGCCGGAGAGCAGCGGAGCCCGGCCACGGGCGGGGGAATAGAGTTCGCCGACTACCGCGAGTACGTGCCTGGCGACGACGTCCGGCTCCTGGACTGGTCGGTCTACCTGCGCTCGCGCAAGCTCCTGGTCAAGCTCTGCGCCGAGGAGAAGGAGCTCACCTTGGTCTCCATCCTCGACGTCAGCCGATCGATGGACTTCGGCGCGCCGACCAAGCTCGAGCTCGCGAAGCGCATCGCCTCGGTGCTGGCGGGCATAGCCCTGCGGGGCGGTAACCGGGCGGGCGTCGTCGCCCTCGGCCCCCGCCTGTTCGAGCCCATACGCCCGGAGCGGCGGAAGCTCACGTTGGCCGGCATAGCGCGCGCGGTCCACGCCCTGGAGTGCTCGCCGCGATCGGCCCCCGAGGCCGCCTTGAGGCAGTTCGCCGCCCGCTACGGCCGCAAGTGCGTAGCCGTCCTCGTCACGGACCTCCTCTTCCCCGAGTGGCAGCGCTCCCTCGACGCCCTCGCCTCCTCGGGCTGCGAGGCCCACGTCGTGCAGGTCCTTGCCCCCGAGGAGCTCGAGCCGCCCGAGCGCGGCGAGGTGACCCTCGTCGATATGGAAGACGGCTCCGAAACGCCGACCCACCTCGACGAGGACCTCGCGGCCCGCTACGGCGTCGCCCTCGAGCGCTTCCTCGGCTCGGTCCGGGCCGAGTGCTCCACGCGAGGGCTCGGCTACTGCCTCCTCGGCTCGGACGCCTCCCTGGCGCGGGTCTTCAACGAGGACTTCAAGATGGCGGGCATCGTATGCTGAACGGCCATTCGGCCCTGAGCCTGAGCCATCCGGGGGCGCTTTGGCTCGGCCTCGCCCTCGTGCCCGTCCTTCTCCTCTACTTCCTGCGCATGAGGTTCCGGCGCAAGGCCGTGGGCTCGACCTATATCTGGCGCGAGCTCGTCGGCGCGACCTCCGGAGGGGACGCGCTCAAGCTCAGGTCCGTCCTCCTCCTCCTCCTCCAAGTCGCGGCCATCCTCCTCGCGGCCTTCGCCGCCGCCGGGCCCTCGATCGACTCGAGGCGCCTCCTCAAGCCGGGAATGGCCATACTCGTCGACGTCTCGGCCTCCATGGCGACGCGGGACTGCCCCTCGGCCCATGACGGCCAGGTCGTGAGCCGCGTCGAGGCGGCGGTCGAGGCCGCGCAAAAGGCCATCGCCGGGCTCGGCGAAGACGTGCCGGTCATGGCCTTCGCCTGCTCCTCGAGCGCGCGGCCCCTCCTCGCCGAACCCAGCCTCGATAGAAACGCGGCCTCGGCTTCGCTCCGCGGCCTCGCCGCGGGCTCCGAGGCCTTCTCCGAGGGTTCCTGCGCCGACTCGATCTCGGCCTGGCTGGCGAGGATTCCGGGCTCCTGGGAGGGCGTCCTCTACACGGACGGGGGCCTCGACCTGGGCGGCCGCGGCATTTCGGCCGCATTCGGCGACAGTCGTCGGGGCAGCCTCCGCTTCGTGGAGCTGGGATCGAGCGGGGCCAGCCTGGGCGTCACGGGTCTCAGGCTGGAGAGGGCCGGCTCCGGCCAGTCGAGGGCGCGCTTCACTCTCTGGAACGGCTGGTCGAGCGCGAGGAGGGCGAAGCTCAGTCTGGCGCGGGGCAAGGAGGAGAAGGGCTCGCTCGCGCTCGACCTGGCCCCCGGATGGAGCCGGGCGAGTCTCGATCTGAATGGGGATATCGAGGAGGGGGCCTATGCGATACGCATAGCGAGCGAGGGCGGCCTTCCCTCCGCTCCGGGCGGCGCCTACTACCTCTCCGTGAGCAGACGACGCCCCCTCTCGGTCCTTCTCGTGGGCAGAAGCGATCCGTTCATCAAGGCGGCCCTGGGCTACGGGGGCATTTCCTATACAAGCTCGAGCGAGTTCCCCGCTTCCACGGCGGGCGCGGATATCGTCATCGCCGACGCGGCCGCGGTGCCCGCGGGATCGCGCTGCCAGCTCCTCGTCTTCGGCGCGCCCCCGCCGGACGCTCCCGTGGCGGCTGGGGGACAGGCCTCAGGCCAGATGCTTTCCGCCGATCCCGAGCATCCCCTCGCGCGCTTCGTGAATTGGGAGGGCGCCAGGCTCGAGTCGGGCATGGCCTACGCGGTCAAGGGCCAGGCCCAGGTCCTCGCGACGGCGGGCGGGCGGCCCGTCCTCGTCGCCTGGGAGAGCGGGGGCTACCGATGCCTCGCCTGCGGCATCGACCTCGCCCGCTCCGACCTCGGGCTCAAGAGCGCCTTTCCCGTCCTCCTGGAGAATTTCTTCGAGTGGTGCGTGCCGAGGACGGACGAGCAATCGGCCTACACGCTCGTCGCCGGCCAGGGCGCGAGGCGGGCCGAGGGCCAGGCCTTTGCCGCGAGCGCTCTCGAGCTCTCGCGCTCCGGCCCCACGGTCCTCATGACGGGCCGCGAGGCAGGCCTCTTCGAGTGGTCCGATCCCTCCTCGGCCTCGGGATCCAAGAGCGGGTTTATTGCGGTCAACGTGCCCGCGAGCGAGATCGACGCGAGCCCCCGCGCCCTCCAGGCCCCCGCCGAGGCCACCGGGCCGAGGGCCGGGGCGCCTGAGGCGAGCGCCCTCGCCTCGACGCGAGAAACGCGAAGCCTGCCTTTGACGGGCTGGGCGCTCCTTCTCCTGTGCCTCTGCCTGGCTGGCGAATGGCTGGCCTGGAAGGGCTCGGGGGCTCGGGAAAGGCTCACGAGGCGAATTAAGGCGAGGGCTCGAGCATGAAGAAGGACCCGCGCCGAAGGGCCATGGCCATCCTCCGGGCCGCTTCGACGGCCGCGGCCCTCCTCGCTCTCGCCGGGGCCTCGCTTCCGCTGCCGACCACGGCAAGAAGCGTGGTCCTCCTCTTCGACGCATCCGACTCGATAGGACGAGAGGGGGTCGAGAGCTCGCGCGCCGCGGCCCTCGCCCTGGTGGGCAAGCTCCATCCGAGGGACAGGGTCGGCGCTCTGGCCTTCGCCGGCGGGACGAGCCTCATCTCGGAGCCGGTCGCGCCGGCCCAGGCCGAGGCCCTCCTCGAGTCGGCGTCCTTGACCGCGCCTTCGCCTGGATCGACGGACCTGTCCGCCGCCATCGCGGCCGCCGCTCAGATGGCCGCCGGGGCCCCGGGGAGCGAGACGATCTTCCTGTTCAGCGACGGCCGCTCCAACGCAGGCCGGACCCTCACGGAGGGCCTGGCCGCGGAGTCTGGAGGCTCCTCGCGAGGGCGGGCTGCGATCGAGGTCGTACCCGTGGGAAGGACGAGCGCCATGCTCGTCGCGCGGGGCCTCTCGCCGCCCGAGGTCGTGCATCCTGGGGAGAGGGTCAGTCTCGCCTGGAAGCTTTTTTCGGCCCGACCCCTCAAGATCGATTACGAGGTCCTCGTCGACGGCGCCGTCGCGAAGCGAGGCGAGGCCTCGCTGGCGGCCGGCCTCAACGAGGTGCCCGTCGAGGTCGAGGCCGGTCCCTCGGGCCTCCACTCCGTCATCGTCGAGGCGACGGGGGCGGGGCAGCAGGGCGAGGGAGTCGGCGAAGCCCGGTCGGGCGCCTACCTCGAGGTGGGCGGGGCGGCCCGCATCCTCGTCGTCTCTGGCGCCGCCTCAGGCGGTGTTTCGCCCATCGCATCAGCCCTGAGGGCACAGGGGATGGAGGTCGATACCGGAGGGCCGGAAGTCCTGCCCGAGGAGGCCGCGCTCTACGCCGGCCGCTCGGCGGTGGTGCTCGACGACCTCTCCGCCCTCGACATCACGGAGGCCCAGCAGGCCAGCCTCCAAGACTACGTGGCCGGCGGCGGGGGTCTCCTGGTCGTCGGGGGCGAGAGCTCCCTGGGACGGGGCGAGTATTACGCGACCCCGTTGGAAGACATGCTCCCGGTCTCGACCGACGACAGGCAGCGACTCCTCTTCACGAGGGCCAGGCTCCTCTTCGTCATCGACCACTCGGGCTCCATGTCGGAGACGGTCGGGAGCGAGACCAAGCAAATGATCGCGATGCGGGGCGTGGCAGCCTCGATCGAGGAGCTCAATCCCCTCGACGAGGTCGGAATCCTCGGCTTCGACTCCAACCCCACCTGGGTCATACCCTTCACGCCAGCCTCTGAGCGCAAGAAGAATCTCGCCTCCCTCTCCGGGCTCGGCGAGGGAGGGGGCACCGACCTCGCCGTGGCGATGGAGGAGGCCCTCAGGGGCTTCGGCGATCCGGGGCCGACGAAGCGCCACGCCATCATCCTAACCGACGGCCTCACGCCCGAGGTCGACTTCCGCGGGCTCTGCTCGAGGTTCGCCGCCGCCCAGATCAGCGTCTCGACGATCGGGATCGGGGAGGAGGTCAACGACGCCCTCCTCAAGGACATCGCCGACTGGTGCGGCGGCAGGTATTACCACTCTACGGCCGCTCAGATCCCGACGATCATCGACAAGGAGACTGTCCGAATGACCAGGGACCTCATTCAAGAAGGCCGGATCGAGACCCGGCTCCCTTCGCAGTCGCCCGTCACGGAGGGCCTGGGATCGCCTCTTCCGCCCATCGGCGGCTATCTCCTCACGAGGCTCAAGCCTCTCGCGTCAGCGATGATGGAGGCCCGGAACCTCGACGGGGGCTCGCGCCCCTGGGACCCCCTGCTCTCCTCGTGGCGCTACGGGAACGGCCGCGTCGCTGTCTTCGCGGGCGACTCGGGCGCCCACTGGCTCTCGGCCTGGTCGGGCACAAGCGCCTACAATCGGCTCTGGAGCCAGACCCTGCGCTCCATCGAGCGGGCCTCGCCCGAGGCGAGCCTCCGGGTGAGCGCGACCGCCGAGGGCGGGATGGCCCATATCGAGGCGGAAGCCATCGGCCAGGACGGTCGCTCGGCCTCATCGCTCAGCCTGGTCGGCATCGCACGCGGGGCCGCGAGCGGGGCCGAGTCCGGAAGGGCCGAGGGTTTCGAGCTCGAGGAGACTGCGCCCGGCCGCTACGAAGGCTACGCCCGGCTCGGCACGACAGGCCTGGTCGGCTTCCAGGTCCTCGACCCCGTTACGGGGGCCGGCGCCTCGACCTGGGTGTGGAGTCCGCCCGACCTCGAGAGCGGGCGACTCGGCGCCGACGAGACGAGCCTTGCCCTCATCGCCTCCTCGACCGGAGGGAGGGTCTTCTCGGCGGGGCCGCCGGAGCCGCCGCCCCCGGCGACGCGGTGGGCGCCCGTCCCCATTCGCCTGCCCCTGACCCTGCTCGCAGCCCTCCTCCTCGTAGGCGAACTCTACCTGCGAAGCACGATGACCGGGCAGTTCGCCCGCGCCGCGACTGCCCTCGCCTCCTGGAGGGCGCGGGCCATGGCCGAGGCCACGCAGGCCCGTCGCTGGCCTGCGACCGAGACGAGCGGCGACGAGGAGAGGGAGAGGAGAAGCGCGGAGATGCGGCGCAGGATGGCCGAGCGCGTCGCGAAGCGATACGAGAAGGCCGAGGCCGAGGCCTCGGGAGACGAGAGTGCGTAGCCTCGCGCTCGCAGCCTGCCTCGGCCTCATCGGCTCGGCGATGGGCGCCCAGTCGCCGACAGTTCCGGCGGCCGGTTCCGAATCCCCCTGGCTCGTCGCCGGTCCCTTCCCCATCGAAGCGTCCACCGGCCTCGAGGACGGTCTGGACAAGGACTACCTGCGCGAGGGAGGCATCTCCAGCTCGGGCGAGTCGAGGGCCGCCCCTCTCCGGATCACGGCCCTCGGCTCGAAAGCGGCCTGGCGCGAGGCGCCGGGGAGGCAGGACGGCGAAGGCCTCGACCTGATCGCGACCCTGGGGCCGCTCACGAACTCGGTAGCCTACGCCTACCGGGAATTCGATTCGTCGCGGGCCCGGCAGGTCTCGCTTAAAATCGGCTCCGACGACGGAGTCAAGGCCTGGGTGAACGGAAAGCTCGTCCTCGCCCACCACACGATCCGCCCCCTCGTCCCCGACGAGGACGCGGTCCTCGTTTCGCTGGAGCGCGGGAGCAACCGGGTGCTGGTCAAAGTGAGTCAGGCCGCGGGGGACTGGGGTTTCACCCTGAGGCTCGTCCCAGCCGAGGAGGATGCGAAGGCGGGCGCCCAATCCAGGCCGAGGTCCATCGTCGCCTGCCCAGACGATCTTTCCGTAGCGCAGGGCGGGATCGTGGGCGGCGTCGTTATGACCAAGCCGGCCTTCTGCGTCGAGGGCGAGGCGAGGGTCCAGCTCCTGGGCCCCAAGGACGAGGTCCTGGCCTCCGGTACGGCCCCGATAGCCGGACGCTTCTCGATCCAGGCCCCATCGGGCTACTCGGGCATCGCGCGGATCAAGGCCTCCGGCACTGGTACCTTGGCCGACCTCGCCCCGTCCGAGGCCATGCTGCTTCTGGGCGACCCCGCGGCGATCGCGGCCGAGGCTGCCCAGGCCGCGAGGTCGGCGGCCAAGGCCCCGACCGGGGCAGAGGCCAGCAGCCTCGACGCCCCGAGCCTCGAGTTCCTCGCTTCCCTCGTCGAGGGGAAGCTCCCGCCCCCAATAGGCGGCTTCGACAAGGCCGCCTTCGCCCTGGCGGAGCTCGCCTCCATGGGAGCGGACCCCGCGAAGGAAAGGATCGGCCTCGCTCGCTACGCCTACCGCTCGGTCCTGGACGGGAGCCTGCAGCCGTATACGCTCTACGTGCCTGGGCCCTACGAACCCCGGCGTCGCTACGGCCTCGTCGTCGCCCTCCACGGGGCCGGCGGCGACGACTTCGACATGGCCTCGAGGCTCGCCTCCGCCCGCCCGGCGGACATGCTCGTGCTCGCCCCCTACGGCCGCGGCGACATGCGCTACGAGTCGACGGGGGAGCGCGACGTCCTCGACGCCATCGACCTCGTGATGTCGCGTTATGCGATCGATCCCGACCGCGTCTACCTCACCGGCAGCTCGATGGGGGGCTTCGGGACGTGGAGGCTGGCCCAGCTCTACCCGTCCCGCTTCGCCGCCATCGCCCCCTTCGCCGGCTGGACCGATCCCGATTGCCTCGAGAACGTAGCCTCGGTCCCCGCCCTTGTGGTGCATGGGGACGCGGACCCCACCGTCCCTATCGGCATGGACTCGGCGGCCGTGGACAGGCTCAAGTCCCTGGGCGCCCAGGTCCGTTTCGACGTCTTGCCAGGGGCAGGCCATGACGCCCTGGGCGCCTGGACGGCCGCCTCGGGGCCAGGCCGCCTCTTCGACTGGCTGCGCAGCCGCGTGCGCCAACGCTGGCCGGCCGAGACGAAGCTGCGCGGCTCCATGGCCCGCTGCGCTCGAGGAGGATGGGCCTCGATTCTGGGGCTCGAGCGGCCCCTGCGCCCCGCCGCCCTCGACGCGAAGGTCCTCGACGATCGCCATATCGCGGTGGACACGCAAAACGTCTCGGCCTTCGAGCTCGATCTGCGCCATCCCTCGCTGGCCAGGTCCGGGCGCATCCTCGTCATCGCCGACGGGGCGAACCTCACGGCCGACGCACTATCGCCGGGGGCGCTCTTCGAGCTCGGGCCCGATGGTCGCTACATGAGAGCGGAAGCGCCTCCGGCCGGCATGCCCGCCGACGAGGGCTCGGGGCTGGCGGCCCTGTTCCGCGGCCCCCTGCGCGTCGTCTACGGCAGCGCGAGGGGCAGGGCCGCGGAGGAGGAGGCAGTCGCCGAGGCCCTCGCGGACTGGGAGCCCGAGGCGAGGACATCGACGGGAGGGGCCGGCCGCTTCGAGCTCCTGCCCGACAGCGCGTCGAGCCCAGCCCTCGAGGCCGGAACTTCCGTCATCTTCGTGGGCTGGCCCGAGGACAATTCGGCCCTGGCCCGGGTGGCCCAGCGGCTACCCCTCGCGATCAAGGGCGGCAGGGTCGCCATCCCCGGATCGAAAGACACGGGCAGGGGCCTCGTCCTCGTCTGTCCGAATCCTGAGGCGCCAGGGAGTCTCATGGGCGTCCTCGCCCTGCCCATGCGGGGGAAGGCGGCACAGGACTGCGCCCGCGCTCTCGCCGAGGCCCTCCAATCGAAAGGCTCGGACAGCGGGCTCTGCGGTTTCGGCACGCCGGACGCTACGGTCCTCGATTCCTCGGGCAAGCCCATCTGGGCCGCCTCCTTCGATTGGAGGTGGCAAAAGCTGAAAACGATCGAGATTCAGGAGAGCGGTAGATAGAGAAGGGTCTATCGCAGCTCGGCCTGAAGGCCTTGCCCGGAATCAGCCGGCTATGATCGCTTCTGTCGGGCAGACCGAGGCGCAGCTGCCGCAGTCGGTGCACTTGGCGGGGTCGATCCACCTCGCGCCGTTCTTCTCGCTGATAGCTTCCACGGGGCACTCGGGGTCGCAGGCTCCGCAATTGACGCACGCATCGGTGACCTTATAGGCCATGGGTATACCTCTCTTCTTTGGAGTGGAAGCGAGTATAGCATCCTGCCCCGCCATAGGCAAGACTGGAGCGATCGCAGTCCAGGGCCTCCGATTGAGCTTCGGCTTGCTTTCCAGGGAGGGGATCGGTTAACTTGTAGCGGTGAGGCAGTCACGAAGGGCATGAAGAAGATCGTCTTCGCCATGATCGAGGCCGGAGGAGGTCACAAGGCTCCCGCCAAGGCGGTAATGGACGCCCTGGAGCTGGCCTATCCGGGACGCTACGAGACGACAATGATGGATTTCATCAAGGACATAGGCAGCCTGAAGGTCGACGCGGCGCACAAGAAGAGCTGGAAGACCTTCCTCGAGTACCCGACCCTCACCCATATCCTCTTCCAGCTCCAGAACACGCTGGCGCCCGTCACGCGAGCCGTGCTCTACCGCACCATGGTCGCGCCCGCGATACACGACGCGGTGCGCTTCGTCAAGAGGGCGAGGCCCGACCTCGTGTTCAGCACCCATTTCTTCGCGACCATGGCCCTCGTCGAGGCCAGGCGGAGGTCGATGCTCGACTTCGAGATCATCACCTACCAGACCGAGATCTTCACCTTCCACGCTCCCTGGAAGGTGAGCGAGACCGACTGGTACCTCACTGCCTCGGACCGCGCGGCCCAGTCGGCCGCGATGCACGGCATCAAGTGGAGCAAGATCAGGGCCTTCCCCTACCCCATCCGTCCGGATTTCCTCTCCTCGAGGCGGGACAGGGCGGCGGTGGCCGCGGAGCTAGGCATCGATACCGGTCGCAGGACCTTCCTCTTCAGCTTTGGAAACCAGGGCGCCGGCCTGATCATGCAGTACCTGATCGCCCTCGACCTCCTCGGCGTCCCGCTCAACGTCGTCGTGGTGACCGGGCTCAACAGGTCCCTGCGGCAGAGGCTATCGTCCCAGGGCGGCCACCTCCAACACCTGCGGATCCTGCCCCTCGGCTTCGTCACGAACATGAACGAGCTGATCGACGTCGCCGACGTCTGTTTCATCAAGCCGGGCCCCGCGACCATGATGGAGTGCATGCACTCGCGCAAGCCGATCATCTTCGGGCCGGCTGCCACGCCCTGCGAGCAGGCCCACGCCAACTACGCGGTGTCCCGCGGCGTGGCCAAGGAGACGGACGGGAACCCGATGCTCTTCGGCATGGCCGCCCACCACTTCCTCAAGGACGAGGTCAGGGAGGACGTGTCGCGGCGCTACGAGTCCCTCGCCCTCCGAAACGGCGCCGCCGACATAGCGGCCTTCGTAGACTCGGTCGCGCGCGGCTAAGGCCCGGCATGCCTTCGCTCGATTGGCGCGCCGTCGCTTGTCGGGCTAGCCATCGCGCCGTCGAGCCAGCTCGGCGGGACTTCCGTCCAGTTGGCTTTATCTTCGGTCATCGGGACATCGCCGTCCTGCTCGGCTGCGACTTCCTCCTCGGCCTGGCGTCCTCCTTCGTCGGACCCTTCCTCTCCCTGTTCGGCGAGCACGAGGTCGGCATGGGAAGCGCGGCCTTCGGCCTCTTCATGACCCTCACCTCCCTCTCCGGCATAGCCATCAGCACCATGCTCGCGCGCTGGTCGGATACGCGCTTCTCGCGCAAGTCGGTCCTCCTCCTCGGGGCCTGCGCGGGGATCCTGGGCTACCTGGGCTACGCCTTCGTCCGATCCCCCATCTGGCTCACGGTCATAGGCTCCCTCTTCCTGGGCGTGGCCGGCATCACCTTCTCGCAGACCTTCGCCCTGGCCCGCGAGCTCCTCGCGCGCGCGGGCCTGCCCTCCGAGGACGCGCCCCTGTACATGAACGTCTTCAGGCTCTTCTTCGCCCTCGCGTGGACGGTCGGCCCCGCCCTCGCCTCCATGGTGATGCTGCGATTCTCGTACGTCGGCACCTTTCTGGTGGCCGCTCTCTGCTTCGCCGCCCTCGCCTCGGCCGTCGCCTTCCTCGTGCCCTCGCGAGCCCCCACGAAGGAAGCGGGCCGCGAGCTCGGCCTTCGAGCGACTCTCCGCTCCCTGGCCCGGCCCGAGCTGCTCGCCCATTTCCTGGGCTTCGTGCTGGTCTACGCCTGCGGCTCCCTCTGCTCCGTCTGCCTCCCCCTCCTCGTCGTCGAGACGCTCGGCGGCGGCGCGAGGGAAGTCGGCATCGTCTACAGCGTCTCGCCCTTCTTCGAGCTGCCGCTGATGCTCCTCTTCGGCGCCTTGGCCACGAAGGGCAGGTCCGCGATTCTCATCCGCGCTGGGGTCCTCCTCGCGACGGCCTACTACGCCGCCCTCGCCCTCGTCCGAGCCCCCTGGCAGATATATCCCCTGCAGGCGATCAGCGCCGCCATCACGGCCATCACGCAAGGAGTGGCCATCACCTTCTTCCAGGACTTCCTTCCCGAGCAGGTGGGCACGGCTACCAACCTCTATGCCAACGCCTCGAGCCTGGGAAGGATCGCGGGCTTCCTACTCTTCGCTCGGCTCGCGGCCGTCCTCGGCTATCGCGGCATCTTCCTCATGTGCGCAGGCCTCTGCGCCGCGGCCCTGCTGCTGATGCGAGCTTTCCGCCCGGACAAGAGGCCGACGCGCTACTCACGAACGCATTAGTGAAAGGCCTCCAGGCGCTGAAGAATGGCCGATGCCATTTTCAGCGCCTGCTGCTCCTTGTGTCGTCCTACGAACGAAGGCCTTTATGAGCACTATTATTTTGCTGGCTATTGAGTCAATTGTCCTATTCTATCAAGCGCCTAGCCCGCCCATCTGCGGGCCTAATCCCTTGACGCGTTGCCTGTACGAGGCATAAGCGGAGGCAAAATGGAAGGCCATCAGGACAACACTGAAAGCAATTTCCCTCGCGTCTCTGGCTGTAGCCCTGCTGGCAAATCTCGTCTGCCACCTCCTCGAGGTCCTTCCCCAGGCCGGTCCCGGTCCCGATCGCAGCGAAGGCTATCCTCGACCTCCTCGGCCTTCGCTCAAGCGGATGCCACAGCCCTGGCGGAGGGAAGCGCATCGAAGCCCAAGGCCAAGCTCCCCTCGTGCCCGAAATACGCGCCATGCGAGAGCTTCAAGGCCTACCCCGAGGGCTCGGGCAGCGCGTCGCCCGCGCACGAAGGTCCGCGCCTCGGGCCTTCCGCCGAGGACGGAATAGCCGCGGCAGCCAGCTAGGACCCGCGCTTCGCCGACTGATGCTCTGGCGGCCGCTTTTCTACCTGGGGCTACTATCGAGTTAAAGGGTCTCCGGACCTGGCCATCGTGCCGGTGGCGATGAGCTCGTGGATCTTGTAGGTGCCGTACTTGCGGGCCTTGAGGAAGCCCGACCAGGCGGCCTCGGCGAAGCGCCCCTGCTCGAGGAGCTCGAAGATCCACTCGTGCGCGTAGCGCGGGTCCTCCTGGGGCATGCCGGCCTGGATCTCCTCGAGCCAGCGCCGGTTGAAGGTTTCCTGCGCCCCGATGGTCGGAGCGATGATGAGGGGGATCCCCAGGCCGACATAGAAGGACATCTCCGAGGGCTTAGTCCAGATGATGTCCGTATCGCGCATGCTCGCGTTGAATGAGTCGAAGTACTCCTCGTCGCCCTTGCCTCCGATGATCCTCACATCGGGGCTGGACGCCAAGCCCGCTTCCTTAACGACCCCCTCGTAGTAGGAGCGCACTTCGGAGCGCACGCCGCAGACGAGGTTCATCGCGAGCTCCCCAGCCAGGATCTTGCCCTTGAGGCTTAAGAGGGCCTCGGCCCCGATCTCCTTCTGAGCGCCCGCCCCGCCCACGGCGAAGGCCAGGGTGAGCTTGCGCGCCTTCTTGTCGGCGCAATTCCCCTTGCCGAGGAAATGGACGACGCTCTGCTCATGGAGGGGCCAGAACCGCTGCTGAGGGTCAAGTCGGCGCAGCCTCTGGCCGAGGTCGGCCTTGAGCAGGGCGAGGTCGGGCCCGCCCAGGATCTCCTTGGGCAGGGGAAAGCCCGTCATGAAGATGCGCTCGTCGGGAACTCCGTACTGCTTGAGTCGGCGGAGCACCGAGCCGCAGGGCACGAGGTACTCGATTTTGGACTTGCGGGGGTCGGAGGCCACCCAGACGCGATTGATGTCCGCGTCGCAGATGATGCAATAGACTCGCCCGTAGCCGGCCATGTCCGCTGCCACGGCTGCCGCGTAATAGGAGGTGACGAGGGGCAGGGGCTTCGTGTTGATGCGCTTGATCATGCCCGCGCAGAGGCCCTTCTTGACCATCGATTCCGTCCACTTGGTCTGCACCGAGGGCTTGGAGAGGTCCACGCGGGGATAGGCGGGCTGTATCTGCTGGAAGTAATCCATGATGCCGAAGAGGGTGTTGCCGATGATCGGAATCCGCTTGGCACGGGAGAGCCGCTCGTAGACCGAGAGCAGCTGCTCCCAGACCTTGAGCTCATCGGGGTCGGCTACGGAGGCGTCGTTGACGACGATGAGGCCCCCTTCGGCGATATCCCAGAGCGGACGAATCGCCCGCTTATGCCCCAGGCCCATGTTCGCCGCAGCCACCCAGGCGCGGACATCCCTATTTCCCGCTTCGGTATCAGCCATCATTCCCTCCATCGATGGATTATCGGCGAGAGTCCGCGATCTGTCAAAGAAAGAACCGGCTGGCGGAGGGCCAAGTGGGCGGGTCCATTGCCCTACCGCGCTCTCCTGGTCCATAATGCGGCTCAGCGATGAAAGAGCAGCTGATACTCAAGAACCTCCCCTTCATCAAGATCCTGCCTGCCTGGGCGCAGGAGCTATCGTACAAGTACTGCTCCAAGACGGCCAACCTGTACATAGTCCACGGGAATATCCGCGACTTCCTGCCGCACAAGATGAATGAGGGCGAGTTCCTCTTCGTCAAGATCCAGGAATACATCTCGGAAGTGCTCTTTGGGAACAAGGACGTTATCGCCTACTTCGACCGCTCGAGCGGGGTGAGCTTCTGCGACAAGGCGATGGAGCGGGACTATCTCGCGGCGATGCGGAGTCGCTACCCCGACGCCCTCGACGCCGACTTCCTCGCCAAGGACCCCTCCCAGGCCTTCCCCTACCTCGAGGAGTACTTCCTCACGCAGGTACCCCTGAAGCGGCGCATCGTCCTCATCGTCGACTACGCCGAGACCGTCGCCCCGGCCAGCGACGTCGCGCGGCTCTCCGAGGACGACCGCTACTGCTTCGTCACCCTCAACCGCTGGTCGCACGAGCCCGTGTTCACCCGGGGGGACGTGTCGGTGATCCTCCTCACGGAGAACATGGCCGACCTCAATCCCCGCATCTCGGCCAGCCCGAGCACGGTCAAGGTCGAGATACCGATCCCCGACGAGAGCGTCCGCGCCCAGTTCCTGCGCTTCCTCGAGGGCAAGGGCCAGCTCCTCCTCGACAAGGGCCTGGGCTGCGAGCAGGTGGCGGCCCTCGCCTCGGGCCTCAACCTGATGAACCTGAACCGCCTCGCCGCCGAGAGCTGGCAGGAGGACAGGCCCATCTCCCTCGAGTACATGCGCCAGAAGAAGAAGGAGATCATCGAGTCCGAGGCCGCGGGACTCCTGGAGTTCCTCGAGACCGAGCACGACCTCTCCTACGTCTCGGGCCACGAGTTCGTGAAGCGCCGCTTCAAGAACGCGGCGCGGGCGATCAAGCAGGGCAGGCTCGACGTCCTGCCCATGGGCTACCTCATCGCGGGGCCGGTGGGCACGGGCAAGAGCTTCATGGTCTCGGCCTTCGCCGGAGAGATCGGCGTGCCCATGGTCAAGTTCAAGAATTTCCGCTCCAAGTGGCAGGGCGTCACCGAGTCCAACCTCGAG
>Ga0181529_10003585_pt1 | contig 17558 bp, 17 predicted proteins | sample PEATcosm2014_Bin_36_FD_119763 | JGI IMG/M metagenome (GOLD analysis project Ga0181529, IMG submission 119763) | Peatland microbial communities from MTU Mesocosm Facility, Houghton, MI, USA - PEATcosm2014_Bin10_30_metaG | ecosystem: Environmental > Terrestrial > Soil > Wetlands > Peat | place... | reverse complement strand
TGTACGCAGGTTGCTGGCCGCCTTCACGGTCTTGTGGCCGACCGAAGCGGACATGGACCGGGCGCTCAATCACCTGGCGCCTCTGCGCATGTCGCGCGGTCTCGGTCTGCTCGACTCCGTGATTGCGGCGACCGTCGCCGGCCGTGGCGACACGCTGCTGACGTTCAACGTCGCTCACTATTCCGCCGTTCCCGGCCTGGCGTTGGAACGCCCATACATGCGCTGAACGCGCCCGGCCATCCGGAGGCCGACGCGCTGATTCGACAGAGCTGCCGCAACGAGCGGCACCCGCAGAAGCGGCCGGACGACCGGCATCTCCCCCGAATCTTGACGCACGCCCCCGACCTGTCCGCCGGTAGGGTATCCTGTCCATCTAAGGGTCCGCTCATCGGAAGCTCGCACCTCGGCTCCCCGGGATTGGGGCCGCCCGATTCATCGGGCAAGGTTCGATAGCGCCGGGCTTTCAGCCCGGCGGTTACTTAGCCAATCCGTTTGAACAGCCGGCCCAATCCGGATGCGGTAAAGTCGGCGCGGGCGGCTGGCGATCGGAGGGAGATCCGCCCGGCGGCGATTTCGCCGGAGATCCGTGGAGATGAGACTTTTCAACCGGCATGAAGAGGCCGCGCCCGCGATCCGGGGCTGCGAGCCTGCGGCGGCGACGCAGGCGGAGAGCGAGACCAGGGCGCCCAAAAAGACCGCAAGCGACACCGAGGCATCCCGACGGCGGGGCCGCGAAGCGCTGCGGGCGCTCAGGTTTCGGGTCCGCTTCGGAAGCTGCGTCGCGCTTGCGGTCATGACGGCCGTCACCCTCTGGATAGTCTTCTCGATGGATCGCGACCAGAACGGGTGGCCCGGTGTCAGTCACTTCGCCATGTCGGCCGCATTAGTCGAGATTGTCGGCGTGTCGCTCGTCTACCTGCTTAACGCGGCCATCGCACTGCGCGTGAACCGACACGTCGGCGGATCGCTGGAGCATCTGGACAACAAATGGTGCGCGGGCGAGCTTATCGAGATCGCAGGCGCCGCCGGTCAGTTGGAGACCTTCCGCCCGACCGAGGCCGGCAGGGAGGCGAGGGCGGTGCTCGTGCGTCTCCTTCCGCGACTCTCGCGCGAGGACGGACGCCTGCTGTCCGCAAATCAGCGGAAGATCCTGTATCGTCAATTGGTCGGATGGCGGCACGGAGATGAGGATTATGTCGTCGCCGTGCTGAAGGCGCTCGAGCAGATCGGCGACGCACAGGCGATACCGGCCGTGGTTAGGCTGACGAAGTTGCAGGGGAGCGGAGAGGAGACGGAGCGCCTGCGGGTGGCGGCTCTTGCGTGCCTTTCGGCTCTGCGTGAGCGCGTCGACCGCGCCGAGGACGGCAAATCGCTCCTCCGACCGGCCTCTCCAATTGAAGTGGCCGAGGATAATCTCCTGCGGCCCGCCGACGGATCGCCGAATGCGACGTGAGGACGGCGAAAACGCCGCCGCTCTCGACGCGGACCTGTACGGGCGAACAGCCGGATGAAGCTGTCGGGCGGTGACGCTTGTTCGGGAGGTGTACTCTCGGGGCAATTAAATGCCCTGAAGCAAGAACTTCAGGGCAAATGGTTCTCGAACGTCCCTCAGCCGCGCAGGTTCGCGTCCAGGCTCTCCTGCACAGGCTGGACGAGGCTAAGGACAACACAGCCTCAAATGTATTCTAACAAAATATAACGAGTATCAAAAGCCTCATACGGGGTGTATTTCGCTATAACTTTTGAGATATATTCCCCGGTCTCCCGGCAGCTCCTGCCCGGACCCGCATCTGCGTCCACATCACAATAAGAGCGCGATTGCGGGCCGATCTGGATAACGCGGAGGTCCCGATCCAGCCCGTACGTGACGTCCTGCACGTTCTCGACGAACGCCGAAAACTGCTCTCGCTTCCGCCATCGACCATCGGCTACAGCCCATCTATCAGCCCGCGCCAGGCCTGCATGGACCGCGCCAGATTATCCCGCCGGTCGCCGCGCAGCCCAAACCCCTGCAGCCCGATGGGACCGCGGCGCCCTGCGGCGCCCCGGTGGTCCCTGATCGCGAACAGCCCGTCGTTCGGGTAGAATCCGTGCGTTCCAGTCCTACGCGGCGCCGGGATCCGCGGGCGAGCTGCGCGGCTCGCTAACGGAAGATCGGCTACCTGTGGCGGAGCGTGTTGCGCGCGAGCTTTACGAGGAGAAGATGTCGGCGGGTGCCCTCGGATCGGTCGATGGGTCGGATCGACCGGAGGAAAGCTGAGGTTCGGGCGAACCCGTCCGGACGATCCCGATCTCATCGCACAATGGAAGGGCCGCTCAAAAGGAGTCGCCGAATGACCATCATTCTTGAACTTACACCCGAAGAGCAGGCGCGCCTTCGCGACAAAGCCGCGCGCCTCGGCTTGGACGAGAGCGCCTACCTGCGCCGGCTGGTGGATGCGGACACCGCGCCAGCGCGACCGACTGGCCCTCCGCCGGGCGATAACACTCTGGCGCTGTTGCAAGAGTGGCGCGAGGAAAGCGCCAGGATGACGCCGGAGGAGGCCGAGCAAGCTAGAGCGGAGTGGGAGGAACTGAAAGCCGGCCTGAACGCAGAGCGGGCCGCCACGGGCGAAAGGCTGATCTTCCCGTGAGCGCCGTCACCGCGTCGATCGGCGCCGTCCTGTTGGACTCCGGCCCACTGTCTCTCGCAACCCAGCGCCCCGGCCAATCAGCCGAAGGAGATTCCGTGCAGGGCTGGATACGGGATCTCCTGCGCGCCGGCATACCCGTCTACGTGCCCGAGATCGCAGATTACGAGCTGCGCCGGAAGCTGCTGCACCTCGGACACGCCGCGAGTGTCGCCCGTCTGGACCGCTTCAACGCGGCCTGGCCGGCCAGGTACGTGCCGATTACCACGCCGATCATGCGTCTTGCCGCCGATCTGTGGGCGCAGGCGCGAAGAACTGGTCAGTCGATGGCGCCGCCGGAGGCTCTCGATGGTGACGTAATCCTGGCTGCGCAGGCTCTCACGCTCGGTGTGCCTGGTCTGGTCGTAGCCACGAGCAATCCCGGGCACCTGAGCCGGTTCGTTACTGCGGAGGAGTGGCGGAACATCCTGCCATGAGCCAGGGGGCATACAAATACGGAGCCTGCCGGAGCGGACTTTTCAACCTCATTGACAGGGGAAACACGCGCCTGTTGTCTCTTAATCGGCGGACCCAGGGTTCGAGCCCCTGACGACCCATCTTCACAGCGTAACCGGGCCACCTACATCCTGACTGGGGATTTGGGGATATGTCGTCCCCAAAGGCCTCTTTTTTGTTGCTGACTTGCGTAATGCTGCGGCAGTTCCGCCATCAACATCGACTACAGCCCATCCATCAGCCCGCGCCAGGCCTGCATGGACCGCGCCAGATTTTCCCGCCGGTCGCCGCGCAGCCCAAACCCCTGCAGCCCGATGGGACCGCGGTACCCGATGGCGCGCAGTTTGTGCAGCAGCGGCTTCAGATCGTAGCTGCCCCTGTCCAGCGTCTGGATCAGCCGGTCCCACCCGGTCCCCGCCGCGCCCGCATCCGCGCCATTGATCGTCACCATATATAGGAAGGGCCTGGCGTCGGCCAGCAGCTTCTCGATCCGCGCCTCATCCCCCACGTAGAGGCAGTGGCACAGGTTGAAGTCGACTCCCAGGTTGGGCCGCGCCACCTTCCTGGCGACGCGCAGCGCGTCCTGCACCCGCTCGGTCCAGTCGCCAACGTGCGGATAGATCGCCACGCGCAGCCTCCGTTTCGCCGCGAAATCGGCCAACTCGCGCAGCCCCTGTACCGCCGCCGCATCCCCCGCATCCGACGATTTTGCGTAATCCGTTGAGCCGATATGCACCCAGATCAGCGTATCCTGCCCCTTCAGCGCATCCATGTCGGCATACAGGCGCGGATCGATCTCCAGCCGATCGCGCTTCAGCACAGCGGCCGCATAGTGCGCGAAAATCTTCATCTTGCGCCTGTGTGCCGAATCGATCAGCGCGCGCAGCTCCGCCGGATCCCCCACGGTCCACGCAATACCCCTGTAGCCCAGTTGCTGCAGCATCTCGAGCTGGGCGTCCGGCCCGACTCCCGACGCCCTCGTGCAGGTATCCATCGCATAGAAGGCGTTGGGCAGCGGCCCGCCATAAGCGGCGCAAGCCGCCGCAACCAGTAACCACACGACCATCCACCGAGCCGCCATATCGCCGCCTCCGTAATCATCGGCCCTCGCGGTTCAGCCTGGCGGCCCCGCAATTGGTCCGGAACGCGAGAGGGGGCCTCGGCCCCCTTGCCGTCCGCAGTCAGGTCCTTCAGGGCCTGGCCTCTTCAGGGCCTGATGTCTGCGGCCGGCCGCCATATCGCCGCCACCTCCGCCAACCATAAGCCGATCAACCCGACCTCAATCCCTTTAGATTAACTTCGAGCCTGCGATCCTCCCGAATCAATTGTTGCATCGTGATCCGCGCACGCCGTCGTCCCGCCTCGCGCCCGAGAATGGTCGTCAGGCAGCTATCGAGCGCATGGCGCACGGAGGAGTTCGCGCAATCCCCCTCCGTAACGCACTTGTAGAAGGCGGCAATGTTGCGCCGCGCGCCCATCTCGTACAGGTTCGGCACCTCCGCCTTGTAAGCCCCGTCGCCGCTCACCAGCGTGGCCTTCGCGGCGTAGCTGATCCAGGCGTTGCCCCTCTGACCGTGTATGGTGCAGCCGCAGAAATCGCCGCCGCCCGCCATGTCCGTGATATGCTTGCCGCGATGCTGCAGAATCAGGCCGTCGCCGAATTCGAAGGTCAGGGCGAAGATATCGTGGCTGTCGCCGTGCGGATCCACTCGCCCCGCGCGCGACACCCCCATCGCCGCAACCGGAACGGCGCCGGCCGCCCACATCGCCGCGTCCACCGCGTGGATGCATGCGTTGACATGGTAGCCGCCGCCGATCGCAATGTCGTTAACCCAGATCAGCGAGATCAGGCGCTCCTCGATGGTAGGTTCAAGCGGCGGATCTCGAAACGGGGAGGCCAGGTAGTAGCTGTTCAGCACCTCCAGCCTGCCGATCGCGCCCGCGCGCACCTGTTTGACAACCTCGATGTTCGCCGCGTCTGTCGGCATCTGGTAGTCGACCAGAAACACCCGCCTGCTCGCCGTCGCCAGCCTCGCCGCAGCCTCTATCTGCCTGCAGCCGGGCACGTCCACCGCCACCGGCTTCGCCATGTACACGTGCAGCCCGGCTTTCGCGGCGGCAAGGGCGTGTTCGGGGAAGAAGTAGGGTGGGGTCTCCAGCGCTACCGCCTCGATGCCGCTCTCCAGCAGGCGCTTATAGCCGCTAAGCCCCGAGTAGCGCCGCGACCTCTCCACCCCGTGCGCGTCCCCGCACCGGTCGGCAACCTCCTGGTGGTAATCCGCCACCGCGTGGATCGTATAGCCGCCGTCCTGCGCGAACAGGTTGGTGATCCAGCCGCCGCGCCCGCCGTTACCCACCACTCCCAGCTTGATCTTGCGGTCGCGCCTCGGCGCCTCCGCGGTCTGCGCGTCTGCGCGAGAGATCAACAGGCTTCCGGCGCCTGCGGTGAACGCGCCCGTCAACAACTCACGTCGATTTGGCTCGTGCATCTTATCCTGCCGTCATTCGATATTCACGACTCACTCATCTTACCAGCCGATTCCGCTGCGAGCGGGTCGATTCCGGAGGAAACCGCGCGGGATTCGCGTCATGGCGCACCATCGGAAACCGGCATGGAACCCGTGCTGTCGATAGTACCACATTGCCCGCCGGCCGGCTCGGCTTACCGGCGGCGGGACGACACATGGGTCCCTGTTGCATCTTCCGGTGATAACGCTCAGCAGCGGGGTCCGCGCTGGGCGACCCGACGCCCTGGCCGGCATCGTTCCTATTCCGTTTCGACTGTGCCCCGGCTTGGGCGAGAGATGCAGCCACAGGAAGAACGCGACTCTCTTGACGTATACGTGGTCACCGTCGTATGCTATTGACTGGAGGAGCAAGCCAATGGGCGAGCCGACATACAGAGAATACATAAGCAGGCTCAGGGACAAGGCCGACCTGAAAGAGTCCATCGCGGAACAGTTCGATCGCATGGGAGTGAACTACGATCCCGGCGCGACGGCGCAACGGTCCCGCAGATTGATGTTGGAACAAGGCGTCAAGCCGGAGGATAATCTGTTTTCTTGCGGGATAATCGGATCTCGGGACGACAGGTAGCCGCATGTCGCTCCTCTTTTGAGATGCGAGCGCATTTCCCACCTCGACGGCTCCGGTACGTGCGCCATAGTGTCTGCGGATGCGAGGCTGCTGCGCGCCGCTTCCGCGGAGGGTCTTCGGACGCTCGATCCGCAAGCAAGCAGCCCGGCCGACGCGATGGCGTTCCTTGCGCAGCTTGCATGACCCTGCTCTGTGGCGCCTGAGCCGCCTCGCGCTGCCTCCAGGCCCCGCGCGCATCTGCCGGTCGTGAGCGCAGCACTGCACGTACCTGCCGCTCACGACCCGTCACCACCGGAGCCTCAGTGCGTTACGACGATGATCGATTTGATCTTGCGGTCGCCTTTCGGCGCCTACGGGCTTTGTAGGGGCGGGCGGGGACCTTATTCCATCGCCGGGTGCTCCCCGTCGGAGGGCATCACGTTGTGAAGGGCGGCGTAGCGCTCGCCCATCTTCATCAGTTGGGCGTGCGTGCCCAGCTCTGCTATGCGGCCGCCGTCGATGACGGCTATCTGGTCCGCCTCCTGTATAGTCGAAAGCCGGTGCGCGATGACGAGCGTCGTCCTGCCGCGCATCAGTCGCTCCAGTGCCTCGCGCACGAGCTGTTCGGAGCGCGTATCCAGAGCCGACGTGGCCTCGTCCAGAACGAGAATGCGCGGGTCCTTCAGCACGGCGCGCGCTATTGCCACCCGTTGGCGCTGCCCGCCCGAAAGCGTGATTCCCCGCTCGCCAAGCACCGTATCGTAGCCCTTGGGCAGGGCGGATACAAACTCCGCCATGTTCGCCGCGACTGCCGCTTGCTCAATCTCGTCGTCGGTTGCGGAGAGACGGCCGTAGCGGATGTTCTCCCGGATGGTCCCGTTGAATAGGATCGGCTCCTGCGGCACCAGCCCGATATTCTCCCTCAGCGCCGCGCGCCGGATGCCGCGGATCGGCGCGCCGTCGATCGTTATCCTGCCCTCCTGCGGCTCGTAAAATCTGTACAGCAGGCTCGCCAGCGTCGTCTTGCCCGCCCCGCTCGCCCCGACGATGGCCGTAACGCGTCCGGCCGGCACGTCCAGCGTCAGGTCGCGGAGAACGGGAATCTCCGGATCGTACTCGAACTGGACGTTCTCGAACCGCAGATGGCCTGCTCCTTCCGGAAACGGCACGGCGTCCGGAGCGTCCGGCTCCTCCTGCGGATCGTCCAGGATCGAGAAGAGGCGATCCGCCGCGCCGACCCCGCGTTGAAGCTGTGCATAAAGGCCGGCCAGCGACGACATAGGCGCGCTGATAATCATCACAGTCACAAAGAAGCCCAGCAGCGATCCGCCGGACATGCGGCCCAGAAGCACGCTCTGCCCTCCGTACCAGACGACTCCTATCAGCACCGCGATGAACGACACGGCGCCCACTGTGCCCAGGGCGCCTTCGAAAAGGCTGCTGCGCATGGCGAGCCACATGACGCGGTCCAGCCGGCCCGACGCGCGCCTGTCCTCGTACCCTTCGCGCGCAAACGCCTTCACCAGGCGAACGTTCGCAAGCGCCTCCGTCATCGCGCCCATCGCGTCCGAAAGCGCGTCGAGCAGCTCGCGCGTGAGCCGGCGGACGCCCCGGCCGAAAACGACGAACATGCCGATTGTCGCGCTCAGGCCGAGCACCACAATGCCGGTGAGCCTCCAGTCGATGTCGATCGCGACGGCCAGCGCTCCTATGAGCGTCAGGAGATTGCTCGCAAGGCGGATCAGGTTCTCCGTCAGCACCGATTGGAGTAGGCTTACGTCGTTCGAGAGGCGGGACGCCAGGTCGCCCGAGCGTGTGCGGTCGAAGAAGGAGACCGGCAGGCGCTGCAGGTGCCCGAAGAGGCGGCAGCGCATATCCACCACGATGCGGTTGCCCACGTAGGCCACGAGAATGAAATCGATATAGCCGAGGACCGCACCCAGGCCGACGAGCGCCATCATGCCGCCGGCGAGCATATTCAGGTCCCCGACGTGATGGGACTTGAACACGCGATCCAGCCCGTTCCGCGCAACAAGGGGAAGCGACAGCAAGATCAGCGTGTTGATCGGCATGAGAAGCCCGGCGACGGCAAGCAGCGCCCGATACGGCCACGCCAGCGCCAGCATCCGCGACACCGCGTGAAGCGACAACTTCGGCGCCGTCTCGGTCTCCCGCTGCGCCTGCTCATCTTCCGGAATCAACGGGTCCTCCTATATTAATGCACTCGCCCCGGATGGCCCACCACAATACCATGGCCTCCTGCCCTCCCGGCCTCTACGTTCGCGGTCGTGGCAGGATTGTGTGGGACGCGCGCGCCCGGCCGCACCACCGCCGATCGAGCGCGCCGAACCTTAGAAGCCTGATGAAAAACTCACCGCTGCCGTCTGAACATGTTCGCACGGACCCGAGTCGGAAGCGCGAGGCGGCTCCAACACGCCGCAGGCCGTCGAATCTGTCCGCAGGAAGGCTGGCCGCAGGCCGATTAGCGCACGAGTTTACGCCGGTGCCCAGCCGCCGCCTGGCGCACCAGTCAACTCCGTCCGCAGGCCGATTAGCGCACGAGTTCACGCCAGTGCCCAACCGCCGCCTGGCGCACCAGTCAACTCCGTCCGCAGGACGGCCGGCCGCAGGCCGATTAGCGCAGGACTTTAGTCCGGTGGCCCGGACCAGGGAGCTTTTCATCAGGGTCTTAGGAGGGGGATGCGCCGTTAAGCAGACGGGCGCTGCGCGCCGCCGGGGAAACGCGGGCCGCAGACGCGGGTGCGGCCGTTGACGCCGGCTTCGCGCCTTCGGACGTTCTGTCGGCAGGCCCGTCAGGCTTCGTAGCGGGCCTGTCCACGAACTCCGTGGCCCAACAAGATTGTTGGGTACCGCGGATCGCCTGCGATTGAGGCAGCCTGGCGGCCGACGCGGGGTGAACAGCCATACGGGAACTGACGCGCTGTAGCATAATTTGCGAAGGGTCGCCGCAACGGGCGACCCTCCGTATGTATCTGTATCCGGAACGCTGCGCGCACAACGTCTGGTTGATTGCGCCGCGGCCTGGACTCCGGCGCGTCTGCTTCTGAGGTCGGTGCGCACTATCATCCCCCGCCAGTGGGCACCTTCCGCCAAAGCGGTCACGCAATTTTACCATAGGTCCGTTCGGACCTTCGCGCGTAGTCTAGAGCTTGACACCGAGCTTGGCGAGCAAAGCCTTGATCTCAGCGATGATCTGCTGAAGCGTCATTGTCTTCTCCTCTCTCCGTTGTTTAAGGTTTCCCTTTATTCTGTGTCGCACTCGGTGCGAACCCACCGGGGTTTGAAACCGCGCCATTGCGCAGCCTCGCACCCGGGGATGCTATTATGGCGGTCGGTTCGCGAGCCGGCCGAGTATATCAGCTAATTCATCATACGACTAGCGGCCGGGGATGTCAAGGGGATTGGACCAGAAAACGATAGAGAAAATGCATCACGAAATAGCGAAGAAAACCCGTTCAGGTAATGACCTGCACGGCGCCGGCCGGACATCGCCGAGTCCACCGCGTGGGTGCACGCATTGACATGGCAGCCGCCGCCGATCGCGTTGTCGTTAACCCATATCGACGACCTCAAGCGCTCCTCGACTGCGGGCCCTGACGCTCGCACAGCCTGGACTCGATCTGGTGCTCCAGCACGGCCCGGCTCCAGCCATGCTCGATGACCTTTTCCGCATACCATAGACGCGCGAAGCCCGATCCGTAAGCCTGTCCAGAAGCCGCACGTTGTGGCCCCAGGGCAATTGTGCAACAACCTGTTGCACTACTTCGCCTGCAGGCCAGGCCTCGGCAAACGCACGCATGTACTTGAGGTTCCGCGCGGAGAGCCCCTGCATATCCGGGAACGCCGCCTTGAGGTCTCGCGCGAGCCGATCGATCACCCTCGAGCCCCAGCCCTCCGACTGCTGGCGAGCGAGGATCTCATGCCCGATCTGCCAGTAGAGCAGGACGAGTTCCCGGTTGACCGCAAGCGCCGCGAGAACTTGAGCGGCCCGGATGCGCTCCTTGATGCCCTTCAGCAGTTCGCCATATCCTCCCGGCGCCGTGTCGCTCATAACTGCGTCATCTCCAGAATTTGTCGGAGCAAGACCGCGCTCTCCGCCTCTGCCGCCTCGATGTCGGCGCGGATCTCCTCCAGGACGCGCAGATCGCGCAGCCTGAACGGCGATGCGTTGTAAAATGCCTGCCCGGCAGCCTGCGCGAGCGCCGCCTCCTGATTGGCGAAACCCGCGTCATCGAGCCGCTACTTCATGTCGAGAACGCCCGCCTTGGTGGGCTCCAGGAGCGCATCCAGGCGCCGGATTACCGTCATCGGCAGGATGACGTCCCGGTATTTTCCTCTCACGTAGACGTCTCGCAGCACATCGTCGGCGATGCCCCAGATGAAGCTAACGAGGCCGCTATGTTGCGCCAGGTCCAAAGTGCCGTTTGCCAATTGTATTCGTCCGCTCCCTTCGCTGGCGCGACGATCCTACGTCTCCAGATCCTCGCCTGGATTTTCGTCGCCGGCCGGTTGATGTCATGCTGGTTGGCGGCGCGGGGATTTGAGGAGCCGCGAATACCTCGGGCTGAAGCCGCCTCGAACGACCCCAGCGCCGTCGCCTATCCGCGCCTTCAGGCGCAAGCCTCGATAGCGCCGACGTTTACGTCGGCCGGGCACAATCGAATAATATGCATGCGCAAGGGGTATACTCAGCGGCAACGCGCCGGATCGCTCCCCGCCAGCAAAGCACGTCGGAACAACGTTGGGCAAAATCTTCAGTGCCCGGCCCAAGGAGGTTCAGGATGCTAGAGGATACGGAATCCGTCAGCCTCGACGGATCGGGACTTTGCAGCCGACCGCGTCGGCGCCCCGGCCGAGCCCTCACATGCGCTCTGCTGATCGGCGCACTATTGTGGGCGACCTCCGCAACGGCCGGCGCCGACGAGCTGCTGGTCTCCGCCGCCGCATCGCTCACCGACGCCTTCACCGATATCGGCGCAGCCTACACGAAGGCCAATCCCGGAACGACGGTACGTTTCAACTTCGCAAGCTCCGGTGCGCTCGCTCAGCAGATCGAGGCGGGCGCTCCGGTCGATGTTTTCGCCTCCGCCTCGCCACAAGAAATGGATCTGCTTGAAAAGCACGGCCGCATCGAGAAACCGACCCGCACAGCCTTCGCCGGCAACGGCCTCGTACTGATCGCGCCTGCCTCGAGCCGGCTCCGCAGTTGGGAGGATCTGCGCGCCGCCGCTGTACGCCGCGTTGCCCTGGCCGACCCGGACTCCGTTCCTGCCGGACGGTACGGCAAAGAGACGATGGTTCATCGCCGGCTCTGGGATGCCGTCAAACACAAGGCTGTGTACGGCGAGCACGTCCGCCAGGTTCTGGCCTATGTCGCCGGCGGAGATGTGGACGCGGGCATAGTCTTCGCCACCGACGCTCAGGTTGAGCCGCACAGGGTACGCGTCGTGCAGGCGGCCGTTGGAGGCAAAGACCACTCGCCGATCGCATATCCCGCGGCCGTAGTACGTAACGCGCCCGACGGCCCCGCCGCGCGACGCTTCGTAACCTTCCTGAAGGGCCCGGTGGCTCAGGGCATTCTCCGCAAATACGGATTCCTACGACCGCCTCGCGGGGGCAAGCCCTGATGCCGGATCTATCGCCGCTCTGGCTGTCCCTCCAGACCGCCGGTCTGGCTACTGCCCTCGTCCTGCCGCCAGGCGTCGCTGCAGCCTGGTGGCTCGCTCACGGGCCGCGCATTCCGGGTAAGGGGCTTCTGGAGCTGCTCCTCGCCCTGCCTCTGGTCCTGCCGCCCACAGCCGTGGGCTATGGCCTGCTTCTCCTCCTCGGGCACGGCACGCCGGTCGGCCGCTGGCTCAACGACGTCGCCGGAGTTCGGCTTCTCTTCACGTGGCAAGGCGCTGCCGTAGCCGCGTCGGTCATGGCGTTGCCGCTGTTCACACTAACCGCTTCCGCCGCATTCGCCGCCATCGACCCGGAGATGCTCGAGGCCGGCAGGGTGCTGGGCGCAGGCAACGCCGCGCTCGCCAGGCACGTGGTCGTTCCGCTCGCATACCGGGGCCTGCTCGCAGGCGTTACGCTCGCTTTTGCCAGGGCTCTCGGAGAGTTTGGCGCGACGCTCATGGTCGCGGGCTCCATTCCCGGCAGGACCCGCACGCTCCCGCTCGCACTGTACGCCGCCGTGCAAACGGGAAAGACACAGGATGCCGTCAGCTATACTGCGATTCTCTCCCTCACCGCCTTTGTTCTGCTCGCCGGCGTGGCCGCCTACCGGAATCGACTGACGACCGCGCGCGCCGGCCCGCGCTGACCGCCCTCGCGAGCTGCCGGCCCGGCATAAGCGGTGTGCGCCCTCGCAATGCAAAGCGTACAGCGCCGAACCACGAGTCGTCAGCCTCCATCAAATCCCCTGAAGGACCTCGCGCCACCCCGCCGACAGCGCCGTACACAACGCAAGTCTCGCGGCCGATTCCGGGTCCTCTCCTCGCCTCCGCATGGCATCGTGCGCGCGTGTGATCGTCCACTCAGGAAACGGTCGCTCCAGCCGGACCATCGATGTCCCGGCCTCAACGTATCCCTCGCGCAGAACGCGGCAGTACCAGCCGCCGCGACCTGTGGCTAGCACCATCTCAACCAGGCCGGGTTGGCCCAGCCGCCGCTCCAGTTTCCAGCACGGCTGTCGCGGCTGCGAAACCTGCAGCACCGCGTCGCCCAACGCGAAGCTGTCCCCTATGCACACCGTATCCTCCGTCAAACCGGCGATCGTCAGGTTCTCGCCAAACACGCCGTGCGCCAGATCCCGTCGATCGAGTTCCTCGCGCCACAGCGGATAGTGATCGGCTGAGTAAGCCAGAACGGCGCGGTCCGGACCGCCGTGGTTGCGCATGTCAGCCTGGCCGTCGCCGGCAAGGTTCAGCCGGCCGAGCCAGACCGGGCCGGCAACTCTCTCTTTGAAGATGCCGCTCTCCCAGGACGAACCCGACGAGTCGTCCGGCCCGGAATCCAAAACACGCGGCAACCCCACCTGAACGGAAATCAGCCTCGGTATGTTCCGATTAACTCCTTCCCGCCCGCGCTCCAGCACGATCTGCCAAGCCTCGTCGTACTTCCGAACGCTCAGTCCACCAAAAGCACGACGAAAAGCGTATGTCGTCCCTTCGACACCCTCATCGACTCGCCCTTCTTCATCCCAGAACCGGGAAGTGGTACTACCTACCGGTCAGTCCCCCCCTCCCCTGTTCTTGGGGGCGGGGGAATTCGCGAAGCGAAGGGGACCGGGAGAGCGGGCGGCCGGAAGTCCCGTTGGAATCGTGGCCGCCGTCGACGCGACCGGATCGGTCGACTTCGCAGGCGTCCCCGCCGGAAGCTATACGCTCCACGTTAAGGGCGCGAAATGGCTGGCGCGGGACCTCCAGGTCACCGTCCCGAACGGCGCGCCGGCCGCCATCGACATCACCCTGCTCGCAGGCGACGTGAATGGCGACAACGTTGTCGACCTGAACGACTTCAGCGAGCTTGCGGCCGCTTTCGGCTCCGCCGTGGGCGACGCGAACTGGGACGCAAACGCGGATCTCAACTGCGACGGCGTCGTCGACCTGATGGACTTCGGCCTGCTTGCCGCAAACTTCGGAGCGCAGGGCGACCCATAGCAAGCCCGACCCGAACGGGCGTGTCCCACCACGAGCCGGCTCACCGGTTGAACCTCTCCCGCGCCGCCCGAGATGTGCCCCGAGCACCGCGGTTTCACACATCCGCCCGGGCGGTTCCGGCCGCAAAAACCAGTCCCGAAGGGACTTCGCACGCATAGCCGCCGACTTCAGTCGGCCGGCTTCCCGGTTCGCACGCATAGCCGCCGACTTCAGTCGGCCGGCTTCCCGGTTCGCACGCATAGCCGCCGACTTCAGTCGGCCGGCTTCCCGGCTTCCCGGCCGTACCCGCTCTTTTCTCCTCCATTCACCCCGTCGTCCCCTGGGCCAAATAAGAATCACAATTAACCCACCACAATATCCTGTTTGGCATGGAACTTGCAAGACAGTGTTGTGAGAGGTTCCCTGCTGCCCCCGCACCGGACCTCACGAGCATCCATCGTGAGCGATTTCCCCACCGGCGCAGGCCGCTACGGACGGCAACGCGTCACCCCGCCGTGGCCCCGACGCCCGCACTTTCCAAACACGTCGCAGCGTTCTGCACGTGGCAATCCCCATCTGGACGATTCGACGTACGTCCTCCGACTTCGCTGTCATATGGCCCGAGCCGCGCTATCCGCGCGGCTGCAGTTGACGAAAGGCGGAACTCGAATGAACCTGCTCTATCTCAAACGAAGAATGAGCGACTGGGGCGAAACGAGCTTCAAACCGGCGCTCGCTCCTCTCCTCACTGCGGCGGCGCTCGCATTCTGCTGCGGCGCGAACGCACAGACCTCCACCTGGAATTTCAGTGGCGAGGCAGACTGGAACGTCGCAACCTACTGGAACCCGAACGGCGTACCGAACGGTAGCCTCATCCAGGCGATCGATCAACTGGCCGGCAGCATCATCGACCTGAGCGGCAGCGACAATATCACCGTTCAGTCGCTGCAGGACTCGGGCGGTCTCAATATCCAGAACGGCACGCTCACGGCAAGCACGATCTCCGTAGGCGGTCCGTTCACGCTCAATGGCGGCACGATAAACAACGCCACGATCACGGCGACCTCCACGCTGAACCTCGGCTCCGGAACCGACACCCTGAGCGGCGTCACCTTGAACGGTCCCTCTCTGACGCAGACCTCCGGCGGCTCAACCTGGATCGAAAGCAGCTCGCTCACCACTCCGACCTATAACCTGGACAACAACGCTCAGATCCTCTTCGAGGGCACCAACGCCTACAACGTGACAAACACCACGTTCGGCACGTCCGGCGGCGGCAACAACCGCATCTATCTCTATAACGGCAACGTCACGCTGCCCCTGGGCGACACGATCTCGGGCAGCCTCTATGCCGTCGCGAACTACAGCGGAAGCAACACCTTCACCAACAACGGCACGATCGATCTGAACGCAGCCTCCCAGAACACGCAGCTCAGCGTCACCGCATTCCAGAACAACGGCGCGCTCAACCTGACCAACGGCAACGTCGTGACCGACAGCACATCCTTCACAAACGCCGGCACGGTGAGCATCGCAGCCGGCAGCGACTTCTACGTGCCCGGCGGCTGCACGCTTACGAACAGCGGGACCTTCACCGTAGCAACCGGCGGTCTGCTGGAGCTTAACAACAGCACGCTCACCGGCAGCCTCGCGTTCAACAACGGAACGCTCCAGATCGATAGCGGCGGAGCCACGTTCAGCGGCGCTACGGTAAACGTCCCGCTGGTCACGCAGACCTCCGGCGGCTCAGCCTGGATCGAAAGCAGCTCGCTCACCACTCCGACCTATAACCTGGACAACAACGCCCAGATCCTCTTCGAGGGCACCAACGCCTACAACGTGACAAACACCACGTTCGGCACGTCCGGCGGCGGCAACAACCGCATCTATCTCTATAACGGCAACTTCACGCTGCCCCTGGGCGACACGATCTCGGGCAGCCTCTATGCCGTCGCGAACTACAGCGGAAGCAACACCTTCACCAACAACGGCACGATGAACCTGGACGCCAACGGCATGACGACCAACCTTCAGCCGACGGCCTTCCAGAACAACGGCCAGTTCAATATCTCCAACGGCAACAACGTCAACAACTACGCCACGTTCGACAACGCCGGCAGCATGAGCGTCGCGCAGGGCTGCATATTCACCCTGTCCGCCGGCGCCATCACGCAGACGGCGGGATCCATCGTTGTAGACGGTCAGGCAGTAATGCAGAACGGCTCGACTCTCACGGTGAACGCGGGATCGCTCTCGGGATCCGGAACGGTCTCCGGCAATGTGTACAACGCCGGCAAGACTGCCCCCGGTGATGCCGGCAGCACCGGAACGCTCACCGTAACAGGAAACATGAACCAGACGGCATCCAGCGAGACCGACATCCGCATCGGCGGCACAACGCCCGGCGCGCAGTTCGACGTGCTGGACGTGCAGGGGACCGCGACCTTCGGCGGAACGCTCGTCGTCAACTTCATCGGCGGCTACGTGCCCGCCATCGGCACGCAGTACGACATAATCGACTACGGCAGCCGGGGCAGCTCCGAGTTCTCTTCTGTTCTCTTCGAGAACGCGCCAACCGGCATGCGGTACTCCTACCTCGACGGCGTTAACGTCCTGATGGTCGACAGAACGCTCGTCACACCCGGTCCGGAAAGCCTTCCCATGTTCGCACTCGGCTTCCTGGGGCTGGGAGCGGCCGTTCGCGCCCGCCGCAGGCGATAACCCTCCACGCATGAAACCGGCCTGCTCTCCTCGAGAGCAGGCCGGTTTTAACTTCTGCAGGCGCTTCCCGCGTCCGACTCAAGCCTCCATACCGGTCGAATCTCCCTTCCTGCGTGCGAAACCCGCCGGCTCACCTCGTGATCGACTCACGCGCATCGGCCGGCCATCCAAACATCCCGCAGCCCCAAAGGGGACTTCAGTCCCCTTGCCGTCCGCAGTCAGGTCCTTCAGGGCCTGCTGCAAGTCGCCGTCCGCGGTCAAGTCCTTCAGGGCCTGCTGCAAGTCGCCGTCCGCAGTCAAGTCCTTCAGGGCCCGACGCAAGTCCCCGTCCCGTCGTCCGAAGGCACGAAAGTCAATTCGGGATCGTCATCGGCTGCTTCAGAAGCGCGTCGATCTTCCTGGTCAGCTCCTCGGCCTCACGCTCAGCCTCGGCAAGCGGCACGCCGGCCGGCATGCCCGGCCGCTTATGCCCGATCGCCGTAAGCCACGCGTCGCTCAGAAGCTGCCTCCGCGCCCGGACCACCGGCAGGATCCTTCCCCGGATCAGAGTCCGCATCCGCCGCTCCGCGTCGGCGTCCGCCGACCATCCGCCGGCGTACGTCAGCGTGGACCTGCCGGCGCCCCAGGCGCTCAGGATTGCGTTGGCGATCAGCAGATGCCCGGTCTCGTTCGGATGCACCCCGTCCGGAGTCAGCGTGAATCCCGGGTCGGTTCGGCGCTGTTTCCGTACCCAGGCATTCAGCGGCCCGTGGATATCGATAACGTTCCAGCCGTCGCCGCGCCGGTCCAGCAGCCATTTCGAATACGCGCCCAGCACCCTGTCGTATTGAGCGTACGGATGCCCCGAAGGATAATCCGCCCGTCCTGCCGGCAGCGTGTCCTTCAGAACCGGCTTCGGATCGAAAGGCGGCGGCGTCACGAGCCAGAGTCTCGCATGGGCCGCCAGAACGCGGTCCCGCAGCCACGCGATCCCATCTCGATATCTCCG
>Ga0181529_10003582_pt1 | contig 17564 bp, 8 predicted proteins | sample PEATcosm2014_Bin_36_FD_119763 | JGI IMG/M metagenome (GOLD analysis project Ga0181529, IMG submission 119763) | Peatland microbial communities from MTU Mesocosm Facility, Houghton, MI, USA - PEATcosm2014_Bin10_30_metaG | ecosystem: Environmental > Terrestrial > Soil > Wetlands > Peat | place... | reverse complement strand
TGTCCATCCCGCCAGCACCCCGATTCGCCTCCCTTCAGGGCCTGGCTGTCTCACACGTACGGTTACTTTATCATTTGGCCCAACAAGGGGTCTTTCGGTGACTTTTTTGATGACCCAATTCGATTACTTGCAGTTGAGCCGGAACGTGCCGTACACTCTCAACGTGAACCTGGCGGATCCGAGCATCGCGTACAAGAACGGCAATGCGACCACCGCCAAGGTGACCAATCCCTTCTACAACCTGCTGCCCGCCACTCAGATGCCGGGCACTTTGCGGACGCAGGCCACGGTTGCGGTAAGCGCCTTGCTGACGCCATATCCGCAATACGGCACGCTCAACCAATGGTTTACGCCCGGTGCGGGCGACCATTACAACTCGCTCCAGATCTCGCTCCGGCGCGCCTATTCGAGCGGTCTGACCGTGATGATGGGCTTCAACTATAACCGCGAAAACGCGCAAGGTTATTACAACGACATCGCCACTTTCGCGCGGGACCTGACGTGGATCCCCGCGCAATCGGCGAAGGCGCGAATGACGGGTGCGGCCATTTACGAGCTACCTCTCGGGAAAGGGCGTCATTTCATGGCCAACACGAATCGGCTAGTCGATGGCGTCCTCGGAGGCTGGAACGTGAGCGCGGTGTTCACATACAATACCGGTACTCCAATCCGCCTCGGGGCGGCAACGGTCACCGGCGACCCGGCGCTCTCCCACCCAACCAGCGGAGAATGGTTCAACACCAGCATGGTCTCGGTGTTACCCTCCTTCACGGTGCGCACCAATCCGGTCCAGTACGACGATCTGGTGGGCCCGCGCATGGTCAACCTCGATATGACCGTGGCGAAGCAGTTCCGGATCGCCGAACGGGTCAAGTTCGAGCTGCGGATGGAGGACTACAACGCCTTGAACGCGCTCACTCCCGCCGCCCCGAATGTCAGCATTGGTAACGCCAATTTCGGAAAATGCGTCGGCGCGCTGGCCGGCACCTCCGGACGTCAGATCCAGCTTGGCGGACGCATCACGTTCTAAGCGGCATCGTCCGAAAGCTGGATCCGCTTGAATTGGCGCTGGCTCTCGACTGCGCGCGGCTATTGGGTCGCGATCGCGAGTCTTGAATCCATCCGGTTTGTGGCGGTCGCGGTTGCCGGATAGAAAAAACATCGCCAACTGCCAGAGCAGCCGGGTGTGCGGTGCAGGCGTCTCAACGACGACCGGCGCCGTCGCCCGGCTGCGAAGTCTTAAGGCCTCGCGATCGAGACGATTGCCGCCGAGCATTGCATCGCCAAGTGGAGCACTGGCGAGATCGTCGGCAGGCAGGCGTTTTTGTATGGCCTGTACGAGGCCTACATCAACATCGCGCATGGCGGAGGTGTACTATCCAGCCCTCATACGATCCACTTTGCATCGCCACAACTTGACCACGGGCGTCAATCTGTACGAGACCGGATACAACCACCAGTTGCGAGGAAACCTGGCCGCTGGATTTCACGACTACGGCGTGCTCTGGACGCCGAATGCTCTGGTGTTCTGCCTGGACGGCGTTGCCTTTCAGACGATTGAGACAAATCCAACGGGATTGACCATGCAGATCGCGCACGTGCGGGTGGTCGGCCTGTCATAGCAGGCAAAAAGACCGCGAGGCCCAATCCGGAACCGGGTGGGACGGAGTGCTGCTACACTCGGGAGTGGTTTTTTCCGTTCACCGGAGTATCCACTTCATGCATCAGTTCAACCGACGACGTGTTACCGTCCCAGGAATTCCAAATCTCGCGAAGGCCATCTGCTCCGTTGTCTTCGCTCTCGCCGCCGTCACCGCGGTGGCCCAGACCTCCGGGCAGCCTGTAACCGCCAGCATCGACGCCTCGAAGACCGGCAAGACCGCCATATCTCCTTATCTCTATGGCCAATTCGTCGAGCACGCGGGCGGCCTGGTTTACAGCAGCCTTTGGAGCGAGATGCTGGATGACCGGAAGTTCTTCTACGCCGTCGGACCGGCCCCCACGCCAGCGCCCAGCGCAGGGCGGAGAGGTGGCGGTGCTTTCGGCCGCGGTGTCGGCCCGGGACGGTGGAATCCTATCGGCCCTGCCGATTCCGTCGTGATGGACACGAAGAATCCCTTCACCGGAGATCGTACACCGCTGGTCAAGCTGGCCGGCGCCGAGCCCCGCGGCATCAAGCAGACGGGCATCGCCTTCACGCAAGGCGCCACCTACACCGGCCGCATACAGTTGGCCGGCGATCCGGGGGCGAACGTCTCCATCGACATCGTCTATGACGAAGGCGGCGCGCGCCAGACTGTCCCTCTGGGCAAGCTGACCGCGGCGTACCGGAAGTTCCCCTTCTCTTTCAAAGCGGAGAAGTCCGGCAAGGCGCAACTGGAAATCGGCGGCAGCGGTACGGGTTCCTTCCACGTCGGCGCGGTTTCCCTCATGCCGGCCGATAACATCGACGGCTTCCGTCCCGACGTCGTCGCCGCGCTCAAGAGCCTCCGCTCCGGTGTTTACCGCTGGCCCGGCGGCAACTATGTCTCCGCGTTCGAATGGCGCAACGCCATCGGCGATCCCGACAAGCGTCCGTCGGAAATCGACCCGGTCTGGCATGCCCTGCACACCAACGATGTAGGCACCGAGGAGTTCATGACCCTGTGCAAGTTGCTTGACGTCGAGGCCTATATCAGCGTCGATGCCGGTCTCGGCGATGCGTGGTCCGCCGGCCAATATGTCGAATACGTCAATGGCGCCGCCACCACTCCGATGGGCAAATTGCGCGCCGCCAACGGCCACGCCGAGCCGTATCGCGTCAGATTCTGGGGCATCGGCAACGAGATGTGGGGCCTCTCCTACCAGTACGGGGCCATGAAGCTCGATCAGTTTGAACACAAACACAACCTGTTCGCCAAGGCCATGAAGACGGCGGATCCGGGCATCCTGCTCATCGCCAGCGGCGCCATGCCGGACACCATGACCGGTTCCAAGGAGGCGCTGAATCTTGGCAAGGACCTGGTTCCCAAGATCATGTCCCCGGCGGACTGGACCGGCCAGTTGCTCAAGAACTGCTTCGACAATATCGACCTGATCAGCGAGCACTACTACAATTACGGCAACACGCACTTCAGCATTGCGGAAGGCAAGCAGGTGCCGAACGATCCCAACGAGCCGGTCACGGACTGGATGCGCCGCGCCGCCAATCACGTGCGCATCAAATATGAGACGTACAAGGAATACGAGAAAGCGATTCCGGAGCTGGTTGCCCATCCCAAGCCGATCAACATGGACGAATGGGCCTACACCGGCAACGGCAAGTATCCAGTCTACCCGGCGTACGCCTGGGTTTTCCACGAGATGTTCCGCTATCCCGAGGTATTTCAGATGGCGGCCCAGACGTTCGCTACATCGGTGCTGAGCCACGATGGAGGGAAAACCGGGCTGAACGCCAACGGCCTGGTGTTCAAGATCTACCGCGACCACTTCGGTACCATCCCGGTCGAGGTTTCCGGCAACTCGCCCCAGCCCAAGGTCACCGACCCGGTCGGTGGCGAGCAGCCCGCGGTCAATGCCGGCAGCGCCACGTTCCCTGTGGACGTGGTATCGGCCTGGACCGCGGACCGGCGCACCCTCACCGTGGCGGTTCTGAATCCCACCGATGTCGATCAGCCGCTGAAGCTCAACATCGCGGGCGCCGCGCTCACCGGCAAATGCGTCTTATGGCGGCTCGCGCCCAACGGTGGGGACATCCAGAAGCCGGGCCTTACCACTTCGCCCGTCGATTCCATCCCCGAGTCGCTCACGCTTCCGCCTTACAGCATCAATATCTACGAACTGGCGGTGAGGTAAACGAGAGAAATCGATCCGCGGCCGGTCCACCGGCACGGTCGAGCGGAGTAACGTGCATGAAGAAGGTAATTGCGTTTCTGAGGGTTTGCCATCGGCCGGTGGCGGATTGCGGGTTCAGGCCGCCGCAAATGCGAACTCGCAGGACCTTCTCCGAGGACAATATACTTATGCGAACGATCGACGGCGCCAGAGGCGCCACAGTGCCGCTGATATTGACGCTGCTGTGCGCTGCGATTTCGGGAGGCGCCCAGACGGCAGGGCGGTCGTGGGCCGCCGACAACGGAAACGGGACGTATTCGAACCCGCTATTCTACGACGAATTCTCCGATCCCGACATTATCCGCGTGGGTTCCGATTACTACATGACAGGCACCACCATGCACACCATGCCGGGGTTGCCCATTTTGCACTCCCGCGACCTGGTGAACTGGCGCATCGTGGCTTACGCCTTCGACCGCTTGGACCTGGGTCCGGACTTCCGCCTGGAAGGCGGCAAGAACATCTATGGCGGGGGCATCTGGGCCCCGAGTTTCCGCTACCACAACGGAACCTATTACATCTTCGCCAACGTGAACCGTTTCGGGCTTCAGGTGTTTCGCGCCACCGACCCTCGCGGGCCATGGAAGCACAATCGCATCCAGCAAGGTCTTCACGATTTGTCCGTCCTCTTCGACGACGATGGGAAGATCTATGCGGTATACGGGGCCCGCGACATTCACATTGTTGAACTGAACCAGGACCTCACCGACCTCGTCCCTGGAACCGACCGCGTGCTGATCGAAAGGAGTCTCGGCATGGGTGAGGGGTCGCACATCTACAAACTCAAAGGCCAGTACTACATTGTCAGCGCCATTCCCGGCGCGCACGTGCCCATGAAGTGCGCCCGGGCAGATACCCTCGCGGGACGGTCGGAAGTGAAGACGATCAGCCAAGATGAGAGTCTGGGAATCGGCCAAGGCTATAGACCGAAAGGGCAGCGCCAAGCTCCGCCGTTCGAGATGAATCCGCCGGACCCCAGCGAGATCCACAGCCTCACCCTGCATCAGGGTGGGATCGTCGATACGCCCTCCGGCGAATGGTGGGGCTTTTCCATGCAGGACCACAACTCGGTCGGGCGGTTGACGGCTCTATCTCCGGTCACCTGGGTGGATGGTTGGCCCTACTTCGGTCTGCCGGGAAACCTGGGGCGCTCGCCGTCGATCTGGGTGAAGCCAAACACCGGGCACGTCGAGCCGATCGCTTCCGCTTACGATCGCAGCGACGACTTTTCGGGTCCCAAGCTTCAAATGGTATGGCAGTGGAATCACGTTCCCGACGATACCAAGTGGTCGCTTTCCGAGCGTCCGGGCTATCTCCGTTTGCATTCCCTTCCGGCCAGCGATTTCTGGTGGGCGCGAAACTCGCTGACGCAGCGCTCGGTCGGGCCGGAATCGACGGCCACCACTGAATTGGACGGCAGTGGCCTCAAGACCAGCGACGTCGCCGGACTGGCGCTGCTGAATTCGCCGTATGCGTGGATCGGATTGCTGCGCGACGCCAGCGGCTACGCGATCGCGGAATACGACCATATCACCGGAAAGACCGTTCGCGAGCCGGTCTCGAGCCCGCACCTGTGGTTGCGTGTGCACTGCGACTTCGACACGGAAATCGCGCAGTTCGGCTACAGCTCCAACGGGAAAGACTTCAAACCCATCGGCCCCGACTTTGTAATGGCGTTCCAGCTCACGACGTTTCAGGGCGTCCGTTACGCCCTGTTCAACTACAACACCGGCGGCGCGCCCGGCGGGCAGGCGGACTTCAATTTCTTCACCGTGGACGAGCCACGACCCCGCGGGCTGACCAAGCCAATTCCGATTTCGCAGTCCATCACGCTGACCGACCTCGCCAACGGGAACGCCCTTGCCGTGGTGGATGCGAAACTGCAATCGCTGAGCGGCGCGGAAAAGGCCACGGCGTTCCGGGTTGTGGACCGGGGCCGCGGCCGCATCGCGCTGCAGACAAATGACGGGAAGTATGTTTCGGTCGGAGGGGAAGGGAAGTCGGGTGAGGTCACGGTCAAGTCCGGCGAGCCCGGTGATGCAGAGACCTTCCAATGGGTGGACCTCCATCGCGGAGACACGCTGTTCCTGTCCCTGGCGACGCATCGCTACATCGTCGCCCCAAAGGATCCCGGAGCAGTGGCCGCGGACCATCCCGGTCCCGCTCCGGACCGCAAGGATGGATCTTGTTTCGCCTGGAAAGCCGTTAGGCGCTGAGTCGTCCGCTAACGGGAAGTTAGCGAAGTCATATGTGTCGCGCGTTCGGCGGCGGCGAGGGGCCGGCGCAGTGAGTCGCGCGAGTCTTTACCCGTCGCTACGATAGCGAGGACGGGTCCCGGGGAGCCCGGGGCTCATGGAACCGGTGAATTTCCGCTAGCGTCCGCGCCATTGGGCGCGCTGGGCGGCGGGCCGAAATACGACTCGGGCAGCGGAGCATCGTGGATAATGACGGATTGCACGACGATGGTTGGGTCCACCATCGCGATCTTCAGCGTGTGCTTGCCGGGAACCGCCACTGTCTGGGTGAACCGCATGGTGCGGGCGTTGTTTTCCGTGTTCTGCTGAAACTTCCGCCCGAGGAACGTTTCGTCCTTTGTCGTCTCCGGCGTGAACACATTCACCACTTGAGGCGGTCCATCGTCGAGCGAGACCGCAACGCCGAGACCACGGCCGGGAAGGATGTCCAGCGTTGGCCCGGTAATCAGGTCCACCTGGAACTCGCCGCTTCGGGCGAAATAGACCGGGTACTCGAGCCGCGGCGCTGGATTCGAAGGTTGGATCGTCGCGGCAGTCACGGGAAAGACTTCCATTGCCGCATGGCCTCGGCCGTAATCGGGGATCGTCTCCCAGCGGACGTTGCCGGCGGGTACATTCCTCACAGCCTGATCCGCCGTAAACGCGATCGGCCCGGTGAGGCCGCCAAAACACCCCTGCGCCTGCCGCGCCTGTTCCGCCGTTGCCTTGGTCGCGCTCAGCTTCACCACCACCGGACCACTGCTGCCGCCGATCGTTACCGCGCCGTCAGCCTGTCCGGTGGGAGCCTTGTTCCAATCGATATCCACCCAGAGGCGGCGGTCGTTTGGCGAACTGGGAGCGGGCTCTTCTGTGATCGCGATCCACGGCTTGTTGGCGGCGGCCTTGAACTCGATCGGCTTTTTGCCGCGGGCAAACACCTCGATATACGATCGCTGCCGGTTTAGCGAATCGAAAGGAGGCAGAGCCGCCGGTGCGCCGCTGCCAGGCCATGCCTCGGTGGAACCTTCGACGGCGACGCCGAAATCGGCGGTGTCCGCAAGACTGAGCTCCGTCACCTTGGGCATGATGTTCACCCGCGGCGACTGCCAGCTCGTATAGCCGATGTGGGTTTGGTCCATCATGTGGTCCCACTTTCCGCCGGCCAATTCGCGATTGTAGTAGTCGCCGATCTCCCGATCTTTCTTGAACAACTCGCGCACGCGCGCCGCTTCGGAATTGGCGCTGGCGCGGAGTTGTTGCGCGAACAGGGCGTTGCGGCCCGCCGCGATATACAGATCGACCAGAGTCGCGCCGGCCTTCGCCGGATGCAGCGCCAACTGATAAAACGCGTCCTGTTGTTCCTTGGGAAGCACCGCGTACAGCTTTTCGGCTTTCGCTACGGTCTCGTTCCACTGCTGGGAGACGCGTTCGGCCTCGCGGTAATTCACCAGATTGTAGGTGTTGGGCCTGACGAGTTCCGGTTTGCGCCAGGCATTGTACTTGGCGTACCGGGCAACGATCTCAGCGATTTCGGAGGCATGCTCCTTGCCGAATTCGCGTTCGGCCCAACGCTTCTGGTAGTCGGCGATGTTGTCTCTGGAAAACGCCGTCGGGTTCCAGGCCATGCGAATGAAGAACTCGAGTGGAATTTCGAGCGGTTTCAGGTCGCCAACGTTGGCGATCCAGATTCGATCGACTCCATACTCGGCGGCCAGATTCATCTGCTCCCAGATTTTCGGGAGCGGATTGCTGTTGATCCACTTGTAGGAGAACGGACCGCCGTTCATATCCATGTGAAAATAGACGCCGGCGCCGCCGCTCCTCTGGCGCTCGGCAGGGGTGAGCACGCGCCGGAGGTCGCCCACGTTGTCATCGGTGAACAGCAGCGTGACATCGTCGGGAACGCGCAGTCCGGCGTCGTAGTATTGCTGGACCTCGGTGAACAGGGCCCAAAGCTGAGGGACCTTCGCCGCATCGGGATTGACGTGCCTGGCTATGATCTCCCGCTGGTCCGCGATGATGGTCTCCAGCAACTTCTTGTTCGCCTCCGGGCCGCCGGCGTCCGGCATGGCCATATCGCCATCTCCGCGCATGCCCATGGTGTAGATGTTCTCGTAATTCCTGTTCCGCTCGACGCCGTCGGACCAGAACTTCTGCAGACCTTCCTTGTTCGTGAGGTAATTCCACTGTCCGTTGCCGTATTGGCTGCGGTGACTGGTCCATTCTTTTTGCGCACGCATCAGGGGCTCGTGGTGCGAGGTTCCCATGACGATGCCGTATTCGTCCGCCAGCCGCGGACTGTCCGGGTCGTCCTCGTTGAAGGCTTTGCCCCACATTGCCGGCCAAAGATAGTTGGCGCGCAAACGCAGGAGCAGTTCGAACATGTGCGCGTACATCTTGGAATTGACGCCGCCGAACTTGGCCTTCGACCATCCGCCGAGGGCCGGCTCTTCATCGTTGATGAAGATGCCGCGATACTTCACCACGGGCGGGCCCTGGAGATATGTTCCCGCCTTGATGAAGAGCGCCTCGTGGCGATGGGCGGGGACGTCCGCCCACCAGTACCACGGCGACACGCCGATCTGCTCCGAGATTTCGTAGATGCCGTAAATCGTTCCGCGTCTGTCGCTGCCGGCGATGACCAGCGCCTGCTCCACGCCGGGCAATGGGTTGGCAATCGTCGCAATGAGGAAGGATTCCCATTTGCCGGAGATTGACTGGACGTCGATCTTTCCGGCTTTTGCCAGGGCATCGATCAATGAGCTTTTCCCTACCGCGCCGACGATGACGGCCAGTCCGCCGGATGGAACGCGGTCCGTTACCAGTTCCGGTTTCACTCCGGAGACCCGCTCGATGTCGGATTGAAGGTCCCCGGCGGCGCGGCGCACCCCCGGAAAGTCGGCGCCATCGACGAAGAGGCGCGCCGCATTCCGGTCCCGCACCAGCGGAAAAGCGCCGCGTTCGGCCGTGTGTGCCACGATGTCGATGTTCATCCCAAGGCTGGGCGAGGCGCTGGCAGGCACGACGCCATGCAATAGCGCGAGAACGATTAAGGCCGGTCCTGGTGACATGGATCGGGGGGAGCGGAATGGACAGTTGAAACTCATGGCTTTGTTTGGTGAAAATCTGCCTCTGCGAGCGCCAAACCTGGTGCGAACAGGGCCGGAGTGAGATCGTCATCTCCTACCGGGCGCTTTGCCGGAAAGCGCTGCGCGCACTTTTTGAATCATGACTCCCGAGCGGGACGACCGGAAGTTGCTCCACGGTGGTACGCTTGTTAGGGATCGCAGCTTAAGCCATTAGAATCATGAACATTCGGACTAACGTAAAACTCCGGGGCGATCGGCGATGACGGTGGAAGAGAAACGCAGCGCCATGGATCAGTTGTTCCAGAGCCGCGTGCTCCGACGTTGCGAGCAGCTCAAGAAGATGCTGGGCTTCATCTGCGAGGCTGAGATCGAAGGTCGCGCCGCGGAATTGAACGAGTATTTGATCGGGATTGAAGTTTTCGGGCGCCCTACCGCCTACAATCCAGCGGAGGACTCCATAGTCCGTACGCAAGCGTATGAACTACGGAATAAGCTCACCCGGTTCTATGCGACGGAAGCGCCGGACGCTGCGATTCGGATCGAGATTGAGCGTGGCGCCTACGTCCCGCGATTTATCCAGAATCGGGATAGACGGGCGACTTCTGGACCCGCTACCGCGCCGCCCGACCGCCCGCCTTTTCCCGCGACGCAGACAGTCCCGCCGCAACCTGCTTCCCAGACGTGGATGCGGTCGGCGCTCATCGTGTCCTGTTGCATCAGCGTAGTGCTGGCAGCCATCGTGTTGTTGAATTGGCCAAGGCGAACCGAAGTTCCGCAAGCGGGTGTCTGGACGCCCGAGATGGAGGCTTTCTGGAAACCGTTTCTGGCTGACGATACCCCTCTGATGCTGGCCTACGAGAGCCGGCTGTTCATCAATGTGCCGGCAATTCAACTCAGCGTTCGCGACTACCGCACGAACGAATTGAGCGAAGTGCCCAACTCGCCATCACTGGCACGGCTTCAAAAGCTCGTGGGATCGCACGAGTTTGGCGAGAACCGGAATTATGTCGATTTCGGATCCATAAATTCCGTATTTCTGGTGATGCGCACCGTAGGCCGGCATCAGAATCGTATTGTCCTCAAGAACTCTCAGAATGTGGATTGGAGCGACATCTTCAACAACAACGTGATCTTTATCGGACAAGCCTCCAATCAGCCGAGGTTGAGGAGAATATTTGAAGGGGGCGACTTCGTTGAAACGGTCGGGGCGGTTGTCAACGTGCATCCCAAGCCTGGCGAGCAACGTCTTTATCCCGTCGAGCATCCGGGCAAGAACGATGGCGACAAGTACGCGTTGCTCTCCCGTTACCCGGGTCCACAACCGGGCCACTACATTGTGACGGTAGGCGCGGCGCACTCCGAACTCCCCTGGGCGATTACCGAATACGTCACGAATCCGCGTTCCGTTCACGAACTCGTGGAACATCTGAGACAGCCTTCCGGCCAGATTCCGGAGGCCTTTCAATTGGTCCTTCGGGTGACAGAGCAATCGCAGGTACCGGTGCGCATCCGCTATGTCACGCATCACGTGGTCGCGGCTCCGGAATACGCCGACAAACCTGCCGAGTCCAAGAAGTAACCCCGCGAATCCCATTCCGTCGGGCGGCGCCAGAATATGCGGCCCATTCTTCCCTTAGTAAACCGGCCGGCTCCGGCCAGGTCTCACGTTAACCCTCATCAGACTGATTACAAACGGATTATAAGGCGGAGCTAACGGTTGTTTCACCGTGGGACTACTTACACCGGTCCGTCAGGCATCGCAGATACTCTCAAAAGGTGCGCGTGGTCCGCCGGGAGGCGGTGAGCGAAACGGGCTGCGCTCTTCAAAGTGAGTGCTACTTGCGGTTTGGACGTATCTCAGGAGGCCAAAGTTACCCGCCCGTGGGGCCGGCTCTTGCTTCAGACGGTCCCAGCTCTAACGCGCACGGTTTGGAAATGTCCTGGCGAAAGCCGTCAGGGTAGGGGTTAGTCGGCGTCGCGGCCTCGAATCGCCGTGGCGCTAAGCAATTGATTAAGAAGGGGCATTAGCCGATGAACCGTACAATTTCCCTCGTCGCAATTGTTCTGGGACTCGCCGTTGCTGCGTGTGCCCAGGAATCGCGCGGTACCATACAAGGCACCGTAAAAGATCCTCAAGGCGCTTTGGTCGCGGGCGCAAGTGTCGTCGTGACCGAAACCGCCACAAAAACAGCAGTTTCCCTCAAAACCAACGAAGCGGGCCGCTACATCGCACCGCTCTTGATGCCCGGCGATTATTCCGTGACTGCGGAGGCCAAAGGATTCAAGAAAGCCATACGGGACAATGTCGCTCTGCTGACAGGCGATGTCCGCACGGTTGATATCGAGCTGCAGGTCGGCTCGGCGACCGAGAGCGTTACGGTGTCCGAGGAAGCGCCGATTATCGACGTGACCAACACCTCAACCGCTAAGGCGCTAGACGACCGCACCGTCCGCGACCTGCCGGTCATGACGGACGTGGTCACAAGCATGATTCAGTACACTCCCGGCGTGAACGCGGGCGGCAGCGCTTCGGGGATCATTGGACCCCACTCCACCCAGGGCGGTTCCGACTACAACAACGGCAGTGGCGTGGGTGGCAACGTGTGGACTATTGACGGCGCCTTCAGCAACGGCAATGCCCGCACCACATCCAACCTTCCCGCGGTTAACTCCGTTGCGGAAATGGAAATCGTTGGAAACACGTTCGATGGCAGCTTCGGCCACTCGCTGGGGCTGGGTATCACAATCACCACCAAGGGCGGAGCCAACGATTTCCATGGCGACGCCAACGAGAATTATTGGGCCCAGCGCTGGTGGGGCAGCAACCTCTTTACCAAGCAGGCCTACTATACGAAGATCGATGGCCTGATGGCGCAAGGGAATACGGCTGCGGCTGCCGCGGCTGCAAAACTGCCGATTCAGCCGGGCGGGCACTCCAACCTCTTTGGATTCAATGCGACAGGTCCGCTGCGCATTCCGCACCTGATCGACCTGCGCAATAAGGTGTTCTGGAGCCTGACCTACGTTGGCGAGCGCGATCACAAGACCGAAGACCCCAGCGTCTACGCCCGCGTGGTGCCTTCGGCCGCCGAGAAAACCGGCAATTTCTCCGATCTGTACAATGTCTCGGACGGCCTCAATTATCAACTGTACGACCCGCTGTCGGTAAAGGTGGACCCGACCCGCACCGGCACCCACTACGTCCGCACACCGCTCCCCGGCAACATCCTTCCCGCGTCGTATGCCGCGATGGGCGCGCCCTACTATAAGAACTACACCAAGTATTGGCCCGATCCTAACAACTGGGGCAATATGTCGTTGGCCCAGAATGCCGGTGCTACCGACTACCTGGCCACCAGTACTCCTTATAACTGGGATTTCAACCAATGGCAGGGCCGCATGGACATGAATCTCACGTCCAAAGCGCGCGTTTTCGGCCGCTTCACACGCAACCACTTCGTGGAGTACCGCAGCGACTGGACGTATTTCATTGTGCCTTTCTACAACAACCAAGGCCCGCAGGGTACCGGTGTCACCCGCGACGACCAGAATGGCGTTCTCGATTTCGTCTATACAGTGAACTCCTCAACGCTATTCCACGCATCGGGTTCGGTCAGCAACTGGATGTCATACAGCACCACGGGGGGCTACCCCTTCCAGTTCAAGCCGTCGAATGCCGGGATGCCGGCGTACATGGACTCCTACTGCGGAAACTGGTGTTATCTGCCGACCATGAGTATCGGAGGAAACGGCACCGCTACTAACAACTACGCCATCAATGGAATCGGCGGCACCATCGCTCCGAATTACAACCGGTTCTACGATTACAACGCCGACGTCTACCATAACCGGGGCAACCACCAATTCCGCGCGGGCGCGGACTTTCGCCAGCAGACTCGTGTGGTCCACAACGGCAACAGCGACGGGGGCGCCACCTTTGGCAATAACTACTTCCGCCAGTATGACGATAGCGGCCCGAACGGAACCTATAACCCGGCCACGCTGGGTTTGAGTTGGGCCTCGTTCATGATGGGCCTGCCCACTTCCGAATCCGTGACCAACAACGCCAGCTACACGGTTTCGAACCAGTACGCGGCTTTCTTCCTGCAGGACACCTGGCGTGTCAAACCGAAACTGACCTTGACCCTCTCGCTGCGCGCGGAATGGGAGAACGGCGCCAAGGGGCATCAGAACGACTACGTCGTGTCGTGGAACCCGACCGCGCAACTGCCCATCAGTTCCGCGGCGCAGGCGGCCTACGCAGCCAACACGGCCAGCCAGGTTCCGGAACTGGCGGCCTCCAGTTTCGTCGTGCAGGGTGGCGCGATTTACGCCGGCACGCCGGGCGCGCCGTCCCGCATGTGGGATAGCGAACTGACGTGGCTGCCTCGCATCGGCTTTGGATACCAACTCGACAAGAAGACGGTTCTGCGGGGCGGCTACGGCATTTACTATGACACCCTGGATGTGAACGCCTCGAGCTTCTCTCTGAACCAGAGCGGGGCTTCGACCAGCACCGGCACCACCTTCACCACCACGAACGGCGTGAACTGGGGCTCCAACGGCACCAACTGCGGAAGCTGGTGCAACCTTGGCACGACAATGACTTCTCCGCTCAGCGACCCGTTCCCGGTTCGCGGCGACGGCACGCGGTTCAACTTGCCGGTGGGCAACGTCTACGGACTGATGGGCCTGCTGGCGCTCAACAACGGGCCGACCAGTTGGACGGTGCCGGACAGCAGCCATCCGCGCATGCAACGCTGGCGCATGACGATCGAACGGCAGTTGACCTCGCACGACGTGGTTTCGTTCGGCTACACGGGCGCTTATACCAGCAAGCTGAATATCAACGTCAACAAGTCGGCGCTTCCCGCCAGCTACTACTATACGGGTCTGTCGCGGCCGGTCAATTCTACCGGTTCGACTATCTCCTGTGCGTCGGGTGTGACCAACGCTACGGCGAACGGGTGCCTGGAGGACACCAATCTGGGGGCGAACGTCTCCAACCCGTTCTACATCGGCAACCTGAGCTCCCTGCAGAGCAGCAACCCGACCCTCTACAACGCGATCAGCAGCGTCGGCAGTTTCTTCACCAGCACCACCATTTCCAAGGCTAACCTGCTGAAACCGTATCCCTCCAGCAATCTCACGGTTGGAATGCCGCTCGGCTACCAGCGCGAGACGTCATTCGACGCCAGCATCAATCACCGCTTCGGCCGCGGCCTGGTGGCGAACTTCGGCTACACGTACTTCGACAGCCGCTACGCCACCAGCTTCCTCCAGTCCTGGAATCCCTTCGATTCCTCCAATCCGCAATCGCCGATCTGGCAGCCCAACAACATCAACCCGCACCGGTTTACGTTCAGCTTCGTTTACGATCTTCCCTTTGGCAAGGGCCGCCGCTGGGTACACGAAAAGTACCTGGACGCTGTGGTTGGCGGGTGGATCCTCTCCAGCAATTACGTGTGGTCGATGGGCACGTTGATCTCCATGCCGAACGCGTTTTACTACGGCGATCCGAAGAACATCAAGCTCTCCCATCCGACGTTGGGCGAGTGGTTCAACACGGCTGGGTGCGTGCTGCCGGGGGCGACAATGGGCCCCGGCGACACGGCCGTTTCGGCGGGCCAGCCCTGCACGTCCGGCTGGGACAAGCGCAGTTCCACGCAGCCGGGCACCTACCAGACGCGCGTAATGCCGCTGTACGAAGATGGCGTTCGCGGTCCCAGTTGGGGCCAGCTCAATTCAAGCCTGGCGCGCGACTTCAAGTTCAATATCGGAGAACACGCGCTCACCTTCGAGGCGCGCGCCGATGTACTGAACGTGATGAATCACTCCTATTTTGGTGGCCCGGGGACTACCGTGACTAGTGGCGTCGGTTCGTTTGGCGCCATCACCGCGGGCTCGTCCATGCTCAACCGGTTCATCCAGATTCAAGGCCACATTCGTTGGTAACCTACAGGTAGTTCCATCAAAGGCGTCCTCCCGGTCGATAACCGGGAGGACGCCAGCAGGAGACTCTCACGTGAAATCCACCCTGTTCGTGAGCGCCGCGTTCGCGTTAGCGTCTGTGCCGCCATTGGCGCAACAGATTGCGAGCCATCTTACCTCTATCGTTCAATCCAGTTAGCAATCTCGCTAGAGACCACAAGCGATGGCGGAACGACAATCTCTTGCGGGCTTCAACTTCGATCACAGCGGAAACATCAAGCCTAAACACAACCAGGCCGGACATCCCGAGTTTTCTCGCCGGATCAACAGGCGTATCGTGATGAATCTCATTTGCAGGCGACAGCCACTCTCGCGGGCCGATCTGGCGCGCGCCAGCGGTCTGGCGCGCTGTACGGTTTCGATGATAGTTGAGCAACTCATCGAGGAGCGCTGGGTGGTGGAAGGGCCGACCGGCCGGTTGCCATTAGGCAGAAGGCCCACTCTCTTGAAGCTGAACGAAGATCGGACGATCGTCGCAGTAGATCTAAGGCCAATGGAGGCAATTATCGCACTCTCCGATTTGGCTGGGAAACTCGGCGATCGAGAATCCGTAGAGATGCATCCGGATCGGACAGCCGCGATAGCCCAACTTATCGCCCGAATCGGTAGGATCGCAAGCAGCGCGATTGGTAAGTCGATTGAGGGGATTGGAGTGAGCCTGCAGGGCAACCGCCGTCCGGTGGAAGACCGCGACTCGAGGAGCGCCTGTCCGGATCGACAGAAGTTCGGTGTCGGCCCCTCTATCGCGGATGCTACGGGCTTGGAGGTGGATGTGGACAGTGCAGCCAATGCCTGTACACTTGCAAACGCGTGGTTCGACGACGCGAATGTCGCGCCCAGTACAGTGGTTGTAACCGTTTCGGACGAGATCCAGGCGGGCATCTTCACGAACGGACATCTCGTCCGTGGCCGCGACGGCATGGCCGGCGATTATGGGCATGTGCAGCTCGATCCCAATGGCCCGGCGTGCGCGTGCGGTGGACGCGGCTGCTGGACGGTGTTCGCCTCCAATCGAGCGGCGCTACGATATTACAGTGGGCCGGGGAAGCAACCGCAGGGTTTGACATTCACGGAATTGCTCGACATGGCGGATCGAGGCGATGCTTCGGCCGCCAAAGCGGTGGAGACCATGGCGTACTCGCTCGGCCTCGGTTTTCGAACGATCGTCGGTAGTGTAGCTCCCGATTGCATTCTGGTGGTTGGCGATGTGACGCGGTCGTGGGACCGGTTGATTCCGCGGGTGATGGCAGGATTGAAAGCGCAGCCAATGGCGGACGGGCAGATTCCGTGCATCCTACCTGTTCGCGACGGTGTGGCGGCTCGCCTGCGCGGCGCCGTGGCATTGGTGCTTCAAAGGCGTTTCGCGGCATGGGAACAAGGTTGGGAATCTTGAACCGCCGGCAACTTTGCGGAAATTCGCGGCTCTTATCGGCACCCCAATCGGGCTGCTTCCGCGTGGCGAGCGCCGCGGGGGAGGCGGCGACACGAACATCCAAGGTGGAGATCAGCATTGGTGGCGGACAGCCTGTGGGCAACATCCCCCACGTAAAGGGCGCACTCTAGTGCGGCGCCCGGGAATTCGGCATATGCTAGTCGTTCGCGTATAGAAAAGAGCGCTTGTGAAGACGACAATCATTTTGGCAGTGTTTGGATGCGTACTGTGTTGGGGGCAGCCGGTGGATGACTGCAAGCCCTCGGCGTTGAATATTCCGCAAGCCAAGTACCCTTGCGTTTATCCGGACAAACGCGCGATGTTCCGCGTGATCGCTCCCGACGCGCAAAAGGTGCTGGTCAGGGTTGGGAAGTCCTTCGATATGGTCAAGGGCCCCGATGGGGCCTGGACCGTAACCACGACGCCTCTCGTGGTGGGATTTCACTATTACTCTCTGGTCGTGGATGGCGCTACCGTGGCCGATCCGGCGACGCGGACTTTCTTCGGTTCGGGCTGGGACAACAGCGGGATCGAGATTCCCGAGGACGGGACGGACGGCGACTACTACGCCCTCAAAGATGTCCCGCACGGGCAGGTGAGCCAGCGCTGGTACTTCTCCAAGGTCACCGGAGCGTGGCGGCGCTGTTATGTCTACACCCCGCCGGACTACAGCACCGCAAAGACGCGCTATCCGGTTCTCTATCTGATGCACGGCTGGGGAGAGAACGAGCAGGGCTGGCACACCCAGGGTCATGCCGATCTCATTCTGGACAACCTGATCGCCGCGAAAAAAGCCAAGCCGATGATCATCGTGATGGACAATCTCAACGCGGCGAAACCGGGCGAGGATGCGGCGATCTTCGCGGCCCGCGGCATCGTCTCCCAGCCGACGCCAGTCGCGCCTCCGCAGGCGGGCAGGGGTGCGGCCGGCGGCGGACGCGGCGG
>Ga0181529_10003581_pt1 | contig 17568 bp, 16 predicted proteins | sample PEATcosm2014_Bin_36_FD_119763 | JGI IMG/M metagenome (GOLD analysis project Ga0181529, IMG submission 119763) | Peatland microbial communities from MTU Mesocosm Facility, Houghton, MI, USA - PEATcosm2014_Bin10_30_metaG | ecosystem: Environmental > Terrestrial > Soil > Wetlands > Peat | place... | reverse complement strand
TAGACCTTGCAGTCGCCCTTGCCGTCGGTCGGGTAATCCCAATGGTCGAGCATCGTGCCCCAATGATCGAGATTGCTGATCGGCTCGATCTCGGCGTTGGCGAACGCGTTGACCTTGGCGAGCGTCGCCAGGACCTGCTTGGTCAGATGGATGTCGCGCGGCGCTAGCTTGCCGAGGCTGCATTCCTCGGGCCGGCGGCCGCAGAAATCGACCCAGCCGTAGGGAATGGACGTCGGCGCCCCGACTTCGGCGAACGATGCGCTCGGCAGCTTCGGCTCGGAGGCCTGGACCAGGCCGCTGAACGCCGCGCCAAACAGAACCGCCCCAACCGCCGCTCGCGCAACCCAACCGAACATCGTCGTCCCGCCTCGTCGTTTTCGACACGGGACACGTTCGGCCAATCGGCTTGGCGCGACGAAAAGCAATTCGGTAAAATTCGAAGCATCTCCGGTAAGAAGAAACCCTGAAATTTCTTAAGGTTGACCGGTCCTTACGGCGTGCGGCGGCTCGCGCGCGGCCGGTTCGGCGCCCTAGCCGCCCCGCGTCTTCCCGCCTATCCTCGCGCAGCCCCATCGGAGAACCCCGCCCTTGAATCCAACCGTTCCCGCCGCCGGTTCGCAGGACTACGTCGGCGATCCGCGCAACGACGACGTCTTCATCAGCGTCAACGGCGAGCTCGTCCCCCGTCCCGAGGCCAAAGTCTCCGTCTTCGATTCCGGCTTCGTCCTCGGCGACGGCGTGTGGGAAGGCCTCAGGCTCAACGGCGGGCGCATCGCCTTCTTCGACAAGCACCTCGACCGCTTGTCGGACGGCGCCAAGATGCTGCGCATCGACATCGGCCTGACGCGCGAAGCGCTCGCGGCGCGCGTGTTCGACGTCGTCGAGGCGAACGCCATGCGCGACGGCGTTCACATCCGCCTGATGGTGACGCGCGGCGTCAAACGCTCGCCCTACCAGGACCCGCGCCTGACCGTCGGCGCCGCGACGATCGTCATCATCCCCGAGTGGAAGCTGCCGCGGCCGGAAATGCTGGCGCGCGGCCTCAACCTCTTTACCGTCCACATCCGGCGCACGGGCCCGGCCGAGCAGGACCAGAAGCTCAATTCGCATTCCAAGCTCAACTGCATCCTCGCCTGCATCCAGGCCATGGAGGCCGGCGCGGACGAAGCTCTAATGCTCGACGACCGCGGCTTCGTCGCCACTTGCAATTCGACCCATTTCTTCATCGTCCGCAACGGCGAGCTATGGACTTCCGCCGGCGGCTATTGCCTGGGCGGCATCACGCGCGACGCGGTGTTGCGCGCGGCGCGGCGCGCCGGCGTTCCGACTCACGAAAAGGACTTTTCGCTGTTCGACGTCTACGCCGCCGACGAAGCCTTCTGCACCGGCACCTTCGCCGGGCTGACGCCGGTCGTGAAGGTCGACGGCCGGCCGATCGGCGAATATCCGCGCGACGCGGCCGACGCTTCGGGGCCGACAACGAAGGCGCTGCGGGCGCTCTACAAGGCGCTCGAGGCCGAAGAGGCGCGCGGCCGATGACGCGACCGACGGAACCGTTGCGCGTGGCGATGTGGTCGGGGCCGCGCAATGTCTCGACCGCGATGATGCGCGCCTTCGGCGCTCGCGCCGATTGCGCGGTCAGCGACGAGCCGTTCTACGCCGCCTATCTCGCCGCGACCGGCCTCGACCATCCGATGCGCGAAGCGGTGATCGCATCGCAGCCGGCCGACTGGCGGGCGGTCGTAAGCGCGATGCTCGGCACTGTGCCTGCCGGCAAGGCGGTCTGGTACCAGAAGCACATGACCCACCATATGCTGCCGGACTTCGGCCGCGACTGGATCGGCGGGTTAAGCAACGCGTTCCTCATCCGCGCGCCGGAAGCGGTGCTCGCTTCCTACGCACGCAAGCGGCCCGGCCCGCTCGGTCTCGACGAGATCGGCCTGCCCGCCCAGCTCGCCCTGTTCGAGCGCGCCGCCGACCGGCTCGGCCGGGCCCCGCCGGTGATCGACGGTCGCGACGTGCAGGCCGATCCGCGTAGCGCGCTCGGCGCCTTGTGCGCGGCGCTTGGGCTTGCCTTCGACGCTGCGATGCTCACCTGGCCGCCCGGACGACGCGACAGCGACGGGGTCTGGGCGCCGGCCTGGTACGCCGAGGTCGAGAAGTCGACCGGCTTCGCGCCGCCGGCCGCAGAGCCCGGATTCGACGACCTGCCTGATTCGCTGAAACCCATCGCCGAGGCCGCGCGGCCGCTTTACGAGAGTCTAGCGCGCCACAAGCTTGCCGCCTTATGAGGGGTCGCGAGGCTCGCAGACCACGAAAGACGCGCAAAGCCAGCGGATAGCAGGGTCGAGGAGGCTGGCTCGCCCTTGACGCGCGGGAACGCGCGTCGCATCAGGATTCCAATGCCCGTTCTCGTGCTGCCGTTTCCCGTCATCAACCCCATTCTGTTTCAGTGGGGACCGTTGGCGATTCGCTGGTACGCGATCGCCTATATCGTCGGGCTGATCGTCGGCTGGTGGCTGATCCGGCGCATCGTCGGCGCCGACTCGCTGTGGGGCGGCATGAAACGTCCCACGCCCGACAGCGTCGACGACCTGCTCGTCTATTGCGCGCTCGGCGTCATCGTTGGCGGTCGGCTCGGCAACGTGCTGTTTTACGACCCGAGCTATTACCTCGCGCGCCCGCTCGAGATCTTCGAAGTCTGGCGTGGCGGCATGGCCTTCCATGGCGGCCTGATCGGCGCCGCGCTCGGCGCCTGGCTGTTCGCGCGCCGCTATCGCGTGCCGGCGCTGACCGTCTTCGATCTTGCCTCGCTGGCCGCGCCGATCGGCATCTTCCTCGGCAGGATGGCGAATTTCATCAAGCCGGAGCTGTGGGGACGTCCGACCGACGTGCCCTGGGCGATGGTCTTCCCGGGATCCGACGGCCTGCCGCGCCATCCCAGTCAGATCTACGAGGGGGTGCTTGAAGGCCTCGTCGTCTTCGTCGCCCTGTCGATCGCCGCGCGTCTGGGCGCGTTTCGCCGACCTGGCCTGCTCGCCGGCGGTTTCGGCGTTCTCTATGCCTTGGCGCGCATTTTCTGCGAATTCTTTCGCGATCCCGATCCGCGCCTCGAGGACCTTGGCGGCGGCCTGACGATGGGCATGTTGCTGTCCGCGCCGCTGATCGTCATCGGGGTCGCGTTGATCGGCTGGAGTCTGCGGACGAAGACCGCCGCCGGAGGACCGGCATGAGCGCGCTGGGCGATCAGATCAAGCTGAAGCTCGCCAAGGGCGGGGCGATCACGGTCGAGCGCTTTATGGAGCTCGCGCTCGCCGATCCTCAATATGGCTACTACATGACGCGCGATCCGTTCGGGACCGAAGGCGACTTCACCACCGCGCCGGAGATCTCGCAGATGTTCGGCGAGCTCATCGGCCTGTGGGCGGCGGAAGTGTGGACGTCGATGGGGCGGCCCAATCCAGTGCGGGTGATCGAACTCGGCCCCGGCCGCGGCACGCTGATGAGCGACGCTTTGCGCGCCGCGCGCGTCGTCCCTGAGTTCCGCGCCGCGCTTGACGTCACGCTGATCGAAACGAGTCCGCCGCTCGCTCAGATGCAATACGACGCGCTGCTCACCGCCGGCGCACCGATCGCCTGGCGCGGCAGTTTCGCCGAGGCGCCGGAGGGTCCGGCGATTGTTCTCGCCAATGAATTCCTCGACGCGCTGCCGGTCAGGCAATACGAACGGCGCGGCGGACAATGGCGCGAGCGGGTCGTGCGCCTCGACGGAGCGGGCGAGCTCGTATTCGGCGTCGCCGACAAACCGGAGCCCTATCTCAACGCCGAGGCCGACGACGGCGCGGTGATCGAGGTTGGCGCCGTTGCGCATCGCTTCATGTTCGAGCTTGCGGCGCGGCTGGCCAAACAGGGCGGCGCGGCCTTGTTTCTCGACTATGGCCGCGCGGTCTCCGGCTTCGGCGACACGTTCCAGGCTTTGCGCGCCCATACCCCGATCAGTCCCTTGTCCGAGCCGGGCGAGTGCGACCTCACCGCGCATGTCGACTTCGCTGCGATGGCGCGCAGCGCGCGGGCCGCCGGCGCGACCGTCCACGGGCCGATCGATCAGGGTGACTTCCTGCGCGCGCTCGGCGTCGATGTGCGCGCCCGCGCGCTCGGCGAACGTTCGCCGGAGCGCGCTGGCGAAATCGAGGCGGCGCGCCGCCGTCTGGTCGGCAAGGGCGACAACGAGATGGGCGCGCTGTTCAAGGCGATGGCGGTCGCCAATCGCGCCGTCCCGGCGCCGCCCGGCTTCCAGCCCAACCCGGCGAAGCCGGCGTGACCACAGCCGAGACCCTGCGCGCCGCGACGCTCGAACTGCCCGGCGTCGCGCACGCGTTCTTCACCCGCCGTGGCGGCGTCTCCAAGGGCGTCTACGCGACGCTCAACGGCGGCGTCGGTTCGCGCGACGAACAGGACGCCGTCGTCGCCAACCGCGCCCGTATGGCGGCGGCGATCAAGGTTGCGCCGGAACGCCTGGCGATCCCCTATCAGGTCCATTCGCCTGACGCGCTGGCGATTTCAGCGCCGTTCCCGCGTGAAGCGCGGCCGCGTTGCGACGCGCTGGTCACCGCGACGCCCGGCCTCGGTCTTGGCGTCACCGGCGCCGATTGCGGCATGATCCTGTTCGCCGACGCCGAAGCGCGCGTGATCGGCGCCGCCCACGCCGGCTGGAAGGGCGCGCTCAACGGCGTGCTCGAAGCGACGGTCGCCGCGATGGCGGCGCTCGGGGCGCAGGTCGATCGCATCAGCGCCGCGCTCGGCCCCTGCATCGCTCAACCGTCATACGAAGTTGGACCGGAATTCGTTGCAGCATTCGAAACTGGCGACAAGGGTTCGGACCGTTTCTTCACCCAAAGCGTCAACGCCGGGCGGTTGATGTTCGACCTTCACGGCTACATCGCCGAGCGGGCGGCGCGGGCTGGAATCGCCCGCTTCGACGACCTCGGCCTCGACACCTATGCCGACGAGGCGCGCTTCTTCAGCTACCGGCGCGCCACTCATCGCCAGGAACCCGACTACGGTCGCCTGGTGGCGGCGATCGCGCTGGCCTGACCGGCGCCCGCGCGGATCGGTTGACAAGCTCGGCGTCGGCGCTCATTTCCGTCCCGCGCGCCGCACGGTCGGCGCGAAGTCCCAAGCCCGCCGGAAAGGACCGCGCATGCTGGCCGGGAGGTTGGCGCGGCGCTTGTCGCGTCTCGGACTCCATTACAGCTGGGTCGTGCTGGCGGTCGTCTTCGCCCTCTCGGTCGTCACCGCCGGCGCGATGGCCCTGCCCGGCGTGCTGATCCCGCCGCTCGAACGCCAGTTCGGCTGGAGCGCCGAGGACATCTCCGCCGCTGTGGCGCTGCGGCTGCTGATCTACGGACTGATGGCGCCCTTCGCCGCGAGTCTGATCGACCGCATCGGCCTCACGCGCGTCATGGTCGGCGCGGTCGCTCTGATCGGCGCCGGCCTCGCGCTGTCGCTGGCGATGAACCAGGTTTGGCAACTCACGCTGCTGTGGGGCGTCATGGTCGGCGTCGGCGCCGGCTTGACCGCGCTGGTGCTCGGCGCGGTCGTCGCGACGCGCTGGTTCACGGCGCGGCGCGGCCTCGCGCTCGGCGTGCTGACCGCCGGTTCGGCGGCGGGGCAACTCGTCTTTCTGCCGCTCGCCGCCTGGCTCGAACGCGGCTGGGGCTGGCGCGCGGCGCTTTGCCCGACGCTGGCCGGTCTGATCGCCGCAGCGGCGCTGATCGCGCTGCTGATGGCCGACAGCCCCGCCGATCTCGGCCTCGCGCCCTATGGCGAAAGCGCCGCCGCGCCGCCGGCCCCCGCGCCGCGCCGCGGCGGCGAACTGAGGACGCTCGGCGAGATCGCCGGCTCGGGCGCATTCTGGATTCTCGCCACGACCTTCTTCATCTGCGGCTTCAGCACCAATGGTCTGATCCAGACGCATTTCGTCGCGCTGTGCTCGGACTTCGACGTTGGCTCGCTGACCGCAGCCTCGACGCTGGCGCTGATGGGCGCGTTCGATTTCGCCGGCACGATCGGCTCCGGTTGGCTCTCCGATCGCTACGACAATCGCGCCCTACTGTTCGTCTATTACGGCCTGCGTGGCCTGTCGCTGCTCTACCTACCAGGCTCGTCGTTCTCGATCTACGGCCTGTCGCTGTTCGCGACGTTCTACGGCCTCGACTGGGTCGCGACCGTGCCGCCGACCGTGCGCCTGACTGCCGAGGCGTTCGGTCGCGATCGCGCCGGCGCGGCGTTCGGCTGGATCTACGCGGCGCATATGGCGGGCGCGGCGACAGCCGCTTACGGCGCGGGCTACTCGCGCAGCGTGCTGCAGTCCTATCTGCCGGCGCTCTACGCCGCCGGCGCGCTATGCTTGGTCGCCGCCGCGCTGGTGTGGCTGATCGAGAAACGACCGGTCGACGCCGCCGCGTCGGCGCGCGCCGCGGCTTGAAGCGTTAACCGAAATTCTTCACCGACCCTTCTGAAACCTTAACGCTAACGCGCGATGGTTCGGCTGCAATTGTTGAAAATGCAAACGAAGGCGCGCAACTCTGCCTCAACGTCGTGCGGCGTCGGGACCCACTGGCGTCCCTCTCGCCCGGCGAACGCCGAGGCGAGCCCATGCGAAGCGAAACCATTTCGATTCACGGCGGTTTCGATTGCGACCCGGCGACCAAGGCGGTCGCGCCGCCGATCTACCAAACCGTCGCTTACGAATTCGACAGCGCCGACCATGGCGCCGCGCTGTTCAATCTCGAAGCCGAAGGCTTCCGCTACAGCCGCATCGCCAATCCGACGACCGAAATTCTCGAGAAGCGCGTCGCGCTGCTCGAAGGCGGCGCGAGCGCGCTTGCCGTCGCCTCCGGCCAAGCGGCGCTCGCCTACGCCTTCCTGACCATCGCCGACCACGGCGGCTCGATCGTCGCGCCGCCGACGCTATACGGCACGACCCACACTCTGCTCGCCCACACCTTGCGCCGCAACGGCGTCGAGGCGCGTTTCGCCACAAGCGAGCGCGCCGAGGACATGGCGCCGTTGATCGACGAAACGACGCGCGCCGTCTTCTGCGAGTCGATCGGCAATCCGGCCGGCAACGTCTGCGACATCGCCGCGCTCGCCGCGCTCGCGCACACGCGCGGCGTGCCACTGATCGTCGACAACACCGTGGCGACGCCGATCCTGCTGCAGCCGATCGCCCACGGCGCCGACATCGTCGTCCACTCGCTGACCAAGTTCATGGGCGGACACGGCGTCGCGATGGGCGGCGCGATCGTCGACGCCGGCCGCTTCGATTGGCGCGCCCAGGCGAAGCGCTACCCGCAATTCACCGAGCCGGACGAATCCTATCACGGCCTCGTTTACGTCGACCGCTTCGGCCGCGACGCGTTCCTCGCCCGTGCGCGCAGCGTCTATCAGCGCACGACCGGCGCGGTGCTGGCGCCGATGAGCGCCTTCCTGCTGCTGCAGGGCATCGAGACGCTGCCGCTGCGCATCGAGCGGCACGTCGCTAACGGCCGCGCGGTCGCCGAATGGCTGAACGCCGATCCGCGCGTCGCCTGGGTCGATTACGCCGGCCTGCCCGACAGCCCCTATTTCGCGCTGGCGCAGAAATACCTCGGCGGACGCGCCGCTTCGCTGCTGACCTTCGGCGTCGTCGGCGGGCTCGAACCGGCGAAGCGCTTCTACGACGCGCTCAAGCTGGTCAAACGGCTGGTCAACATCGGCGATGCGCGATCGCTTTGCTGCCACCCCGCCTCGACCACCCATCGGCAGATGACCGCCGCGGAGCAGCTCAAGGCGGGCGTGCGGCCTGAGACGGTGCGCATCAGCGTTGGCCTCGAACACATCGACGACATCCTCGAGGACCTCGATCAAGCGCTCGCCGTCGCCGGCGCGCGGCGCGCTGCAGGATAGGGCTCGCGATGGCGCTGACGATCGAACGCTCCGCCCCGACCCCGACCGGCCAAGCGCCGGGTGAACGCGACGCGCGCCTCGGCGGGTTCGCTGATCATAGCTGGCGCACGATCACGATCGGGCTGGTCAACAACATGCCGGACTCGGCAGTCGCAGCGACGCAGCGCCAGTTCACGCGGTTGCTCGAAGACGCGAGCGGCGAGCTCGACGTCCGGCTCAGCCTGTTCGCGCTCGAATCGACGCCGCGCGCCGCCGAAGCGCGTCGCGCCATGGCCGAGGACTACGCCCCCGCCCGCGCGCTGAAGACCGCGCGTCTCGATGCGCTTGTCGTCACCGGCGCCGAGCCGTGCGCCGCAGACCTGCGCGACGAGCCGTTCTGGGAAGAGCTCGGGCTCGTCCTCGACTGGGCGGCCGAGAACACGATCTCGTCGCTGCTGTCGTGTCTCGCCGCCCATGCCGAGGTGCTGCGCAGCGACGGCGTCGCGCGCCGGCCGCTCGCCGGCAAGCGCGCCGGCGTCTACGCCTTCGACGTCGTCGTCGACCACGAATTGGTTCGCGGGCTCGAACCGCGCTACCGCGCCCCGCACTCGCGCTGGAACGATCTCGACGAGGCGAAGCTCGTCGAAAAGGGCTATCGGGTGCTGGCGCGCTCGCCCGAATGCGGCGTCGACCTGTTCGTCCGCAAGGCGCGCAGCCTGCTGGTCTTCCTGCAAGGCCATCCGGAATACGAAGCCGACACGCTGGCGCGTGAGCACCGCCGCGACCTGTTGCGCTTTCTGCGCGGCGAGGCGACTTCGGCGCCGAACCCGCCCGCGAACTACTACCCGCCCGAGGCCGCCGCCGCAGTCGCCACATTCGCCCGCCACGCGATGGCGGCGCCCGAAGCCGCCGTCGCGGCCGGCTTCCCGGTCTCGGCCCTGTCGCTCGACGACGAGCCTTGGCGCCAGGCGGGCGTCCAGCTCGTTCACAACTGGCTCGGCCTGGTGGCGCGGCGCAAGGCGGCGCGCAACGCCGCGACGTTTGCAGTCGCCCGCTGGGGCGGCTAGAAGGGCGGCCCGCAATGGCTTATGTCGAAAGTCCACAACGCGATGACGAAGATACGCGCATGACCTCGCCGTCGAACAGCGGCGAGTCCGCCGTCTTTCGTCAGGCGATGCGCGAATTCGCCGCCGGCGTTTCAATCGTCGCCTGCGGCGCCGGCGACGGGCGGTCGGGCTGCACCGTCACGGCGCTGACATCGCTGTCGCTCGCGCCGCCGACCTTGCTGATTTGCCTCAGCCTCGAAGCCCAGACGCTCAAACGCCTCAGAGAGACCGGCGCCTTCTCCGTCAATCTGCTGGGCGCGCGCCATCGCGAGCTCGCCGACCGCTTCGCCAGTCGGATGGGCGAGCGCGGCGCGGCGCGCTTCGCCGTCGGCCGTTGGACGACGCTCGCCACCGGATCGCCGCTGCTCGCCGACGCGCTGGCGGCGATCGACTGCCGGGTCGAAGAGATCCTCGAACGCCACACGCACGCGATCGTCATTGGCGCCGTCGTCGCTGTTCAGCGCGGCGAGGGTGGCGCGGCGCTCGCCCATTGGCGCGGCCAATACGAGACGCTGGAATGACGGCCGCCGCGCCGCGGCCGAGCGCCGCGACGCCCGCCCGCGCCTGGCTCAAGGCGTTGGAGACGACGGCCGAGGCGACGCGCGATCCCACTCGCACCCTGGCGCGCGCCGCCGGCGAATGGGCGGCCGCCTACGGCGACGCGCCCGCCGTGCTCAGCAATGTCGAACGCTTCAGCTTCCGCGCGCTCGCCGAGCGCGCCAATTGCTATTCGCGCTGGGCGCTCGCCGCCGGGCTCGCCAAGGGCGATGTCGTCGCGCTGATGATGGGCGCGCGGCCCGAGTATTTCGCGCTGTGGCTCGGCTTGACCCAGGTTGGCGTCGTCGTCGCGCTGCTCAACGTCAATCTGAGCGGGGCGGCGCTCGCTCACTGCGTCAGGGTCTCCGGCGCGCGAACCGCGATCGTCGAAACGCCGTTCGCCGCGACCAGCGACGAAGCCTTCGCCGACCTGCCTCTCGAAGTCTGGCGGCATGGCGGCGAAGACCAAGCACAACGTGTCGACGCTGAGCTGTCGACGTTCGGCGGCGCGCCGCTCGACGAAAGCGAACGGCGTGCGACGACGCTTGCCGACCGTGCGCTGCTGATCTTCACCTCCGGCACCACGGGACTGCCGAAGGCCGCCGCCGTCAGCCATCATCGCGTCGTCGCCTGGAGCCATTGGTTCGCCGGCCTCGCCGACATGCGCGCCGATGACCGCATGTACGATTGCCTGCCGCTCTACCACAGCGTCGGCGGCGTCGCGGCGCTCCCTGCGGCGTTGGTCAACGGCGGGTCAGTCGTGATCGCCGAAAAGTTCTCGGCCAGCCGCTTCTGGAGCGACGTCGCGCGCTGGGACTGCACGATCTTTCAGTACATCGGCGAACTCTGCCGCTACCTCGTCGCCGCGCCGCCGTCGCCCCACGAGCGGCGCCATCGACTGCGGCTCGCCTGCGGCAACGGGCTTTCCGCTGACGTGTGGCGCGCTTTCGCCGAGCGCTTCGGCTTGGCCCAGATCCTCGAATTCTACGCCTCCACGGAAGGCAACCTGACGCTCTACAACGTCGAGGGCAGGGTCGGCGCCGTCGGCCGCCAGCCGCCGTTCCTCGCTGCGCGCGACGCCGTCGCGTTGGCGCGCTTCGACTACGAGAAAGAAGCGCCGCAGCGCGGACCCGACGGCTTCTGCGTTCGCTGCGGCGTCGACGAGGTCGGCGAAGCGCTCGGCCGTATCGGCCTCGAGGCCGGCCAGCGCTTCGAGGGCTACACCGCTCTGGCGGAGACGGAGCAGAAGATCCTGCGCGGCGTCTTCGCCCCCGGCGACGCGTGGATGCGCACCGGCGACCTGATGCGCCGCGACCGCGAGGGCTTCTACTATTTCATCGACCGCGTCGGCGACACGTTCCGCTGGAAGGGCGAGAACGTCGCGACGAGCGAAGTCGCCGCCGCGCTGTCAACGGCGCCCGGCGTCAAAGAGGCGGTCGTTTTCGGCGTCGCCGTTCCCAACGCCGACGGCAAGGCGGGCATGGCGGCGCTGACGATCGACGGCGCGCCGGATCTGGCGGGTATCGCGCGCGCCGCCAGCGCCCTGCCCCGCTACGCGCGGCCGCTGTTCCTACGGCTCGCGCCGACGCTTGCCGCGACCGCCACCTTCAAGCCGGTGAAGCGCGCGCTTGCCGCCGAAGGCTTCGACCCGGCCAAGATCGGCGACCCCCTCTACGTCTACGACAGCGAGAGAGAGGCCTATTTCGCGCTCGACGCCGAACGCTACGCGGCAATCGCATGCGGCGACGCGCGGTTGTAGCGAGCCGGTAAACCGCCCTTTCCTCGCGAGCAACGACAAGCGTTGGAGCGAGGAGCTAGGAGCCTAGTCCAGCCGCCTAAACCCTACCAACTAGCCCCTCATCCTAGCCTTCTCCCCGCGAGCGGGGAGAAGGGACTTGAAGCGTCGCGCGCGCTCTCAGGCGAACGGCGAGGCGTATTGCGCCGCCCGGCCGAGCTCGACTTCGATCTCGAGCAGGCGGTTGTACTTGGCGATGCGCTCGCTGCGGCTCGCCGAGCCGGTCTTGATCTGGCCGCCGCCCATCGCGACGGCGAAATCGGCGAGGAAGGCGTCTTCCGTCTCGCCGGAGCGGTGCGAGACGACATAGCCCCACCCCGCCTTGCGACACAATGCGATCGCCTGCATCGTCTCCGACACCGTGCCGATCTGGTTGAGTTTGATCAGCACCGCGTTGGCGGCCTTCTCCTTGACGCCGCGGGCGATGAAATCGGGATTCGTGACGAACAGGTCGTCGCCGACGATCTGGATGCGGCCGCCATCGGTCGCGGTCTGGCGGGCGAAGCCTGACCAGTCGTTCTCGTCGAGGCCGTCCTCGATCGACACGATTGGGTAGCGGTCGATCCATTTGCCGTAGAGCGCGATCATCTCGTCGCTCGACTTGCGGCCGCCCTTTGACTTGGCGAGATCGTAGGAGCCCTTTTCGAAGAATGAGCTCGCCGCCGGGTCGAGCGCGATGGCGATGTCCTTGCCGGGCTTGTAGCCGGCCGCCTCGATCGCCTGCACGATCACCTCGCAGGCCTCGTCGTTGCTCTTGAGGTCGGGCGCGAAGCCGCCTTCGTCGCCCACCGAGGTTGCATAGCCCTTCGACTTCAAAATCTTGGCGAGCGCATGGAAGGTCTCGGCGCCGTAGCGCAGCGCCTCGGCGAAGGTCGGCGCGCCGATCGGCATCGCCATGAATTCCTGGAAGTCGACTGAATTCGCCGCGTGCTTGCCGCCGTTGATGATGTTCATCATCGGCGCCGGCAGGCGATTGGCCCCCGCGCCGCCGAGATAGGCGTAGAGCGGCAGTTTGGCCGACTTCGCCGCGGCGCGCGCCACCGCCATCGACACGCCGAGAATCGCATTGGCGCCGAGCGCGCCCTTGTTCGGCGTGCCGTCGAGCCCGATCATCAGCCCGTCGATCTCGCCCTGGTGGGTCGCGTCGCGGCCGACCAGCGCCGGCGCGATCTTGTCGACCACGTTGCCGACCGCCTTCTTGACGCCCTTGCCGCCGTAGCGCGCCTTGTCGCCGTCGCGCAGCTCGACCGCCTCGTACTCGCCGGTCGAGGCGCCGGAGGGAACGCAAGCGGAAGCATGCGTCCCGTCGTCGAGGCCAAGCCTCACCTTAACCGTTGGATTGCCACGCGAGTCGAGGATTTCGAGCGCGTCGACGAAAACGATTCTGGCCATGGCGAACTCCGCATTTCTTGATCAGCGCTCTGCTCTAACGCGTTGCGCCGATGTGATTGTGACGCAAATCAAGCATAAATCCGCGGCGACCGCCGGGCGCCGCCGCTTGGCGCCGGGTCGGCGCTCCACCCTATTTGACCACCATCACCGTGCAGCGGGCGAGATCGACCAGACGGTCGCTCACGCTGCCAATGACGCGGTTGTAAAGCGCCGAATGGCCCATGAAGCCGACGACCAGCAGGTCGTAGCCGCGCCGTTCGACGAATTCGGCGATGCTCGAAACCGGGTGCCCGGCGACAACATGGGCGGCGAACGGCACGCCGGCCGCCGCCGCCTTGGCTTTCGCCGCCTCGACCAGCTTGGCGAAGCCGCCGCCGAGATCGGCGCGCGTCTCCTCGACCTCGTCGATGGTCGCGGGAAAGCGCGGCAGTTCCTCGACGCAGATCATGTCCAGGTTGGCCGACAGTCGGCGGGCGAGGTCGAGCGCGGCCACGAAGGCGCGTTCGCCGCTCGGAGAGCCGTCGTCGGCGACGAGCATCGTACGGATCATTCAGCCCCCTCCTCTGCCGGCGTCGGCTCGGTGGCCGCGAGGTCCGCCGTTTCGGGCAGCGCCGGCAGGAACCAACGCTGGGCGATCAGCGTCGGCACGACCGCGCTGCCGATCACCGCCGTCACCAGCACCGTGTACTGGCCCTGGTCGATGATGTGGTTGGTCAGGCCAAACAGCGCGGAAATCGAGCCGAACGTCAACCCGGTCGACATCAGCAGGGTGGTGTACATGCCTTCGCGCGGGTCGAAGCGGAAGGCGCGGGTCAGCGGCAGGATGCCGACGAACTTGGTCGCCATTTTGATTGCGAGGAAGACGACGACGAGCCCCGCCGAGCCGACGAGCGCCGGAAACTCGACGAGAGACCCAGCTTTCAGGAAATAGAACGGCGTCAGAATGGTGAAGGCGATGATCCGCATGCGGTGCGGCAGTTCGGGGTTGAGCAGGAAGGCCGGCGCCAGCGCCATGCCGACCAGATAGGCTGGCAACACCGCTTCGCTGCCCGCGATCGCCGCCAGGCCGCCGAGCGAAAGCAGGATCAAGGCGACGAATTTCGTTTCCGGCTCGCTGACGCGATTGCCGACCTGAGCGAAAAACCACGGCGCGAAGCGCGGCAGCAACCACAGCACCGCTGCGGTCGCCGCGCCGAAAAAGGCGAGGCGCATGTCGTAATGTGCGAACACGACGCCGAGCGCCAACACCGTGCCGAGGTCGTTGACGAAGCAGGCGGCGAGAATGATCTTGCCCATTTCGGTGCGATTGAAGCCGGTCTCGATCATCACCGCGTAGACGACCGCCACCGAAGTCGTCGACAGCGAGATGCCGGCGATCTGCGCCTGATCCCACGGCCAATGGATCGCGTAATGGGCGTAAGCGAGGACGCCGAGATAGGGAGCGAAGAAGCCGACGACGCCGATCGACAGGGCGGAACGGTAATGTTTGCGCACTACGCCCGGATCGATTTCCGTGCCGGCGAGAAAGGTCAGCATGATCGCGCCGAATCCGGCGAGAAAATTCACCCATTCCGTCAGCGGAAGGCCGATCACGTTGCCGGCGAGCGCGCCGACCATGATCTCGATCAGCGCCACCGAAACCGCGACGCGAATCGAAACGATCGACGCGACCAGCGCCAGACCGATCCACAAAGCTGATTGCAGCCAAACCTGTCCCATCGACGCCTCGCCTTTTATGACACGGCAATCAGCGTCGACCGACCGAACGGCGAAACGCCTCCCACCGCATGTTTCGCGGCAGGAGTCATCAGCCTGGGCAGGCGGTTTTGGGGGACTCCATCCCCATAGGGATTTGTTTGAAACTACGCTCGGCGCCGCGACGCGTCAAATTGGGCGCCGCGTCACGCCGCCGCCCACGCCAGCTTGAGCCCGTCGCAAACGCGTGCGAACGCCGCCTGCGCCGCCGGGACGACGCCGCCGAGACCGTAAAAATGATGGATCAGCCCCGCGTGCACGGTCAACTCAGCTCCCACGCCCGCCGCCGTCAACGCCGCGGCGTAGGCCTCGCCCTCGTCGCGTAGCGGATCGAACTCTGCAACATGGACGAGCGCCGGCGGATGCTTGGCGAAATCGCCGCTATTGAGCGGCGCGACTCGCGGATCGTCGCGCGAAAGACCGGGGGCGCGGTAGAAGTCCCAGTAAGCCCTCATCGTCGCGTCCTCGATCAGCCAACCCGCCGCCAGCGCGGCGCGGGAGGGCGTCTGACCGAGCGGCGAGAGAACCGGGCACAGCAGCAGTTGCAGCGCCAGCGGCGCCGACGCTTCGCGCGCGAGGACGACGGCCAGATTGGCGCCCGCTGAATCGCCGGCGATCCCCAATCGCTTGGGGTCGACGCCGTAGCGGCGCGGTCGGGCGGCGATCGCTCTGAGCGCAGCTCGCCCGTCGTCGAGCGCGGCAGGAAAGCGATGCTCGGGAGCGAGGCGATAGTCGACTGCGATCACCCGGCAGAACCCACGCGCGCTGAGCGTCGCGCAAATCGCGTCGTGGCTGGCGATCCCGCCGGAGATCCAGCCGCCGCCGTGGAAGTAGAGCAAGGCCGGCAAGGGCGCGTCGCCCGAGCCCGGCGGCGCGTAGAAACGCACGGCGACGCGCCCCGCCGCGACGACGTCGTCACAGCGCTCGACCGGCGGCGGCGGCGCGGCGAAGGACGCCAGCCCGCCGGTCGCGGCGCGCAGCTCGGAGAGCGTCGGCGCGCCGTCGCGGGACTTGGCCCCCGCGGCGATGAGATCGAGAAATCGGCGCGCGCGCGGATCGAGCCCGCTTCGCGCCGCAGCGTCGGCGGGGGCTGTCGTCACGCCGCCGGCAGCCGCGCGAGCAGCGCCTCGATCGTCGCGATCGAGCGGAAGTTTTCCGGCGTCAGCTCAGCGTCGGGAATGGCGACGTTATAGGCCGCCTCGATCGCCAGCATCAGCTTGACTGTCGCCATCGAGGTCAGCCCCGCCTCGTGCAGATCGACGCTACGCGCCAGCTCGGGATCGTCCGGCAGCGCCGGCGCAAATTCCCGGGCGAGAGAGCCGAGCTTGGAATCGAGGGCGGCGCGATCGCTCATCGGGGCACATTGGAAGACCGGAAACGGCCGCATATTTAACATTTGACGCGTCCGCCGCCCGTCGCTTCTCACGTTAAGACTAACAGCTCCATATTTCAGCAACAACATTCACGTTTCATTAATGATTAAACATTCGATTTGTCGATCATGCTAGCGATTCCGGTTATTGCTGGCATTCAAATCAAAAGCTCAGCAATCAACTCAGTAAATCTCCGCAGATTTACCTTTGGCGATAAGCTTTCTTGATCGTTTTGCGGCCGCGATCCGGAGTTGGCGTCATGAGCCATAACGTAAGCCCGATTTCTTCCCGCACGCCCCGCTCTCGCGTCGGCGAAACGTCAGATTCGCGCGATTTCATTGCCCGCGCCGAAAATGTGGCAACGATCGCCGAGCAACACGCCGACGCGGTTGACCGCGAGGCGCGCTTCCCCGCCGAAGCCTTCGCCGCCATCCGCGAGCAGAAGCTGCTCGGCATGCTCGTCCCCGCCGAGCTCGGCGGCGACGGCGCGCGCGCCGCCGACGTCGTCGACGTTTGCGCCATTCTCGGCCGCGCCTGCGCCTCGACGGCGATGATCTTCGCCATGCATCAGGTGAAGCTCGCCTGCCTCGCTCGCCACGCGCGCGGCGCTCCGTGGCAGCTCGGGTTTCTCGGCGAGGTCGCCAAGCATCAACTGCTGCTCGCCTCCTCGACCACGGAAGGCGGCGCCGGCGCCGACATCCGCTCGAGCGAAGCGCCGGTGCGCGTCGCCGGCGGTCGCGTATCGCTGCAGCGCGACGCCTCCTGCATTTCTTACGGGCGAGAAGCCGACGCGCTCGTCACCACGGCTCGCCGCTCAGACGGCGCCGCAAAGTCCGATCAAGTCCTCGTCGTCTTCCGCCGCGAGGACTACGCGCTCGAGCCGACCCAGACCTGGGACACGCTTGGCATGCGCGGCACCTGCAGCGTCGGTTTCATCCTGCGCGCCGAAGGCGCGGCCGAGCAGGTGCTCGCCGAGCCTTACGAACGCATCCACAGCCAGACGATGGTGCCCTACGCGCATATGTTCTGGAGCGCGGCATGGTGCGGGATCGCCTCCGGGGCCGTCGCGCGCGCCCGCGCCTTTGTTCGCCAGGCGGCGCGCGCCGCCGGCGGTCGCATGCCGCCCGCCGCCGCTCAGCTCACCCGCGCCCGTCTGTCGCTCGAGACCCTGCGCGCCGCGGTCCAGGCCGGCGTCGCTAATTTCGAACGCCACGCCGCCGACCCCGGCGGGCTGACGACGACTGAGGCGCAACTTGCGCTGACGATGCTCAAGGTCGAGGCGTCCGAGCTGGCGACAGCGACGGTACTCACCGCCATGCGCGCGTGCGGACTCGCCGGCTATCGCAACGACAGTCCCTTCGCCATGGGGCGCTTCCTGCGCGACATCCTCTCCTCGCCGATCATGATCAACAACGACCGTATTCTCGCCAGCGCCGACCCCGCGGTGCTGATGAGCGAGGCCCCGACCGCGTTGAGCGTCTAGCAACCGGCCAAAGGAGCCGCCATGAACGTCGCGCCCAATCGCCTTGGTCAGCCCGCAGCGAGCGCGGAAGCGATTCTGGAGGCGCTGTTCCACCCAACCGGCGTCGACGGCGTCTATGGCCGCTCCGGCGCCTACGAGGCCGTGGTCGACGGGCTTGGCGGGCTGATCAATCGCGCGCGCGACCCGCGCGCCGAAGTC
>Ga0181529_10003579_pt1 | contig 17574 bp, 13 predicted proteins | sample PEATcosm2014_Bin_36_FD_119763 | JGI IMG/M metagenome (GOLD analysis project Ga0181529, IMG submission 119763) | Peatland microbial communities from MTU Mesocosm Facility, Houghton, MI, USA - PEATcosm2014_Bin10_30_metaG | ecosystem: Environmental > Terrestrial > Soil > Wetlands > Peat | place... | reverse complement strand
GGAGGGCTTCCCGATTCACGGATACGGTGAATCGGAACCTTCGTTACCGCGTCAAGCAAAATCATCGCGCCGCCACACGGAAACGGAGGTCCGATCACCAAGGGGGGGGTGAGCAATTACGTTCGGTCGGCAGTTCCGAACAATCAGTCCGTGCGCGTCACTCACCCCAGACAAATGAAGCCAGGAATTCTGGCCGGCGCCTCAGGAATCCCCTCATTTTCGACTCGGGAGTCCACCATAGGGACTTCGGTGAGATGAACGGAGACTCATCCATTGCTGCCGCGCATGCAGAAGCCCCAGGGAAATGGGGGCGGCCAAGTATGACGGTCAACGATAGCATGGCAGTCCTTCTATGGAGCGCTCTACAACGCATTGGAATCACATCATAAAAAATGAGGGGATGGCTGAGGCGTGGTAGAGGCGTCCGCGGTCCGCGGGGTACCACAGGCGCCGCCGCCGGGGGTCACCTCCGGCAGAGGCAGGCTGGCCTGGGTCTGGCCGGGGTCGCATTTCGAAGAAACTAGTCGCAATGAAATTCCGACAACTGGCGTGTAACTCCCGACAGAGTCCGGGCTGCCGCCGACTTGCTTTCCTCTACTACCTCCACGGGCCACGCTGGCGGGCCCCGGTCGGACCGGAAGATCCTCCACGGTCATGCCCGCCGCAGTGCGCGGGCAGCGTTCCACGAGGGCGCCGCGGGCGAAAATCCTCGGCTTCCCCGACCCGCCGGTCACCGCCAGTCAGCGGCCGGGTCACGCGAGCTGCCTTGGACTATAGCGCGGGCGGGCTCCGGTGCCCGCCGATCGTGGAAGGTGCCCGTGCCGGGGGCTTCTTCATCACCACGAAACCGGACCGCTCCAAGTGCTCGACAAAGTGTCTGGCGGCAATCTTCGCCATCAAACTGTCGGCACGCGGCTCCGGTGTGAATACGCACCGAACCAGGACCTCGTCCCAAGGCGGCAGTAACAGGTTGAATTTATAGACGGAACCGGCAAACCGGTGGGGTCCCGATCGGCGCCGATCGGGACCCCACAAAGGCCGCAGTTAATAGGGCGAGTTCAAAGCCTTATTCTACATCGGCGCTGGGGTCCCGTCGGCCGGATTACAGTCCACCTCCTGCGACTGAGCCTCGACTTCGTCTCTTACAAGGATCGCAAGGCGGTCGCGACGGCGCTCAAGGACATCTACCGCGCCGTGGACGCCACCACCGCCGAGGCGGCGCTGACCGCCTTCGAGGCCGGGGAGTGGGGCCGCAAATACCCAGCCATCAGCCAAAGTTGGCGGCGTGCCTGGGGCGAGGTCATCCCATTCTATGCCTTCCCGGCCGACGTGTGGCGCATCCTCTACACGACGAATGCCATCGAGGCACTGAGCTCCAAGCTTCGGCGCGCCGTCCGCGCCAGGGGCCATTTCCCAACCGAGGAGGCGGCGCTGAAGTTGCTGTTTCTGGTCTTGAACCGCGCCGAGAAGGAGTGGACCATGGCCGCGCACGAGTGGTGCATGGCCAAAGCCCAGTTCGCCGTCCTGTTCGGCGAGCGTTTCACCAAGGCTTTGGCCTGATCGTGTTCACCGCCCTCTCGCACACGAAATTCCAGACAGTCCCTTCGACATCGCGGCGGGCCGGCTCTCCGCTTATCGTTTGCGGCCCGCGAATCCCCGAAAGGGTCACGACCAGGCAGCAGTCTCACCCGCGGAGCACAGATGAGAAGGAACCTTGACGCCACCGGCGGTTCATCTCCCGCACACGCGCCTCTCGCTGGCGGCGGCGCTCCTCAATAATCTTCTCGAAGTCGAGACCGCCGTGCTGGGCACGGATATGTTGTTCAATGACACGGGTCAATTCCGAGCGCTTGCCTCTAAGAAGAACGTCGAGTAGTAGTCGGTGCTCCTCGACGATCTCCTCCATCGATTTGCTAAAAGTGGAAAGCCCGATGATGATCGTGAGTGGACGGGCAACATTCTCCCACACCGAGCAAAGCAGATCGTTTTCGCTCAGACGGCAGAGTTCGCGATGGAAGGCCGCATCGGCGCTGGCGATGCCGTAGCTGTCGCGCCGCTTGGCCATCTGCTCCAGCTTCTCGATCTTCCGCTCAAGCGGTTTGACGTCGGCCTTCTGGTTCTTCCCGAGGGCAACCGCTCGCCGGGCGGCGATCACCTCGAGACCTATTCTCACCTCGGCGATCTGGTCGAGGCGAGTGTGACTCATCGGGCTCAGGCGAACGCCCTTGTAAGGCGTACTAACGACGAGGCCCTGGCTTTCCAGCAGGCGCAGCGCTTCGCGGACCGGGATTCGACTGATCTTCAGCTCGCCGGCGATGACGGCTTCGACGAGCCGGTCTCCCGGCAAGATGAGGCCTCGTGCGGCTCGGGCGACAACGGCTTCGACTACCTGCTCTGACAGCGTATGGCGGCGAGCCGAATTCTTCGCCACCTTGGTGTTCGGCGGGCGGCTGCTCTCGATGTCGCCGTCGCCTGTGCGTGCATCCATCCCGGCTCCAGTGCGGCCGAAGACTGCCGCTCGAAATCGCGCCTTGTGTAGGCAGTTCCCCGACTTTCTGGCAAGAGACAACTCGCTCGCGGAATTGTTCATGGCCTCCCGGTCAGCTCCCTTCAATGGGGCTCATGCCATGATGCGTCCGGCGCGGGTGCCGCCAGTGGGCCATTCGCAGTGACACCGCACCGCTATGATGGCGGGAGGACGAAGATCTTGCCTCGATCGACATCAAATGCGCGATATTCCCCGGTCTATCCGATGTCGTGGCGCGGCGCCATCGAACAGCGGCGGCCGTTTTCCGGCGTCACGCTCAGGAACGCGTGCGACCAGTGGGAAGGCGGTGTCCGGTTATCCCCGATGTATACGTTTTATTAGTATACGATTTCTCACTGCCCCCGGCAACCGAAGGCCATTCCGCTACGGTTGGCGTGATAATCCAGTTGGGATCCTGGTACGTCGGCCCGATGGGGGGCGGGTTGCGCACCGGCCCTAGCTTTTTTTGGTGGATGTCTATCCTATTGATAACACACAAAAACACCAGCATTTGCGGTATACCATTGATCGGTATACAATGCCTCCGCGTCTCGTGCCTGACAGTGCAAAAGCCGAGGAGGACACGCCATTGAACCGGACCACACTGCAGACGTCACCGGAAGATGCCCTGGCGTCTTCCAATGAGACCACCCCAACCATTGAACGCGAAACCATCAAGCGCGTCGTGTGGCGGCTGATGCCGCTTCTGGTGCTGGGCTACTTCGTGGCCTACATCGACCGGGTCAACGTCGGCTTCGCCGCACTGACCATGAACAAGGCGATGGGCTTCTCGTCGGCCGTCTACGGCTTCGGCGCCGGCGTGTTCTTCATCGGCTACGTGATCGCCGAGATTCCCAGCAATCTGATCCTGAACAAGGTGGGCGCCCGGGTCTGGATCGCCCGTATCCTGTTCACCTGGGGCATCATTTCCGGCCTGACCGCCTTCATCTGGAATGACTGGAGCTTCTACGGCATCCGCTTCCTGCTCGGGCTGGCCGAGGCAGGGTTTTATCCGGGCATGATCCTCTACATGACCTGGTGGTTCCCATCGTACTACCGCGCGCGGATGCTGGCGATTTTCATGACCGCACAGACCGTGTCGATGATCATCGGCGCACCGGTGTCGAGCTGGTTGCTGACCTTCGACGGAGCCTTTGGCCTGCAGGGCTGGCAGGTACTGTTCGTCGTGGAGGCGATTCCCTCGCTCATCATGTGCTTCGTCGTGCTGGCCTGGCTGACCGACCGTCCAAGCGATGCCGCGTGGCTGCGCCCCGAGCAGCGCGATTGGCTGCAACACCGGCTAGAGTCCGAGCGAGTGCAACGGGAGTCGCTGCGTCGTTACGAGCTGGTCGAGGCGCTCTACAACCCCCGCGTCTGGCTGCTGACGTTGGTGTACTTCGCCTACAACTCGGCCAACTACACCGTGCTGGTCTTCCTGCCGCAGATCGTCAAGTCGTTCGGAATCTCGATCCAGATGACCGGCTACGTGACGGCCATTCCTTATATCTGCGCGGTCGCGGTGATGATCTACTGGAGCCTGCGTTCCGACCGCTCGGGCAGCCGCACGATCTATTGCGTCGTGCCCTGCGTGGTTGGTGCCGTGGGCCTGGCCGCCTGCAGCGTCATCGGCATCGGCCATCCGGTGGCGATGATGATTGCAATGATCATTGGCGTCATCGGCCTGCAGTCGGTCGCTCCCACCTTCTGGCCGGTGCCCACAGCCATGCTGTCGGGCGCCGCCGCGGCCGGCGGGATCGCGCTGATCAACTCGGTTGGTGGCCTCGGTGCCTTCTTCGCGCCCTACGCTTTCGGATTGATCAAGGACGCGACCGGCGGCAGCGACCAGCTCGCCCTGCTGGTCCTGGCCTGCGCCCCGGTGGTGTCGGCGGTAGTGCTGCTGGTTTTGGGTCACGACCGCCGGTCGGAGCAGATTCCGAGCCGCTGAGAGAGTTGACGAGTGCCCGGCGGTGGTGCCGCCGGGCCTCCGGCCCGAGCACTCCGGCCGGAGAGGATGGGACGAGCGTCGTGATAGCCCAGGGACGAGGCATCGTGCCCGGCGGGTAGCGGCGTCACAGCCAAGGTGATCGAAGGAGATTCGCGACCATGAATGCAATCGTGCACGACGCCGGCGAGCGGCATTTGATCGAGACCGCAAACCGTGTAACCCCAGGAGGTTCCTTCGGCAATCTTCCCACCGAACTGGTTATTCGAAAGGGCAGTGGTGGCCGCGTTTGGGACGAAAGCGGTAATTCGTACGTCGACTTCCTGCTCGGTTCCGGCCCGATGTTTATCGGCCACGGGCACCCGGACGTGACCTCGGCGGTCGCCGCGCAGGTGCCGCTCGGCACCACCTTCTTTGGTCCCAACCGGTTCGGCGTGAAGTTGGCCGACGCCATCATCGGGGCGGTGGCCTGTGCCGAGAAACTTCGCTTCGTGTGCACGGGCACGGAGGCCACCATGTATGCCCTGCGCGCGGCGCGCGCCTGGCGCAAGCGCGACAGGATCCTCAAGTTCGAGGGGGGCTTCCACGGCATGAGCGACTCCGTTCTGATGAGCTGGGCGCCCAGGCACCCCGGCAATTTCCCGCAAGCACTGCCCGATTCCGCCGGCATTCCGCACAGCGTGCGCGACGACGTGCTGATTGCCCCGTTCAACGACGCCGAGACGGCAACCAGCCTGATCCGCGAGCACAAGGACGAACTGGGCGCGGTCATCGTCGAACCCTTCCAGCGGGTAATCCCGCCGGTCCCGGGCTTCCTCGAGGCGCTTCGCAAGGTCACCGCCGAGTGTGGCATCCCACTGATCTTCGACGAGATCGTCACCGGTTTCCGCTTCGCCTATGGCGGTGCGCAGGAATACTACGGCGTGGTCCCGGATCTCTGCGCGCTCGGCAAGATCATGGGCGGCGGTTTCCCCCTGGCGGCGGTGGCCGGGCGGGCCGACATCATGGCGCACTTCGACAGCTCCGCGGTCCCGGAGGAGGATTTCCTGCCGCAACTCAACACGCTGGCAGGCAATCCTGTGGCCGCGGCAGCCGGGCTAGCCACACTCGAAGTCCTGCGCCAGCCCGGCACCTACGAGCGCGCCTTCGCCACGGGCCGCGATTTGATAGCGCGGCTGTCGGAACTGCTGAAGCGTTCGCGCCTGCCGGCTCATGTCATCGGCGAGCCGGTGCTGTTCGATGTGGTGTTCACCGACCAGCCGGTGAAGGACTACCGGAGCTGGATTCGTTCGGACGCGGCACAACTCAGGAAGTTCAACCAAGTTCTGCGTCAGCACGGAATCTTCAAGAGTGAGACGAAGTACTACGTCTCGGTCGCGCACACGCAGGCCGACATCGACCAAGCAACCGAAGCTTGGTCCGCGGCGATCGACGTGCTCGCGGCGGAGCGCTAGGGCACAACGGCCTCCGCCACGACCGGCCGGATGGCGCGGCGGAGGCTTTCGGGTGGGGCGATGGAGCGTCATCCGTGATGGATGGCGCGTGACATCCCAAGTGGATGAGGGTCCGCGATGTCAACGCAAAAGAGCTATATTTCGACCGATATCGACTTCGACCGCGAGGGCAAGCAGATCGGCAGGTTGCGCCTGCCCTACTCGCGCAACACGTCGGGCTGGGGAATCATCCCGATCCCGATTGCTGTGGTCCGCAACGGAAGCGGCCCCACTGTGCTGCTGACCGCCGGCAACCACGGCGACGAGTACGAGGGGCAGATCACGCTCAATACGCTCATCCGCACCCTCGAACCGCGCCATATCAAGGGGCGCGTCATAATCCTGCCGGCGATGAACTACCCGGCGGCGATGGCCGGACGCCGTGTCTCCCCGTTCGACGGCGTGAACCTCAACCGAGCGTTCCCGGGCGACCCGGATGGCACGCCGAGCCAACAGATCGCGCACTACGTCGCCAGCGTGCTGGTGCCAATGGCAGACGCCATCATGGACCTGCATTCCGGCGGGTATTCCATGCGCATGCTGCCAACCGCGATCATCTATCGCCCCAGCACCCCCGAACTGCTCGAGCGAGTGATCGGGGCTGCCCACGCCTGGGGCTGCCCGCTCGGCATCTTGTTCGACGACCTGGGCGAGCGGCGGACATTCGACGCGATCTGCCGCGATGCAGGGATGCTCAAGCTGGGAACGGAACTGGCCGGGGGAGGCGCCGTTTCGGTCGAGGCATTGGCCTTCGCGGAGACCGGAATCTGGAATCTCCTGAAGTATTTCGGGGTGCTGGTGGCATCGCCGCCGGCGCCGCGTCATCCGTGCCCCAGGTCGGGGCCGATGCGGCTCACCGAGATCACCGGGCCGGAAGCCTATGTCTATGCGACGGGGCACGCAATCTTCGAACCGGCCTTCGGGCTCGGCGACGAAGTGGCCGCGGGCCAGGTCGCGGGTTGGCAGCACTATCTCGACGAGATCGAACGCGATCCGGTTCCGCTCCATTTCCACAAGGGCGGTCTGGTGGCTTGTACGCGTGGCCCCGGACGGATCGAGCCTGGTGATCTGGCCGCGCTCGTGGTCACCGACACCACTGGCTGATCGCGCCGCGAGTTACGTCGCGTATCCCCCTTCTCCCATGTTGCAGGCACGCCCATGGGCGTGCCTGCTTGCCGTTGGTCAACCGCGGATGATTTCGGCGCTGCTGCGGCAAGGTAAAGCGAGGGCTTCCGCAACCGCCGGACAGGTAATGTCGCCGGCGTGCACGTTCAGGCCCGCGAGCAGATGCGGATCGGCCTTGATCGCCGCCTTCCACCCCTTGTCGGCCAGCGCCAGCACGAACGGCAGCGTGGCGTTGCCGAGCGCGATCGTGGAAGTGCGCGCCACCGCGCCGGGCATGTTGGTGACGCAGTAGTGCACCACCCCTTCCTCGACATAGGTCGGCTGGGCGTGCGTGGTCGGCCGGCTGGTCTCGCAGCAGCCGCCCTGGTCAATGGCGATGTCGACGATCACCGAGCCCGGCCGCATCCGCCGGATCATCTCCCGCGTCACCAGCTTGGGCGCCGCCGCCCCCGGAACCAGCACCGCACCGATCACCAAGTCGGCTTCCGTCACCGCCGCCTCGATCGCCGCGGCGGTGGAGAACAACGTGTGGATCTGTGTACCGAACTGTTGCTCAACTTCCCGCAACCGCGGTAGCGATTTGTCGATGACGGTCACAGTGGCGCTGATACCCACCGCCATGCGCGCCGCATTGGTACCGGAAACGCCGCCGCCGATCACTACGACGCGCCCCGACGGCACGCCGGGCACTCCGCCCAGCAGAACGCCGGCGCCGCCCTGCTCGCGCTCCAGACAGTGTGCCCCCACCTGGATGCTCATCCTTCCTGCCACCTCGCTCATCGGCGCCAGCAGCGGCAGCGCGCCTTGGGCGTCGGTCACCGTTTCGTAGGCGATGCAGGTGGCGCCCGACTTCATCAGTCCGACCGTCTGCTCGCGGTCGGCAGCGAGGTGCAGGTAGGTGAACAGCACCTGGTCCGCCCTCAACCGGGCGATCTCGGGCGCCAGCGGCTCCTTGACCTTGACGATGAGGTCCGTTTCGGCAAACACCGCTGCCGCGTCTGAGGCGATGGTAGCGCCGGCGGCGCGGTAGGCATCGTCCGAGAAACCGATGGCCATCGCGGCGCCTTCCTGCACCAGCACCCGGTGGCCGTGAGCCACTAGTTCGCGCACGCCGGCGGGGGTTAGCCCCACCCGGTACTCGTGCGTCTTGATTTCCTTGGGAACGCCGATCTTCATTTGGTATACCTCCAAAGTGTATACCATTAAACGGTATCAGGTTGACTCTCGCTTGCCAACTGGGCCCGACGCGCGCGGAGGAGGAATGCGTAGAAGGAATAGACGTTCTGTCCCCTCTTTCGATCGAGAAGTGGATGCCGAAAACTTGTGAAACTCACGTGTGCGACGGTCTGGTTCCCGAAGATCAGAGTAGGCAGAAGCATGTCGACTCAGCCCGGGTTTTTCGCAAGTGCCCGGCCAGGTTTTCAGTTACCTAACTTGCCTGCAAATCGAGGACGCAAATCAGCGCGCCGCATAGCTGATGGACTGGTGGGCGCAGCAGGGCCACTGTCGGCACCATTCAATCGCAACCGGAGCCATGGGAAAGGTCACCAATTGACGTGCCCCCTTCCTGATCCCTCGATTTGAGTGAGAGTCCGTCATCGAAGGAGACGGACGTGAAGAAGAGCAGGTTCACCGAGGCGCAGATCATCGCCGTGCTGCGCGAGCACGAGGCAGGCATCTCGACTGATGATGTTTGTCGGCGGCACGGGATCAGCCAGCAGACCTTCTACCGGTGGAAGGCCAAGTATGGCGGGATGGGCGTGTCCGACGCCCAGAAGCTGAAGACGCTCGAGGACGAGAACCGGCGGCTGAAGAAGCTTCTGGCGGAGTCGATGCTCGACGTCGCCGCATTGAAGGACCTTCTGGGAAAAAACTGATCACGCCCGCGGCGCGCCGGGATGCCGTGCTTCGCCTAATGGCCGAGCGTGGCTTCTCCCAGAGGCGGGCCTGCGGGCTGGTTCAGATCGATCCCAAGACGGTGCGCCGCGAGCCCGAAGCGGGCGATGGCGGCGTTCGTGAACGGCTTCGGACCCTGGCGGCGGAGCGACGCCGCTTCGGCTATCGGCGGCTCGGCATCCTGCTTCAGCGCGAGGGCGTCAGCATGAACAAGAAGAAGTTGTTCCGGTTCTATCGCGAGGAGGGCCTGGCGGTCCGCCGCCGCCGTGGCCGCAAGCGTGCCACCGGCACGCGGGCGCCGATGGCGCTGCCTGACCGGCCGAACCAGCGCTGGAGCCTGGACTTCGTAGCCGACACGCTGGCTTGGGGTCGGCGCTTGCGGATCCTCGCCATCGTCGACGACTTCACCCGCGAGGCCCTGGCGCTGGTCGTGGACACCTCCATCGGCGGCCAGCGCATGGCCCGCGAGTTGGACGCCCTGATCGTCCAGAGGGGCAAGCCCTTGGCCATCGTCAGCGACAACGGGACGGAGATGACCTCCAGGGCCGTGCTGGAGTGGACCAACCGCACCGGCGTCGACTGGCACTACATCGCGCCCGGTAAGCCGCAGCAGAACGGCTTCGTCGAGAGTTTCAACGGCCGTCTGCGCGATGAGTGCCTGAATGAGGAGGTCTTCGCCGCCCTGGCCGAGGCCCGCACCGTCATCGAGCGTTGGCGGCTCGACTACAACCACGTCAGACCACACTCGGCCCACGGCGGGCTTACCCCGGAAGCGGTGCGGCTGGACCCCGCGGCCGGTCGGCTGCGCAACCTCATCAGCTCCGCCGCCCGGCCGCTACCGCCTGCGCTGGAGATCAGCTATCAACCCCAAGGGCTCTCACAATGAACGAGGGACCGACGGGGGGCAGGTCACAATCATGAACACGAAGCCGCATGTGGGACTTATCGGTGTCGGCCTGATGGGGCATGGCATCGCGACGAACGTTCAGAAGCATGGCTACGCTCTGAGCTTTCTCTCTCACGTGGGGAACCAGCCGGTGGAGGACCTGCTCGCGAAGGGCGCGGTTGCAAAAGCGTCCGGGGCGGAACTCGCCGAGCAGTCGGACGTCGTCATCCTCTGCGTAACCGGCACGCCCCAAATCGAGGATGTCATGTTCCGAGCGGATGGGGTTCTTGTCGGCTTGAAACACGGAACGATCGTGATCGATTGTTCAACCGCCATTCCTGCCTCGACCCTCGTGGTGGCGGCACGCGTTGCCCAGGCAGGGGGCCGCTATCTCGATGCAGCCATGACTCGCACGCTGAAGGAAGCTGCGGAGGGGCGGCTAAATCTAATCGTTGGTGTGCCGGACGATCTGTTCCAGGAGGTGCTGCCTTTGCTCCGGTGCTTTGCTGAGAACATCGTCCATGCCGGCCCGATCGGCTCGGGGCATCAGCTGAAGTTGCTGCACAATTTCGTCTCGCTCGGCTTCTCTGCCGTGTTGGCCGAAGCGGCGTCGGCGGCACGGCGCGCGGGCGTGTTGCCCTCCCTTTTTGTCGACGTGCTCGGCAAGGGCGGCGGGGGGGGTGTTGTTTTGGACCGCATGAAGCCGTTCATTCTCGCCAACGACTCGTCCGGCGCCACCTTCACCCTGGGAAACGCGCTGAAAGACATGACCTATTATATGGCGTTGACGCACGAACTGAACGCCTCGAACGGCTTGGCACAGGCGACGCAATCGCTGTTCGCCGCCGTGGCAGCCAAGGGCCAACAAGCACGGGCAATCCCAGAACTAATCGCTATCCTGTCAGACAACAGAGCTGACGTAAGACAAGGGGCGCTGGATCGATGACAGAGGATGATCTCGCAACGCTCACCTCGTTGGTTATCCTTGCATTTCCCTGCTTGTGAACCGCCCTGGGTTTGCCGGGGGCACCAACCCTTGAAAAGATGGTGCAACGAGCGGCAGAAAGAGGGCGTCGAGCTATTCGCCTGAGGTTAGGGAGCGGGCGGTGCGCCTGGTGCTGGGGCATCAGGGGGAGCAGGGCTCGCAGTGGGCGGCGATGGTGTCGATTGCGGCCAAGATCGGCTACACGGCGGAGACGCTGCGCAAGCGGGTGCGCCAGGCCGAGCGTGACCAGGGGTTGCGGGCCGGGACGACGACGGCCGAGCAGAACCGCATCAAGGAACTTGAACGCGAGGTTCGCGAGCTGCGCCAGGCCAACGAGATCCTGCGCAAGGCGTCGGCGTATTTTGCCCAGGTGGAGCTCGACCGCCGGTTCAGGCCATGATCGCTTTCATCGACGATCATCGCCCGACGATCATCGCCCCCAGTATGGGGTCGAACCGATCTGCTGTGAATACGCACCGAACCAGGACCTCGTCCCAAGGCGGCAGTAACAAGTTGAATTTATAGACGGAACCGGCAAACCGGTGGGGTCCCGATCGGCGCCGATCGGGACCCCACAAAGGCCGCAGTTTATCTGGCGAATTCAAAGCTTTATTCGACACCGGCGCTGGGCCGTCGGCCTGCCGGATCACACGAATCAACCAAGCTTTGAGAGATGGCGGACATTGCCACGCTGATCGACGCTCGGGCGGAGCCGCCCAAGCCGCGCGGCCCCTACATGACGAAGGCTCGCTGGACCGAGATGGCGACCGAAAATTCAAACTGAGACAGTACCGAATTCGGCGCTTCCTTTACATCCGCAAGAGCGCGTGGTACTAACTCATCACGAGTCCGGTTCATCTGGGCCCGCCGTCAGGACGATCCAACGGGCCACTTGAGGCGTTATCGAGGGAAATGTCCATGGCAAACCTGTCGCTTACTCGGCGCGGTATTTCGTGCCTGCTCGGTATTTCCGCCGCCACGATCCCGTTTTCGCGCGTTCTTGCCCAAGGACGACGCGATACGCTGGTGATCGGCATGGACATCAGCGACACCGTCACGCTCGACCCGGTTCGAATGGCGGCATACACCCCGCCGTTGACGCTGGGGGCCTGCTACGAGACCTTGCTGACGTTCGAGCCCGGCGATTTCGTCAATCCGAAGCCGGCGCTGGCAACGAAGTGGGAGCGCACGCCGTCGGGCAACGGTTGGCGGTTCACCTTGCGCCCCGGGGTGAGATTTGCAACCGGCGCCGTGATGACGGCCGAAGACGTGAAGTTCAGCTTCGAGCGGATGATCAACGTCGCCGACCAGGCGCAGCAAACCATCAAGGCGGTCGACCGGGTCGAGATCGTCGATTCCAACACCGTCGACCTCATCATGAACGACCCGAAGTGGCCGGTCCTTTCCGCTCTCAGCTGTCCGACCAACGGTATCACGGAACGGGCCGTGGTGGCCCAACACGGCGGCACCGCGGCCGCGGACGCGAAGACCACCGACAAGGCGACCGAATGGTTGAACGGCAACAGCGCCGGCACCGGGCCGTATTACCTCACGCGGTGGGAACGCAACAGCCAGATCACGCTGCAGCGCAATCCCAACTACTGGCGCGGCCAACCCGTCTTCGAGCGTGTCGTCATCAGGCACATGTCCGACAGCGCGTCGCAGTTGCTGGCGGTGCGGCGCGGCGACGTGCTCGCCGCATTCAATCTGATTCCCGAGCAGATCGCGACCCTGAAAGGGGATGCCAACGTTCGCATCGACCGATTGCCGAGCCTGGACTTCGTTTATATGGCAGTGACGCAGAACCCGGCCGCCAATCCGGTACTGGTGCACAAGGAAGCCCGCCATGCGATCGGCTATGCAATCGACTATGACGGTATCATAAACAACTTGTGCGGCGGTTCCGCCACGCGTGCTGCCCACTTTCTGCCGATCGGCATGAACGGCAGCACCGAGCAGATCGCCCGGGAGATCGGCTTCCACCAGGATTTAAACCTGTCCCGCAAGGCTCTGCAGGCCGCCGGAGTGCCCGATGGGTTTGAGTTCGAAATAGCCTACGGCAATGCCGCGGTGGCCGGCGTGTCCTATGACGTGCTGGCGCAGAAGCTGCAATCCGATCTTGCCCGGGTTGGCATTCGCGCCAAGCTCAACCCGATGGATCAGGTGAACCTGCGGACCACCTACACGCTGGGCAAGATGGCGGGCGGGCTTCTCACCTTCTGGAACTCGCCGGCGGTGGTGCATGAGCTGTGGGCAATGCCAATCGTGGAACGCGTAGCCAAGCGTGTGGGCTGGACGGTACCTCCGGAGATGACCGCGCTGGTCAGGCAGGCCGTGCAGGAAGAAAATGTTGCCGCAGCAGCGAAACTGTGGATTGAGTGGCAACGGCAGGTGGTGGACCAGGCGAACGAGCTCGTGCTGTTCCAGCCGACCTACCAGATCGCGGTACGCAACGTTCTCAAGGATTTTCCGCTGACCGGGGCAGGATGGTGGCTGGAGGTCGGCAGGGTCACATTGGCCTAGCGAGCACGGCCTTGCCCTGAGCAGAACGCACACTCACCCTCGCCGCGTAACAGGACCGCAAGAACCTCGTCGTTCTCGTCGATTTCTCGCGCCGCGCGGCGAGTTTGTCCGCCTTCGCCGGAGTCATCGCGTTGTGCTTGGCCGGCCGGTCAATGACCGGCTCTGCCGCTGCCGCATCAATCTGGATGCGAATGTCGCGGTCCGTGGCCGTCCTTTCATCCTCCGTGCACCCCCGGCGGCATTCATTCATGACGCTTGCCCAGTCGCTCCAATGATCGCAGGATAGCGACAGGAAAGGAAACGGAGCAGCAGCCAAGTGTGGCGCTATATCGTCACCCGGCTAGTCACGGCCTGCGCGATGGCAGTTCTGGCCACCCTCATCGTGTTCCTGATCTCGAACGTCGTACCTGGTGATCCGGTGCTGGCGCAGCTTGGCGATGTCGCGGCCTCCGATCCGGCGACGGTGGCGCAGTGGCGGGCCAAGTGGGGCATGGATCTGCCGATCTGGGATCGCTACGAGATTTTCCTCAGCGGGCTCGTACGTGGCGATCTTGGCATCTCGATCGCCACTCGGCGGCCGGTGCTGGACGATATCGAGCAATACGCGCCCGCCACGGTCGAACTGGCGACGGTCTCGTTCGTCCTGTCGATAATTGTCGGCATCCCCCTAGGTATCGCCGCGGCGGTGAAGCGCGACAGCTGGGTGGATTCACTGGCACGGGCGATCTCGCTGCTGGGGGTTTCGGCGCCCACATTCTGGTTGGCCTTCATCATGATGGCGATCTTCTATGGCGGACTGGAATGGGCGCCGGGACCTGGGAGGCTGGATCCGATGGCGTTCCCGGCCGAGGGACCAACCAGGTTGCTCCTCATCGACAGTCTTTGGCACGGTGACTGGGAGACCTTCCGCGACGCCGCCGCACATCTGGTGCTGCCCTCGATCGTGCTGGCGGCGGGAGCACTTGGACTGATCACCCGCACCACGCGGGCGGCCATGCTCGAAAGCCTGCAACAGGATTACATCCGCGTCTCGCGCTCCAAGGGGCTGCGTGAGTTGGTGATCGTGGTGCGTCATGCGCTTCCCAACGCGCTGATACCGGTGGTGACGCTGGGCGGACTTGCCTACGCGAATCTGTTGGCCGGCGCGGTGATGACAGAGACGGTATTCAGCTGGCCCGGCCTGGGGCGCTACACCTTTCGCTCCGCTGCGGCCCAGGACTTTCCGGCGATCATGGGCATAACGCTGGTGGTGTCGGCAACCTACCTACTGGTGAACCTGGTGGTCGACCTGTCGTACGCCGCGCTCGACCCGCGGGTGCGGCGGTGAACGTCACCGTCGCCGCCGCGCCGCCGGTGCTGGTCCGACCCTCGCGCTGGCGGCGTCGCCTGCGGCGCTACGGTCCCGCCTTCGCGGGCGCCGCCGTGGTGATGGTCTGGATGCTGGTCGCGCTGACCGCACCGTGGACGACGCCATGGCCTCCGAATGCGGTGGACGTGACGCGGCGTCTGTTGGCGCCGTCAACGATGCACTGGCTGGGCACCGACGAACTGGGCCGTGACGTGTTCTCGCGCGTTCTCTACGGCGCCCGACTTTCCCTGCTGGCCGGGTTCTCGGTCGTCCTTCTCGGCGCGGCAATCGGCACCACCGTCGGCATCGTTGCCGCGTGGGCCAGAGGCTTCTGGGATGAGGCGCTGATGCGTCTGACCGATCTGGTGCTGTGCTTCCCGCCCATCATTCTCGCGCTGGCGATCGCGGCGGCACTGGGCATCGGCACCACCAACACCATTCTGGCGATGCTGGTGGTGTGGTGGCCGAAGTTCGCCCGGCTTGGGCGCGCTCTCGCGCTGGTACAGCGCAGCCAGGAGTACGTCGAGGCGGCGACCGTCCTCGGCCTGAAGCCGACCCGGATTCTTGCGCGTCACATCCTGCCCAACACGCTGGGGCCGCTGGCCGTGCTAATCACACTCGACCTCGGCAACGCCATCCTCACCTTCGCCGGCCTGTCCTTTCTCGGTCTGGGCGTGGTGCCGCCAACCGCCGAGTGGGGCTCGATGGTTGCCGAAGGTCGCGAACTCGTCGAGCAATGGTGGGTCGCGACGTTCCCGGGCCTCGCCATCCTTTCTGTCGTCGTTGGCTTCAATTTCTGCGGCGACGGTGTACGCGACTGGCTCGATCCGAAGGCGCACACGCGGTGATGGAACGCTGAGATGGCCGCGCTACCGACGGCTGCTGCTGATATGACGACAGTCGGGTTGCCGGTTCTCGAAGTCGAGGACCTGCGGACGGTGTTTCTCACCGATTCCGGCGCGGTGCGCGCAGTGGACGGTGTATCGTTCACCGTCGGGCCCGGTGAGACGCTCGGGATCGTCGGCGAGAGCGGCTCGGGAAAGACCGTGACCGCGCTCTCGCTCATGCGCCTGCTGGAGGAGCCGGCACGCATCGTCGGCGGATCGATCCGCTTTCAAGGGCGCGACGTGCTGGCCATGCGACCCGACGAGTTGCGCGACTGGCGGGGCAACCATGCGGCAATGGTGTTCCAGGATCCGATGACCGGCCTCAATCCGGTGCTGCGGATCCTACCGCAGGTCAGCGAGCACATCGTCTCGCATGGCCGGCAGACCGGAGCGGCGGCGCGCCACTACGCGATAGACATGTTGCGCCGCATGGGGGTGGCTTCGCCGGAGCGGGCGGCGGTATCGTTTCCACACCAGTATTCCGGCGGCATGCGCCAGCGCGTGATGTTAGCGATTGGCGTTGCCAACGACCCGGTGCTGCTGATTGCGGACGAGCCGACCACCGCGCTGGACGTAACGATCCAAGCACAGATCCTCGATCTTCTGTGCCGGCTTAACCGGGAGTTCGGCACCGCCATCGTGCTGATCAGCCACGATCTTGGGGTCATCGGCGCCGTATGCCGGCGGATCGCGGTGATGTACGCCGGCGAGATTGTCGAGGAAGCTGCCACCACTTCGGTGCTGAACGATCCGCGGCATCCGTATTCCTGGGCACTCGTCAACGCAGTGCCACGGCTGGACACGCCGGCTGGTGTGCGGATGACCAGCATCGAGGGTTCGCCACCCGATGCCTTGAGTTCGCCGCCGGGTTGCCGTTTCGGGCCGCGCTGTCCGTTCAAGGTGGCGAAATGCGACGCCGAGCATCCGCCATTGATAGAAGTGGCGCCAGGTCGGCGCGCCCGTTGCTGGGTCACCGCCGATGGTCGCCATCTGCCGCAACCGATGGCGGCGACAGCGGGGACATTCCGCGCACCAGCCGCCGGGGCGCGGCCGTTGCTGGAAACACAAGGCCTGGTCAAACACTTCCCGCTGCGGAAGACCTCGTTCTTTGGCCGGCAGCAGATCATGCACGCCGTTAACGGCGTGGACCTCACGCTATTGAGCGGCGAGAGCCTTGGTGTGGTCGGCGAGAGCGGCTGCGGCAAGTCCACGCTCGCACGACTGGTCACCCGCCTGTACGAGCCGACCGCCGGCAGTCTGCGCTTCGCCGGCCAGGAGATCGGGCACGCAACGCCCGCGGAGATGCGGCCGCTGCGGCCGAGGTTGCAGATGGTGTTTCAAGACCCGTATGCCTCGCTCAACCCGCGCATGTCGGTAGCTGACATCCTCGCCGAGCCGTTGCTGGCGCACGGCCGCGTTGCCAATCGCAACCAGGCCCGCGTGCGCGTGATCGAATTGATGAGTATGGTCGGGCTGAAGCCCGAATGGGCAACGCGGTTTCCGCACGAATTCTCCGGCGGGCAGCGCCAGCGCGTGTCGATCGCCCGGGCGCTGGCGCTGGAGCCGGAACTGGTGGTCGCCGACGAGCCCGTTTCGGCACTGGACGTGAACGTGCGCGCCCAGGTGCTGAACCTGATGCTGGATCTGCGGGCGCGGCTCAACCTCTCCTACCTGTTCATTGCCCATGACCTTGCCGTCGTGCGTTCGTTCTGCGACCGCGTGGCGGTAATGTATCTCGGCCGCTTCGTCGAAGAGGGGCCGGCCGTTGACGTGCTGTCGCATTCGTTGCATCCTTACACGGTCGCATTGATCAGCGCGGTGCCCGAGCCCGGGCGCGAACGTGTCGTGCTCGCCGGCGAGCCGCCGTCGGCGCTGGTGTTGCCGAGCGGCTGTGCCTTCCGCGGGCGCTGCCCGGTCGGGTGCGATGCCTGCGCGGAGCCCCCACCGCTGGCCGAAGTCGCG
>Ga0181529_10003578_pt1 | contig 17574 bp, 12 predicted proteins | sample PEATcosm2014_Bin_36_FD_119763 | JGI IMG/M metagenome (GOLD analysis project Ga0181529, IMG submission 119763) | Peatland microbial communities from MTU Mesocosm Facility, Houghton, MI, USA - PEATcosm2014_Bin10_30_metaG | ecosystem: Environmental > Terrestrial > Soil > Wetlands > Peat | place... | reverse complement strand
TATTCGAGGCCGAAATGCTTGGCGTTCTCGGCCAGGTACGCGATCTGCTGCTCGCTCTCCGGATCCGGATTCTTCAAGCGGCGATCGGTGGTCGGCACGTTATGATCAACCACGCACAGCGTCTTGTCCGGTGCATGCACCCTGCGGTTCGACAGGCGCAAGCCCTCGAACGCCTGCGGGCTCGTCACCTCGTGCACCAGATGGCGGTCGATATAGAGGACGCTGGATTCCCCAGCCGCCTCATGCACCAGATGCGCGTCCCAAATCTTGTCGTAGAGCGTCTTGCCCATGTTCTCGCGGTCCCGTTTCGAGTGTTAACAACACCAGCGGACAGGCCGTTGCAAGAGCCTTAAGCGGTCAATGGGCGGTCGCGAAATAGACCACCAAGCCGATGATCAGCAGCGCTCCAGCCTGCGCCAGGATGCGATAGCGCATCAGGACGTTCGACCAACGCGCGCCCGTCTTGCCGCCGATCGCCATCACCACGATGCCGGCCAGCAAGATGACGGCGACCACCGCCAATGCCACAAGAATGAGGATTTTTCCGAACATAGGGCACCTCGCGTGGTACTATCGCCATGCGCCTTCGCTTCTGGCAAGACGGCACGTCCGGCCGGAACATTACGTGTACGCAATCACGCCAGTTCGTCCACCTCTTCGTCGCTCAGATCGCCGGGGACGATGGTGACGGGGATGGCCTGAACGGTCGAGGCGAACAGGCCGACGAGCGGGCCCGGTCCCTCCTTGGAGGTTCCCGACGCCAGCACCAGAATGGAAATGTCCTTGTCGCGGCGGACTAGGTCGAGCAGGCAATCGGCCGGCACGCCATGCTCGATCAACAGTTCGGGCATAAGGCCCGTCAGCTCGTTGACGGTTTTGGCCGCTTCGTAGACGAGGCTTTCGGCGTCCTGATGCGCCTCGTCCTTCATGATCTCTTCGACGCCTTTCCATTGCTGGAAGTCGGCCGGTTCGGCCACGCAGAGCAGCGAGACGCGTCCGCCGGTGTGCTGGGCGCGGCGCGCGGCAAAGCGCAACGCCACTTTGCATTCGGGCGTCTTGTCGACAACGACCAGGAATTTGCGCGGACGGGATGAAGTCAAATTGCTCATGGCGTAAGCCTGTATGATCGCAAGGGCGGCCGCAAGGCGCTCAAGAATCCAGCTTTCGTTTCAAACTATAGAGAAGTTCCAGCGCTTCTTTCGGCGACAGCGCATCGGGATCGGCGGCGCGCAAGGCTTCCTCCAAGGCGTTATTCTTCTTGGCGGGCTGTGCTGAGGCATTGAACAGCGGCAGGTCGTCGATGCGGGCGAGCGGCTTATGGCCTTCGCGGCCTTCCTCCAGCGCGCGCAGCACCTCTTGCGCGCGCGCCACTACCGGCGGCGGAAGCCCCGCCAGCTTGGCCACATGAATGCCGTAGGACCGGTCGGCGACGCCGGGAATCACCTCGTGCAGGAAGACGATGGTGTCGTTCCATTCCTTGACCCGCATGGTGACGCAGGCCAGCGACGGCAGGCGTTCGGCCAGCGCCGTCATCTCGTGAAAATGGGTGGCGAACAGCGCGCGCGACTTGTTCTTGAGATTGAGATGCTCGGCGGTGGCCCAGGCGATGGCCAGCCCGTCGAAGGTCGCGGTGCCGCGGCCGATCTCGTCCAGGATCACCAGGCTCCTGTCCGTCGCCTGATTGAGGATGGCGGAGGTTTCCACCATCTCGACCATGAAGGTGGAGCGCCCGGCCGCGAGATCGTCGCCGGCGCCGACGCGGCTGAACAGCCGATCGACAACGCCCAGATGCGCGCGCTCGGCCGGAACGTAGGCGCCCATCTGCGCCATGATCGCGATCAGCGCGTTCTGGCGCAGGAAGGTCGATTTGCCCGCCATGTTCGGGCCGGTCACCAGCCACAGCCGCTTGTCCGACGACAGATCGCAATCGTTGGGCACGAAACCGGAATGCGCCGCCGCCAGCGCCGCTTCCACCACCGGATGGCGGCCGCGCGAAATCGCGAAGGCATGGCTGTCGTCGATTTTGGGGCGGACATGGCGCTGGGCGGCGGCCAGCTCGGCGAGCGACGAGGCGACATCGAGCACGGCCAACGCCTCGGCGATGCGCGCCAAACCCTTCGCCGACGCCAGCGCTTCGCCCGCCATCTCGTCGAACAGTTCCTTTTCGAGCGCCAGCGCCTGATCGGCGGCTTGCGAAATGCGGTTCGCCAGGGTGGAAAGTTCGTCGGTCGAAAAACGCACCGCCCCGCCCATCGTCTGGCGATGGCGATAGCCGCCGATCATCAGTTTGTCGGCGTGCTGCGACGCGACTTCGATAAAAAAGCCGAGCACGCCGTTGTGTTTGATCTTGAGCGGCGTGCCGCTTTCTTCGCGGTAGCGTGTCTCCAGCGAAGCGATCACCCGGCGCGATTCGTCGCGCAGCGCGCGCACTTCGTCCAAAGGCGCATGCGCCCCGGCGCGCACGAAGCCGCCGTCGCGGGCGTAGAACGGCGGTTCCTCCACCAGGAAATGAACCAGCTTGGCGTTCAAGACCGAAACGCCGGCGATGGCCTCCGTCAGATCGCGCAACGCCTCGCCCGCTTCGCCAGGATCCGTTTTGCCGTCGAGCTTCAGAAGTTCGCGCACGGCGCGGGCGCAGGATATTCCGTCGCGCAGAGCGGCGAGATCGCGCGGCCCCGCGCGCGCCACCGACAGGCGGGCCAGCGCGCGCGCGATGTCGGGCGTACTGCGCAGCTTTACGCGCAGCGCCTCGCGCGTGTCGCCGTCCTCCAGGAAAAACGCCACCGCGTCCTGGCGCACGGCGATTTGCTTCATATCGGTCAGCGGCGCGGCCAGCCTGGCGCCGAGCAGGCGCGCGCCCGCCGCCGTTACGCTGCGGTCGATCGTCGACAGAAGGCTGCCGCGCCGCTCGCCCGACAGCGTCGCGGTCAATTCGAGATTGCGCCGGGTCGCCGCGTCGATGGCCATGAAGGCGTGCGAAGCCTCGCGCCGCAAAGGCTGCAGCGCCGGAAGTTTGCCTTTCTGCGTCAGTTCGAGATAGGCGATCAGCGCGCCCGCCGCCGACAATTCGGCGCGCGAAAAAGCGCCGAAGCCGGCCAGTTCCGCGACTCCGAAATGGTTCTTCAGCGCGCGCTCGCCGGCCGACGAATCGAACTTCACCGCGGGAAGCACCGTCAACGCGCCTCCCAGCGCGTTCAGCATAGGCGCCAGCGCCGCATCGGCGAGAAGCGTGTCGGGCGCCAGCAGTTCGTTCGGGGCAAGCCGGGCGATTTCGACCGCCAGATCGCCGGGCGCCACGGCGGCCACGCGAAACGTTCCGGCCGACATGTCGGCCGACGCCAGCGCGAATTCTCCCCCGGCGCGGCCCAAGCACGCCAGCGTGTTGGCGCGCGAAGGCTCCAGAAGCGAATCTTCGGTCAGCGTGCCGGGGGTCACCAGACGGATAACCTCGCGCCGCACCACCGATTTGGAGCCGCGCTTCCTGGCCAGAGCGGGATCTTCCACCTGCTCGCAGATGGCGACGCGGAAGCCCTTGCGAATCAATCTTTCCAGATATTGCTCGGCGGTGTGCACCGGCACGCCGCACATCGGGATGTCCTCGCCCAGATGCTTGCCGCGCTTGGTCAGCGCGATATCGAGGGCTTCCGCCGCCTTGGCGGCATCCTCGAAGAACAATTCGTAGAAATCGCCCATCCGGTAAAACAGAAGATAATCGGCATGGGCGGCCTTGATTTCGAGAAATTGCGCCATCACCGGCGTCGCTCCGCCCGTCGGCGCCAATTCCGTCTGCGGCGATGGAGGGAGCTGCTCGTTCATGCGGCAAGCCTAGCAGAAGAGACGGGCGCCCTGGGTTGCGACTTCACCGGGTGCAAAGGGGGGGGCAACCTGATATTCTGTGGAAAAGCACGAATTTGGGAATTGCTCATGGAACCCGCCAGCCGCCCTTCCTACACCGAAGAGGAAGCCCTCGCCTTTCACGCCGGCGCCAAGCCGGGAAAAATCGAGATCACGCCGACCAAGCCGATGGCGACCCAGCGCGACCTGTCGCTCGCCTATTCGCCGGGCGTGGCCGTGCCGGTGCGCGTCATCGCCGAAAACCCCGAAGCGGCCTACGACTATACAGCCAAGGGGAACCTGGTCGCCGTCATCACCAACGGCACGGCGATTCTGGGCCTGGGCGATCTGGGCGCGCTCGCCGCCAAGCCGGTGATGGAAGGCAAGGCCGTCCTCTTCAAGCGCTTCGCCGACGTCGACGCCATCGACCTGGAGGTCGACACCACCGACGTGGACGCCTTCGTCAATTGCGTGCGCTATCTCGGCCCCACCTTCGGCGGCATCAATCTGGAAGACATCAAGGCGCCGGACTGCTTCGTCATCGAGGAGCGGCTGCGCGAGCTGATGAACATTCCCGTCTTCCACGACGATCAGCACGGCACTGCGATCATTTCCACCGCCGGCATCATCAACGCCCTGCATCTGACGGGACGCAAGCTCTCCGATATCAAGCTGGTGGTGAACGGCGCGGGTGCGGCGGGCATCGCCTGCCTGGAGCTTCTCAAATCGATGGGCCTGCCGTCCGCCAACGCGATCCTGTGCGATTCCAAGGGCGTGGTCTATCGCGGCCGCACGGCCGGCATGAACCAGTGGAAAAGCGCGCACGCGGTGGAGACCCGGGCGCGCAGCCTGGCCGACGCGATGAAGGATTGCGACGTGTTCCTGGGGCTTTCGGCGAAAGGCGCGCTGACGCAGGAGATGGTGGGGACCATGGCCAAGGCGCCGATCATTTTCGCCATGGCCAATCCCGATCCTGAAATCGCGCCAGAGGAGGCGAAAGCGGTGCGCCCCGACGCCATCGTGGCGACCGGACGCAGCGACTATCCCAACCAGGTGAACAACGTGTTGGGCTTCCCCTACATCTTCCGCGGCGCGCTGGACGTGCGCGCCACCACGATCAACGAAGCGATGAAGATCGCCGCGGTGGAGGCGCTGGCGTCCCTGGCGCGCGAGGATGTGCCCGACGAAGTGGCGGCGGCCTATCGCGGATCGCGGCCGTGCTACGGCTCCGATTACATCATTCCGGTGCCGTTCGATCCGCGCCTGATCAGCCGGGTTTCCTCTGCCGTCGCCGAAGCGGCGATCGAATCGGGCGTGGCGCGGCGCCAGATCAAGGATTTCGACAATTACCGCTATGAATTGTCGGCGCGGCTCGACCCGTCCGCGACTCTGTTCCATCAGATCACGGCCAGCGTGCGCGCCAAGCCCAAATGCGTGGTGTTCGCGGAAGGCGAGGAGGAATGCGTCATCCGCGCCGCGGCGGCCTTCCAGCATGCCGGACTCGGCAAGGCTCTGCTGGTGGGGCGCGAAGACATCGTCCGGGCGGCCATCAAGCGGGCCGGACTGGAAGGCGAGATGCCGCTCGAGATCCGCGTGCCGCATTCCGCCGCCGAAGCCGCGCCTTATATCGACGCGCTTTATAAACGACTGCAGCGCCGCGGCGGCCTCTATCGCGATTGCGTGCGGCTGGTCACCAACGACCGCAACGTCTATGCCGCCTCCATGCTGTCGGCGGGCGACGCAGACGCCATGGTGACCGGCGTCACGCGCAATTATTCCACGGCCCTCAACGACGTGCGCAAGGTGCTCGACGTGCCCGCGGGCCAGCGGCCCATCGGCGTGCTGATCATCTTCGCCAAGGGGCGGGTGATTTTCGCCGCCGACACCAATGTGCACGATCTGCCCACCTCCGAGCAGCTCGCCGACATCACCATCCAGGCCGCGCGCGTCACCAAGCGTTTCGGCTTCGTGCCGCGCGTGGCGCTCTTGGCCTCTTCCACCTTCGGTTTTCCGCGCACCGAACGCAGCGAACGCATCGTCGAGGCCGTGCATATCCTCGACAAGCGCCAAGTCGATTTCGAATATGACGGCGAGATCGCCGTCGACGTGGCGCTCGACCGCGAGAAAATGGCGCTCTATCCTTTCTGCCGGCTGACCGACACCGCCAATGTGCTGATCATGCCCGCGGTGCATTCCGCCGCGATCGCCACCAAGCTGCTGCAGCAGATCGGCGGCGTCAGCATGATGGGACCGTTCCTGATGGGGCTCGAAAAATCCGTGCAGATCGTCTCGCTCGGTGCCAAGATGAGCGAAATCTATAACGCCGCCCTGATCGCGGCCCTGTGAAAGAACCATGGACGATACAAAACTGACCCGCTTCATGAGCGGCATCTGGGACGGCGAAATCGTCCCGGTGCTGAGCGACTATATCCGCATCCCCAACAAGTCGCCGCTGTTCGATCCCGAATGGGAGAAGCACGGCCACATGAACAAGGTGGTGGCGCTGTTCGCGAACTGGGCGCGCGGCAAGATCGCGGGGCTTCCCGGCGCGACGCTGGAGATCGTCAAGGTCGGGGCGCGCACGCCATTGATCCTGGTGGACGTGCCGGGCAAAGCGGACGGCACCGTGTTCATGTACGGCCATCTCGACAAGCAGCCCGAGATGAGCGGCTGGTCCGAAGGTTTAGGGCCGTGGACGCCCGTGCTCAAGGACGGCAAGCTCTACGGCCGCGGCGGCGCCGACGACGGCTATGCCATGTTCGCGGCGCTCTCGGCGCTCTTGGCGCTCGGCGAACAGAACATCGCGCACGCGCGCTGTATTATCGCCATCGAAGCGGGCGAGGAATCCGGTTCGCCCGACCTGCCCTTCTATATCGAGCATCTGGCGGCGCGCATCGGCACGCCGGACCTGATCGTCTGTCTGGATTCGGGCTGCGGCAATTACGAGCAGCTTTGGCTGACCTCGTCGCTGCGCGGCATCGCGGCGGGCAAGCTCAAGGTGCGCGTGCTGACCGAAGGCGTGCATTCGGGCGACGCCAGCGGCATCGTGCCGTCCTCGTTCCGCATCCTGCGCGCGCTGCTCTCGCGCATCGAGGACGAATCGAGCGGCACGATCAAGCTCGACGAACTGTTCGTCGCCGTGCCGGCCGACCGGCTGGAGCAGGCGCGCGCCGCCGCTTCCGTCATGGGCGACGAGATCTTCACCAAACTGCCCTTCGCAGGCGCGACCAAGCCGATGGCGTCCACGCGCGTGGAGATGGTGCTGAACCGCACCTGGAAGCCGCAGCTCGCGGTGATCGGCATGGACGGTTATCCCTTGCCGGAAAACGCGGGCAACGTGCTTCTGCCCTATTCCACGGCCATGCTTTCCATGCGCACGCCGCCGACCTGCGACGCGGGCGCCGCGGTGAAGGCGCTGAAACGCACGCTCGAAGCCGATCCGCCTTACGGCGCCGAAGTTTCGTTCGAGCCGCTGGCGGGGCAGTCGGGCTGGAACGCGCCGTCGCTGACGCCCTGGCTGGAGGCTTCGCTGAGCGCCGCGTCCACGGCCCATTTCGGCAAGCCCGTGGCGTTCATGGGCGAAGGCGGCTCGATCCCTTTCATGGCCATGCTGGGGCAGAAATTCCCCAAGACCCAGTTCGTGGTGACGGGCCTGCTGGGGCCGGGCTCCAACGCCCACGGTCCCAACGAGTTCCTGCACATCCCGTTCGCGAAGAAGCTCTCGGCCTGCATCGCGGACGTGCTGGCGGATCATGCGAAGCGTCAAAGCTGACAGCATAGCAAGAGCAACAACACGCTCGGGCGTTGGTGTGGCGAATCTGAAGTACACGGCATTGATTTTAGGGGGCACGCGGAGTCGCGGAGTGCGCGGAGGTTGAGAGACTCCGCGTTCTCTGCGGCTCCGCGTGATTCATTCTTCCGTGCCGATTGCGCACGATCCTGCCATCAATGTGGCGAACTTTCGGTCAAGAACACCAGAATGTAAGACTTGACAATTGTATATGCAATTGCATATACAATGATCGAGAGGCCGAGCATTATGCCGAAACCGCCAAAACTTAAGAAGATTCCGAGCTTCAAGAGCGACCGCGCGGCCGAGGCGTTCGTCGCCAAGGCCGATCTATCGGGGTACGATCTCTCCGGCGGGGAATTCGTGCGCTTCGAACTGAAGCCCAAGGACAAGTCGATCAGCCTGCGCCTGCCCGAGCCGCTCTTGAACAATGTGCGCAGTCAGGCCAAGCGGGCCGGTGTGCCTTATCAGCGATTTATCCGGATGGCGTTAGAGCGGGCCGTGCAGCCGAAGCCATAAGGCACGCGGTGCGAAGATAGGGCGCAAACCGAAGCCGACACCGCACCAGTAGCGCAATGATCGTCACTCAATGCCACCATGAAGGAGGTGTATTTTCATTCGGATCAAAATTAAGTTGATCGCTGTCGGAATTGTAGTTCGTGCAACCGAGCGGCCTAACTAAGGGTTTTCCGGTTTCACCACGTAGGCCATCTTGGATCGCGCACACGGAAATCCAAATCGATTGATTCTCGGAGGGTTTTTGGATTTTTACGACCCCTTCCAGCACATCACGCGCGACAGATTTTGTATCGCTTTCTACTTCGTCCAGTCCGGGAAGCTCCTTATAGGCGATTGTAAACTCGTAAGTGTAGCCCATCGAATCATGGGACAGTTTGTCCGTTTGGACTGAGCGCCAGTCCGAGTGCAATGGGATCGATGCTATTAGGTGCATGATTGCCTGTGCGATCTCAGAATCAGACATCGGGCGAGCAACTGCAGGCACCACCAGCAGCGCAAGTAGTAGCAGAGTGACGACTATCTGTTTCATGGTTCCCCGCTTTCCAGTGCGCAACGTATAAGCAGACTGAACTTAGGCGGAAATCTAGCGCAAAAAAAGTCCGGTAGAGTTCACTTACGATGTCTGATCCAGCACACAAGCGTATCCAAGGCCACCAAAAGTAGCCTGAGAATCCCTAGAAGGGTCAAGCTGCCGAAAAGGAAAAGGCCGAACCAGACGAGTTCGATCACCAACGGCGCGGGTGGCGGAAACCATTTCCAGTTCTCTGCAAGCAAAAACAGGCCACATGCGATTGTGAGAGTGAGTGCCGCATCGCTACCTGGCTTTAGGATTTCTAGCCATTTAGGATCAAGCCACTTGGGATCTGGGGGCATAACAGAACGCTCCGTATGTGACGGCCGATCAGTCACACCCAATCAAGGCCACACGCAGGGCCTCGATCATGCGACTCAAAGTCTGATTTTCACAGCGTCGGGCGCTGTTTGCGTGCCCGCCGAGGGGCGGGCCTTAACCCGGTGGGGCCGGGAAAGCCGGAAGTCTCCTTTCGTTCTAGGGTCTTGGGCCGATTTTCCTTGGCCTGCGACCAGTTCGCGACCTTGCGAGACCCCCACCCCCACCCTATATACCCCCTTAGAAGCGGTAAGGGCTTTTTGGCTCTTTGCCGCCATTCTTATTGGTTGGGGGCGGGCTTAACGGCGCTTTCTCGAAAGGCCAAAGTCCTGCTGCCCGCAAGGAAGGAAAAAACATGGCTAAAGTGATCGGCATCGACCTCGGCACGACCAATTCGTGCGTTTCCGTCATGGAGGGCTCGGCCCCCAAGGTCATCGAGAATGCGGAGGGCGCGCGCACCACCCCCTCCATCGTCGCCTTCGCCACCGACGGCGAACGGCTGATCGGTCAGCCCGCCAAGCGGCAGGGCGTCACCAACCCCGAATACACCTTCTTCGCGATCAAGCGTCTGATCGGGCGGCGGTTCGAGGATCCCATGACCCAGAAAGACATGGGCATGGTGCCTTACAAGATCGTCAAAGCCGACAATGGCGACGCTTGGGTCGGCGGCCGCGACGACAAGCGCTACGCGCCGAGCGAAATCTCCGGCTTCATCCTGCAGAAGATGAAGGAAACGGCCGAGGCCCATCTGGGCGAAAAGGTGACGCAAGCCGTCATCACCGTCCCCGCCTATTTCAACGACGCCCAGCGTCAGGCCACCAAGGATGCCGGCAAGATCGCCGGCCTCGAAGTCCTGCGCATCATCAACGAGCCGACCGCGGCGGCGCTCGCCTACGGGCTGGACAAGAAGGGTTCCGGCGTCATCGCGGTCTACGACCTTGGCGGCGGCACCTTCGACATCTCCGTGCTGGAAATCGGCGACGGCGTGTTCGAGGTGAAGTCCACCAACGGCGACACTTTCCTGGGCGGCGAGGATTTCGACCATCGCCTGGTCGGCTATCTCGCCGACGAGTTCAAGAAAGAGAACGGCATCGATCTGCGCGGCGACCGGCTCGCCTTGCAGCGCCTGAAGGACGCCGCCGAAAAAGCCAAGATCGAACTCTCCAGCGCGATGCAGACGGAAGTGAACCTTCCCTTCATCACGGCGGATGCCTCCGGTCCCAAGCATCTGACCATCAAGATCACCCGCGCCAAACTCGAGGCCCTGGTCGACGACCTGATCCAGAAGACGATCGGGCCGGTGAAGCAGGCGCTCAAGGATGCCGGCGTCACCGCCAATCAGATCGACGAAGTGATCCTGGTCGGCGGCATGACGCGCATGCCCAAGGTGCAGGAAGCGGTGAAGCAGTTGTTCGGCAAGGAGCCGCACAAGGGCGTCAACCCGGACGAAGTGGTCGCCATCGGCGCGGCCATCCAGGGCGGCGTCTTGAAGGGCGAAGTGAAGGACGTGCTGCTGCTCGACGTGACGCCCCTTTCGCTCGGCATCGAAACGCTGGGTGGCGTATTCACCCGCCTGATCGACCGCAACACCACGATCCCCACGAAAAAGGGACAGATCTTCTCGACGGCCGAAGACAATCAAACGGCCGTGACCATCCGCGTCTTCCAGGGCGAGCGCGAAATGGCGGCCGACAACAAAATGCTCGGCCAGTTCGACCTGATGGGCATTCCGCCGGCGCCGCGCGGCGTGCCACAGGTGGAGGTCACCTTCGACATCGACGCCAACGGCATCGTGTCGGTGACCGCCAAGGACAAGGCCACCAACAAAGAGCAGCAAATCCGCATCCAGGCGTCGGGCGGTCTTACGGACGCCGACATCAAGAAGATGGTGCAGGAAGCCGAGGCCCACGCCGCCGAAGACAAGAATCGGCGCGCGCTGGCCGAAGCCAAGAACCAGGGCGACGCCTTGGTCCACTCGACCGAGAAAGCCTTGAGCGAACACGGGAGCAAGGTCGGCGCGGACGAGCGCACGGCGATCGAAAACGCGATGGCTTCGCTGAAGGAAGCGGTCAAGACCGACGACGTCGAGGCGATCCAGCAAAAGACGCAGGCCTTGGCGCAAGCCTCGATGAAGCTCGGCGAGGCGATGTACAAGGCCGCGCAGGCGGCGCAGGCCGGCGGCAGCGAAGGCGCGCCCAAGGCCGACGGCGAAGCGCCCAAGGACGACAATGTCGTGGACGCGGAATTCTCCGAGGTCGACGACAACAAAAAGGGCCAAGCGTAAGCTAGAGGTCAGGTATCAGAGGTCGGGGATCAGAACGGGGCAAGTTTATATGTTGCTGTCACTACCTGATTCCCGATACCCGATCCCCGATGCCCGGCCATGAGCAAACGCGATTATTACGAGGTCCTGGGCTGCGGCAAAGCGGCGCCGATCAGCGAGCTCAAGGCGGCTTACCGCAAGCTCGCGATGGAGCTGCATCCCGACCGTAACCCCGGCGACCATACCGCCGAAGTCAAATTCAAGGAACTCAACGAAGCCTATGACGTTCTGAAGGACGATCAGAAACGCGCGGCCTACGACCGCTTCGGCCACGCCGCCTTCGAGCAGGGAATGGGCAACGGCCGCGGCAACGGTCATCCCTTCGATTTCACCGCCTCGTTCACCGACGTGTTCGACGATCTGTTCGGCGAATTCATGGGCGGCGGCAGGCAGCGGCGGCGGCAGAACCGTGGCGGCGATCTTCGCTACAACCTTCAGGTCACGCTGGAAGAAGCTTATCGCGGCCGCCGTGCCGAGATCAAAGTTCCCTCGGCCGTCGCCTGCGAAGTCTGCGGCGGCACCGGCGCCGAGAGCGGCACCCATGCCGAGCAATGTCCGACCTGCGCCGGCCACGGCAAAGTGCGCGCCACGCAGGGATTTTTCACGGTCGAGCGCACCTGTCCGCAGTGCCACGGCAACGGCCGCATCGTCAAAAGCCCGTGCAAATCTTGCGGCGGCGCCGGCCACGTGCAAAAGGAACGCACTCTCGCCGTCGATATTCCGCCGGGCGTCGAGGAAGGCACCCGCATCCGCCTGTCGGGCGAAGGCCAAGCTGGATTCAACGGCGGCCCGCCGGGCGATCTCTACGTTTTCCTGTCGGTGGCGCAGCACGCGATCTTCCAGCGCGACGGCCACGACCTGCACTGCCTTGTGCCGGTGTCGTTCGTCACCGCGGCGCTGGGCGGAAGCGTGGAGGTGCCCACGCTCGACGGCGGACGCTCCAAGATCACCATGCCCGAGGGTACGCAATCGGGCCGTCAGTTCCGCATCCGCTCCAAAGGCATGCCGGTGCTGCGCGGCGGCGGCATGGCCGGCGATCTTTATGTCGAGGTGGCGGTGGAAACCCCGGTCAAGCTCACCAAGAAGCAGAAAGACATCCTTCGCGAATTCGAGCAGGCGAGCGCCACGGGCAGCCAGCCGGAATGCGAAAGCTTTTTCGCCAAAGTAAAAGACTTCTGGAACGCCAAGGCGTGATGCCGCTCTCCGATCAGGCGCGTTTTCTTCGCCGGCTGGCCGCAAATCCCACCCATATCGGCGCGGTCGCGCCGTCGAGCGCCAGACTGGCCCGCGCCATGGCGGCCGAGGCCGATCCGTCGCGCGAGGGGCCGGTCCTGGAACTCGGTCCGGGCACCGGTGTGGTGACGCAGGCGCTGATCGCGCGCGGCTTCAAGCCCGAACGGATCACGGCCATCGAAGTTGACGCGCATTTCGCGCAAACCATGCGTGCGCGCTTTCCCGCCATCACGGTCGTCCAAGGCGACGCATTCCAATTGGCGGACGTCGGGGCGCGCTTCGCCGCCATCGTCTCCAGCCTGCCGCTGCTGAATTTTCCTTTGGCGCGGCGCCAGACCCTGATCGCGGATGCGTTGAGCCGTCTGGCGCCCGGCGCGCCTTACATCCAGTTTTCCTATGGTTTCACGCCGCCCGTCGCCGCGCCGGACGGAGCGTGCGTCAAGCTTGCCGCGCGCGTCTGGCTCAACCTGCCGCCGGCCAGGGTGTGGGTGTATCGGGCCTGATTATTCCGCCGATTTGGCGATCTGGTCGGCGTTCTTCAGCACCCGCTCGTCCACATACGGGACATAGACTTTGAAATTGTCGCGGAACATGCCCGCGAGCTTCTTGGCCTGCGCGTCGTAGGCCGCCTTGTCTTTCCAGGTTTCGCGCGGACTCAGCAGCTTCGGATCGACGCCCGCAACCGAAACCGGCATGCGGAAGCCGAACATCGGATCGACGCGCCATTCGCTTTCGGCCAACGATCCGTCGAGCACCGCGGCCAGCAGCGCGCGGGTCAGCTTGATCGGCATGCGCTTGCCCCCGGCGCTCGCCAACCCGCCGGTCCAGCCGGTGTTGACCAGCCAGCAATCGGCGTCGTGCTTGGCGATCAGATCGCGCAGCAGATTTCCGTACACTGACGGATGACACGGCATGAAGGGCGCGCCGAAACACGTGGAGAAGGTCGGTTCCGGCTCGGCGCCCAAGCCTTTTTCCGTGCCCGCGACCCGGGCGGTGAAGCCCGACAGGAAGTGATACATCGCCTGGCTGGGCGAAAGCTTCGCGATCGGCGGCAGCACGCCGAAGGCATCGGCTGTCAGCATGATGACATTGGCGGGATGGGGCGCGCGGCCGGTGTCGCTGGCATGCGGAATGAAATCGATCGGGTAGGCGGCGCGGGTGTTTTCGGTATGACGGTCGTCGTCGAGATCGAGCTCGCCGGTCTTGGGATCGCAGACCACGTTTTCCAGAACCGTGCCGAAGCGTTTGGTGGTGGAATAAATCTCCGGCTCGGCTTCCGGCGAGAGTCTGATCACCTTGGCGTAGCAGCCGCCTTCGAAATTGAAGACGCCATCCTCGCCCCAGCCATGCTCGTCGTCGCCGATCAGGGTGCGGCTGGCGTCGGCCGACAGCGTGGTCTTGCCGGTGCCGGACAGCCCGAAGAAGATCGCGCTTTTGCCGTCCGCCCCGACATTGGCGGAACAATGCATCGGCATCACCCGCTTGGCCGGCAGGAGGTAATTCAGGATCGTGAAGACGGCCTTCTTCATCTCGCCGGCGTAGGAGGTGCCACCGATTAGAACCAGCTTGCGGGTCAAATCGAGTACGATCACCGTCTTGCTGCGGCAGCCGTGGCGCTGCGGGTCGGCTTCGAACCCCGGCAGATCGATGACGGTGAATTCCGGCACGAAATCCTTGAGCTGTTCCGGCGTGGGGCGGATCAGAAGCTGATGCACGAACAGGGAGTGCCAAGCATATTCGGTGATGATGCGAACCGGCAGGCGATGATTGAGATCGGCCCCGGCGAACAGATCCTTGACGTAAAGCTCGCGGCCTTCAGCATAAGCCAGCATGTCGGCTTGCAGCGTCTCGGCCGCCTGGGGGCTCATCGCCTTGTTATTGTCCCACCAGACCTGGTTTTCGGTCTTGGCGTCCTTGACGATGAACTTGTCGGAAGGCGAACGGCCGGTGTGCTGACCGGTGAAAACCGCTAGCGGCCCGTCCTTGGCCAAGCGTCCTTCGCCGCGTGCGATCGCATGCTCATACAAGGCGGCCGGCGCCAGATTCCGATGCACCGCTTTGAGATTGCGAAAGCCATGGGCTTCGAGACCGAAGGCCTCCGGATGCCGGCCGAGCTGTGACATGTTTCTCCTTTGTCAATATCGTACGCTGGCAAAGCACCGTTAGAAGTGCGACGATTTCACTGCGACATAAACGAACATTTTGACGCTCATGGAATATGCGTTTATTTCAATGTACTATCCATGACAATTTCCGTCTAGCAACTATGATACTGGCGGCACAAGACAATCGCGGCCATAGGTCGCAAAATCCCCGCATAAACAGGTGAGCGCGCCGTTCGCGATGGAGCATTTTGTGAATTTCAGCGATCCGGAGCTTGAGCGTTACGCGCGCCACATCGTGCTGCGGGAGGTGGGAGGCGCCGGCCAGGCGCGCTTCAAGGCGGCGCGCGTGCTGGTGGTGGGAGCGGGCGGATTGGGCAGCCCGGTGATCCTCTATCTGGCGGCGGCTGGCATCGGCACGCTCGGCATCGTCGATTTCGATGCCGTCAGCCTGTCCAACCTGCAGCGTCAGATCGCATACCGAACCGCCGACGTCGGCCGCGCCAAAACCGAAACGGCCGCCGACGCCGCGCGGGCCATCAACCCCCATGTGAAAATCGAAACCCACCAGCTGCGCCTGAGCCCCGACAACGCGCAGGATCTCATCGCCCGCTACGACATCGTGGCCGACGGATCGGACAATTTCGCCACCCGCTTCCTGGTCGCCGACGCCTGCTTCTTTGCCAGGAAGACGCTGGTCAGCGCCGCGGTCAGCGAATTCTCCGGTCAGTTGGCGACCTTCAAGCCTCACGAAAAGGGCAAGCCCTGCTATCGCTGCCTGTTTCCCGAGCCGCCTCCGGCGGACAGCACCCAATCCTGCAGCGAAACCGGCGTGCTGGGCGCGGCGGCCGGCGTCATGGGCACTTTGCAGGCCCTCGAGGTCCTCAAAGAGGTCGCCGGCGCGGGAGAGAGCATGGCGGGCCGCCTGCTGATTTACGAGGCGTTAGAGACTCGTTTCCGAGACGTCACGGTGCATCCCGATCCGGCCTGCCGATTGTGCGGACCCAACCCCAGCATCCGCGGCATCGTTGGCTCTTAATGCGCCGCGTCCCAGTTCTGGGCGGCGCGCGCTTCCACCGTCAGCTTGACGCTGAGCGGGATCGCCGGCAGCGAAGCCTGCTCCATCACCGACACGGCCACGGCGGAGGTCTTCTCGACTTCGGGGTCAGCCGCTTCGAACACCAATTCGTCGTGCACCTGCAGCAGCATCTTCGCCTTGAGCTTTGCAGACGCCAGCGCCTCGGGCATGCGGATCATGGCGCGCCGGATGACGTCGGCGGCGGCGCCCTGGATCGGTGCGTTGATCGCGGCGCGCTCCGCCCCGCCGCGAAAGCCCTGGTTCGTCGAGCGGATCTCGCGGATGTGAATGCGCCGGCCGAACAGGGTTTCGACATAGCCGTGCTGGCGGGCGAATTCCTTGGTCGTTTCCATATAGTCGCGGATGCCGGGGAAGCGCTGAAAATATTTCTTGATGTAATCGTCGGCTTCGCTGCGTGAAATTCCGAGCTGGTTGGCGAGGCCGAAGCCGGAAATGCCGTAGACGATGCCGAAATTGATCGCCTTGGCGCGGCGGCGCACTTCCGGCGGCATGCCCTTGACCGGCACGCCGAAGATTTCCGACGCGGTCATGGCATGGATGTCGAGTCCTTCGCTGAAGGCTTTCTTCAGCGCGCCGATGTCGGCGATGTGCGCCAGAAGCCGCAGTTCGATCTGACTGTAATCGGCGCTGATCAGCTTGGAGCCCTTGGGCGCGATGAACGCCTGGCGGATGCGCCGCCCTTCCGGCGTACGAATGGGAATGTTCTGCAGGTTGGGATCGGTGGACGCCAGCCGTCCGGTCGTGGCGGCGGCCATCGCGAAGGAGGTGTGCACGCGCCCGGTCTGCGGATTGATGTAGGTGGGCAGCGCGTCGGTATAAGTGCCGCGCAGCTTGGCAAGCGTACGCCAGTCGAGGACTTTGCGGGGCAGGTCGTGGCCTTGCGCCGCGATCTCTTCCAGCACGTCGGCGTCGGTGGACCAGGCGCCCGTTTTGGTCTTCTTGCCGCCGGGCAGCGAGAATTTCCCGAACAGGATGTCGCCCAACTGCTTGGGCGAGGCGACGTTGAACGTCTCGCCGGCGAGCTTGTGGATTTCGCTTTCCAGCCTGGCCATGTCGGTGGCGAAGTCGTTGGACAGTTTGCGCAGCAGGTCGGGATCGATGGCGATGCCGGCGCGCTCCATCTCGGCCAGGACGGGCGCCAGCGGGCGCTCCAGCGTTTCGTAGACGGTGCGCTTTCTTTCCTGCGTCAGCCGCGGCCCCAGCAGCAGCCACAATCTCAGCGTCACGTCGGCGTCCTCGGCCGAATAACGCGTGGCGTCGGCAATGGGCACGCGATCGAACGTGGTCTTCTCCTTGCCCTTGCCGGCGACGTCGGAGAAGGAAATCGGCTTGTGGCCCAGATATTTCTCCGACAGCTCGTCCATGCCGTGGCCGTGCAGACCGGCGTCGAGCACATAGGACATCAGCATCGTGTCGTCGAAGGGGCCGACGCGGATGCCGCGCTGGCGGAAGATGAGATAATCGTATTTCAGGTTCTGGCCGATCTTGAGGACGGACTCGTCTTCCAAGAGCGGCTTCAGGCGCGCGAGAAGATCGGCTTCTTTCAACTGCTCGATTTTATGACCGCCATCGAACGCCAAACCTTCGCCCGCAACGTGCCCGCACGGGATGTAACAGGCCTCGTTGGGCGCCAACGCCAGCGACACGCCGCACAGCCCCGCCTGCATGGCGTCGAGCGAGGTGGTTTCGGTATCGACGCAAACGGTTCCGATTTCGCGCGCCCGGGCGATCCATTGCTCGAGGCGCTCGAGCGTCGTCACCGTTTCGTAGACGCTGTAATCGATG
>Ga0181529_10003576_pt1 | contig 17578 bp, 14 predicted proteins | sample PEATcosm2014_Bin_36_FD_119763 | JGI IMG/M metagenome (GOLD analysis project Ga0181529, IMG submission 119763) | Peatland microbial communities from MTU Mesocosm Facility, Houghton, MI, USA - PEATcosm2014_Bin10_30_metaG | ecosystem: Environmental > Terrestrial > Soil > Wetlands > Peat | place... | reverse complement strand
GGAGATTCGGGCGCTGTTCGACGCGCGGGTGGTGGAGATTACGCCGGATACGGTGGTGGTGGAAACCGCGGAGGGGCGGCAGACGCTCAGGAACGATTTTGTTTTTGCACTGACCGGATATCGCCCGGATTTTGCGTTTCTGGAGGCGATGGGCGTGCGCTTCGAGGGCGAGTTCCGGTTGCCGGTGTGCGATCCGGAGACGCTGGAGAGCAATGTGCCGGGGATTCATCTGGCGGGGGTGATTGTGGCCGGGTCGAAGACCAATGAGATCTTCATTGAGAATGGGCGGTTCCACGGGGTGCAGATCGCGAAGGCGCTGGCTGGCTGAGCCGGAGGATTTGGCCCTTCAATGGTTTGTCGGCTTCCCACCCTAGCCGCAACGACAACTACGCGGCGAGGGTGGGGCACCCGGCGTTGAGCCGTATGTTCAAGGGTGTTTGCCAGCCCACCCTAGCCGCAAAAACAACTACGCGGCGAGGGTGGGGCACCCAGGCCGTTCGACCGAACCGCAGGTCCCCTTCGGCTACGCTCAGGGCGGGCTTTCGACTCGCTGCGCTCGCTCAGGATGACGGGGATGGGCGTGGGGTGAATCCGATAGACTGGGGCGACGGATTCCAGGGAGGTTGACGGCTTGGGAATGCGCTGGTGGCCAAGATCGATTCGCTGGCAGATGCTGGCAGGAATGGTGCTGCTGGAGACGCTTTCGCTGGGTCTCTTCTCTGCCCTGCTGATCCGGCAGCCGGCCCATCCGGTCTCCGCGCTGGCCGTCTTCGGTGGGGTGTGGATTGTGGCTTCGGCCGTGCTGGTGCTGCTGCTGGCCCGTTCCATTACGCGGCCGCTGGCAATTCTGCACCGGGGCACGCGGGCGCTGATGGAGTCGCCGGAGAACAATGCCAACTTTCCGCTGCCGGTGCGGGTTCAGAACGAAATCGGAGACCTGATCGAGGCCTTCAACCGCATGTCTGCCGCCCTCGCGGAACAGCGGTCGGGGCTGAATGATAGCTTGTCGCTGCTGGATTCGATGCTGGCCAATGCTCCTGTCGGGCTGGCGTTCTTCGACCGCAGCTACCGGTTTGTGCGCGTGAACGAGGCGTTCGCCGGGATGACCGGGGTTCCGCTGAGCCTGCCCCTGGGCCGGACTCTGGAAGAAGTGCTGACCCCGGCGGCGGCGCAGGAGTTGCAAAACACCATGGCGCTCGTCTTTGCCGAGGGAGAGCCGGTGCGCGACCTGGAACTGAGCGGGCAAGGCGCAGGCTCCGGCACGCCGTGGACGTGGCTGGCGAGCCTCTATCCGGTGCGGAGGAGCGCGGAGCAGGTGCGCTGGGTGGGCGTGATCGTGTTGGACGCGAGCGACCGCAAACGCAGCGAAGAAGCGCTGCGCCGGAGCGAGAAACTGGCCGCCGCGGGGCGGCTGGCTACCTCGATTGCGCACGAGATCAACAATCCGCTGGAAGCCATCACCAACCTGCTGTTCCTGCTGCACAACTTCTGCAAGCTCGACGAGCAGGCGATGAATTATGTGCAGATGGCCGAACACGAGGCGCGGCGCATTTCTGAAATTACGCAGCAGACGCTGCACTTTTACCGGCAGTCCACGCTGCCGGTGCGCACCAATATGGCGGAGCTGGTGGACTCGGTTCTGAACCTCTACCAGGGGCGGCTGAAAACGCAGAATATCCATGTGGAAAGGGATTTCGACCGGAGCATGGAATTGTTCTGCTTCGGCGGGGAGATTCGGCAGGTTTTTGCCAACCTGGTGGCCAACGCCATCGACGCCATGGGCATTGGCGGACGGCTGGTGGTGCGGGCGCGGCGATCGCGCAACTGGAAGAATCCGGAACAGGCAGGGGCGCGGTTTGCGGTGGCGGACACCGGCTCGGGGATGGATCCGGCGGTGCGAAAACGGGTCTTCGAAGCGTTCTTCACGACCAAAGAAGAAACCGGAACCGGCCTCGGCCTGTGGGTCAGCGAAGAGATTGTCCGCAAACACAGGGGCATGATTCACCTGCGGAGCCGGCCCATCGGCGGAGAGAAGACTCCCGGGACAGTCTTCCAGATTTTCATTCCCGATGACCCGAATTTCGGCAGCAGCACCTGCGGTGGGGCAGACGCTTCGCGTGGCCCGCGCTCTTGAAACGCGCGGGAGTGAGGGCGGTGGGAATGCGGGGATGGACGAGCGGGATTCGTGCCTTCCCACCCTAGCCGCAAAGACAAAGACGCGGCGAGGGTGGGGCACCCATTTGTGGAGGCGGAACTGGCCGCCCGCTTTGTGAGATTCGCGCCTTCCCACCCTAGCCGCAAAAACAAAGACGCGGCGAGGGTGGGGCACCCATTTGTGGTGGCGGAACTGGCCGCCCGCTGTGTGGGATTCGTGCCTTCCCACCCTAGCCGCAAAGACAAAGACGCGGCGAGGGTGGGGCACCCATCTTTCGAGACGGAACTGGCCCCCGGATTCCGGATTTTGGGCTGGATCAATCGTTGAGAGGCAGGGCTTGGGGGCGGAAGAGACTGGAGAGGCCAAGGCCGGACGGACTGATGGGAGCGGGGTGGGGCAGGCAATGCAGGCGGGACGGCGCTGGCAAAGCATACGAGCGGGTGACGTGAAGACGGTCCATCACCACGTAACGCGTGCGCAGGCCGCCGATGGTCTGGGGCAGATGGGCCGGGATGTGCCTGCGATCCACGTAGAGAACCAGAGCGGCTTCGCGGGGATTGTCGAGGCTCTGGCCGACTCCGACGGCGAAGAAGCCGGAGTTGCGCTTGAGCAGGGCGGGCGCGAACTGGCGCTTGACGGCGATGGCCGCATTGAGCGCCGCGGGGGAAATGGCTCCGGCGATGGACTGACCGCCAGAGCCAGCCAGCGCCGCGTTCAGGGGGGTCAGACCAGCAGAGAAAGCATGGGCTGTGGTGGGGATCGCCATGGTGCGGACTCCGGCAAGGTTGGACGGGATGCCGGGGTTCATCGCCTGATCGGTATAGAAGACGATGGCCGCCTCGCCGGGATGGTCGTTGCTCTTGCCGGTTGAGACGCCAAGGATTCCCGCTTGCGGATTGACCAGGGCACGGGCTTCCACGACGGCCTGGCGGGCGACGGCCATCTGCGATTCGGTGAGACTGCGCGCCTGGGCGGCGGCGATTGCGCCGCTTCCATAGTTGAGGCAGCTTACCGAGTGATCGGCCGCGCCAACAAAGGAGTAGCCGGCCCCGCCGCCGACCCGTTGCGCGCCCAATTCGCTCAGCACTTCCGGCGCGGGAGTGGCGACGCCCTGGCTGACTCCGTCGGCGTCGTTTCCGCCGGCAAAGAAGAGGCCCACCGGCTCGGCGTTGGCGGCATCCACCAGCAACGCCCCGGACTCGCCCGCATCGCTGAAGGAGTTGCCGCTGACCGCGAGCTGGCCGGTAAAGGTTTTGGTCAGGTAGGGCTGGGTTTCGGCGCAGTCGCGGAAGTAATCCACCGTCACATCGAGATCGACGGCGGTGATGCCGCCGCAGGTCAATCCCGTGGTGCGGCCGCTCTTGGCCACTTTCATCTCCAGTGCGCCGGATTCGCCTTTGCCGCCGGTCGAACTGACGCCGGGAGGGGCCGCGGCGAGGACGCCGTCCGGCTGGCGTGCGCCGAGTTCGAGGATGCTTCCCGTAGGGTCGATGGAACGCGAGGCGACCGCGGCAATGGCGGCGTCGGCGTTGGTGGAGCGGGCGCTGAGCGGCAGCCATCCGGACAAAGTGGCCAGGGTGGAGATGCCGGCGCCGGTCGGGGTGCAGTTGTTGTCGATCAGGCCCGGCTGCACGATGGCTTCGCCGATGCTGGCCTGGTCGCTGCGGGCCAGCACGTGGTTGTTGCTGAGCAGGTACTGGCGGTGAGTCGAGTCTTCGATCAGCGCGCCCAAGGTGCCGCTGCAGCAATCTACAATCTGGTTGCCGCTGACGCCGTAATCGTTGAGGTTGCCCCCGCTCGATCCCAGTTGCAGGGTCACCGGCATCAGGCCCTGGTGGGTGGCGGGGTTGCTGGCTACGCCGGCGGTGTTCAGCAACAAGGCAGCCGCGGTGCGCGAGGGCGATGTACGCAAGACGGCCGCGGGCAAGACGGACGGGCCTACGTTGGCCACCACGTAGGTTGCACCGTTCGCCGCGACCACCGCGGGCGCTGTGTAGGTGACCGTGCAACTGGTGAAGCTCTGGCGGTCTCTTTGGCAAGTGGCCGGTCCAAGCGTTCCCAAGCCGCCGCCGGTGGCGTTGGGGCTGTCGGCGAGCGAGAAATTGATGCCCGTGGCTCCCCCAGCTTCGGCCAGGTAGGCGGTAATGGTAACGCTGCCTCCGGCCGCGACGGCGGCGTTCTCCGGCGAAAGCGGTTGCAGAAATCCGGGGGTGACGGTCAGCAAGGAAGTGGCCGCAATGGCGGGATTTCCGACCAAGGTCGCGGTTACCAGGACCTGCGCGCTGTCGGCGGTGAGGAAGGTGGGAGGCGTGTACTGGCCGGATGGGGTGATTTTGCCAGGACCGCTGGCGGCGTCTCCGCCATAAACGGACCAGGAAACCTGCGCCGGCCCGCCAGCGGCCAAGGTGGCGCTGAATTGCAGCGACGCGCCGCCCAGGGCGGTGGTCGAATTGCAGCCGGTGCAATTGGTGTCGAGCTGCGCCGTTCCAGGCGCAATGGAGAAGGTGGCGTTCGAGGAGGTGGCCGCCACCCGGCCGATGCCGCAGCCGGCCATAAGCAGGAGCACGGGCGCGGCGAAGAGAGCCTGCAGGCACATCCGGCTGGTTGCGGATGGACGGCGGAACGGCTTCGCGAATGGAGCTGGTTGCTGCAATGTCTCGAGCGCTTTCCTGTGCGGGGCCCCGGAACGTGGTGAAACGGCCCACCCGATGGATCCGGCAGTGAAAAGGTCTATCGCTTTCCCACCTTTACCGCAAAAACGCGGTAAAGATGGGGCACGGTGCGCCAGTGTTTACCGGCCGGATCAATGTCAGGAATGAGCCCGGCAAGAACGGACCTGTTGCTTTGACCATCGGCGGCGTGAAAAGTTGACGGCACGGTCTTCTGCTACGAGAGAACGCGGCGCAGAAATCCGCGCAGGCCCAGCCGTCCCAATGCCGCGGTAAAGAAGACAAGGGCCAGCAGAATCGCCCACCAGGGCATGTGCGGAATGCCCGGGGTGACGGCGGCTCGCAGTCCCTCACTCATGTATACGATGGGATTGACGAGCACGCAAACCTGCAGCCAGCGAATTTCCCGCAGGCCGGCCCAGGAATAGTAGACGCATCCCAAAAAGGTAATCGGCACCAGGATGATGGAGAAGACCAGCCCGATCTGCTTGGGGCTGACCATGGATCCGATCGCCAGCCCCATGGAGCCGGAGAGCAGGCTGGCCAGAATCATTACCAGCGCCAGCAAAGGCCAACTGTGCACATCGGCGCGCACCGGCACGGCGGGCACGTAGTAGGCCATGGGGATCACCAGCAGCGCGCCCATGATGCTCTGCACGGCGCTGAAACAGACCTTTTCCAGCGCCACGGCCCACAGCGGCAGCGGGCACATGACGCGGTCGTCGATCTCGCGGGTGATGCCGAATTCGGTGGAAAGCGGCAGCGCCACGGCGGCGATGCCGGTGAACATGATGGCCACCGCCATCAGGCCGGGCAGCAGCACTACGCCGAAATTCGATCCGCCCGCCGACGCCATCGGGTTGGCTCCGCCGGCCATGTGGGGCAGAACGTAGGTGAAGACAAACAGGAAAAGCAGCGGCTGCATGCCGACACGCAACAGGAACGGCAAAAGCTCACGCGTGAGCACGCGCAGGTCGCGCAGGAAGAGACCGAAAAACGCCTTGAGGAAGAACCGCTTGCTCAGATGAGGACTATTCACGCAGGTCCCTCCCGGTAAGTTGAATGAAGAGTGTCTCCAGGCTCGGCTCGGTGATCTTCAGATCGCGCAGCCCGTTGCCGGCGGCGGCTTGCACCAGTTCCGGCAGCAGCCCGTCGGCGGAGTTGCCCATCACCCGGAGTCCGTCGGCGGTGATGTCGGCGGCGGCCACGTCCGGTCGGCTGCGGAGCGATGCGGCGAGCGGCTCCAGGCCCTCGGTGGAGCGCAGTTTGAGGTCGAAAAGCGTGTGATTGCCGAAGGTGGACTTCAATTTCTCAGGAGAACCGATCGCCAACATGCGCCCATGATCGATGATGGCCAGCCGGTCGCTCAAATGGTCGGCTTCTTCCATGTAGTGGGTGGTCAGGAGGACGGTGATGCCCTCCTTGCGCAGGCCTTCCACGGCGGTCCACATGGCCATGCGGCTCTGCGGATCGAGGCCGGCGCTGGGCTCGTCAAGGAACAGGACCTTGGGGCGGTGGGCGATGGCACGGGCAATCTGCACGCGCTGGGCGAGTCCGCCGGAGAGCTGGCCGGGATAAACGGCCTTGCGCTCGGTGAGCAGAAACTGATCGAGCAGCTCCAGGGTGCGGGTTCGCGCCTGGCGGTGGCTCATGCCGAAGTAGCGGCAGTGGAAGTAGATGTTCTCGTAAACCGTCAGGGAGCGGTCGAGGGTGTTGAACTGGGGCACCACGCCGATCTGGCGGCGGGCATGGGCCGGGTCTTTCACCACGTCGATGCCGTTGATGCGCACCGAGCCGGAGGTGGGCAGCGTGCGCGTGGTGCAGATGCTGATGGTGGTAGTTTTGCCCGCGCCATTGGGCCCGAGCAGGCCGAAGATTTCGCCCTGCTTCAACTCCAGGTCGATGCCGTCCACGGCAACCACGCGGAGCCGGGATTCGTAGATCTTTGTCAATGCTTCGATTTGGACGATCAAGAGTTCACCCGCAGGGGGAAAGGCAGTAGTTACGCTCTTCAGATTATCGCAGGGCGGCGGTCGCGGGCGCAGGTTGTTTTCTGCTAAGCGAATACACAAAGAAGGCCATAGTCAGCAGAGCGACGGGCACCGTTACCAGGCCGATGCGCAGGCTGCCCGAGCGGGTGGATAGCCAGCCGGTGACCCAGGGAAGCACCGAACCGCCGACGCCGGAGAACGCCAGGATCCAGCGCGTGTCACTGGTGCGGCGGGCCTGGCCAAAAAAGAGCGAAAGCAGCAGCGGGAAGATGGGACCGAGCGCCGCACCCAGAAAGAACAGCGCCGGGCCACGGGTTGGCCCGGCTGGGAACACTGCAATGAGCAGAGCCGACGCAAGGGCCAGTGCCACCGCGCTCCGCAACACCTGTACGGGATCCACACGCAGAAGCAGAAACGAGGAGACGCCGCGCGAAGCCAGAAATCCGCACCAGAAGAGCGAAGAGAAGGCGGCCGCGGCGCCAAATCCGGTGCTCCCAAATCCGAAATTCGAGGAGCGCAGCGAAAAGGTCGCCAGCCAGGTCACGGCGATGTTTTCAATGCCGGTTTCCAGGAATACCAACAGCCCGAAGGTGGCCAGCAGGCGCAGGTCAGGCAGGCTTGCGGTCAGCTTCCAGGTTTGCGGATTCTGGGGGCGACGCGCCTCGGAGCGGCCCTGCTCCATCCGGTCAGCCGGCAGGCGAAGGCAGATGGCGGCGGCGAGCGTGCTCAGAATGGCCAGCGAGGCATAGGCTACGCGATAGTCGTGGTAGGCCAGCAGCGCGGCAGCCAGCAGCGGCGCGACCAGCGCTCCGATGCTCCAGGACAAGTTGAGAAAGGTGAGCGTGGCGGCGCAGCGGGAAGGCATGTTGCGGCCGACGAACAGGCTTACCGACGAGCAGGATACGCCCCATCCCAAGCCCATCAGAAAGAACAGGGGAAAAAGCACCCCCTGCGCGCCCGCCGCGATTCCCAGGCAGCAGCAGGTGACGCCGGCAAGGCCGGTGACGATGCTACGGCCGTAATTCGGCCGGCACAGCAGCGCTCCCAGCGCGGTGCCGATGAAATAAAGGGTCAGCAGCAGGCCCGAATGGCTGTCGTTGAAGCCGAAACGCGCCGCCAACGAGGGCAGCAGCGCTCCATGCACCACTTGCAGAACGCCGGTCAGCGCAAAGACCGGGTGCAGCACCGTGAGCGCTTGCCATGCCGTCTTTTTGTCGAGTTCCGTCACCGGAGCGGTTCCACAATTCACTTGCCCTTTTTGGATCTTCGAAGGATGGCCTTTTCTTGACGAAAACGCCACTTTAGGTCAGTGGCTCCGGATTACAGCAATTGTGGAACCGCTGTGCCAGGTCAACTCTTTTTTTCAGAGCCGCGGCGATTACCAGGCGAGGCGCTGGGCGGAGCAGTAGACTCGCGGACCATCAGCTCCGGAGCCATGGGAACCGGCTCGGGGTAGTCCGCCTGCCCACGAATCCGTTGCAGCAGAATGCGCGCCGCGGTGGTGCCCATCTGGCCGAGCGGCTGGCGGATGGTGGTCAGACTCGGGTTGTGGAAGCTGGCGCCCTGGATGTCGTCAAAGCCGACCACGGAGATGTCCGTGGGTACCCGCTTGCCGTGATCCATGAGGCAGCGGATCGCGCCGATCGCGGCAAGATCGTCGTAGCAGACCAGCGCCGTGAAGTCGACGCCGCGGCTCAGCAGTTCCCTGGCTGGCTCATAGCCCAGTTCAGGCGTCGAGGCGCGCAACTGCAGCTGCACCGACAGTTCCGGTGGAACCGCGATTCCCAGCTGGCTGGCCACCGCCATCAGGCATTCCCAGCGCTCGTCGGCATCGGAGCTGTGGCTGCCGCCGCGCATGAAGGCGATCTTGCGGTGGCCCAGGCGGTGCAGGTGCCCCAGGGCCAGTTCCGCGGCGCGCTGCTGGTCCAGCACCACGTTGGTGACACCCTCAAAATGGCGATGCCCGGCCACGGCCACGGTGGGGACATTGAAACTGTGCTCGAGCACTGTGTCAATGAGGATGAACCCTTCTACCGAGCGGTCCATCAGCAGGCGCGGATACTCCTCAATGAGGTCCGGCTTGCGGCGATGGCTGGCGGTCAGGTAGAAGTAGCCCTCTTCGATGAGGTACTCCTCCACCCCGGCCAGCACCTGGGCGCAATAGCTGTCGCTCAATTCCGGCACCAGCACGCCCACCGAGAAGGTTTGGCGCTTGCGGAGCGAGCGCGCATAGAAGCTGGGCCGGTAGTCGAACTTGGTGGCCGCGGCGGTCACCCGGTCGCGGGTGTCCTGCGGAATCGACCGAACGCCGGGAGCATTGTTGAGCACCAGCGAGATCGTCGCCGGAGACAGATTCAGATACTCGCCCAACGTGCGCAGGCTAATAGGCTGCCCCGGCGCAGGAGGGACTCCCAATTTTGAACGCTTCGCCATCTCTATTCTTTTCTAACACCCTGCGCCGGAGGCCCGCAGTGATTTCAGGAGCGACGGGCAATTATCTTGGCGGCGGATCATAGCTTTCCGTGACAGACGCGAGACCTGGGCGACTCAGCGCCGCGGCTGGCCGGAAGCGGCCCACGCGCCCAAAGGAGTTCAGATTCGAACTTCTTCGACTCGCTTTAATGGCATGATCTGTGCGACGCGCTTCATGACGGTCTTGTCTTGTTCAGCCATCTTCAGGTCGTAGTCTGCCTGCAATCTCATCCACACTTCCGGCGAACCGCCAAACATCCGGGCGACCTTCAAGCACATGACGGCGGAAAGAGGCTTGCGATCCGCCAGAATGCCGTGAAGCATCTGCCGGGAGACGCCCAGAGCCTTCGCCGCAGCGGCCACGGACAGGCCAGCGGAAGGAAGGATGTCTTCTTTGAGGATCTCGCCGGGGTGGACAGGCGGCAGTCCACTTTTAATCTTCATAACTTCCTCCCCAACCGCTTGAACCCCCTCGCTCGACGAATGGTCTGCGCCCCCGGTTGCTAATGGTAGTCTTCAAAGTCGATATCCAGGGCCGTCTGGTCAGACCAGGCAAAGGTGATGCGGTAGTTTCCCGTTACGCGCACGGACCAGCGCTGCGGACTGCCATGCAAACCATGGAAATGAAAGCCTGCAATGTCCATCTCGTCCGGATGCTCTGCGACTTCCAGCAATTGCAAGACGCGAATACACTTGCGGATATGTTCGGCACCGATTCGCCGCGTCTTGCCGGTACGGTAGATCTCTTCAAGTCCCTTATGCCTGAAGCCGCCGATCATTCCGAAAGCGTAGACTGTCTGGTTTGCGGCGTCAACTTAATAGTTGACATTCGAAAGAGCAGATCCCCTCTTTGCTTCGTGCCCTCCCATGTTTCGGACAAACCTGCCCCGGAGCGGCGTAGCCTGCATTGACCTTCAGGCAACTCTCTCGAAGACCGATATGGCCGTTGCCGTTAACCGGGAGTCATATATCATGGGAGAAGCCGTGGCCCACCAGAGCCTGCCCGCAAAGCAGGCTTTGGAATCGCAGGTATGCAACCGGAGTGCAGCCAGAAAGCAACCGGGTGCGGGACGCGGGGGCCGGGCCCTTCAGGGGCGTTCCACGGGAAGCAGTATTCCCTCGCGGAGGGATGGGTGAGCGGTTGATACCGGCGGTCTTGAAAACCGTTGTGCCTGAAAGGGTACCGGGGGTTCGAATCCCTCTCCCTCCGCCATTTAACTATTTTATAATCCACAATTTACGATGACATTTCCGCTTTACGCCTGAACCGTGCCCAACGCGCAGCGGCAATCCTTTGCGTCCTTGCTGGCGGATGTGCCACTCCGCCGCCACCAGACGGTCTTCGACCGGCATGGGACATGCTTGCCTGGGATGGCTGCGCTACGAGCACCATAGGTTCCATGATTGCCTCCCATATTCCGCTGAGTTCGGGCAGCGATATTTCCTTGCCGATCGAGACAAACGAATCGCCCGAAGGGTACAACGGCGGATGGGGATTCCGCTGTGACAAAAGAGCAACAAATGGACGAATTGATAGGCGACATCACTGACCGAATTCGTAGTGCACTATACACTGATCGCGAAATCTAACCGTTCTCCTCAACACAAACCGCTGAAAGACACCCAATGAAACCACCTACTCAGGCTTTGAGATTGTTCAGCGCACTTGCAGTTCTCGTGATCCTGATCACAGCCTACTTTTCGGTGATTCGCCCATCGCAGCTCCGTTGGGGGGCTACCTCGGAAGAATTAAGGCAGCCGATGCCTGGAGACGGCATGGTTGCCCATCCGGACTTCTTAGCCACGAGAGCCATCACCATTCAAGGGCGGCCGGAGGAGATCTGGCCGTGGATTGCCCAAATGGGATTTGATCGGGCAGGATTTTATGGCTACGACCTGATCGAGAACCTGGGCAGCAAGACGGGGCTTCGCAGCAGAGCGTCGATTGTCTCCGAGTTGCAGCAACCAAAGGCCGGGGACACTCTTCCTATTAGCACGGTTGCGCATTTGAGGTTCGGAGCAATCCAACCGAATCGGTATCTCATCTGGCAAAGTGAACTGGCGCCGCACGACGGAGCCTTTACCTGGGCGATCTATCCGGTGGACGAGACCCATACGCGTCTGGTGTGTCGCATTCGGCTTCGCTACCACTGGACGAGTGGCGCTCTGGCGCTTGACCTGTTTACCGAGTTTGCCGATCATGTCGCTGTCCCCAAGATCCTTGAAGGCATCAGAGACCGTGTAGAGGGCCGCGCTCCAGAGTCCCTCGCGGGAGAAGCCACAGAAATCGCGGTCTGGATTCTAGCTTTGATGGAACTCGGCGCGTCGATTGTGTTTGTGTTCGTTTGGCAGCATTGGCGCCGTGCATGGGCTCTAGCTGTCGCTTCGGGATTCCTACTCTTGTTCGCGCTCTACGCCCACGCCGCGACGTGGATAGGCGCAACGTTGGGCTGCGGAATCGCTGCATTCATTCTTCTGTCGCTGCGACAGGGGCGGTATTGTTTTTCCCGGGTGAGACTATGACCAAGGTGGATCGAAGTGAAAATTGGAAGTCGACCGCGCAGATAAACGCGGCCATCCTTGGGCGTTGGACCGCGCTCCTGCTCGCAGTGTTTGCCGCCGCTGCGTTTGCCGCAGGAATTACAACGCTTCCGCGCTCCGGTCCTTACTTTTGTCGCCCGGAGCGGACGATCAAGATAACCAGATAGGCGCTCCCCATCCAGAACAATGGCTCAAAGGCGTTCATCGATAGCAGGTTATCTATGCCCAGAAACCCCGGAGCCAAAAGTACAGACAGCGCTGCAAGTCCCTGGGCAAACCGGGCTCCACCCAATTCGCGGGCGATCAAGCTGGTTAGCAGCACCTTGGCAGCACCGGCAAGTGCAGGCAAGAAGCGAATGGCTGAGAGTGAGTCGCCCCAGAGCGCCATCTCCAACTTTGCAATCAGGGCTATCAGCGGTGGTTGATCGACATATCCCCAGGCAAGATGGCGCGCGCACGCCAGGTAATACAGCTCATCTGTGAAGTAGCCATAGTATCGGTTGGCATAAAGGTGAATCAGCAGCTTTGCTACGGTTGCGCATAGTACAAAGAGTCCACCAGCCAACAGCCATGGTCTTTGATCAGCTTTCACGGTATCAACGCCCGAAGCGGAAGCACTCATGAGACTTTCCCGAGTTCAATTTGTAATGCAGCCTTTATACAGCAGAAGTTGGGCACAGATGCGTTCGGTCACACCTTTTCGAGTCAATTGCGCCTGATTTCGAGAAAACAACGTGGATCTTCCATGAGCTCGAATTGTGGGACAAGCATCCCCAACGGTTGCGAGATGCGGGTAACAAAGGTAAGCTTTGCGTCGCGAACGCGGGAGACCTTCGCATTCTTGGCCGCTCCGCAGATATCGACGCCGGATTGACGTCAGAGCGGCGCGGCGTTCTGGCAGGTCGGATGAAGTTGGAATGGTGAAGTGGGCGCGCCATCCCAGTCGCCATGACTTCCCAGTACTGCTCTTTCTCTCAACGCAAGCCTGGCGGTTTCGCATCCATTGACGGGCGAGCGGAGAACCGGGAAGCAAGAGACCTTGTAGCTCACTCAAAACTCTGTTTTATGGGCACTGCGGTCTGAAGACCCGCGCGGTCCAGGACTCAGAGGCCCTGACAGGCTGTCTGGCCACAGCCAGGAATCGGCTTCCGCTTTACCGGTTTTCACATTTCTGAGCAGTTATCTCTTGCCTGGGCAAAGTCTGTTTGCTAACATTTGCGCACCCTTTCCACTTGGTGTCGATGCCCCGTCGGCCCCAAGAAAGCGACACGCAAATGATGAGACTGCTGGACTCTTCCGCTTTGGCGGAACGCTCCCTCCGTAGTGCGCGCCTTCGCACCTGCGGCAGATACTTCGTAGCCCTAGCCATTCTGGTGCTAACCGGACTTACTCCGAAAAGTGCCGGATCACAGACCCGGTTACTAGACCGGATGCATGCGTCTGCAACGCAGCAGTCATCCTCGCGCTGGACGAGCGCGTTGAATGACCTCCGAAACGGCGCGGTGCGCCTCGACAGACCGATGAGGCGAAAAACAAGTCCGGAGCCAGCACACGACACGGGCTTGACGATGCCTCATTGGAATGGCTCTTTCCGGTCGGGCGGGACAACTTTTCCGTTTACGGTGATTGGCTCGAATCCCGCAAGTGGGACGACGACCGTGATTCCCGTGGTCATCATCCCGTATCGCCTGGTCTTTGCCGATGGCGTGGTCCTGGACGCGACCACGGATGTAGTGGACGGAGTGACTCCGCTCCAGGGAGTGATCAATTCTCCGATTTTTCAGAAGGCGCAGTGGAACGTGGGGTCCTCATCACTGGGTACGACGCAGTGGGGCGACGCCGCCCTGCGCGCCAACTTCTGGTCTTCGATTCCAGGAGACAGGTCGGGATACCACGTGCTTCTGGCGCCGCCGGTAGTTCTGCCCGTGCAAGTTATCAATGTTCCAGCGGACCTGGGCGTGACCGGGCTTGACGCGAATGGGACGCTCATTGGAGTGGTGGACGAGGCCTGGCTCGAGGAGACTACTTTCAACTTGAACGTGAGCCTGGGCATTCCGCTGCAGAGTCTCGGCATTCATTTGATGTCCGCCATCGTGGGCGTAGATCTGAACAACGACGGTTCGCTGGGGTACCACTGGGAAGTCGAGGGTCCCGCCAGCAATCCGTTCATTCAGCCGTTCATTCAGACCGGCTATTTCGGCTTAACTTCGGCGGAGGCAAGCTTTTTTCCAGCGGTAGCCGGGACCGGGGTGCTAGGCCACGAGATCGCAGAATGGTTGAACGACCCGGCAGGTGATAATCTGGTTCCCCCGTGGCAGGATCCGACAACCCCGCACCTATGCGACAACTCCTCGCTGGAGGTGGCTGACCCGCTGGAGCAGGTTAGCCCTGGATTCGATGTAAGTCTGAATGGCAGAGAGTACAAGTTACCGGATGTGGCCTTTCTCTCCTGGTTCGATCACGAGCGATCGGCATCCGTGAATGGCTGGTACTCGTTCCGCGACACATTCAAGGGCCCCTCCGCGGCCTGCCCCGTATATACGAACTTCGCGCTGGCCGCACTCGACATTACGGGAGCCACTACAACCAACTTGACCGGCGTAAGCAATCTTGGAACGACCAACGCTGGACAGGCCGTAGGGTACTTCACCTTAGGCACAGGCCAGTTGGAAAGCTTCGTAATGAATTTCAGCATTACATCGACGGGCCTCAATATCGCAGGCTTGCAGCAAGTCAATTTTCCGGGGTCGGAGTACACAGTTGCCGTCAAGATCAATGACCGCGGCCAGATCGTGGGCCTGTATGTCGACAGCAACGGGGCAGAACATGGTTTTCTGCTCAGCAACGGGCAATATTCGAGCATCGATGTTCCCGGTGCGGTGGCCACGGAGGCGTTGGCCGTCAACAACTGGGGCTCGCCGGGAATAGCAGGAAACTATGTCGACACGAATGGAACGGTGCACGGTTTTGTCTTCGCCGGCGGGGCATTTATTCCGGTCAACGCGAATTTCGCAACAAATCTGTCGGTGAACGGATTGAATGACGCCGGGCAGATCACCGGAACCTATGACCTCGGAGGTCCCCTGGGCGTAGCTCAAACATTTGGATTTACAGGATTCTTTGACTGGCTGACGCCGCTGAACTATCCGGGGACAAGTTATCCGACTTCGACTTTGGCAAATTCATTGAACAACAGGGGAGAAGTCGCCGGGCAAATTCTCTCACAACATCCGAACTACCTGCAGGTGGAAGCCTTCCTTGAAGGAGGCGGAAATTTTCAGCCGCTGGCGTCGAACGCTCCCGATTCGTCTTTTACCGCCGGCGCAATGGGGAATAACGACCAAGGCGTACTGGTCGGGAGTTTTCAGGATTTGGCAGGCACCCATGGAGCTTTCGCCATTCCCGTCCAGTTGTTCACGGGAGCGACTGCGGAGTTCTCGAACGTGCAAGTGTCCGCGCCTTTCTAGGCTTGATCAGCATTCGCTATTTCGCACATGCAATTCGAGTACATATCCAGGGCCCGTTTACGCTCCCTGAGTGGCCACCCAGGGAGTGTTAGCTGGTCCTGGACACTACTGGCCCGAGGACTTGAGAAAGGACGGACGCAAGCGCGCTACCTCATGACCTGGACGATTGACTTTTCTACTTCGCCACAGCATCTTTCTCCACTTGTGCCGCGAATAGCTCTCGGACCCTGCGAAACGGCCCGCAGAGCTTCGCTCCAGCACTGTCTGCTGAGGCGAGCGAAGGCCAGGCGCTCTCCATGTCATAAGGTGCTTGCGGGCAGTAATCCGGATCTATGTTTTGCCGAATCTGCGTTCGGGTATACTCCGGTCTATGAACTCGACATCCCACTTTGTTTCAGTGCGGTTTGCCTTGTGGTTGAACCTTGCGTTGATGGCAATCTTTGTGCCTCCGATTTTTGGACAGGGAGCCGCGATGGTGTCGCCCGAATTGCACAGGGATGGAAGCGTGACCTTCCGCCTCAATCAACCGGGCGCTCATGAGGTGTTGGTGGCGTTGGCGGGGTTGGAGACCCCGCTGAAGATGTCGCAGACCCAAGGCAATTGGTCGGTCACAAGCGCTCCGCTTGAGTCGGGGACGTACTGGTACTCCTATGTGGTGGATGGAATAGCGGAGCTCGATCCGCTGAACGCAGATGTGATTCCAAATTACCAGTACCTGAACAGCGTAGTGCGCGTTCCGGGTGCGGGGCCTGAGCCCTGGGAACGCACAGAGGTTCCGCACGGAGAGATGCGCCGCCACTTTTATGAATCGAAGATCGTGAAAGGGCTTCCCAACGGGCGAAGCGAGTATTTTGTTTACACGCCGCCTGGGTACGAATTGCATCGCGGCACGATCTATCCGACGCTTTACCTGCTGCACGGCCTGAGTCAGGGTGCAGGCGATTGGACCATGATGGGTGGGGCTAACTTCGTCCTCGACAACCTCATTGCTCAAGGCAAGGCCAAGCCGATGGTTGTGGTGATGCCACTCGGATACGGCGACATGGCCCTGCTCGGCAAAGGGCCCACCGATCCAGACTTCGGTCGCGCGGTCACTATCAGCACATCCCTATTTAATGACGCCCTGATGAGGGAGATTGTGCCCCGCGTGGAGGCGGAGTACAGGGTCGCGAAAACGCGTACCGGAAGGGCGATCGCTGGGCTTTCAATGGGTGGATTCGAGAGCCTCGATATTGGTTTGAATTCGGCGGGCAAGGACGGTACTGGGAGTTTTGCCTGGGTTGGCGGATTCAGTGCGCCGGCTCAATCAGTCGACTTGCCGGCTGTGAACGGCGAAGCTGCCAAACTGCGGCTGTTGTGGATCTCGTGCGGGACTGGAGATCCATTCATGGAGCCCAACCGAAAGCTCATCGCGCAGCTAAAAGGAAAGGGATATGCAGTAAGGGCGGTGGAGACGCCGGGCGCACACATCTGGCCAGTCTGGGACCGTAACCTGGTTGAATTTGTGCAGCTCCTATTCTGACGAGGTCATCGACAATGAACTCGCTGCCATCACGGACCCGACGACACGGCAAGACCGTATTTCGATTGTTGCGAACACCTCACTCGTCCCGCATGCCTTACATGCCCCAAGCGAGGATCAGTCCCTCGACACGTCGCAAGGCCCAGATGTCACGATATCCTTCTCTCCCAAACCACCTCCGAGAAGCATTGGGCGGCATTGTCCCCAGCGGGGACGATGAGTTGTGGTACTTCCCCTGCAGTGTCACGCTAGAGCGGTTCCACAATTCATGTGCCCTTTTTAGTCCTGCGAAGGGGGGCTTCTTCTTGAGGAAAAGCCACTTTAGGGCAGTGCTTCCTGGGTATAGCAATTGTGGAACCGCTGTAAGGGATGGCAGGATTATCGACACCGTGTACATCGAGCCCGAAATGCCTTACCTGCGGTGGTGTACCAGCTCTGCCGCCGGATACTTACAGCGCAACCAGAACGGGTGCGCCCTGTCGTGCGTCGTGCAGCGTCGCCATGGCGACATTTCGGATACTGATCCGCCGCCGAGAGTGATACGTCGGCTCGCATTCATTGATACTGATCAAAGAATCGCAGTTTCTGGTTTTTCTGCGACCCTCCCAAGGTCCTGTTGTGGATTTCGGCGTCAGGTGTTTTCTGGCTCATTCGGAATTGGCGCGCTTCTGGCCGCTCGAGCCAGCACGGAATCGCAGCGTCCATCCCACAGTGCTCCCGCTGCGCCGCTCAAAGGCACGACAGCGGTGTGCCACACAAGT